>Ga0224554_1000041_pt1 | contig 110777 bp, 105 predicted proteins | sample 714S22024metaG_FD_180666 | JGI IMG/M metagenome (GOLD analysis project Ga0224554, IMG submission 180666) | Peat soil microbial communities from Stordalen Mire, Sweden - 717 S2 20-24 | ecosystem: Environmental > Terrestrial > Soil > Wetlands > Peat | place: Sweden: Norrbotten County, Stordalen... | reverse complement strand
GTACTGCCGGATGAAGCCATTAGCCGGGACTCCATCTACGGAACGCGCGGCCTTTAAGCGTTCGAGACCTGCGAGCGTAATGGCAATCGTCCGAAGCCCTTGCAATTCCAATATGGACCGTTTATAATGGACCATATCGGAGGGCGCTTGACCGCACAACCAAAAGTCGAAGAGACGATTGGCGTCACCGCCTTCAAATCCCAGTGCCTCGGCTTGATCGATGATGTGGCCCAGGGCAAGACGGGACGCGTCGTTCTGCTCAAGCACAAGCGGCCTATTGCCGCCATCGTCCCGCTCTCGGAAAATGATGAAGACCGCGTCGATCTGTGGGGCGCCATGCGCGGCACCGTCATCGTCGCGCCGGGAGTGGATCTGACCGAGCCCACGGGCGAACTCTGGGAAGCGGAACTCTGAAGTGGCTGGCCCCGTTTTGCTGGATACGTGCGCTGCGATCTGGCTGATGGGCCGGGCACCGATGTCACCCGCAAGTCGTGCCGCGATTCGTGCCGCCCAGACTGCCAATCTCGGCGTCTATCTGTCCCCTTTCACTGCCTGGGAGATCGGAACTTTGGTTGCGAAAGGCCGCCTGCACCTCACGCTCTCGCCCGAGGTCTGGTTCGATAGCGTGCTGGCGTTGCCGGGAGTGCGGCTGGCGGCGCTCACTCCGCAGTTGCTCATCGGCTCAACGGCATTACCCGGAACCCCGCCCGCCGATCCCGCGGATCGCATCATAGCCGCCACGGCCAGACTCTACGGTTATCGCGTCATCACCCGCGACAGCAGGCTCCTGGGCTACGCGGCGCAGGGACACATTCTCGCCACTGCCTGCTGACATGCCGGATCAAAGACTTTCTATTTCACCCGCTTTGCGACAATATCCATCGCGGGGCGGTCGCCTGACTGGCGGGTCAGCTTGATCTGATCCCCGTCGATCTTGCCCTTATAGACGATCTTCATCTCATTGCCGTTGAAGTTCAGAACCTGGACAAAGGAGATGTTATCCCCATCGATCTTGCCCTCTTGAATATCGGCGTCTCCCCGCGCGCTGGTGACTTTGCCCGTCAGTGCTGTGCCATCGACGTGAAAGTCGAAAGTGAGCGTTTGCGCGCCTCTTGGCGTGGTGAAGTCGGCGGTCCATTTGCCGTTGAAGTCAGCGGCCAGAGCGGTCATGGAACCCAGTGCGAGGAACAGAACAGCGAGTAACGTTTTGCGCATCATTTGGTAGTCCCCTTCAATTCAGCAATCTCTTGGCGAGGGAATTCTGCACCCGCCACCTGCAATCATTGACGAGGAGCCAATCGCATTAGTCTCAAGAGGTGGTACGCCAGAAACGACAAACCCAGGCCGATTGCCGGGAGATTGCCTCTGCATCCATTCGTTGAGGAGTTGCCGGGATTCTTCAGCAAGGTGCTCTATCGTCTTGACCTGCGCCGCCACAGCAGCAGCGTGACCAACAAAGCAAAGACAACTCCGGCAGTGATGCGAACCAGGTCCGTATGCTGCATGGCAGGCCCCACTACATTTTCAACATGGCTATCTTTCCAGCCTGGTCCGATGAATGTGCTCGACTTGCTTGCCGTAGCGACCGAGCAAGGCGTTCCAGCGGATGATGACAATCTCCTGGAGCATCTTGATGCCGTCTTTCAGGTAGCTCATGCGGGTGCGCTCGTCGTGAGCCCAGCTCACCGGCACCTCGACGACGCGGTAGCCGCGCTTGAGGGCAATGAAGAGAATCTCAGGGTCGAAGCCCCAGCCTTCGATGGTCTGGAGTTGGAAGACGGTCTGGGCGGCGGAGCGGGTAAAAGCTTTGAAGCCGCACTGTGTATCGGCAAAGCGCAATCCCATGACGGCGCGGGTAACGCCGTTGAAGCAGCGGCCGAAGACCTGGCGGTAGAGGGGCTGGCGGTGTGTCTGGCGGCCACGCTCAAGCCAGCGGGAACCGATGGCGACATCCGCTCCCTGCGCGATGGCGGTAAAAAGGAGTTCAGCCTCTTCGATGGGCGCTGAGAGATCGGCGTCTGTGAACAGGACCACATCGCCAAGGGCTTGCAGCAGGCCGGAGCGAACGCTGTAGCCCTTGCCGCGGTTCCCAGGATTCTCGATCATGCGGACTTCGGACGCATCGGCGGCAAAGGCACGCACCAGCTCCGCTGTCGCGTCTTGAGAGCCATCGTTGACGACAATGACCTCCGCCTGCCAACCACGCTCGCGGATGCAGTCCACGACCGACCGGAGCGCGCCGAGAATGCGTGCGCTCTCATTGAAGGCCGGAATGACGATGCTGTAATTTGGATACTGCGTCACGTCAAGGGCCACCGCCAGCCTGGGTTCCGGCTTCCACCGACCTGATTTCGGGGATAGGCTCTGGATATGATAGCGCCCCCGAGGCAGTGTTGCCCCATTGAATCTCCGGCACACGGCATTTTCAGTCCATCTACCGACCGGCAAGGGCTCAATTCCCACAAGAAAGGCTTCTTTTTCACGCTCTTAGGGGCAAAATCCGGTTATGCTGTGAGCGGAGGCCTAAAGCTTATGACAAAAGCAGACCTGGTGGAGAAAGTCACCGGACTCGGCGATCTGACTCGCCGCGACGGTGAGGTGATTGTTGAAACCATCTTTGGGTCCGTGATCGGGGCTTTGCAGAGTGGAGACAAGATTGAGATTCGTGGCTTCGGGTCCTTTCGCATCCGCCAACGCAATCCCCGTATTGGACGGAACCCGAAGACTGGAGAACGCGTGGAGGTCCCTGCGAAAAGGGTGCCCTACTTCAAGCCTTCCAAGGAGCTTCGCGACCTGGTGAATCCGCATGAAGCAGCCAAAGCCTCCTGAGCAGGCCCATTTCAAACGGCACTGAAAAACTGGCCCTTACACCGAAAACTTAACTACGCAGTTTATAGTTTCAGTGCATGAGTCTTTCTCCGTCGCGGAAGCGCTGGATTCTTTGGATTGCCGCAGGCGTGCTGCTGCGGCTGATCCTGATCGCGTTTCCACGTCCGTCCGACGACGACACCGGGGTCTACCTGGAGCTGGGACACAACCTGCTGCACCACGGCGTCTATGGCATGGGCGATGGAGACGATCTCACTCCGAGTCTCTTTCGTCTGCCTGGATATCCTCTTTTCCTGGCGATGATTGAGCAGCTCTTTTCGGGAGTCTGGCTCAATGCCGTCTTTGTTGTTCAGGCGGCCGCTGACCTGGCCGGAGGACTGCTGCTGGCAGCCTTCGCGCGCCGGTTTCTATCCCGCCGCGCTACAGAGGTGGCGTTGGCGCTGGCCATGCTTTGCCCCTTCACCGCAGCCTACACAGGCATCGCCATGACCGAGTGCCTCTCAGTCTTTGCGATCTCATTGGGCGTCTATGCGGCGGGCCGGGCGCTGGCCGCCGCACAAGCGGGTAGCCGCGATGTCTGGGCGCTGGCGCTGGCCGGGTGCGCTGCGGGTCTGGCCATGTTGCTCAGGCCAGACGGCGCGCTGCTGTTTGCGGTGCTGGCAGCGGGACTGTTTGGGTACACCGTGCGCACCCGTTCCGCCAGTCATGGACTGCGGCTGCGACTGCGCTCCGGGATGGCCTCCACGGCACTGTTCTGCGTTGTGGCTCTCGCGCCGCTCGCGCCGTGGACGGTGCGCAACTGGACGGATTTCCATGTCTTTGAACCTCTGGCTCCACGCCACGTCAACGACCCCGGCGAACGCGTTAACCTCGGTTTTTACCGTTGGATGCGGACCTGGTCGGTGGAGTACGCCTCCACCGGCAACGTCTTCTGGAACGTGGGCTCCGAGAACATCGAACTCGGCGACCTGCCGGCGCGCGCCTTCGACTCGCCCCAACAGCGAGAGCAAACCCGCCTGCTTCTCAATGAGTACAACCGCTGGAACGGCATTTCGCCCCAGCTCGACGACAGCTTTGCCGCGCTGGCTACCGAGCGCATCCGCACCCATCCGCTGCGCTACTACCTCGTGGTTCCTATGCTGCGCGTGGCGGATATGGTCCTGCGCCCACGGACCGAAGCCTTTTATCTGGATGTCGATTGGTGGCGCTGGAGCGAACATCCCGGCCAGACGATCCTTGCCGTCCTTCTGGGCCTGATCAATCTGGGTTACGTGGGCGCGGCAGCCTGGGCATTCCTGCGCGGGCGCGTCCCGTTAGCCTGGATGCTGGGCGGCTATCTGTTGCTGCGCTGCCTGTTGCTGGCTACGATGGAGAACCCCGAGCCGCGCTACACGCTGGAATGCTTCCCCATCCTGATTGTGGCCGCCGCTGCGGCTATTGCGCCGGGGCCAAAGCCGGCCCCTCGGAATGCCCTAACTCGGCCGGATGCCGATCACGCTTAACATGCGTCCCGCGTGGCCCTGGGACGCGCGATGAGAGAAGAACAAATCCGCTTGGCAGCTTGTGCAACCGCCAATGGATTGAATGGCGCTGGATTTGAGGCCTGCGGCAAGCAACTGGCGGCGGTTCGCTTCCATGAGGTCCAGGTGCAGGCTAGGACCGATGGGTGAATGGCCGGGAGCGCGCTGGGTGAGAAACAGCATGGGGTACTTGGTTCGTACCGGGTCGCTATCGTAGACCTCGCGGAAAAGATCGCGGGCATAATCGAACTGGGACTCGAAGCTGGAGAGCAATTCTTCTTGGACGGCGTAGCAACAGGCGCCGATGCCAGGGCCGATGGCGGCAATCAAATCTTCAGGCCGGGAGCCGAACTCAAGCCTCATCCGGCCAATGCCGGTTTCGACGATTCGCTTCACCGTGCCCCTCCAGCCGGCGTGGAAGGCAGCAACCGCGCGGCGCTTGCGGTCGGCCACCAGGACGGGGATGCAATCGGCTGTGTGGACTGCCAGGAGCAGGCCGGGCTCATCCGTCATAAGCCCGTCCGCTTTCCACGGGCGTTCTTGTTCAGCGTCGCCGGCGGAGGCGATGATGAGAACGTTTGAATGGAACTGGCGGATGGTGACCAGCGGCGTGGCTGCGTTTCCGGTGACCGCTTCAGCCAAAAGCCTGCGGTTTTGGGCAACTGCGTCGCGGTCATCGGCGGCCGTGAAACCAAGATTCAGCTCGCCGGCCGCGCCTTCAGCACAGTATGCCCGGCTGACGCCGCCTTTGCGCGTGCTGAATCCGTGCCAGAGCCAGGAGGTCTTTTCCCGGCCGGACCTGTCCCAACCGGGAACCGGCAGCCACTGGACGCCGTTGGGGGCCACGCGCGGAATGGGAGCGGCATGAAACAGCTCCGCCTTTGACAGCCTCGTTTGCGCAGCTCCCTCAAGGCGGACACGGCGCGTAACACCGGCGGCGTTCCCGCGCAGGTTGCGCACAAGGCCTGCCTTCCGCAGCAGAGCGTCGATGCTTTGCACGTCCAGGCCGTCGTCCGAAACCGAATGAGCGTTTGGGGTGGAAGAGTTTGCCATCTGTTGCTGATTCTAACTGGCGGCAATTTCAGCAGACCTTGAGTGAGCAAATGGGCCTGCCTTCCGGCAGGCCCGCTCGAGAGGCATTTGAGGGAGGGGGTCCAGGGGGGATGAAGAGAAGAGATCCGTAAAGGATCCTCAAAAGGAATGGGATACCTTCGTTGAAGGGTTGAACATCGGGGAAGCCTCTGCTAATTATTTAATGAGATGCAAGACTGGGGAAAAAGTTGCGTTTCGGGAGTTCGTTTCTGTTGAAAAAGTTTTTATGCCTTCGTTTTTGCCGCGCCTCCCCTTACCTCTCTGGCACCCCCGCAGACAAAAGCACACGAATCAGCTTGCATCGAATGAGCGGAATTGGCACTCTCTAGAGTGTGAAGTGGTGGCAGTTCATCATCCTGATTGCAATCGGGATACTGGGAATCGGCTACATCTATCTGCATCGGGTGGAGCTGGGTCTGGTGCGCCCCGCCAGTTTCGAGGGCGAAGGCGATTCGAGCGGCGAGCCGGGTTCCCCGCTTCCCCGCCCTGCTCGCATCAGTTGGGAAAATGTGGACCGGAGCACCGACGGGTTCAAGGTGGAGATGCCGGCCGAGGTCAAGGAACTGCAGGTTCCCGCCAACAATGAACGCGGAGGATCGGATCGGGTGAACATGATCCTTTGCAACGCCAACGCCGAGACAACGTTTGCCGTGGCCTGGGCGGACGATCCACCCGTAGCGCGAGCGAACGACCGCAACGCGGGCAGAATCCTGGACATGGCGCGAGACGATGCGATGGCCCGAACGCAAACCTCGCTGACCAAAGAATCCCGGAGCACCATCGGTGGCTTTCCGGCGCGGGATTTCTCAGCCCGGAACTCGGCTGGCGGGGTCATGAATTCGCGCCTCATTTATATCAACCCGAGGCTCTACATGCTGATCGCGGCATTTCCCTCGGAGAGCGCTCGCCGCGAGCAGGATGTTGCGCGATTCTTCGACTCCTTTGCGATCGTTTCGTCGGAAAGAATCCCCGAGACGCTGCCTCTGGCGCCCGCCGCCCGCTAGTGCTGACGGACGCGAACGGTTCAGGAGGTGTATTCTCAAGACCAACTATGAGCATTCGACTTTCGCAGTTCCTCGCGTTGGCAGCCCTTGTTTCCATGGCCGCTGCCCTTGCTGCGCAACAACCCGCCAAGGCTAAACCCGAAGATACTGAAGTATGGCAGCCTGTACCCAAAATAGTCACTCCAGGCGCCACAGACGCGGCGCCTCCGTCCGATGCAATCGTGTTGTTCGATGGCAAGAACCAGGATGAGTGGGTGTCGGCCCAGGACCATTCTCCGGCCAAATGGGTCGTGTCCAACGGCATCCTCACAGTGAGCAAGGCGCCGGGTGTGGGAAACATCGAAACCAGGCGAAAGTTCAGGAATTACCAGCTCCATGTCGAGTGGAGGGTCCCTGAGAACATCACCGGCAGCGGTCAGGCGCGCGGCAACAGCGGCGTTTTTCTCGCTTCCACCGGGCCCGGCGACGACGGGTACGAGCTCCAGGTTCTCGATTCGTACAACAACACGACCTATGTCAACGGGCAAGCCGCCAGCATTTACAAGCAGAGCGCTCCGCTCGTGAATCCGGATCGCAAGCCGGGAGAGTGGCAGACTTACGACATCGTGTGGACAGCGCCGACATTCAACGCGGACGATTCGCTGAAAACACCTGCCTGCGTTACGGTCTTTTTCAACGGCGTGCTGGTGCAGAATCACTTCGAATTGAAGGGGCAAACCCTTTATATCGGCCAGCCATTCTATAAAAAGTATGAAAGTGCGCCGATCAAATTGCAGGCACACGGCGACAAGAGCGAGCCACTCAGCTTCAGGAATATCTGGGTTAGAGAGCTTAATTAGACGATTGGCGCCTTGTGTTTGGGGATTTCGGGGTCCTGTGCGCTGGCGTGGACTGAGCCTGGCAACGCTGTCAGCAACACGACACCTGCCCTATCTTCATGTTGCGCCACTCCATGGAATTCCCTCCTGTCCGCCCGCCATTCTGGTCTTTGACGGCGTTCGTCCGCAAGTCTTCTCAGGCGGAATGCGCTTCAGTCCGCGCGGCCTTTTCGACAAAGTAGGTAATCAGGCCAACGGGCAGGAACCGGACAAGGAGAGCGGTGAACTTGCCGCCGAAGTAGGGGACAATCGTCCGCTGACCACGCGCCAGAGCGGCGACGGCGAGCCGCGCCACATCCGGAGCGGACTGCGAACCGCGGTTCTTGAATGCCCCGGCGTGAGCTACGTCAAAGAATTCGCTGTCTGTGGGCCCTGGGCAAAGCGCCGTGACCTTTACCCCGAATCGGGCTACTTCGGCTGCCAGTCCCAACGCGAAGAAGCGGTCGAAGGCCTTGGTGGCGGCATAGGTTGAAAGGTAGGGCACCGGCTGAAAACTGGCCGTGGAAGCCAGCACCAGCACCCAACCTCGCCTGCGCTCGACCATGCGCGGGACGAACAGCCGCGTCAGGCGCACCATGGCCTCGCAGTTGACGCGGACCTGGCTCAACTCCTGTTCGACCGGACTCTCGTAGAAGGCGCCGAACTGGCCCAGGCCGGCGTTGTTGACCAGAATGTCCACGATAAGGCCGGAGCCTTCGCTCGCGTCATGAATCTGCTGAGGTGCGGCGGGATCGTTCAGGTCCGCGACGACGATGCGCACCTCTGTTCCTTCGGCCGTGAGTTCCGCGGCCAGAGATTCGAGCCGGTCTTTGCGGCGCGCTGTGAGGATGAGTTTGGCGCCATGCTTTGCCAACTCCCGCGCCAGTGCCACGCCGATCCCCGCACTGGCCCCGGTGACCAGTGCCCATTTGCCGTTGAATTCCTGTGTGTTTGCCATCGCGGGACCATCATAGCGAATCGGGGCATCGCGTTGCGGGCGGGACTATAATTCTGGCGATCGATATGGAACAAATCAAATGGATTTGGAACGACGAGAAGGCCAGAACCAATCTTCTCAAGCACCAGGTTGCGTTCTCAGAGGCGGCTCTGGTCTTCGAAGACCCACTTCATTTATCCAAGCCCGATCCGCATCCGGATGGAGATCGCTGGCAAACGATTGGACGCGTCGGGCCATTTCTGGTCTTTGTAATTCACACCTTACCGGTAAAATGGGAATCGGACGCCGCCGCAATTGGCAGAATCATCAGCGCGCGCATCACAACCTCCTTTGAGAGGCGAGCCTATGAAGACAGAGATTTCTAACAAGCTCAGTCCCGAGCAGCACACACGGCTGGAACGGCTGACAGCCCTGCCGGACGAGGCGATTGATACCTCCGATATCCCCGAAGTCCGTGATTGGACCGGCGCCAAGCGCGGGCTCTTCTATACAGGTCCCAGCGACAAAGTGGCGATTGGGGTTGAGGCGGACGTCGTGGCGTGGTTTCGCTCCCACTCACCCGCCGGCGAGGAATATGAAAAGGGCATCAACCGGGTCCTGCTGGAGCACATTACAGAGGAGGGGCAAAAGGCGAGCTAGGACCGGTAGACTTCGCGCCGGTTCCCGATGCGGACGACCAGAATACGGACCAGCTTGTCTTCGATACTGGCGATGATTCGATAATCGCCGACCCGGTACTTCCAGAGTTCACCCAACTCCGAGCCCTTCAGCGCTTCGCCAATGCTGCGCGGATTTTCAAGGAAAGCAATGCGCTCGAAAAGAACGCGATTGATTCTGCGTGCTACCTGCGGATCGAGTCGGTCCAATTCGCGTTTAGCTCTTGGATCAAGTTCAATCGACCATGCCATATTCCTTCATCACTTCTTCAAGAGGAATCGTCTTGACGCGGCCCGCTTGTATATCAGCCAGCCGTTGCTCGGCCAGATAGATGTCCTCAAGGTCATCCAAATGCTCAAGAATCGCCTCGCGGACGTAAAAGCTCTTGGTCCGGCCAGTTTCCTTTGACAGGGCATCGAGGCGCTTTTCGATCTCTTTGGGCAAGCGAATTGCAAGCATGGCGGGTCTCTTTCTTGATGGTGCTATACAAGTATAGCGAATCTCGCTTTGGCGGGCGGTGAGCTTCCCAGATCAGGGCTTTGACCCTGTCGGCTGCTTCGTCTTTCCACGCGTCTTCTTGCCGGTCTTTTCGTTCGCCTCAACTCGCAGCTTCCAGGCCGTGCGCAATGCGCCTGTAAGCTGGTCTTCACTTGCCGCTGCCAGCCGGATATGGGTCGCGCCGCTTTCGCCCCAGCCGCCATGGATAGGGAGAAATATCTCCGGCTGCTCGCCGACAAAGGCTGCCTGGTGCTCAGGTGTCAGCATCAGGTTGCCGTAGCCCTGGCTCTCAGAAGCAAGCGTGGCAAAAATCCGGCCGCCGACCCGAAAATCGGGAGCGCCCATGTGCGAGCTCGCCTCAGCTCCTTCAAAGCTCAGTGCGATGCGGCGAAAGTCGGCTGCATTCATCTTGCAATTCTCCTTTGGCCTTAAACTGCCGGGCGTCCCTTCGGACTATAGAGCTAGGAGCTAGCAGCTAGAAGCTGCCCTTCAAACTCCTCATTCAGCCACTCAGAAAAAGCAGAAAACTCCTCGTCGCGCCCGAGGAAGTCGCGGACCATCTGCCGTCCCGGTTTGGAACCGCCCTGCTCGATGACTGTCTTGCGATAGCGGCTGCCGGCATCGCAGCCTAACAGGTCCGCGGGATCGAACTGCGCGAAGAAGTCCAGAGCGATGACCTTGTCGAAGGCATAGGTGTAGTAGTTCGACGAATAGCCGGTGAGATGGCCGAAGCTGGCGTACATGCGGTTTCCCTCAAACCAGGTCCAGGGTTGCAGGCTTTCATAGAGGCGCTTTGTGGTGCTGTCGAGGTCGAGCGCGGCGGGGTCCTGGTCGTGGAGGTCGAGCGAAAGGGTTGTGTAGTAGAGCTGCGAGCGAACCCAGTCGGCTCGGCCAAAGGCGCCGGCCAGCTTCATCTTTTTGATCGTTTCGGAGGAAAGCACTTCGCCGGTTTGGTAGTGCTTCGCGAATGCCTGGAGCAGCTTTTCGTCACGGAAGAACTCTTCGAGCATCTGCGAGGGAACCTCGATGAAGTCGCCTTCGGTGGCAAAGCCGGAGATGCCGGCCCACTCGGTCCGTCCGCCGAGGATGGCGTGCATCAGGTGGCCGAATTCGTGGAAGTAGGTAACCACGTCGTTGTATTGCAGAAGGCCCGGATCTTTGTCGTCACCCTTGGGAAAGTTGCAGATGAGCGCGGCTTCAGGCAGTGCGCGGCCGCGGACGCCGGTGACGATGGGCGCGGCGGAGAACCACTTGTCCTTGCCCTCGCGGGGGTGCATGTCGAGGTAGAAGCGGCCCACGGCCTGCCCGTCTTCAATCACATCGAAAACGGAGACGTCAGTGTGCCATCCAGGCGCGGTAGAGCGGCGAAACTCAATCTTGAAGAGCCTGGCCGCCGTCTGCAGCACGCCGGCCTCAACCTGCGCGTATGGAAAGTAGGGGCGAACCGACTGCGAGTCGAAGTCGAAGGCCGAGCGGCGGAACTGCTCATACCAATAGGCGCGGCTGGTGATGTCGATGGCCGTCAGCTCGGGCTGGCGCTGGCGGGCGAATTCGAGAATCAGCTCGTGCTCGCGGCGTGCGCCTTCCAAGCTGGCATCGTCAAGTTTGGCCAGGAACGTACGCACGTTGGCGGCTGAGCCCATCATCTGGTCGGCGGTGGCCAGGTCGGCCCAACTGCGGAAGCCGAGGACCGTGGCGATCTCCTGCCGCGTGGCCAGCAGGTCGAGAAGAATTTGCCGGTTGGCCGGGTAGGCGCGGGTGTTGTAGGCCAGAAACATGCGCTCGCGCAGCGCGGCGCTGGTGGCAAAAGTCATTACCGGCTGCATGTCGGGCTGGTCGGTCGAGAGGGTGATCTGGCCCTCAGAGTTGGGCTGGTGACGGGCGAGATAGTCTGTAGGCAGACCGTCGAGCTCGGCAGCCGTGGCCGCGATGGTCTTGCCGCCCTCCTGGATGTTGCGGCTGAAGTCGAGCGAGAGGTGGGTTGCCTTCTCGTGCAGGGATTGCAAGTGGTCGCGGGTGGCCTGATCTTTGTCCACGCCGGCCAGGCGGTAGCCGAGGAGTGTGCGTTCGACGAAGTGTTGGGTCGCTGGGCTGGCGCCGGTGAGATCGATGGCTGAAAGTGCGTCGTAGACCGGACGATTCAGGCTCAGGGCGCTGCCCGCCATGGCTACCCGCTGGGCTTCAAGCTGGGCCTGGTCGCGAACCGACTTGTCGGCAGCCACGGAGTTGAGCACGCCGGCTTGCGCGCCGGCCAGGGTGAGATGCTCAATGGCCGCGTCAAAGAGGCGCAAAGAATTTTCCGGCGAGCGCGTGCCCTCGACAGCCAGCAGCGTGGCCCGGGCCGCCTGGTGCGCAGCCAGGCAGCCGCTAACCCAGGCAGTCAGCGCTTCAGCGGACGCGGCTCCGCCCGCATCCCAGGCGTGAAGTTCTTCGGTTGTGGCAAGGACGGCGCGGTTCTCATCTGGCATAGGGGCAAACTCCTCCAAACTTCTAGGGTGCCACAACGGAGCGGGTTTGGGGGCTGGCCGGTTTTCAGCAACACCGTTAGAAATTCGCCACTGCCCGCAATCCGCTGTTGCATCTGCAACTGAACCCATCTAAGATGCGTCAATTGATCGCTATGGTGCGTACTGCTTCCATCCCGGCTGTTCCCGTCTCCGCGCGGCCCCCCGCGCCGCCCAACCTGCGGCCTCGGCTGGGCAAGCTGTGCGTGGCCATTCAGGCCAGCTCGCCGGCGGAGATGGTGGAACGTGCCGAAGCGGCGCTCCAAGACTCCATTTCCGCCTCGAAGTTCCTTGAATTCCGGCTGGATTCGCTCCCCAAGCCGGCAGCGGCACTGCTCAGGGTGAAGGAGTTTATGGCGGCGCATCGCGGGGTAACCGCCATCGCCACCTGCCGGCGCAAGCAGTTTGGCGGCAACTTCGAGGGAGCGCTCAAGGCGGAACTGGACGTGCTGACCAAGGCCGCCGAAGCCGGCTGTCAGATTGTCGATCTCGAAGTGGAGTCGGCCGAAGAGGCAGCGCCGAAGCAGTTGGACCATTTCCGGGCTGGCCTTCGCGCGGTGGGCGCGGCGCTGCTGGTGAGCTTTCACGACTTTACCCGCACCAAAGGCCTGGAACAGGCGGCCGACCGGATCCAGGCCTTTCAGCCGGATTTTGTGAAAATGGTTTCAACGGCGCGAACGCTTGCCGACAACCTAGCCGTGCTGCGCCTGATCGAAGACCGGTCTCTGACGGCGCAGGTGGTGGGCATCGCCATGGGCGAGGAGGGACTTGTGAGCCGCGTGCTGGGCCCGCGGGCCGGGGCGGCGTTCACGTTTGCTTCGTTTTCCGAGGGCGCCGCGACGGCGAAGGGCCAGGTGACAGCGGGGACACTGCGCGACCTCTACCGCCTGGAGCATCTCGATCAGGCTACACGGATTTTTGGCGTGGCCGGCAACCCCATCGCGCACTCGCTTTCTCCGCTGATGCAGAATGCAGCCTTCCGCCGCGAAAACGTGAACGCGGTGCTGCTGCCGCTCAAGACTCGCGCTCTTGCCGACCTGTTGACCCTGGTGCGCGAGCTGCCGCTGAGTGGGGTGGCCGTGACCATGCCGCTGAAGCAGGAAGTCCTGCCCCACCTCACAAATATGGACCCGCTGACGAGCCGCATCGGCGCCTGCAACACGCTGCGAACCGGGGCGGACGGCAAGCTCTACGGCTTCAATACGGATGTGGCCGGGGTGGTGAGGCCGCTGGAAAAACGGATTAGGCTGAAAGGCGCGCGCATCGCCGTATTGGGCGCGGGAGGCGCGGCGCGGGCTGCGGTGTTTGGGTTGGTCGAGCAGGGGGCCGAGGTCTTTGTTGTCAACCGCACGCACGACAAAGCGGTTGCGCTGGCCCGGTCAGCCAAGGCCAAGTCGCTGAAGCATGAGCTGTTTGCCAAGAGCCGCTTTGACGTGCTGATCAATACCACCCCCTGCGGCATGGCCGGCAACAAAGACGCGCTGCCCATTGAGGAGAACGAGCTGAATGCCGGTCTGGTTTTCGACATGGTCTACAACCCGCTGGAGACGCCGCTCATCAAGCTGGCGAAGGCGCGCGGGATTCCGGTCGTGAGCGGCCTGGAGATGTTTGTGCAGCAAGGCGCGCGCCAGTTCGAGATCTGGACCGGCAAGCCCGCTCCCGAAGCCGAAATGCTGCGCGTGGTGGAGCTGGAGCTGCGCCGGCGGGGATGAAGGCGGCTGATCCCCGATGTCAAGACTAAAGGCGACAGGGCATTATCGTTATTGCCGGTGGGAGACTCAAATGCTAGAAAAAGTCGAAAAGTGGCTAATCGAACAAGGCTTCTCTCTAGAAATGCGAACAGCTTCTGCTTTTCGAGAAGCCGGTTTTGAGGTTCGTCAGTCTACGCTCTATCGCGATCCAGAAACGGAAAAGTCACGCGAAGTTGATGTATATGCCATCGATCCTGATTATCGCGGGATTCTTGGAATCTCATTCGTCGTTGAATGCAAGGCAGCGGTCAAACCATGGGTCCTGTTATGTTCTCCGCACACACTTAGTGGGTACAACCGGCTCTTATCGTTCTCCGTAGCTTCGACAGATGCGAGGGGTGCGCTCGGTGACCGATTCGAGGACCTCGTTGGCAATTTGCCTTGGCTTCGTAAAGAGGGGTTGATTGGCTACTCACTGCGGCAGGCCTTCTCCGACAACGATGCTGCCTATGCCGCAGCCATGAGCGTCGCAAAAGCCGCAGACTTTCAGGTGAACAAGATTGCAGGGCACGTGCCAAAATTCTGCTTTGTCTTTCCAGTTATCGTCGTCGATAGCCCCCTCATCCTCTGCTCTATGTCCGAAGCCGGTCAAATTGTGCTTAAGGAGGCCGAACAGGGCGAATTCCTATTTCACGCAGACCCGCCAAGGAACTTTGGCACCTGTATCCGCGTTGTGAAAAGCACGAGTCTTCCTGGATTTGCCGCGGAGGCGAAGCAAGTAGCGAACCAGCTTCGAGCTGGGCTCACAACGCATGTGGATGAAGCTTGGGCAATAATGTGTTCTCCAGACAAGGGCTAAAGATAGATTTTGGCGGAGCCCAAACGCATTATGTCGAGATATTGAGACTTGCGATTTCCCTTTTTCCATTTGTCTTTCGTATTTGTCACTCTTGACTTCAACCAAATAGTATATACAATAAACACATGGGAATCACGTACGATCCCGCAAAGAATGTGCGCAACATCAATGAGCGCGGACTTTCATTCGAGCGGGCGGCGGATTTCGATTTCGAGAATGCCTTGATCGCGGATTATTTCCGTCACGGCGAGATGCGACGCATTGCCGTCGGGTATCTGGACAAGCGGTTGCATCTGCTTTGCTATATCCCCAAACCGGACGGAATTCGCGTCATCAGTTTCCGTAAGACGAACAAGAGGGAGGCTAAACTCTATGGCAAACCGCAAACCATTGCCTGAACCATTGCTTGATGAGGACGGAGAAGTTAGAGAGATAACAGCTGAAGACGTTGCCCTCTTTAAGCCATTCTCCTCGCTGCCTGAGGCGGAGCGGAAAATGCTCAAGAACCTCCGCAAACGGGGGCCGCAGAGAACTCCCCGAAAGGTTCCCATCTCGATTCGGCTTTCGCCCGACGTGGCAGAGGGCCTGCGCGCAACCGGTAATGGCTGGCAGCGCCGCGCGGACGAAGCGCTCAGGTCATGGCTTCTAGAGAAGAGAGACGGTCAGGCGGCCCAACGATTGTCGAACCGCTGAAGCGCAGGATTAAACCACCAATCGCGCCTACCGAGCTTTCTTCTTTCCCGTCTTCGCCGCCTTTGGCTTCTCGCCCTCCAAATGCCCCACGGGGATCGGCCCCATATCCGGCCCGGTGCGTATGACCCGGGTGTCGTTCATCAGGTAGCTAATGGTACGCAAAGAAGCCGGGTGGGCAATGCCGGTGGCAGGATCGATGTTGAGATTCTGGCTGTTGGCAATTTGAAAGCTGAATGTGGGCATGGTGCTGCCGCCGGGGCCGGGCTGGACTCCCGTGCGGACGGGTAGAAAGCCCTGGATGGGATGCACCCGGAAGGCCGTCTCATAGCGATGCTTCTTGATGCTCCAGGTAAAGACGCGCACCTGGTCGAAGTCGAAGGGCAGGCCGGACCCTGGTGGGCTGAGGACGGTTACGTACTCGGGAACCTGGTGGTCGGGAGCGGTGGACTCCGGATCGGTAACTTTGGTCAGGACGTAGGCGCCAACCATGCGCTGGCCTTCGGCGTAGACGCCAACTTCGTCCGGCACATCCACGTCCATGCGGCCCGCGAGCATCCAGCCGGCGTGGCCCGAGGTGTCGCGAACCAGCCACCAATCTTCAATCGCGACAGGCGGCATCACAACCGCGGGCATCACGACGGAGGGCGTGACAATCTTGGAGGTATTGGGCGAGCTGTGAGTGGGAGTTGCGGATGGGCTCTTTGCGACTGGAGGAGGCTTCAGGCCCGGGTTTGGCGCTGTCGGCTTCCGAAGCGGTCCGAAGCCCGGCGTCGGCGTTTTGGGAACCGAGGCCCGGGCAAGGAGCTGGACTTTGGCATTGCCGGCGAGCAGATAAAAGTGCTCCGTATCGCGGCCGGGCATGATGTGCAGATAAAGGTCGTCGCGGAGGGTGGCTGTGGCAACCACAGGGTCCTGTTTGTGCTGGCTGCCAAGCTGGGCAAACGCGTCGTAGGTCTTGCTGTCAATGACAGCGCGGTCTTCAATCCAGCCGATCTCGTTCTTTTGGGTTTTCACCTTGAGGAAGCGTCGGCCGATCTCGAGGACTTCAAGCGGCTGGCCGTTGACCACCTCGGCCACGCGATTGGAGACGGCGGCTACCCGGTCGTGAAGGTACATCTGGCGGGCGGAGACGTAGACCGTCTCGTGCTGCTCATGGCGAAACCGGCTGCATCCGCAGGCAGCGACAAGCGAAAAAAGGACGATCCACGAAGATATGGAGGCTCCGAGGCGCCGTGAAGAAGAGACGAAAAAGATTTGCGATGGCGTGAGCACAGCCCGTGGCGGTCCTCTTGAGGATAGCAGAGCCAGGAGTCAGAGATCAGGGGTCAGTTTTCGGCCACCGGTGCAGAGTTCCATCCCGCCAGCAAGGCGGCCGCTGATCCCTGTTCCCTGATCCCTGCTTTTAGGGTGCGGCGGTGATCGCGCCTGCCTGGACCGGGTCGGTCCCGGTGGCCGAAGTGACCGCGGAGGTAAGCGCGCCAGAACTCATGGTGTAGGCCTCCAGGTCGGGGCTGCCGCCTGAATCCACCACCAGCAGATAGTTGTCCAGGCTGTCCTCAGCCAGGCCGACCGGAGTGGCGCCTGTGGACACCGTAGTCGTGAGAGCGGTCAGCGAATAAACGGCGCCGGTAGACGTGAAAGAGAAGCCGGCAATGTTTCCGGTGGAGCTGCTGCTGACGGTGCGGTTGGCGACGTAGACATAATTGCCCTTGGCTTCGGGCTGAATGGCATAGGGCGCCAGTCCGGCGGTCGAGTAGGGCGAGCCCGTGACCTCGACCAGCGTGTTGTAGTTGAAGGCGCGCAGGCCACCGGAGTTGGTACCGGAGGTTGCGGCGGTTTCCCCCACGTAGAACAACCGGTTTTCGGGGTCAACGGCCACGGAAACGGCGGCGCCGGCGGAGTTCGCCACGGGAATGTTGACGCTGCTTGAGAATGGAGTGGAGCTACCCGCGACAAGGATCACTTCCTCAGTACCGCTGGAGCCAAGCGCCACAAAGATGTGGGTATTGTCAGGCGAGATGGCGAGCTGATGAACGGTCGCCGCAGGCAGCGCGACTGGCTGCTCGATCTTGGATGTGGCCAGGCCGGTGCTGGGACTGATGGCAACGGCGAAGAGTTCCGACTGGTTGGGACCGGCCTCCACGAGCCAGGAGTTGGTCGAGTCCACTTGCATTGTGGAGGCCAGATCGGAGGAGATAGCCGCGGAGCTGTTTCCAAGGGTCAGCGCACCCCCCGAGCCAATGGTGTAAAGGTAGATGCCGTCGAGGGCCGTGCTCACATAAAGAAAAGCCCCGTTCGGCGCTACGGCGATGGCCAGGGGCTCAGCGGAGCCGGGCAGAGTGTAGGGGCTGCCGGTGACCGGGGTCAGCGTTCCAGAGACGATGGAGTAGCCGGCAATCTGGGCTGTTCCCTGGTTCAGAACATAGAAGACGCCGCTGGATAATCCTGAGGTTGTTGTGGTGGTAGTGCCGCTTGGCGCCTGCCAGAAATCTCCGCAACCAGCCAGAAAACAAACCGAAAAACCAACCAGGACCGGCGCCGCCAGCAGCAGTCGCGCCCTCATGCCGAAGTTCATTGCCGCTCCTTTGTTGTCATTTTCGGAGGTTCATGGCTTTTGAGGAGTCCGTGGCTCCAAGCGTCCAGATCAAAGAGTATCGCTTTCACATGCGTCGTGTCTCATCACGGAATGGGATGCAGGCGGCTGCCTGCGTCTCTAAGCTAGAGACGCGCCCTGGCCGGCATTCGCTCACTGTGGCGTTGGCCGGTGCGTCTGGCACATAGGTTTTGCGTTGGCTGCACGTCAGTGTTGCATGGGAACGTTGGGCTCCGAGCGCCTCAGTTGGGACGGCCGCCGGAGGCGGAGCGGCGGCGGAAACGCTCGTCCACGGGCTGCCGGCCCTGAAACCCGGAGTCGAAGGTATGCCAATGCTCGATGGCGGACTCGCCCATGCGCCAGCAGAGCAGCACCACCTCATCATCGAGGCGGCAGGGGAAATCGAGCAGGCCGCCTTCAAGGTCTTTGACCTGCACGCCGATGGCGTCGATCTCGGCGATGCTCTCGCGGACGCGCGCCAGGTGGGCCATGACCTCCGCGCGCTGCTTGGCCACGCTGCCCACGTCCACCCTCATGCCGCCGGAGAGGTAGATGCGCCGGGACAGATCGTTCAGACTGGACTCGACCTCCTCCGCGGACTGCCTGCCTTCCATCGCGCGCTTGAGCAGCGATTCGAGCACCGGGAGCAGAGACTGCGCTTCTTCGAGAGTGAAGGTTTTCATGGGGAAACGCCCTTGTTCATAGGATACGACAAAAGCAAGGAGCAGGGAGTAGGGAACAGGGAACAGGCCAGGGCAATTGCATTTGAAACTTGAGCGAGGAATGAAGGGTACGGGCTTTCGATATCAGGCGGATCATCGTTGTTTTGAAAGGGCACGGCTTTAGCCGTGCCGATTTCAGAGCCAATATTGCCGGCTTTAGCCGCCGAGGGATGTATTGAAAATTCTCAAATCATCCCTCAGCGGCTGAAGCCCATAAGTCCTCTGGCTGTTTCGCGGCACGGCTAAAGCCGTGCCCTTTCAAAACAATCCAAATGCGATTGCCCTGGGGAACAGGCCGATCTGTCTGCGCTCGACCGGCGAATGTCGGCTTAGAATCTCCACATGGAAAAACATGCCGTTCGACCCTCCATGTCCGAAATGCGGAGCTAAGCCAAGGGAAACTTCCAAGCATGAAAATGGAATGGTGATTCATGGCGTCCATACCGAAGGTTGGCCGAAGGTTGGCCGAAGAAGCGCGTCTGAAATGCTAGCCGCCTTGTTTCCTGTTCCCTGTTCCCTGCTCTTATCCCACTTCCAGCATCCGGTCCAGCGCCACTTTGGCCCAGTGCTTGACGCTCTTGCGGACCTGGATCCGGTTGACGACGCGGCCCTGTACCAGGTTTTCAAGCGCCCAGGCCAGGTGGTGCGGGCTGATGCGGTACATGGTGGTGCACAGGCAGCCGGTATCGTCGAGGGTGATGACGCGCTTGCCCTGTTCCGCGAAAAGGCTGGCCATGCGGTTTACGAGGTGAATCTCCGTGCCGACGGCGAACATTGCCCCGGCGGGGGCCTCTTCAACAATCTTGATGAGTCGCTCAGTGGAACCCAGAGCGTCAGCCTTCTGGCAGACCTCCCAGCGGCATTCGGGGTGCACGATCACCTGAATGCCGGGATACTTGGCGCGCACGTGATCCACATGGCCGGGCAAAAAGCGCTGATGCACCGCACAGTGTCCCTTCCACAAGAGGACGCGGCTGGCGGTGAGCTTTTCCTTCGTCTGGCCTCCCTGGCTTTGGCCAATCTGAAGCGCCCAGGGGTCCCAAACCACCATCTCCTCCGTCGGAATGCCCATGGCATAGCCGGTGTTGCGGCCCAGGTGCTGGTCGGGCAGGAAGAGGATGCGCTTACCACCCCAACGACGAGGACCTGTCGTTGGGGACCCCGGCTTGCCGCGAGCGTAAGCCCACTCGAAGGCGGCGCGAGCATTGGACGAGGTGCAGACGAGCCCGCCGCGCTCGCCGCAGAAGGCCTTGATGGCGGCAGTGGAGTTCATGTAGGTGAGGGGTATTGTGTCGGCGGCTAAGCCGAGGCGCTCGATCGCTTCCCAGGAGGCTTCGACCTGGGAGATTTCGGCCATGTCGGCCATGGAGCAGCCGGCGTTGAGGTCGGGCAGAATGACCTGTTGGCCTTCACGGGCGAGCACGTCAGCGCTTTCGGCCATGAAGTGAACGCCACAGAAGACGATGTATTTGGCATCGGTTTCGGAGGCAATTTTGGAGAGCTTGTAACTGTCGCCAGTAAAGTCGGCGAAGCGAATCACCTCGTCGCGCTGGTAGTGGTGGCCGAGCAGGATAGTGGTGGCGCCGAGCTTGACTCGCGCCTCTCGAATGCGCGCGTCCATCGAGTGGTCGGGAAGCGCAAGGTAGTTTTCAAGGCTGCAACTGTTGCCAGCCGCCGGCGAGGCCGCCGTTATGTCGTCAAGAACCAGGTTCACTCGATTCCGCCTTCAGTCCAACTCACCCTTCAATTCTTTGGCGGGTGGCGGACGGGGATGTTGAAAGCAAACACGGCTGCAGCGGATGCGCGGACACTCCTGAATTCCTCGGCGCTGCCGCCGAACTCTTCAGGTAGCCCCCATCCACGGGGTTGTTGCAGCCCTTTCTCAATTGGATGCGCTCTGGCTACGGTGGGTTCCGCAGAATCCACCTGACAAGAACTGCTCCATTGCTAGTATTGTAATTCAGCGGTAGTAGCTGGACCAAGCGATGAATAGGCGGCTGCGATGGCTTCCGCGCCTGAAGCCGCAGGTACTCGGTTTGTGAGCGCCTTGTGCGGGCAGGTATCATTGGTCTCGATGGGAACACCGCCGCCAATTGAACTTGCCAACCTGGGCATGGCCGACTCGCTGATCCTTATGGTGCTTGCGCTCGTGGTCTTCGGACCGCGGCGGCTGCCGCAGATTGGCCGTCAAATCGGCAAGCTGATGTACGAGTTCCGCAAGGCCTCCAACGATTTCAAATTCCAGATGGAAGAGGAGTTGCGCAGCGCCGAAGATGCCGACCGCCGCAAGAAGGAAGAAGACCGGCTGGCTGCGCTGGCGCTTGCAGCTCCCGCACCACCGGCGCTGGCCCTGGAAGCTACTGTTCCGGCAGCGACCTCCGTCATGGAAAGCCACTACCCGGATGAAACCCAATACCCCGAGTTGACCGCGCTCGAGACCACGGCCGAGAACTCGCCCGAAGAGACAGTTCCCCGCATCCAGCCGCCTTCGACCGGTGAGCAGGTTCCGGCTGCGAAGCCGACAAGCCCGGCAGTACAGCTTCATGCGGCGGACGAGTCTGGCGCCGAAGTCAGCGACGAGACAAGTCTCGATTCCAATCTGGTGGCCGAGGTTGCGCCCCCCGCAGGCGGCGACGCTGCCCCCTCGGACGAAGTCAACCCAGACCCCAGCCCAGACTTGGAGCAGGCGGCCCACCATGGTTGATCCCGCGGACGCAATCGGCAAAGCGAGAGCGGCAGTGAGCCAGCGCGCGGACCTGCCCGGCATGAGCCTGATGGAGCATTTGGACGAGTTGCGCAAGCGCATCGTCCACTCTTCCATCTACCTGGCCGTGGGATTCTTTGTGTGCTGGTTTATTCGCAACCCGCTCGTCAACTTCATCCAGGCGCCGCTCACACACATCGGCAAGACGTTGGTCTTTACCCACCCCATGGACCCGTTAAACCTGCAGCTCCAGGTTTCCTTGGTCGGTGGAGCAATCCTGGCCTCGCCCTTCATCCTCTTCCAGGTGTGGCTCTTCATTGCGCCGGGGCTCTACCAGAAGGAGCGGCGTTTCGTAGTCCCATTCATGGCAGCCACGGTGGGGTTGTTCCTGGGCGGCGCGGCATTCGGATATTTTTATGTTCTGCCCGGCGCGCTGAAGATCCTGATCGTCGATTTCGGCAAGAATTTCACGCCCATGGTCACCATCGAGGAGTACAGCAGTTTCTTCCTCTCGATCATTCTGGGCCTGGGCATCAGCTTTGAGATGCCGATCCTCATCTTTTTCCTGGCCATGTTCGGCATCGTGAGCCCGAAGTTCCTGTGGAAGAACATGCGCTACGCGATTCTGGCCATCTTTCTGGTGGCGGCCATCATCACGCCCAGCCCCGACCCATGGACGATGTGCATCTACGCCGTACCCATGCTGGCGCTTTATCTGATTGGCATTGGCGTAGCCTGGTGGGTGCATCCTTCGCGGAGAAAGGCCAAGGAAGCCAAAAAGGCCGCGCAATGATCCTTCCTTCGCTCGGCCGTCTTTTCTTCCAGAGTCTTGCATAGGATTACCTTCCCTTGGCACACAATGGTTTATAGAAGATGAGCGGAGAGCCGCTCTCAGGATTGCGAATCATGACCAGAATCGTTCGAATCACCCACCCCCACCCCCCCCTACCCTTTTACGTCCCACAATGTGCGACCGAGCCGATGAGGACGCTCGGCGAAGTTGTGTTGGAAGGAAGAAACCCTTTTATTCTTAGCAACATAGAAGCTTGCCCTGGAGAAGACTCGATTCCCCAGTCGCAGAATTCCGCGGCGCTACGCGCTGTAAAAGGATCGATTTTCCGCGTTTATGCGCACTTTTTTGCCGCATTTGCAGCCGTAATCGTGCTGTTTTTCCCCCTGAATCTTCCCGCGCAGACTCACTTCAACGGCGCCAAAGCCCTCGAGTACGCACGCCAGTTTGTAGCCATCGGCCCACGCTGGCCCACCAGCCAGGGGCACACCCAGGCCGAAGCCTTCCTGCGCGGCCAGTTCAAGCACGACCAGCTTGAAGAAGACACATTCACCGCCAACACGCCCATCGGCCCTGTCGCCATGCGCAACTTCATCGTGCGCTTCCCCGGCAAAAAGGACGGCGTGATCGTGCTGGGCACGCACTACGAGACCAACTACTGGCTGCGCAACATCAACTTTGTGGGCGCCAACGACGGCGGCTCGACAACCGGGCTGCTGCTGGCCATCGCCGACCAGTTGCGCACGGAAATTGCCCGCAACAAGGCGCTCGAAGGCTACTCGATATGGCTTGTCTTCTTCGACGGCGAAGAAGCCATCCAGAGCTGGTCCGCGTCCGACTCGACCTACGGCAGCCGCCACCTGGCCGCCAAGTGGGGACGGGACGGAACCCTGGGCCGCATCAAGGCATTCATCCTCGCCGACATGATCGGCGACAAAGACCTGGACATTCAGCGCGAAACCCGCTCCTCAGACTGGCTGGTCTCGCTGATGACGCAGGCCGCGAAAAAGTTCGGCTACGACCGCTTCTTTTTCCAGACCGAAGGCCCTGTCGAAGACGATCACATGGCCTTTGTCCAGCGCGGCGTGCCGTCGATCGACGTGATCGACTTGGACTACGGCCCCAATAACAGCTACCACCACACCGCCCAGGACACCATGGACAAGATCACCGCCCGCAGCCTCACCATCGACGGCGACGTGTTTCTGGAGACGATCCGGCTCATTGATTTGCGGTGAAGACAGAGATCAGGGTTCAGAGATCAGTGAGCAGCAAGCTGGCAGAGCGTTTCGCGGAACGGTCTGATCCCTGAACCCCGATCTCCGATCTCTGTTTTCCTGTAGCATTCTGGAATGATTGCGGGCGCATCCTGGATGTGGTGGCTGGGCTTTCACGCCGTGGTTGCGGCGCTGCTCGTCGTCGATTCGTTGCTGCCCGGCCATCGGCGCGAAACGCGCCACCCGCAGGCCTTTGCGTGGCTGGGCACATTTGCATTCGTGCTTGCCGCGGCGGGATTTGCCGCATGGATCGCCTTCACCCAGGGCCGGCAGCCCGCTCTTGAATGGGTAGGCGGCTACGCCATTGAAACCTCGCTCAGCGTGGACAATCTCTTCGTCTTTCTGGTCATCTTTCATGGCTTCCGCATCAGCCAGAAACGACAGCACAATGCACTTTTGTGGGGCGTTTTGGGAGCGGTTGTCCTGCGCGCCCTCTTCATTCTCGCCGGCATCGCGCTGCTTAAGCGCTTCAACTGGATTACCTGGATCTTCGGGATTTTCCTCCTCTATGTGGCCTGGCGGCTGGTGCGCGGCGGCTCGGCAAACGCGGCCATTCCTGAATGGATTCGCAAACTCCAGCCCGCTAAAGGCTCGCTGCTCCCTGTGATTCTGGCCGTCGAAGTCACCGATGTCCTCTTTGCCGTGGATTCCATCCCCGCGGTGCTGGCCCTCTCCCACAATCCCTTCGTGGTCTACACGTCGAACATTGCGGCGGTTCTTGGGCTGCGCTCGCTTTACTTCGCTCTGGCCGCTCTCCTCGACCGCTTCCGCTATCTGCACTATGGACTGGGCGCTATGCTGGCCTTTGTTGCGCTGAAGATGCTCTCCGCCCGCTGGATCGATATTCCGATTCTCCTTTCGCTGGCTACAATGGGCGCAATCTTGACAGTGTGTGCCGTGGTTTCGTGGTTTGTTGGAAGCAGGGAACTGGGATCAGAGCTTGGAGATCAGTAATGAACTGGAAGATGGCGCTGGATCGCGGCCAATGAGAGTTTGCCATTTTCTCGGCACCTTCGGAAAGTGTCTGGTCCCTGCAAAAGTGTGCGAGGCCGTCGCTTCTTGGTGTCGCGCCGCCTGACCCCTGATCCCTGATCTCTGACACCTGTCTTACCACTTTTCGAAAACGATCTGCCCATTGCTCTTCAGAACGGAATGCTTGCGGAAGTTCTCGTCGTCGCGCTTGGGATAATCGTTGCGGAAGTGGGCGCCACGGCTCTCGGTGCGGTGGATGGCCGAATAGAGAATTGCGTGGGATATGCGGGTGAGAGCCTGCGCTTCGCTCAGGCGCCGGCTTCCCTTCCCCTTCTCTGCCAACTCGGCCAAACCGGTTACACAGGCAATGTGAACGGAAAAGCCCTCGCGCAACGTGAATTCATCCCGCAGCAGGCCGGCGTAGGACCACATTGCTTGTTGCAGGCCGGCAATCTGCTCTTCGACGAATTTTGCTTCGCCTCTCGATAACGGAGTGCATTTCGCTGCCGGGTCTCCTCCGGAAATCATCTGCAAATCGTCGGCCAGCATCGACTGCGCGGCCCGCGCACCGAAGACCAAGCCTTCGAGCAGAGAGTTCGAGGCCAGGCGATTGGCGCCGTGAACGCCGGTGCAGGCCGCCTCGCCGGCTGCGTAGAGGCCCGGCAAACTTGTGCGTCCCGCCAGATCGGTCCGAATGCCGCCCATAAGGTAATGTGCCGCGGGGCGAACGGGAATCAGGTCGCGAGCCAGGTCCAAACCGTGGCGCGCGAGAAAGGCGCTGACGCCGGGGAAGCGTTTGTGCAGATCGATGCCTGTTACATGGCGCATATCGAGATGAACAAGCCGCGTTTCGCCGGGCTCGTCACCAATTCCTTCGCGGGCAATGGCGCGGGCCACAACGTCGCGGGGAGCGAGTTCGAGCAGCGTGTGGTAGCGCTCCATGAAGCGCTCGCCCTTGTCGTTGCGCAGGTACGCGCCCTCGCCGCGCAGGGCCTCTGAGATCAGGAATCGGGGCGCGCCGGGGAGCGAAAGGGCGGTGGGATGGAACTGGTAGAACTCCATGTCGGCCAACTCGACGCCGGCCCTCCACCCCACGGACGAAGACCTGTCCGTGGGGGCCCCGGCGCTCGCGGCAAGGGCGATGCCGTCTCCGGTGGCTACCCCGGGGTTCGTCGTGTCGGAGTAAACCTGACCCGCGCCGCCGGCGGCGATAAGGACGGAGCGGGTACTGATTCGACGAGTCTTCGGTTCGGGATGGAGAGCATCGGCGCTGAACAGATTGGCTCGGGTGAGGTCGGCTCCGATGACGCGACCGTCGGCGCCAACCAGGCCAGTCACCATGGTCCACTCAGCGAAGCGGATGCGCTTGTGGGCGCGGGCAAAGGCAACCAGAGAGCGGCTGATTTCGGCTCCCGTGGCGTCGCCGTGGGCGTGGAGAATGCGGGGCAAGGAGTGGGCGCCCTCGCGGGTGCGCAGCAGCTCGCCTCCCTCGGTATCGAACTGCGCGCCCCACTCGATCAGTTCCGCTACGCGGATTGGCCCCTCGGCCACCAACGCCTCGGCGGCGGGTCGATAAACGATTCCATCGCCAGCGTTTACGGTGTCTTCAAGGTGGAGAGCAACGTCCTGATCGCCTTCCATGGCGACGGCGATTCCACCCTGCGCGTAGTGCGTGTTCGACTCCGAGAGCGACTCCTTGGTGACCACCAGAACGTCGCCGTGGCGAGCCAGCTCAATGGCTGCGCGCAGTCCGGCTACGCCCGCTCCCATCACCAGAAAATCCACCCGAGACAGCATTGCCATAACCTTTGAGGCTACCACCACGCCAACCGACAACCGGCATTTCTGATCCCTGATCCCTGGTCCCTGGTCCCTGGTCTCTGCCCCCTGTTTTGTCCGATACTGTTTGCGGAGACTCACGCAATGGACAACCCCACCATGGCCCGCCTGCTGGCTGAGACCGCCGATCTTTTGGAAATCGACGGCGGCGATGGATTCCGTATCCGCAGCTATCGCCGCGCCGCCGAGGCCGCGGAGCAAACCACTGTGGACCTCATGACCGCCGCGCCCTCGACCTCACTCCTGCTGGAGATTCCCGGCATCGGCAAAGGCATGGCCGCCAACCTGCAAGCCATTGCCGCCACCGGCACGCTGCCGCTGCGCGACGAACTGCTGGCCAAGTACGGCGCGGGCCTTCTGGAGCTCTTGAAGCTGCCCGGCATGGGCCCCAAAACCGTTGCCCTGCTGTGGGACGCCGCCAGGATCGCCAGCATCGACCAGCTCGCCGAGGCCATTGAAGCAGGGCGTCTCGCCGGCCTGCCCCGCATGGGCGAGAAACAGATAGAAAAACTGCGCAAGGGCATCGAAGATTACCGCCGCAGCGCCGGCCGTTACCGCATCGACGTGGCCGAAGAAGAAGCCCAGCGTATTTCAGCCTACCTGCTGGCCTTCCCTGGAATTGAGAAGGTGACGCCCGCCGGCTCCCTGCGCCGTGGCCGCGAAACTGCGGGCGACCTCGACTTGTTGGTCACCGGCCCGGCCTGCGCCCCGGAACATACCGCCGCAGCAGTCGAGCACGTAGCCGCCTATCCCGGCATCCACGACATCATCGCCAAAGGCGAGAACAAGATAAGCTTCCATCTCGCCAACGGCCTTCAAGTGGATGTGCGCCTGCTGCCCTCGGCCTCCTACGGGGCCGCCCTGCAATACTTCACCGGCTCCAAGGCGCACAACGTGTCCCTTCGCCAACGCGCACTCAAGATGGGCTACACGCTCAGCGAGTGGGCGCTGGCCCGTCTTGACGACAACTCGACAGTTGCCTCCGCCACCGAACAGGATATCTACACCGCCCTGGGCATGGACTGGATTCCTCCCGAACTGCGCGAGAACTTGGGCGAGATTGAAGCCGCCGCCCGCCACGCGCTGCCCCGGCTCATTGAGCGAGCCGACCTGCGCGGCGACCTGCATATGCACACCAACGCCACCGACGGCCACAACACCATCCGCGAGATGGCCGAGGCCGCCCTGGCCGGCGGCTACCAGTACATCGCCATCACCGACCACTCCAAGAACCTGGCCATGACCAATGGGCTGGACGAGAAGCGCGCACTTGAACACGTTCAGCGCATTCGTGAAGTGGACCGCCAGATGGAGGGCCGCATCCGCGTCTTTACCGGCATCGAAGTCGACATTCTGGCCGACGGCTCTCTGGATCTGGATGACGAAGTGCTGGCGCAGATGGAGGTCGTCATCGCCAGCGTGCATACCCGATTCGAGCAGAGTCGCGAAGAGATGACCGCCCGTGTGCTGCGTGCCGTCGAAAACCCCTATGTGCGGATTCTGGGCCATCCCACCGGCCGCCTGCTGCTGCGCCGTGAGCCCTTTGCGCTGGACCTGGGGACGGTCTTGCGCCGCGCCGCCGAACTGGGCGTAGCCGTCGAACACAACGCCGCCCCGGAGCGCCTCGACCTCAACGACCGCGACCTTCGCCTGGCCAAGGAGTTGGGCTGCCGCATCGTCGTCGACTCCGACTCCCACGACGCCCGCAACCTCGGCAAAATGGACTACGGCCTTCGCCAACTTCGCCGCGCGTGGCTTGGCCCTGAAGATGTGCTAAACACGCTGGGAGCGGATGAATTCCTGGCTGCCCTGCGCCCGAGGCCGTAGTGCACAAACATGTTGACATACAGTGCGACTGGACATACACTTGAAACAACTCACCTACGGCGTGCCGTAGGCCCAGAAGCCGTCGCATGCAAGTGCGGCGGCTTTTTGCATGTAGAATTCCCGTCATGCGTACAGTGGTCTACATCGACGGGTTCAATTTGTACTACCGTGCCTTGCGAGAATCCCGGCACAAATGGCTAAACCTGCACGCACTTTGCGAAGCAGCGCTACCTCAGACCTGCGACATCGTCGCTATTAACTACTACACGGCTCGTGTTTCCGGCAGCCGCAATCCTAATTCTCCCAAGGACCAGAATACCTATCTGAAAGCGCTCGGGACCCTGCCCAACTTACACATACACTTCGGGAATTTCCAAGTCACAAAGACGTGGATGCCCTTAGTCCAGCCGCTGCAGTTCTGGCCTCCCGGCGTAGCACCCCATCCGGTTCCTGACTCGGTTCGCGTGGTCAAAACTGAAGAAAAGGGGTCGGACGTCAATTTGGGCACACATCTGGTGCGGGATGCATTCGCGGGCGCATTTGAGCACGCTGTTATCGTCACGAACGATACCGATCTGAAAGAGCCGATGCGCATAGTCGTTGATGAAGCTGGACTGCCGGTCACGCTGCTTACCCCCGCCAGCAACCCTGCACTCACCTTAAGAACGCTCGCTTCCGATGTTCGCCACCTGGCTCCGTACCTCGGAGTAAGTCAGTTTCCGGACCCGGTGATTGGGCCAGAAGGGAAACTCATTGCAAAACCTGTGGACTGGCAAGGCCAGGCAGTCGTCTCTGTCGTCGATCTCACTCGAAAACCCGGGGAAATGCCCCGCTTTCAGTGCAAACGAATCCACAATTCCTCTGCTCTGCACAATTTCGTGGGCAACTTTGCGGTGATGGGAATAAGATAAGTTCGCGTATGAGCCTTCTTCAGCAGGAATCTTCCGAACTCGACGATGCCGCCCGCGGCGAAGAATTTACCAAAGGCTCAAGCCATGTGGCCTTGGCCAGCATCATCGCGGCCGTGGTGGTCACCATCGCCGTCGCCATCTATGTCATGGCCGGGCAAACGCCGCCGGCTTGCACTGGAGAGGTCGAGCAGGTGTGGGCTCACGCGCAGCACTCTGAATCTTCAGGGGTCGACGCCAACGGCAACGCCATGGCCAAGGAAGAAATGGAACAGGTGTACGTCTTTACCCTGGTCAAGCTGCACAACCAGAGCAAGGAACCGCTCTTCATGCACAACATCATGACCAATGCCACGCTGGACGACGGGATTCACTCCAGCTATGCGGCAACCGCGGCCGATTACGATCGAGTCTTTATCGCGTATCCATCCATGCCCGTGCCGCACGGCAAGGGGTTGTCGCTGAGCACGACAATAGACCCTGGCCAGACTGTAGAGGGAACCTTCGTTTCGGCCTTCCATCTGACCAAACAACAGTGGGATGCACGCAAGGACCTGAGCTTTACCTTCGCCTTCCAGTACAAGCCCAGCCTGGTGCTTGCACCCCACGTTGCGGTTATTGACCAGTAGCAGCCGGTACAGGCGCGCTCTTGGGCGTCGATAGATAACCTGTGATCGTCGTATTCTTGGTCCCGACCGAGTTCACTACGATCTCGAAGAGCCCCGGATCCTTGCCGCTATAAAACTGCAACGGCTCGTTCAGGTTCCGGTCCTTCTTCTCGTACTCCTTGTCGTCGGAATACACCACCAGGGTGAACTTGCTCCTCTTGGAGTCGGCCCTCTTCAACTCCAGGCTCACCGTGCCCACGGGCTTCTTTTGCCCCTTGGTCAGGGTGAACTCGTAGTAGTTCCGGTCGCCTTTGTGCTTCAGGAGTTCCAGTTCATCGTGATTGCGGGCGATCAGGCTGCTGTGGCCGCTCAAATCCCCCTTCATCGACGTCAACTGGTTTACCGTTTCGGCCAGGTCGCTTTGCGTCTTGGCCACGTCGGTCTTCACTCCGCCCACGTCGGTCTTGACGTCGGTCACGGCGCTGGAGACTGCGGTCACCTGCTGCGCGGTCTGCTTCTGGGCGCTCGCCAGCCGCTGGGCGTCCGCCTCGTCGCGCTGTTCACGCTTGGCGATCTCCTCGGCGCGACTGTCCAACTGTTTCTGCGTCAATCCCAACGACATTTTCAGCTCATCGGTGGCCACTTCCAGCCGGGCATCGGTTTCGCGCAATGCAGCTTTCATGTTGACATTCTGCTGCTTGGCATCGGCCAGTTCAGTTTGCTGGCTGGTCAGCTTGCCGCTGAGCGTGTAGCTCCAGATCAGTCCGCCGATCGCCAGCAACAAGGCCGCGGCGATCGCCCCAAGCAGTGCGCCGGAATAGTTTCTCGGGACATTTTCGACTTCTTCACTCATTTGTTTCCCTTTCTTCTGTCTGGCGGCCCGTCCGGCGACCCGCTCTTTCGGGTCCCTCGGCGTGGCTCACGCCTGATGGTGGCGCCGTTCCGTCCTGCTAGACGCCGTAATAAGCAATCTCTTGCTGACTCTTTCTGAATTGTTCGCGCTGAAACCGTTCGCTGTGCCTCACGGAATGCCAACCCGCAATTCCAACGCAGGAGACTCCACCCCGCACAAATACCGAGGAACCTACACAATATACCGAAATACCTGGAAGATAGTGTATCGAATGAATCAAGATCGCCTGGAAAATGGCGTCAGTCTGTCTCTCGCGCCCGCACGACAGGCCCCATCTCGGGCTTATTCATGCTCTCGTTTTTGACGCCTTTACCTCCCTGTTCGTCCCGCACTCCGTGACAACCACCGAATCGCTACGTTATAAACATCTTTACTGCATTTTTCAGGCGCCAGACCCTCAATCAAGATTCAAGGCCGCCAGCGACAGGTCTTCGTCGATGCCGGCAGAAGGTCAGGACATCCGCCGTAACCACCGCAGATACATCGCAAGGGGAGATTCGAAAGCTATGTCGACCGCTGTCGCTGGGAAGGGCCTGGAAGGAATTGTTGCCGCAAACTCCGGCATTTGCTGGATCGATGGAGATGCGGGCGTGCTGGCCTATCGCGGAATCGACATTCACGAGCTGGCCGTGAACTCGACCTTCGAGGAGACCACTTACCTGCTCTGGAACGGCATCCTGCCCAACCAGCTCGAACTGCGCGAGTTCCAGGCACAACTGGCGCTCGCGCGGTCGATCGACCAGCGCATCGTCGACATGTTGCGCGCATTTCCCACCTCGGCCACGCCCATGGAGGTGCTGCGCACAGCCGTCTCCGCGCTCAGCTTTTACGACGCCGACGAGAAAGACAACTCCCACGACGCAAACGTACGCAAGAGCTATAACCTCACCGCGCAAATTGCCATGCTCGTGGCCATCTACGACCGGATCCGCAAAGGCAAGGAAATTGTCCCGCCCGACCGCTCGCTTTCCCACGCCGCCAACTTCCTGTGGATGCTTAACGGCGAAATGCCTTCTGAAACGGCCACCCGCACGCTGGATCTGGCGCTGGTCCTGCACGCCGATCACGAGCTGAACGCCTCCACCTTTGCCGCCCGCGTCATCGCCGCCACCCTGGCAGACATCCACTCCGCCGTCACAGGCGCCATCGGCGCTCTGAAGGGACCGTTGCACGGCGGCGCCAATGAGGGCGTCATGCGCCTGCTTTACGCCATCGACAAGGCCGGCGCCGATCCCGTCGAATACGTCAAAAACATGCTCGCCGCCAAGCAGAAGATCTCCGGCTTCGGCCATCGCGTCTACAAAACCGAGGACCCCCGCGCAACCCACCTGCGCAAGATGAGCGAGCAATTGGGCAAAGACGCCGGCATGCCCAAGTGGTTTCAGATGTCCCGCGCCATCGAGCTCCACATCAACGCCGACAAGAAGCTCAACGCCAACGTGGACTTCTACTCCGCCTCCACCTACGCCACCCTGGGCATCGACATCGATCTCTACACGCCCATCTTCGCCATCAGCCGCATCGCCGGCTGGGCCGCCCATGTCATCGAGCAGCTCGACGACAACCGCCTCATCCGCCCCCGCGCCGAGTACATCGGCCCCGCCTACCCCTCGCCTTACATCCCCATTGAGGAGCGCGGGTAGGAACCCTGCCAGCGGAACTATTTCGCACCCTCAGCGTCTACAGCAAAAAAGGATTCGTTATGAAAGCCAAGTTCTCTCTTACACTTACCCTGTTCAGCGCCATCTTTATTTCGGGATGCCAGAGCCTCGGCCATCTCTATCCGGTCCAGGGTCCGCTTGCCTCGCTGACGCCGCCACCCATCTACGCTGCCAAATTCACTCTCGTCGCCAACTTCAGCAAACCCGTCACTGTTGGCGCGCATTCGAATGACAGGCAAGGAAAACTGGCGATTACTCTCGCAAATGGCGAGCAGTTTCAAGGAACGTGGAAACAGGTATACGAGAAGGCGGGAACAGACAGCGCTCCTGCCGGCGCGACGGGAGCGAACAGCATGGCTGCCGCATGGGACACAGTCTACGGACAGGGCTTTTATGTTGCCCACGTTCTAGGTCAGCCCCTATTTGTGCATACAGAGCTGACTGGAAATCAAGGGACCATGCTCCAGGTGGAGTGGTACGACCTGGGAAACGAGAATAACAACGGTGCGGCAGGATACGGTGCGAGAGGCGTGGCCCAGGATAGCAAGGGCAACATCTACAAACTCGTGATGTAATGACTCCCAGGACGCTGAACTGTTTTGCGCCGAGTACATCGGCCCCGCCTACCCCTCGCCTTACATCCCCATTGAGGAGCGCGGTCAGGGTTCCGTCGACACAGAAACTATCTGGAAGTTTCCGGTTTCTAACGGACAAGGGATAAACCATGAAAACGAAGCTCGCGCTTGCTCTTGCTGCGTTGTGTGTTTGTATGCTATCCGGATGCTACGCGGCCGGACGGCTTTATCCCATCCAGGGTCCACTTGCCTCCCAGGCTCCCCCGCCTATCTTCGCCGCCAAAGCCTCGGCTGGCATTAAATCCGGCAGCTTTACAGCGACCCTTGCAAATGGCGAAGCATGTAAAGGGAACTGGACCAGTGTGTCCACCGCCCCGACAGTGAACGGCGGCGTTCCGGCCAACAATCAGCCGCAGTCCAATCTGGTTGCCGCTTGGGACACTGTTTACGGAAATGGATTTTATGTTGCCCATGTACTTGGGCAACGAATTCGTATACAAGGTGTGATTCCCTGTGATCAGGGAACCATCCTCAATGTTCAGGCGTACCAGTACTCAGGAGGGGACGACAAAAATCCCACTCTCATCCGTCAAGGCGTGGCAACGGACAACAAGGGCAACATCTACAAATTGGCCTTTTGAGTCCCCCGGAATGCCGCCCGCGCGCCGAGTCAATCTGTCCGGGTTCCAAAGGTAAACCTCAATGCTGCGCCGCGACCTGATCAAGTCCACAATCGCCACCGGACTCGCAACTGCATTTCCGGGCCGGGCCGCAGCCTCCGGCATGACCGCTCCTGGCCCCGCCTCAGCCTCAGACATATCCAACGATCGCAGTTTCTGGCTGGAGCAGATGCATCGCGTGGCGCATCCTGTGCTCAGCGCTCTCAGCCAACGGCGTCTGCGCACCACAATGCCGGTTGAGAAGTCCCGCGAAGGAGCTGGCAATCGCGGCCTCACCACGCACCTGGAGGCCTTCGCGCGAACCCTGGCCGGGATAGCCCCGTGGCTGGAGAATGGCGGCCTGGAGCATGGCCCTGCAACTGCCAATGAGCGCGAACTCCGGACTGGCTATCTTGAAATAGTCCGCCAAGCCATCGCCGCCGGCGTGGACCCCAAATCCCCTGACTACTTGCAATTCGGCGCCACTAGTCAAACCCTCGTAGACGCCGGCTTCTTCTCGCTTGCCGTGCTCCGCGCTCCACAGCAACTGAATGCCAAGCTGGATTCAACAGTGCGCGCACAATTGGCCGACGCACTTCGCGCGACCCGGCCGTTGCAGGCGCACGCCAACAACTGGCTTCTCTTCGCGGCAGGCATTGAGGCTGCTCTCTTCGCCCTCGGTCAGCCCTGGGAGCGCACGCGGGTCGATTACGCCCTGCGCGAACACATGCAGTGGTACGTCGGAGATGGAGCTTATGGCGATGGCCCCCACTTCCACTGGGACTATTACAACTCCTTTGTCATCCAGCCATTTTTGCTTGCCATTCTCGAATCAGTAGGCAATCAAGAAGAAGCCTGGAAGGCAATGATCCCCGCGGTCAACGCACGCGCCAGCCGCTATGCACACATACTCGAGCGCCTGATCGCCCCCGACGGCTCTTATCCGGTGATTGGCCGATCCATCCCATACCGCGGCGGCGCATTCCAACTTCTCGCCGATGTTGCGCTTCGCCATGCGCTTCCTGAAGACATCGCGCCCGAACAGGTGCGTTGCGCACTCTCTGCCGTTCTTCATCGAACGCTTGAGCCCCCGGGTACATTCGACAAAGCCGGATGGCTTCAGATTGGCTTGGCCGGCCACCAGCCGAACCTCGGCGAGGGCTATATCTCCACAGGCAGTCTCTATCTTTGCTCCACGGCGTTTCTTCCGCTAGGCCTTCCGCCTGAGGATCGTTTCTGGTCAGCCCAGGACGCATCCTGGTCTGCACAGAAACTGTGGCGAGGCGACGATATGATTTCCGATCACGCGATAGATATTTAGACGCAGCAGCGATCCACCAGCCCAGAATTGCCAGCCTGGGATATTGAGTTCAGCACTCGCGGATGCAACCATACCCCTGCGGCGTTACAGAGCGGATAGAGCCCCCACGCCGACGGAATTCCTGAGCCGACAAACACGAAAAGCGGTATCATGGAATTGATATGGCCCACTCCGTAATCATCACGACCCCGATGCCGACTCTGGACGAGATTGGGAAAGAACTCGGTTTAACGAGAGCCGAGCAGGATTTCCTTATTCGTCTTGTCGATGAAAAGGGTTCCCGGCGGCGAGAGGTTCACGCCCCCAAATCAAGGTCCGCATCTTCCAGGACAACGAAGACTGTGGCAAATAAGAAAGCCGGTCCGGCGAGGAAGACAAGAAACCGTGCCACCGCAAGCGCTTGAGTTTTCTGAGAAGTCCGTCTTTCTGAACATCCCTTACGACGACCGGTTTCGCCGTCTCTATCTTGCCTATATTACTGGCCTGATTCATCTGGGGCTTAAGCCTCGCGCTACCATCGAAATCCCCGGTGGACGCAACCGGCTTGATAAGATCCTGGAACTGATTCGCAGTTGCCGTTATTCGATCCACGACCTCTCTAGGGTCGAGTTGGACCGGACTCCACCCACAACTCCACGATTCAATATGCCCTTTGAGCTTGGCCTCGCCGTTGCCTCAGCCAAACTCGACCCTACTCCTCATGATTGGTTCGTTTTTGAGTCCGTACATCGCAGGGCATCGAAATCTCTCAGCGACCTGAGTGGAACCGACCCCAATATTCACCACGGCACGGTCGAAGGCGTGATGCGGGAACTATGCAATGCTTTTGTACGCCAGTCGCAAAATGAGCAAGTCTCTGTAGCGAAAATGTTGAAAACCTATCGGGAAGTTTCGCGCCTGGTCGAAGACATCCAGCGCAAAACCCGGGCACGGAGCGTATTCGATTCCAGCACCTTTCAGCAGATATACTTTGCCGCTGGAAGGGCCGCCGGCATCCCGCAAACTCGCTGATCCAGCACGCATCACCCGTTGCGCGCCTTCCAGAGCAGATAAAGCCCCCACGCCGACAGCGTGCTGCCGTCGCGGATCGTCCCGTTGAGCATCATCTCCTCGAACTCTTCCAACGCAACCAAGCGCATGACCAGATCGTGCTCCTCCGGGTCGGGTTCTTTCTCTGTGTGCGTCAACCCGGTGGCCAGAAACACGTGCTGCTTCTGCCGGGTAAATCCGTAGGCAATCCACAGCGTTCCAAGGTAGGTCATCTCGGCGGCTTCCAGGCCCATTTCTTCTTTCAGCTCGCCGCGCGCCAGCTCCTCGGGATTCTCGACTTCCATCTCCCAGCCGCCCTGCGGCAGCTCCAGCGCCCGCTCCTGGATGGTGTAGCGGAACTGCTCCACCAGCCACACGCGCCCCTGGTCGATGGGCAGAATGATGGCGCAGTCGTCCTTGTCCACCACGCCATAGATTCCCTTTTCCCCATTGGAGCGCAGAATCTCATCCTCGCGCAGACGCAGCCAGGGGTTGCGATATACCTCGCGGCTGGCCAGCGTGGTGATGGTGCGGCCGTTGCCGCCTTCGCCGGGATTCATGGGGTCTCCTTCGAGTTCAATTCATCCCGCAGCCGGAACTTGCGCAGACGGCCCAGCAGCGACGCCGGCCCGCTCACGGCCAGCCGCACCAGATTGCCCTCGTACTCCCTCCGATGCACAACCATCCCCGCCTCAATGGCCGCCAGCGCCGCGCCCTCGTGCTGCGGAACCCGCAGCTCCGCCTCGATCACCGGATCGGAGTGCAAAGCCTCGTCGATGGCCTTGATGAGCGCCTCCATCCCTTCGCCCGTCTGCGCCGAAACAGCCACGTCGCCTCCGGCCAGAGACCTGGCTAGCAATCCACCTCGCTCCTGCTCTCCCAGCAGGTCGATCTTGTTCAGCACCTCGATGCGCGGCTTGTCCAGCGCGCCAAGCTCGCCCAGAACCTTCTCAACTTGAGTTTTTTGTTCCTCGCCATAGGTCGAAGCTGCGTCCCTTACGTGCAGCAGCACTTCGGCCTGCGCCACCTCTTCCAGCGTGGCTCTGAAGCTGGTCACCAGCGTATGGGGAAGGTTGCGGATGAATCCGACCGTGTCGGAAAGCAGCACCTTGCGCCGGCTGGGAAGTTCGATGGCTTTGAGCTTTGGGTCAAGGGTTGCGAACATCCGCGACGAGGCCAGCACCTCGGCGCCGGTCAGGCAGTTGAACAGCGTGCTCTTCCCCGCGTTGGTATAGCCCACCAGCGCCACCGTCGGCACCGGAACCGACTCCCGCCGCTGACGCTGCTGCTTGCGAACGCTGCGAACAGATTCCAGTTCGCCCTTCAGGTGGTCGAGCCGGCTCTGAATCCGCCGCCGATCCGTCTCCAGCTTGGTTTCGCCTGGGCCTCGGGTGCCGATGCCGCCGCCCAACTGGGACATCGATTTGCCCCGCCCCGCAAGCCGCGGAAGCATGTACTGAAGCTGCGCCAACTCCACCTGCAACTGACCCTCGCGGGTCCGGGCGTGGCGGGCAAAAATGTCCAGGATCAACTGAGTTCGGTCCAGCACCCGGCAAGGCAACGCGGCCTCGAGATTGCGCAGTTGCGTAGGGGTCAGGTCATGGTCGAACAACACCAGATCGGCCCCGGTGGACGCGGCCACGCCCGCGATCTCCTCCACCTTGCCTGAGCCAATCAGCGTGGCCGGATCGGGCCGGGAACGGCGTTGCATCAACTCGGCAACCACTACGGCCCCCGCGCTCGATACCAGCTCCCGAAACTCGGCCAGCGATTCTTCTGCGTCCAGACCCGGGGATGCATGCGCAGGAACCGCCTCCGGCTCCTGATCCAAGACCGGACCATCGCTCGATGAAAGGGATTCTTCAGATTCTGAAAGTTCCGGCCCAGCCTCGTCGGGCGAACGCTCCCCGAGCAATGCCTGCACCGAACACACTGCCGCCAACCGCGCACCCGCCGCGCCTGCGCGGTTGCCGCGTGAGCGACCCCCCGGCTCTGCCCGCGTCAGGTCCACACCAACCAGCACTGCTCGCTCCAGCGTTGCACCTGCGCGACCAGGTTCCGTCGCCGAGGACCCTGGGGTTCCGCCCGAGCCGCCGGTTCTGCCCTCCTTCACCGCCAATCCAGACCGATCCCGCGTGCTATCGCTGCTCCGCGGCAACGGGGGAAACGGACGGAACAGCCACCGGCGATGGGCCAATCCCCGTCTGCACGCCCACCGGACGATGCTCCGTATGCATGACGCTCCGGTTGCTCACCACGGTTGAGATCGCGTGCTTGAAGATCAACTGCTCCTGGCTGTTGTTTTCCAGAAGCACGGAATACTTGTCGAAGGACCGGATCTTTCCCGTCAGTTTGACGCCGCTCACCAGATAAATCGTGATCGGGGTCTTGTCCTTGCGAACTGTGTTCAGGAAGGTGTCCTGAATATTTTGTGCCGGCTTGTTTTCCATGTGCCGATCTCCTGCTTTCTTCGTGAAGGTTTGGATGCATCTGAACTGCACGTCCGTGAAAAAACAAATCACCGGGCACGGCGCCGGAAGTCCCGGCGCCGCCACATCCCGGAATGTGACAACATTATATGCGTTTTCAATCCTTTTCAGCTGTAACCCATGCAAACTCCCAGCGCCGGCGCATATAAATTGCCGCCCGGCAGATGAAGGGCACGGGCTTTAGCCTGTATATAAACCATGCAATATGAATGCGCTATGCCGCCGCCCTCACGGGCAACGGCTTCACCTTTGCGCGCTTCTTTTGTAAGGCGACCCAAAGATCCCGTTGAGCTTGCAAGCGGAGCCAGAGTTCAGGATCGGTGTTGAAGGCTCCCGAAATTCGCAAGGCCATATCCGCCGAGATTCCAGCTTTGCCATTCAGCACCCGCGACAAGGCTGGCCGCGTGACGCCCATATGCGCGGCGACCTCGGTCACGGACCGGCCATCGAGGTAATAGGCGAGGATTCTTCCGGGATGCGCGGGGTTGTGCATCTGCATCATCTCATCCTACTTGAAAATCGGCCCGATCGACCCAACATTGTCCCCGAGCTGCGGGTCTACACGGAAGTCCCAGACGGACTGGTTGATGTCGGAGGCGGAGAGGATCTCCACCAGCGCATACTCGCCGATGAGCAACGGCTTTTCGGGCGTGATCTTGAGCCAGTGTTTACCGGGCAACACTTCCACCTTGGCGGCCATCACGTCCTCGTCCTGGGTCACTGTGCCCGTGGGGCTCATGTGAATAGCGCCCACAATGCGGACGGCTCTGCGCTCGTCCACGCGGACGATGGCGAATCCCGAGGTAGCCGAATGCGCGCCATGCTTGCGGTTGGCTACGTCTTTGGCGCCGCCGGTGTCCACCGTCAAGGCGTGGGAGACGACCTGCTCGGCGGCGTCGCGGGCGTTGAGCGAGAGATAGATGGCCGGATCGTTGACGTGCAGGTGGACTTTCGCGTGCGCGCCGTCGAGTTCGAGGCTGGCCTTGGCCCCGGCCAGCGGGTTCAGCGTGCTCAGGCCGTGTTTGGTCTTTGCATTTGCGCTGAGCTCGTTGGGCAGCAGCTCGACCAGTTCCGGCGTGTTCTGAAACGTGTCCAGCGCAAACACGCCGTCCTCATTGGGCAGCTCGAGGCCCTTGGCTATCTCGGGCATGCGGGCTTTCTGCTCATCGCGCTCCGCGGTTTCTTCCCGGTCGAGGTCCTCAGCTTCTTTCATCGCGGGAGAAGGCGCCTCCACAGTCTCGGCCGCGTGGTCCCGCTCCCACTTGCGCGTCGCCTCCCAGTCCACCAGATTTTCCGGCAATTCCTCCCAATCTCCGCCGCGCTCCAGGGAGACGTAGCGGACACGGTCACCCACAATCTCGTATTTGCGGACCAGTTGATAAGAACCGTCCTTGAGAATGAGCCTGTGGTTGGTGGCCATGCCGGGCTGGTCCGGCTTGACGGGGAGTGTCTTTTGCGCGTGCACCGGCGCGGCAATCGCAGCCGCCAGCAGTATCGCCAGCGAACCGGTCAGCAGACTGCGTAAATGCGGAAAATGAGCCATCGCCCCACAGTTTAGACGAACAGGGTCAGGCTGCGTTTGCCGCCTCGCTCTGCGGGAAATCGGATTCCGCGTAACCCCGAAACGCTTGGACGCATCCAACTATGTGTATTCTTAGTATTGAGGGTGTTTTTGACAGGATTAAGGACACATTTCCGCAGCGAACGCCGCGCAAAGTCAAGTGCTTTGCCGGTGGTCACCGTGGTGTGTCTTGTCCTGCTGGCGCTGCTGACCGTCGTCCAGGTGGCGCACTTCCACCCGGTCGAGAGCGACGCCGACCATTGCCCGCTGTGCATCGTCATGCACACAGCCGCGCCCGTTGCGGTGACGGCTGCCGTGGTCGTGCTGGTCCAGATCGAAACAGTGACCCCGGTTTTTAAAGCGCGGACGGTCGTACGTTTCTGGCATCCGCAGCTCTTCACCCGTCCCCCTCCGGCTGGCTGCTAGGGCTTTTCTCCAATTCTCCAACTCGGTCTGATTCCCGTTTGGCCTTGCCCCTCATGGCGGCAAGGCTCCGGCGCATCCCCACAGGCTGACTCGGCAGAGCGGAGAAAGCCCCCCTAGTGCATAGAGGATGCCGAGGCCGTTCGAGCCCCGGCTCACTTTCAGCATTCTTCAGCCGATACAAGGAGGCCTCCCATGCCGGTCATTCGCGGCACGATTCTTCGCATTCTTCCCCTTATAGCTTTGCTTCTAGGAGTGCTTGCCGCGCCTGCGCAAAGCGGCAACGCCGGCGTTGTGCGCGGCACGGTGGCCGATCCCACCGGCGCGGTAATTCCGGGCGCCACGGTTCATCTGACAAATGCAAGCAGTGGGCTGGATCGGACAGCGATCAGCGATGACACAGGACAGTTCGCGTTCTCCAACGTCCCCTTCAACCCCTACCGGATCAGCGTCGCCGCTAACGGCTTTGCGCCATCGAGCCGGAGTTTTGAGATTCGGTCTGTCGTGGGAATCACCCTCAAAGTGGTGCTCCAGATTGCCGGCGCAGACCAGACCGTGACCGTCGAGGCCACCTCAGGCGACTTGGTTGAGACCGACCCCACCTTCCACACCGATGTGGATCGCGATGCATTTATCAAGGTGCCGCTGGAGAGTGAGTCTTCTTCCCTTAGCTCCCTGGTCACAGCCACCACCCCCGGCGTGTCCGCCGACTCGAACGGCCTCTTCCACGGCCTCGGCGACCACGCGGAGAACTCCTTCTCCGTGGACGGTCAATCGATTACCGACCAGCAGAGCAAGGTCTTTTCCAACCAGATTCCATCCAACTCGATTCAGTCCATTGAGGTCATCAGCGGCGCGCCGCCGGCCGAGTATGGCGACAAGACCAGCCTGGTGATTGTGGCCACCACACGTTCAGGCCAGGGCGTGACCAAGCCAACCGGCAGCATCAGCAGCTCCTATGGAGCGTTCGGGTCGGCCACGGCCAGTTTCGACCTTGCCTATGGTGGCAAAAATTGGGGAAACTTTGTCGAGACCGATGGGCTGAATTCCGGGCGCTTCCTCGATCCCCCGGAGTTTCAGGTCTTCCACGACGAAGGCAACGAGCAAAATGTCTTCGACCGTGTGGACTACAGCTTTTCGGCGGTCGATTCGATGCACTTGGACCTGAATTACAGCCGCTCCTGGTTCCAGACGCCCAACTCTTACGACAGCCTGAACGTTCAAAACGTGATCAGCGCCGGCGCCAGCGCCAGCCCCGTGTTCGCCAATGTCGGCAATGCCGACCAGCGCTCCAAGATCGGGACCATCAATATCTCGCCAACTTATACACGGGTGATCGGCAATGACTCGGTGTTCAATCTGGGCGCATTTGTCCGCAGGGACGACTATAACTACTACCCGAGCGGCAACCCGCTATCCGACCTGGGGCCTGCCAATTTGCAGACCTCCTCGATCTCCCAGAACCGCACCCTCACCAATACTGGCGTTCACTCCGATTTCTCTTACGCCCAGGGAATCCATACCTTCAAGGCAGGCGCGCAGTACGGACAGACCTTCCTTAATGAGAATGACAAGCTGGGCGTGGTCGACTCGACCTATATATTCAGCGCACCCTGCGTCGGCGCCAATGGCAATGCATTGCCGGGTTACTCCAACCCGTCTCAATGTCCCGGCGGCGCATCAGGACGGAATCCAGACTACCTCGGAATCCTTGCTCCATACGACTTTACCCGCGGGGGCAGTTATTACAACTTTGTAGGCCACACGGACGTGAAGGAGATGGCTCTTTACATCGAAGATCAGATCAAGGCCGGCAACTGGCTTTTCAATCTCGGCATCAGGGGCGACATTTACAACGGCTTGACGGCGGCTACCCAGGCAGAGCCCCGCATCGGCATCGCGTATAACATCAAGCCGACTACGACCGTGCTGCGCATCTCTTATGCACGCACTTTGGAAACGCCGTTCAACGAGAATCTTGTCCTGTCCAGCATAGGATGCTCGAATGCAGTGCTGGCGCCGTTGCTTAGCTGCACTTCAGGTGTATCGGGAATACTGGACCCCGGCTTCCGCAACGAGTTCCATGCCGGCTTGCAGCAGGCCTTCGGCAAGCGGGTCGTAGTGAGCGGCGAGTACATCTGGAAGTACACCCACAACGCCTTCGACTTCAGCGTGCTGGGCAACACGCCTATCACCTTCCCCATTGACTGGCATAGCTCGAAGATTCCCGGCTATGCGCTGCATGTGGAAGTACCGCAATATCACAACGTAAGTGCCTACGTCGTCATGTCTTCAGTGGCAGCGCGCTTTTACCCGCCGCAGGTGGCTGGGGCGGGAGCCACCGTTGGCCAAACCGGCCTGCCCTTCCGCATCGACCACGACGAAAGGTTCAACCAGACCTCACACCTTCAGTACACGTTCTCACGCGGAAAGGTGCTGAGCGGTCTTTGGGGCGGCTTCAACTGGCGCTATGACTCGGGTGAAGTGGCCGGGGCCGCGCCGTGCTACAACCTGTTATCGAACGATCCCAACAGTGCCTGCGCCGCAACGTCCACCACGCTCAACGGCCAGCCCGCGGTGAATCTGACCAGCCTGACCGCGGACGAGGAGTTTCAGGCCGGACTTACCTGCGGTGGACTAAAGGCCACACCCGGCAACCCGTTGCCGGCAGCGTGTCTGGCATCGGAGTTTAACTCGGCGTTGCTCAAGATTCCCGCTCCAGGCGCCGGCGACAACGACCACAACCCCCCGCGCATTCAGCCTCGCGACCTGTTCGACGCATCTGTCGGCAAGGAAAACCTCTTCCACAAAGAGCACTACAAGGTTGACCTGGATCTGACGGCCATCAATGTCACCGACAAGTACGCCTTGTATAACTTCCTGTCAACCTTCAGCGGAACGCACTATGTAACTCCGCGGGCGCTGACGGCGAAGATTACGCTGAACTTCTAACCCGCATACGGGGTGTGGCGAGTTAACCATGCTCGACTCACCCCGTTTATGGCAAGGGTCATCGAAGGACGATTCCACCTATCGAGTTGCTGGAAGAGCCCGCCGATACGATGCATACACCTCTTCACCGAAGCAGGCGAAAATCACCTTGTCAATTGCGTCGCTTCCATTCAGTTCCGCCATCGTCTCGCGCACCGCAATTTCGACGGCCAGATCGACTGGGAACCTGTAAATGCCGCAACTGATGGCCGGAAATGCGAGAGTCCGCAGGTCCCGCTCGCGCGCGATAGCAAAACAAGATCGATAACAACTGGCAAGTAACTCGCGCTCTTCGTTGTCTCCTCCATTCCATACCGGACCAACAGTATGAATGACATATCTTGCGGGAAGGCGATAGCCCTTGGTGAGTTTTGCCTGCCCGGTCTTGCAACCGCCAAGCAGGCGGCATTCATTGAGAAGCTCCGGGCCGGCAGCGCGATGAATGGCCCCATCGACCCCTCCGCCGCCGAGCAATGAACTGTTTGCGGCGTTGACAATTGCATCCACAGTCAGGGTTGTGATGTCCGTCTTGAGAATCGCGATTTGTTCGATCATCTGTTCTCCTGTCGTTCCGCCTTTCGCTGTCTCGAATGCTAGCTCCGCCATCGCCGCGCTGCAACTTCGCCTTTGAGGGAGCTCAAATTCGAGGGCGTGGCGAATACCGAACGGGCTGGCGTATCGACTTTTGCACCGGCTGGCGCGTCTGCAAACTTATGAATCCACAACGATTGTGACAAGCGTCTCCAGCTTCAAGGCAAATCCGGAAAATTTCTGTTTCCTTCCCGTCCCGATCTCTGCCATACTTGATGGTGTCCACCTCGTACGGCCAATCCCAACATTCCAATCAAGAGGTTGCATCCATGTCGGCAAAGTATGTCTTTGTGACGGGCGGAGTTGTGTCCAGTTTAGGTAAAGGCCTGGCGGCGGCCTCGATCGGCTGCCTGCTTGAAAGCCGCGGCCTGCGCGTGAATCTGATGAAGTTCGACCCCTACCTCAACGTCGATCCCGGCACCATGTCGCCCTTCCAGCACGGCGAGGTTTTTGTCACCGACGACGGCGCGGAGACCGATCTCGACCTGGGCCACTACGAGCGCTTTACCCACGCCCCGCTCTCCCGCGACAACAATCTGACCACGGGACGCATCTACGAACAGATCATTATGAAGGAACGGCGCGGCGACTACCTGGGCAAGACGGTCCAGGTGATTCCCCACGTGACGAACGAGATCAAGAACGCGATGCGCAAGGTCTCGTCGAACGGCGCGGACGTGACCATTGTGGAGATCGGCGGCACGGTGGGCGACATCGAGTCGCTGCCGTTTCTTGAGGCTATCCGCCAGATGCGCCAGGAACTGGGCCGCGAAAATACGGTCTTTGTCCACCTGACGCTGGTGCCCTGGATTGCCGCCGCGCAGGAGCTGAAGACCAAGCCGACGCAGCATTCGGTCAAGGAACTGCTCGGCATCGGGATTCAGGCCGACATCCTGCTCTGCCGCTGCGACCGCAACCTGGGCCGCGAGATGAAACAGAAGATTGCCGCCTTCTGCAACGTGGAGGAGCGCGCCGTGGTGGGGGCCAAGGATGTTCCCTCGATCTACGAGGTGCCTCTTTGCTTTGCGGCGGAAGGTGTTGACTCGCTCATCCTCAAGTATCTGCGCAAGGAAGCGCCGGAGGCTGACCTTACTAACTGGAAGGACCTGGTCGACCGCTGCTACCACCCCAAGGATGTTGTTTCCATTGCCATAGTGGGCAAGTATGTGGAGTATGAGGACAGTTACAAGTCGCTCAAGGAAGCTCTGACCCACGGAGCGATTTCGCAGAACCTGAAACTCAATGTTACCTGGATCGAGGCCGAGGGCCTGGAGTCGAAGACTCCCGACGACCGGAGTTATGAGTCGCAGTTAGCCGGATTCGACGGCATCCTCGTTCCGGGCGGCTTTGGCAAGCGCGGCATTGAGGGCATGTTGAACGCGATCCGCTACGCACGCGAGCATCAGGTTCCTTACTTCGGAATTTGTTTGGGAATGCAGACCGCCTGCATCGAGTTTGCCCGGAATGTTTGCGGCCTGAAGGACGCCAACTCGAGCGAATTCGACCCTTCCAGCCAGCACCGCATCATTTACAAATTGCGCGAGTTGCTGGGCGTGGAAGAGATGGGCGGAACCATGCGTCTGGGCGCCTGGACCTGCATCCTGCAGGAAGACTCACTGGCGGCCAAAGCCTATGGCGGAGCCACGGAGATCAGCGAGCGCCATCGCCATCGCTACGAGTTCAACCGCGAGTACGAAGCTCTGCTGACCGGCGGCGGGCTGCTGCTGAGCGGCACCACGCCCGACTCGACTTATGTGGAGATCGTCGAGCTACCCGGCCATCCGTACTTTCTGGGCTGCCAATTCCATCCCGAGTTCAAATCCAAGCCGCTCGAGCCGCATCCGCTGTTTCGGGAGTTTATTGTGGCGAGTTACAAGAACAGGCAAGGAAGGCTCTCGTCCGACGTTAGCGAAACGTCAACTCTAACCAACTTGCTGTCATCCTGAGCGACTGGAGCGAAGCGCAGGAAGTCGAAGGACCGGCATTGGGGTATTTCACGCAGACAATGATTATGGGAGGCAAAATGGCCATTTTTGAATTGAAACCGCCAGAGGCAGAACTTGACGAATGGGCGAAGGAGTATTGGAAAGCGAATTCAAAGGACTCTGAGGCCGCGGCCTTCGATGCCGGTCGGGAAATACTCGGGGGCGATTTTTCCGCTACGAACCTCAAGAAGATTGTTTGCTGGAAGTCTCCGAGGGTGGTTCACCATATAGACGAAAACCTTCCAGAGAAGATTCGAGAGGCTCTCCAGAAGGCAATCGCCCCAGCCACCAGCTCGCGTGAAGCCATCCTTGCTCTCACCGAACTCCGCGGCGTTGGCGTTCCCGTAGCCTCCGCGATTCTTACTACGATCTTCCCCGACCGCTGCACGATCATAGACTTCCGCGCTCTGGAAGCTCTCGGGCATGAACCGGACCACGTGGACTTTTACGACCGTTATCTGAGCTTTTGCGCGGGTCTTGCCGCAGATCTTGCCCAGCGTGGAATCATTCACCCGCAGGATGGCTATCCAGCGCCGACAGCTCTTCGTGCCCTTGATCGCGCTCTCTGGCAGTGGTCAGCCAGCAAGGGGAACTTGGAACCTGAGTAGCTGTTGACATTAGCACAGCAGCACCGCTCCGCTCACCTTCCCAGCCAGCGCCCGGTCAAAGGTGACCAACGTGAGACCCGCTGCCTCGGCAAATGCACTCAAATACGCATCCGCCCATGTCTTCGGCGAGGGGGATTCGGCCACCGTTCGCGCCCGCATTCTGGCCTCCAGGCCAATAGGCTCCTGCGCCAAAAACGCTTCGTCCGAATCGATCCACCTGTCAAAAATCTGCCAGCACAGAAGCTGATTCATAACATCCTGCTTCAAGATGGACTCAGTGCTCAACAAGCGGAACAGCCCCAGCTGGGTATGCCGGCAAAAGACGAAAACCGTCGAAGGATCGAGCGCCTGATACCACCTTACTGCTGAGGCGTTGTGCGTGTGTTTCTCATAGTTGAGCGCAAGCCATACATTCACATCAGGGAAAATCAATGATTTCATAGATTTGCTCGTTGTCGATTTCCAGCATGTCGGTGCGCGTCGACCGGATCAGGGGCAACTGCAGCCGCCGGGCTTGAGGTCGTGACGCCCTGTGCAACATGAGGAGATCCAGACCGTCGAGCACCATCTGCTTTACTGTCGAGTCTCCCTGAACGGCCATCATCTTGATGTTTTTGTAGGTCTCGTCTGGGATGTCGATGGTGGTGCGCATACGTTCAATATAGCACATTTATGTTTTTATGGCGCAGATTTCCGGTGATTGCAGTCAGGACGCACTTTGATATCTGCAACTACGGCGTAACGATCCGGTCGGCCAGATCCGGCGCTACCACGCGGAAATGGCGCACATTCCAGGTGAATATTTGTTCGGCGTCGATCTTCCGTGCGCAGGCTAGATGCAAGGCGTCGTAGATCATGCCGCCGGAGTAGCCAAGGTTGGCTGTGCGGCGCAGAGTCTCCAGGTAGTCATCCGCTGAAAGAGCTACTGCAGTAAGCCGCTGGAGAAATGTTTCCACGGCAAGGACTGCATTGCGCGGGGACAGCCGCAGCGCCGTGGGCATTGCGGTGAGCGTGTTATAGACTTCGGCGATTGTGTGCGTGCTGATAGCTGCTGCTGAGGCCGTGCATCGATCCCAGAGGTCGCGGCTGGGCCGGTGATGCTGGTGGCTAACCTGGGCGGTCGCGATCAGCACGGAGGTGTCGAGGAAGATCATGCGATTTCGTCGTCCAAATTCCCATTCAAGCCAAGAAACCGGCCCTCCCGTTCCAGGCGGCCTTGGGCAATTAGCTCGGTAACCATTTCATTGGTAAGGATGGCCGCATTTGAGCGATCTGCGGGAAAGATTAGCGGCACACCGTTCTCAATCACTAATTGAGCCTCATCGGAACTCGGCATGAGCCTCAACGAGTCGCCGGAGCGCTCGACTCTGAGCCGCGTACCCGGCGTCAGATGCAGGGCGTCGCGCAGCTTCTTGGGGACGACGATGCGGCCAGCCTTGTCGATCTCGATAATGGTAGACATGATGGTATTTTACCATCGTAAATGGCATTATGCTTTGTATTTTTTCCTTGTGCAGAGGCTGGAGAGACCTTCCGCTTCGAGCTCGCGACCTTCGGATTCCGAGGGAGCCTTTTGCCGCTTTTCGCCCTTCATGCGAGGAAATGCGGCAGCCTGCATACTTCCGTGCGTTCTTATGTGTTCCCCGCTGTTGACAAAGGCAATTGCCGGGCCTATTGTTTGCTAGTTTTTGTCAACGGAGGACGAGACATCATGGCTTACTTTGAACTTCAACCCGCTGAAGCGGATCTTCAGCAATTGTCTGAGCAGTATTGGCAGGAAGCCGGCGAAAGGGAACAGCAGCTTGAGACAGCCGCATTCGAAGCCGGGGAAGCAATCCGAGGCGGCGAACACACGCTGCCCAATCTTGAGACGATCGTCCGTTGGAAGTCGGAACGAGTTGTTCATTACCTGATTGGCAACAGCAGTGAGAACATCAAGAGCGCTCTAGCGATAGCCGCTTCACCGGAGGCCAAGACCGAAGACGCCGTCAAGGCTCTGATCGGGCTTCGCGGCGTTGACATTTCCATTGCCTCCGCGATTCTGGCAACAATTTACCCGGAGCGCTACGCGGTGTTGGATTATCGCGCTTTGGAGGCTCTGGGACATGCGCGGCACGATGTCGCGTTTTATGCCGAATACAATGCCTATTGCAAGCGGTTGGCCGCGTGCGGGATGGTCCGGGCAAAAGAGGATCTCCCCGCCCCGACGGCGCTCCATGCTCTGGAACGTGCGCTCTGGCAATGGTCGAAGCACCGTGCGGATTGACGCGCAGCCGGCCCCGGCAGGGTAAAATCGCCTCGTGAGCAACTCCTTTGAAATCGGGCCCGTGCATGTGGGCGCGGGGCAGCTTTTCCTGATCGCCGGGCCGTGCGTCATTGAGGGCGAGGCGCATGTGCGGACCATGGCCGACGCGATTCAGCGGATTACGGGCGACCTGGGCATTCCCTTCATCTTCAAGGCCAGCTACGACAAGGCGAACCGCACCAGCGTGAAGAGTTTCCGCGGTCCCGGCCTCATCGAGGGCACGCGGATTCTGGGGCGCCTGGCTCGGGAAACGGGGCTGCCGGTGCTGACCGACGTGCACGAGCCCGGCCACTGCGAGATTGCCGCCGAAGCCGTGGACGTGCTGCAGATTCCTGCTTTCCTCTGCCGCCAAACGGACCTGCTGGTGGCTGCGGGCAAGACCGGGCGCGCCGTCAACATCAAGAAGGGGCAGTTTGTGGCGCCGTGGGACATGGAGCACCCGGTGGAGAAGGTGCGCTCGACCGGAAATGAGCGGGTCTTTCTGACCGAGCGGGGAGCGAGTTTCGGCTACAACACGCTGGTGGTGGACTACCGCTCGCTGCCGTTGATGCGCCGGTTCGCGCCGGTGGTTTTTGACGGGACGCATGCGGTTCAGCAGCCTTCAGCGGCAGGCGGGGTAAGCGGCGGACAGCCGGAATTCATTCCACTGCTGGCGCGGGCGGCTGTGGCGGCGGGTGTGGACGGACTGTTCCTTGAAGTCCATGACGACCCGGCGAACGCCAAATCCGACGGCGCGAATGCGCTGGATTTGAAGCTGCTCAAGCCGCTGCTGGAAAAGCTGCTGGCGATTCATGCGGCGGCGGCCTAGCAGGTCAATAAGTCAGCCTCCTACCTTTGCGCCAGAAGACGGCGCAAGAGAGCGGCCGGCAATCGCACGCTGGCCCAAACGGCAACCCGAAGATGCATCCAGCACGATCAACTCCTATGGCTTGAGCGCAGACGGCTGGAAGTCCTTCTCGCCAAAGTTCCACAGGAAGAAGGTGAAGATGTCCGTCCAGTCGGAGACCTGCTGCGATACGGTATCGGTGATTCCATGGCCAGCGTCATAGTTGACGCGCAGCAGGATCGGCTTGTCGCTTGCGTTCGCTGCCTCCAGCCGGGCAGCCATCTTTGCGCCTTGCCACGGATCGACTCTGGGGTCGTTTGCCCCTGCGGTCACCAGGATCCCAGGGTATTTCGTTCCCGCCTTCACATGCGCATACGAGCTCATTTCGTAGAGCCCTTCGAAACCCTCCTTCGTGGTTACCGTTCCGAACTCGGGAATATTCGGCGGCCCATTTGCGCCGGTTTCCTCTCGCAAGGTGTCTGAACACGGCACACCGTCCACTGCCGCAGCGAAGAGGTCGGGACGTTCGGTGACAGCCCTCCCGATCAAAATTCCACCGGCGCTCTGGCTCCAGATTCCAAGCTTCGGCGTGGACGTGTACTTGTGGTCGATCAGATACTGCGCCGAGGCGATAAAGTCGCGCCAGGTATTCGGCTTGGTGAGCTTCTGGCCGGCCAGGTGCCACGCTACTCCATACTCGCCGCCGCCACGCACATGCGCCACGGCCAGAATGCCGCCTCGCTCAATCCATTCGGAGTTGCGGCGCGAGAACCCCGGCTTAAACACATCGCCATAAGCCCCATAGCCAATGAGAGCGGTGGGGTTGTTTCCGTCCAGCTTCATGCCTTTCTTGTAGACGATGGAAAGCGGAATCAGCGTTCCATCCGGCGCGGGAGCCATTCGCTCTTCTGAAACAAAGTCCTTGGGATCGACGGCATTTTCCGGAACCAGATGCATCGCAACGGCGGCAGCAGTGGCTGGATCGTAGCGGTAATAATCTCCAGGACTTGTCCAGGAGGCCATGTCGATCAGCGCTCCCGGCTCCGTCAGATTCGTGACCACATCGTCGACGCTGCCGTCAAAGGGAAGCGAAATCGCCTGCGGCTTCGATCCGGGCTGATAGGAAAGACGAAGAACTTTCCCAATACCGGCCTCCGCCTGCTGAATGTAAAGCGCGTCCTTTGCCGGACGAAGAACATTTGTCCCGACATACGAGCCGGTCAGAACCGCGGAGCTGCCGGGAAGCACAACCTCCGCTTTGGACAGGTCTGGGTCCGCGGCGCTCACTCGCAGAATCTTACCGTTCGGAGCGTCCTTGAGCGTCACAAGGTAGAGATCGTTGCCGACCAAAGCGAGATCTGTAATGTTGTCGCTGTAGCTGGCCAGCTTCTTCCAACTTGTCCTGGTTCCAATGGCGCTTAAGGGAGCGACATAAACCTCCTGGGCAGGCGCCACGCCGTTACTGACAATCCCAATCGCGTAGGACGAGTTCGGCGCTGGAAAAACGAAGGAGAACTCATCCTCGGTAATCTTCACACCGGGGCAGACATCGTAGCCGAACACCGGCTGATCGGCGCTCACATCGGTTGCAAGCTTATGCTCGAAGACTTTTCCTTTCTTGTATTTGTCGGTGGGAGGAGCTCCCGGCGCGAGCTTCTGGCGCTGCAAGTAGTAGACCGTTTCTCCGTCGAGGGAAAAGACTCCACCCAGGTACCGTTCCAGGCTATCCGGCAGTTCACGGCCTGTAGCGGTTTCGTAGACGTGCGCGGTCTGGTCCTCGGACCCGCCGGGAGAGCTGCCGATCAGAACATATTTGCCGTCCCAGGAGGGGGAGTATTGATCGAGCGAGATATGGTGGTCGCCGGTGTCAAACTTGTTGGGATCGAAGAGCAGCCGCTCCCGCGGGTCCGTCCCCTCGCGAACATACAGCGCGGCCAGATTCTGGCCCTGTTTGCGTTTGCGATAGAAGGTAAACTTTCCCGCAAGCTGCACATCGGAGATGGTGTATTCGGCGGCGTTCATATAGGTCTGCATCTGGGCGGCAAACGCCTTGCGTCCGGGCATGGAGTCCAGCACCGTGCGCGTGTAGTCGGCCTGCGCTTTCATCCAGGCGACCACCGCGGGATCCTTCTGGTTCTCCATGTACCGGTAAGGGTCTTCAACCTTCTGGCCAAAGTAGGTGTCGACAACGGTTTGGACAGGCGCTACGGGAGGCTTTGCCAATTGTGCATGCAGAAGACCGGCTGCGCTCAGGCAGCCTGTTAGGCAAATCACGGGAACAAGTTGGCTATGTCGCATGGGAAGATTTCCTTCGGTTGAGTGAATTCGCTGGGCTGACGTTCCTTGATAGCGTAATGTAACACGCTTGATTGACGCTGAACCGCACCCGTCCCCGCAAAGATCATACGAAATAGGCCAAAGAGAGGTTCAAGGCTTTTGTTCATCCATGAAGAACTTAATGGGCGGCGGAGAAAGCCGGTACAAATGCAATCGCAAGATTCCACCGGCTCTCGCGTGTGGCTCCCTCGGCGATAAGTTTAGCTTTATACGGCCCGAATCTCCATGGTTTTGCCGAGTGCCTTCAGTGCGACGGCGATGCCATCGATCCGCGATGTGTGACGCAGGTCGATCAACCTGGTCACCTCCTGCGGCGTCACCTGCAAACGTCGCGCCAGTTCTGCCGGGCGAATCTTCTGCACATTCATCTCGTTCAAGAGCAGAACCTTGGCGGAAACGCTGGCAGGCAGCTCGACCAGATATTGGCCACGCTTTGGCCTGGAGGGTGTGGGAACCGTCCGCCCCGCTTCAAAATAAAAGTCGAGTGCCGTTTCAAGCGCATCCGCGGCATGCAGCAGCGCGTCCTGCTCATCCTCACCTTGAGTAATTGCCTCGGGGATATCGGGGAAGGTTACCACGAACCCGCCCTCCTCGGCTGGTTCAAAATTTGCTGGATAGCTCAACATACCGCTCCTCCTACTTAAGCCCGAGTTGTTTCTTAATGTCCTCGACCAGGCCCTTCTTGAGATCCTTGGTGTGCATCGGCAGGACGGAAGTCTTGCCGTTCAGCTCCACCTTCAGATGCGAGCCCTTGCCTGACTGAAACGTCGCTCCCTGAGCCGCCAGCCACCGCTTGAACTCGCTGCTCTTCACTTATAAAATATAAGCAATTTTGCTTATATTGTCGATGGGCAATGGGAGGAGCGGAAAAGGTTCTGGCGATTCTGGGCCGGCGCTTGGTCAGTGAGATCCTTCCGATGCAGCCGCCGAATCCTCAACGAAGATCGCCTCGATCGTCGTCTCGAAAAGCTTCGCCAGTTTGAACGCAAGGGGCAAACTCGGATCGAACCTTCCTGTCTCGATGGCGTTGACCGATTGACGGGAGACCTGAAGCCGCTCGGCCAGGTCGGCCTGGCTCCAGCCACGCTCGGCGCGCAGAACACGGAGCCGGTTCTTCATCGGTTCCTCCACATCTGGACCCGCAACGCCACTCCCGCGGAAACGACAAAGAGGTCGAGGTTGAGGGGTGGGATCAGCGTGTAGATGGAGGGGTACGCGAACAGGCAGCCGAGAAATGTATCGGCAACAAACGTCACGCCCAGTCCCCAGAGGAGTGCCTGGACGACCATCATGCGGACGAACTCATCGGTCTCCCGCGCCATATAGCGGCCGACGACGGCGATGACCACAATCACAGGGATGGCGGCGAGGGTGGCCAGCACGTAGGTCAGCAGAATTGACGCACGCGCCTGGTCGTATGTTTTATGGGCGATCACGACGATCACGGCGGTGAGGAGTAGATTGGCAAAGAACAGCTGTAGAGAGCGGCGCTGAAGTGGGCTAAAGTGTCGATTGCAGAAGGCCATGGTTGGTTTCCTTTCCTAAAAGACAAGCCTACTTTACATTTCCGCAAATGGAATGTCAAGTATGCCCTGGAGAATCAGCAAAATCAATCGAGGAGAACCACGAACTCAAGGCCGATTCCGCCCATCCCCCTGCCGTTTGGGGAAGTGATGAAGGACGTACTCAAGGTGAAGCGGCCGGAGAAGGTACAGCGAAAGCCTCACAGCCACACCGAGGTTTCAAAAAAGTAAAGATTGTCGCGCTAATATTACAACGTTAAGTGCTACGGGCCGTGTGAGTGGTCCACCGCGACCCCGCAGTAAGCGCAGTTGCCTGTCCACGTGAAGAGCAAGTATTGGATTTCACGCCGAGTCCTTGGCAGGGTCCACCCAGAAGTTTTTTTTACTGCGCAAAGTTTCCAGGGTCAGGAAGGAGTGCGCCAGCATCACCAAGGTCACGTGATGGTGCCAGCCGTTCCAACTCCTTCCTTCGTAATGATCCAGGCCAAGCCCTTCCTTCAACTGGTGGTAGTCTTGTTCGATCTTCCACCTGCACTTGGTGATGCGCACCAGGCGGCGCAGTGTGTAGTTCGCCGGCAGATCGCAGAGGAAATACTTGATCGGTTCCTTCTCCGCTTACGGGCTCCAGATGAACGTGGCCACCGATCCTGCCGGTAGGGTGGTGGCCACAGTTTTTCCGTGGAAGCCTATGCGCAGGTCCTGGCTGGCGGTTCCGGCATTCAAGGTGTAGAGCACGACCGTACCGTTGGGGTTGCGGAAGGCTACGTCTTTCAGTTTCGTTCCGGCAGGTTCATCCGAGGCGATGCGAAACGCGCCGGGCAGCAGGAACTTGCTGGCCTGGCCAAGCACGTAATAGTCGGGTTCGGGCTTCACGGTCGCCTTTTCGGGGTTGGAGAGGTCGATGGTGACCAGACCTCGGCACGTTTCGCAACCGCCCACAAAGGGGCCGTGGTTCTGGTCGGTGGCCAGCGCCCACAGCACGTAACTTTTTGCCCAGTTGCGGGTGACGGCGATCAATTCCGCTGCCTCGGCGGCAAGGACATTGTCCTTTTGCCAGGCCCCACCGCTCGATTCGGTCACCCACTGGTCCTTTTGGGGAAACTCCTCGTGATTTTTGGTCATGACGGAGGGATCACCCCCGTAGTGGTGCCAGGCGGTTCCGGCGGCTAGTGGACCGGCCTTGGGGTCCTTCAGCACAGTTTCCGGGTAGTCGGGGCGGTCCCAGTTGTGGTCGTAAACCATGACCTTGGTGTTGAGATGCGCCGCGACAAGGGTCGGCCCCAACGCGTTGCCCAGGAAGGCCGCCTGCTCGGTGGCCAGCATCCGCATCCCGCTGTAGGTGGGTGGGGCGTAGAGCGGTTCGTTCTGCACGCTCAGGGCGTACACCGGCACGCCGGCTGCCTGATAACCCTGAATCGTCTTCACAAGGTAATTGGCGAGCGGCTGATAGGCTTCGGGGCGTAGGGACGAGGGCTGCTTGGTGTCGGGATTGGAGCCGAGCATCGATCCGGAGGTCTTCATCCAGCCGGGCGCGCTCCAGGGGGTGAGCATGATGTGGAGCGACGGATTGAGGGCGACGGCCTTCTTGAGCAGCGGCAGGATGTATTCCTGGTCGTGCTGAAGGGAGTAGTGGTCGAGATTGGGATCGCTTACGCCGGCGGGGGTGGTGCAGGCCTTGTCTGTCTGCTGGCAGAGGTCGTCGTAGGAGTAGAAGGTGACAGCCAGGTCTGAAGACCCGATGGGCTGGCGCAGGAAACTGAGCGCAATGCCGTCCCGTCGGCTAAAGAGCATCTTGAAGGCGGCGTCGGTCTGCGCCGGAGTGAGCTTCTTGGCGAAGAGCCAGGCTGCCGCGTCAGTCAGCGAGGCGCCGAAACCGTCGATCTCCTGGAATCGCTGCGCGTCGTCCACGGTGATGAGCGGGGATTGCGCGCCCGGAGCGGCTTTGGTGGAGAAATGCAGTGTAGCGCGCTGCGAGAGAGTCTCAAGCAGATCAGGCGTGGACTGATAAACAGAGATGGACTGGGCGGTCGCCCAGCCTGGGACGAGGGTAGCCAAGGCAAGGCAGGTAGCAAAAATCGGGGAGCGCGGCATGAAGCCTCCTTCACACGGAAGGAGAATCGTAGTGCATTTTGGGGGTTGGGGAAGGACATTTGGCGAGATCATGCGCTACCCCCGGCCCTCAGGAAATCTCCGCTCTTGCCGCCGGACTTTTCTTCGAGCTGAATATTTCGGATGACGATTGCCTTGTCGAGAGCTTTGGTCATGTCGTAGACGGTGAGGGCGGCTACGGCAGCGGCGGTGAGCGCTTCCATCTCAACGCCGGTGGGGCCCGTGGTGGCCGCCGTCGCAGTAATGCGGACGCCGCCGGGAACGATCTCCGCCTGGACGTCTACGTGACTAAGCTGCAGTGGGTGGCACATGGGAATCAGATCGGCGGTGCGCTTGGCAGCCTGGATGCCTGCGAATCGAGCTACCTCAAGGGGATTGCCTTTGGGATTGGCGGGCAAGGCGGCGAGGACTGCCGCGGAGAGCTCGACAAATGCCGAGGCGGTGGCAGTTCGCCGGGAGGGCTGCTTGGCGCTCACATCGACCATGCTGGCCTTTCCGGAGGAGTCAAAATGCGAGAGCTGCGGTTTCGAGGGTTTGGGCATGGGATCCTCTGGGGCTCTGTTATTGTTCCGGGAATGCGTGGCCTCCCACCCATTCCGCCAACCACCCCACAGACAAAGACCCGTCTGTGGGGACCCGGTCACGCGGAATGGATGGGGCACCTATTCGTCCTTACACTACCACCGGACATGCTCAGGAGAGCAGAATGCGGACAATTGCGCCGGCTTCAAGGCTGGAAGTCTCTTCGGGTACGACCAGGAAGCAGTTGCAGCGAGCCAGTGCGGCTAAGTCGCCCGAACCCTGCGAGGGAACGAGCGCAACCTCTGGAAGCTGGCCGACAGCCCCGCTGAAGGTGCAGGACGCGGGGAGAAAGCGGGTGAGTCCAGGCTTGCCGTGCTTGTCGGAATCTTTTGAGAGCCGCGCCAGGGCAAAGCGTGGGCCAGATTCAAGACTGCCTGCAAGCGCCGCCAGCATGGGCGCCGCAAAGAGCAGAAAGGTGACGGCGGAAGAGACTGGATTGCCGGGAAGCCCAAAGAACGGCAAAGTGCGCTCCTCGCCACGCGATTGAGAAGACGCGTGACGCCCGCTTGGCAGCTCCCCATAAACCAGGGGCTTGCCGGGCTGGATGCGAACGCCGGTAAATTGGAAGCGAGCGCCAGCACGGGCCAGGGCGGGCTCGACAAGATCGAATTTTCCCGCCGAGACGCCGCCGGAGAGAAGCAGAAGGTCAGCCTCCGCGGCCTGGGCAAGCGCGTGGTCGAGAGCTTCAGCCTTGTCCTCGGCGCTGGGCAAGACCCAGGGCTCACCACCCGCGGCGGCCACCATCGCGGCTAGCATGGGGGCGTTCGAATTGCGGATCTGACCGGGAGCGGGCTCGGACTCGACAGGCACGAGTTCATCGCCGGTAGTGAGGATGGCCACACGGGGCCGGACGAAGACCTCAAGTGCAGAGTAGCCGCAGGCTGCGGCGAGTGCAATCTGCGAGGACTGGATTGCGGTCCCAGTGGCAAGCAGTTCGTCTCCCTGGCGAGCCTGGGCGCCCTGGGCCACGATGTTCTCACCCTGTTTCAGCTTGCGAGGCGAAAGCAGGCGGACCTGTTCCCCGCCGGCTTTGACGTGTTCGATCCTGACGTGTTCGATCATCATCACGGCGTCGGCGCCCGCTGGAACCGGAGCACCGGTCATAATCTCCCAGGCAGCGGCCGGCGGCAGCGGTCCGGACGGAGCCTCGCCTGCACGGGTGGCGCCGACCAGGGTAAGCGCTCCATGTGCGGAGGCTTCCGCGGCACGGCAGGCAAAGCCGTCACGGGTGGAGCGGGCAAACGGCGGCTGATCGCGATCGGCATAGAGGGGCTGGGCCAGCACCCGGCCTGCCGCCAGACCAAGCCTCACGCTCTGGGCCGAGGGCCGCAACCCGGCGAGACGGGCGGCGTAATGGGCAACCAGTGCCGCGGCTTCCTCGTAGCTGGGGAGAGCGGGGCTCATGGATTGGATTGTAGAGGGTGGCGAGGACTGTGGCACAGAAGGGATTCAAGGGCCCCAAAAAACCAAGGGCGTCCGCCGCGGCAGACGCCCTTGGGAAAACAAGCTGAGAGCTTACCTCTTCTTGGTGGGAGCCTTGTAGTTGTTGTCGACCTTCTGCGCGGACTGAGCCAGAATGCCCTTTGCTTCAGCGGCATAGGGGCCAGTGGGCGCCAGATCAAGATACTTCTGGTAAGCCTCGGCGCAACCTGGAGGCAGAACGTACTTGCCCGCGGGGTCGACGGTAGCGTTCACGATTAGCCCCGCGCCCTTGAGATAGTAGGGGATTGGCTGGGTGGGATCGGCCGCAATGGCCTCGTTCGCAGCGGCCACCTGCGCAGTTGAATTGTTCATCTGGAAGAAGATCACGGCTTCGTTCTTCAGGTAGAGACCCGCCCCGGTTGGATTGACTTTGGCGGCTGCGTCATAGGCCGCATTGGCCTCGGGAATCTTGCCGGTGCGCGCGTAGATCTCGCCCAAACCAGCGTCGGCCGAGCCCGAAACGGCGATATTCGGCTTCTTGGAAGCGGCCTCCACTTCGAGGGTCTTCTTATAGGTCACTTCCCCTTCGTCGTACTTTTTGAGTCCAACCTGCGCCTGGCCCAGATCGACCCACAAGACAGAAGCGTCCGGCTTGGCCGCTGTGTCCTTGAGCATAAGGGTTTCAACCTCGGTGTACTTCGCGGCCTTGATCTCCGCTTCCTTGGCATCGAGATCGGTCTTGGAGGCCGTCGCGCCCAGAGCTTGAACTGCCGCGGCACGGGCGGCGTCAGCGTCTTTGAAATCCTGCGAGGCGACCCTGATGTCGGCGTTGAGGTTCTTGATGATCTCGTTGGCCTTCATGGCTTCGGAGTTATGCTTCTTGAGTTCGTCCAGAGTTTTTTTCTGTTCCGGGCTGAGCTTGTCAATGAATTCCTTGCGGGACATGTCCACATCCGCCATGACATCCTGATCGGCCAGGACTTTGACGCCGCTGATGGAATCGACCATCTGGTCGGCTGGTGTTTCCGGCGCCCGGTAGACCACGGTGTAGTTGCCTGGAGCCGCCTCGCCGGCATAATCGCCGGTTGCGGAGACCGGGAAGCTGTACTTTGGGGTTCTGCCGCCGTCGGTCGACAGGCTCACCGTGCCGTTGACCGTAGACGCCCCCGTCGGGTTGGTCACGTGGCCGTGAATTTTACCCATGGGCGCGGGTGTCTGCGCAAGCGCGGGCAAGAGGGCGAAAGCCAGCAGGCCAAGCCAAAGTGAAAAGTTGCGTTTCATGATCTTCTCCTTGGGAGCGGCGGGAACAAGGCTGCCCGCGAGCTCAAAAAAGTCGTATTTCCCAGGCCCAGCCCAGGTCTCCGCCAGAGGCGTTTACCCAGTGAGTGTGCCCTTGAAGACAGGCGCCAGAGGCCGAACTAAAACTGCCGAAACTCTTGTGGCCTCGGCCGCCGGTTGCATCCGATACCAGTAAGTTGCCGCAGGGACCGTTCTTTGAACCGGCGCTGCCAGCAGCACCCAAGTTAAATCCAATCGACTACTCAGCACAAGGGGCGCATGGCAACATGTGCAATGGCCGCCGCGCTATGAACGGCTTTGAAGCCCTGCCTTCAGGCCGAATCAAATGGACGGTTCAGCCCGGCAGCAAGTTGCAGGAGCCTCCGGGCAGGGAACCTGCATGGGAGGACGCCGCAATGGTCACCTCACCATCGTAGTGTGTCGGGAAGGCTGCCGCTTGTGGCCTGGATCACACACTAGAATACAGGGATGGCAACCACGATTCGCACCGCGACTGCGGCGGATGTACCGCAGATTCTCGCATTCATTCGCGCACTGGCCGTCTACGAGCGGGAACCGGACGCGGTGACGGCGACCGAGGAGGGCCTGCTCCACGACGGCTTTGGCACTAACCCCTTCTATTTCTGCCTGATAGCCGAACAGGGCGGCCAGCCTGCCGGCTTTGCCCTGTACTTTTTCAACTACTCAACCTGGATGGGGCGGCCAGGGCTCTACCTTGAGGACCTCTTCGTTGCGCCGGAGTTCCGCGGACTGGGGATCGGCAAGGCGCTGCTGCAACAAGTAGCGGCCATCGCTCAAGAAAAAAACTGCCCGCGCCTGCAGTGGGAGGTGCTGGACTGGAATACGCCGGCGATTGAGTTTTATCGCGCCATGGGAGCCGAGTTCATGGATGCGTGGCGCAATGTGCGGATCACGGGCGAGGCGCTGGCGCGGTTGGCGGGAGGCGTAGAACCGGTGGACGACCGTGCATTGGGAAAGCGACACGCTGAATTCCCCGAGCCGAAGGCGTCTGCCCCACCGCAGGTGGCGCAGTGAGGATTCGCGTGGTTGGCGGCGGACTGGCTGGGCCGGAGGCAGCACTGACCGCGGCCCGATTGGGCTGCCAGGTGGACCTCTACGAGATGCGGGCCATGGTGGACGGAAAGCCGCGGCTCACCCCTGCCCACCAGACGACGGAGTTCGGCGAACTGGTCTGCTCCAACTCGCTCAAGAGCGAGTCGCCCAACACCGCGCCCTGGCTGCTCAAGCAGGAGATGCGGAGGGCGGGCTCGGCACTCTTGAGAATTGCGGACCGGACCGCCGTCCCCGCCGGCCACGCACTGGCCGTGGATCGCGTCGAGTTCTCGCGGCTCATTGCCGAGGCGATTGCGGCCGAGCCCCTGATTCGCGTGGTTCGCGAGGAGGTGACGCGGCTTGGCGCACCGCTGCTTCAAGGCGAAGACCCGCAAACCGAGGACAGTGCGAAGCACCTCACGATTCTGGCCACGGGACCGCTCACTTCCGACGCGTTGAGCGCGGAGATTGAGCGCATCACAGGCTCGGGGCGCCTGGCCTTTTACGACTCCATCTCGCCCATCGTCGATGCCGATTCCATCGACATGGAGCGGGTTTACTTTGCGGCGCGCTGGGACAAGGGGACAGCTGATTACATTAATTGCCCCATGGATCGCGAGGAGTTCGATCGCTTTCTTGACGCACTGCTGGCCGCCGAGGCTGCCGAAGCCAAGGAGTGGGAGAAGCTTGATTACTTTGAAGGCTGCCTGCCCATCGAAGTGCTGGCCCGCAGAGGCCGCGATACCTTGAGATTTGGGCCGATGAAGCCTGTGGGCCTGCGCGATCCGCGCACCGGCAGAACGCCCTGGGCCGTTGTGCAACTGCGCAAAGAGAACCTGCGCGCCGACAGCTACAACCTTGTCGGCTTTCAAAACCATCTCAAGTTTGGCGAGCAGGCCCGCGTGCTGCGGCTGATTCCGGGCCTTGAGAATGCGCGCTTCCTGCGCTACGGGCAGATTCATCGCAACACGTATATTCAGGCGCCTGTACTGCTCGACGAAAACCTGCGGCTGAAGAAAGCTCCGTGGCTGATGTTCGCCGGGCAGCTTTCTGGAGTCGAGGGCTATACAGAATCCATTGCAACAGGGCTGCTCGCAGGAATCTACGCGGCTTCTTTGGCGCACGGAGAAGAGCCAGTGCCAGCGCCGCGCGGTTGCGCGCTCGGCTCGCTGGTGCATTACATCACTCACGCCGATCCCAAAGACTTTCAACCGGCGAACATCACGTTTGATTTGCTTGAGCCGCTCGAAGAAGAAACGCGCAAGAAAGTTCGCGACAAGAAGGAGCGGCACAGGTTGGTGTGCGAACGGGCGCTGGCGGCGTTCGATGCGTGGTGGAGCGCGATTAGGCACGTAACACCTGTGAGTTATTGATCCGGTCCTACGAGATCATGCTAACCTTTCGGCTGCGGCAACAATGATCTGGCTGTGTTCTTATCCTTCCATGCGGGGGGACGCTAGCAATGTGGGAAGTCAGAGTACAACATCCCGGACTCAATGCCTACCGCGTTGTTCGTGGAGTCACGCAGCAAGAGGCCGAGTTGAAGGCCAGCCTTCAGGTCGCGGTTTGGAATGAGAGATGGGAGAAGAAGCAACTGTCGGCCCGAACTCATTTGAATCTTAAAGTTAACAAGGCAACGGCATCGGTTCGTACTGCAGAATTGCGGGTGCAGATCGCAGCGCTAGAAGCAATTCTAGCCGTTGGACTCCAGCAACAGCCATTTCGATGGTTGGACCTGAAAGATGGCGCTGCGTTTACGCAACCTCGCCCGAAAGAGCCAGCCTCGCCCAAAAAGCCGGATGAGCCGCAACGGCTCGCATATGCCCCACAATTGACTTTCTTCGACCGTATTCTCAGCGGTCGTCGAATGAGGAAGGAGAATCAGGCAACAGCGGCGCTTGGGGAAGCGACGGCGCAATGGCGCGGGGAATGTGCAGCAATTGATGCGACCTATCAAAGAGTCCTCAAGGAATATGTGGATAACGCCTCTGAATGGGAGCTTGCGCGAGCCCAGCACACGGCCGAGCGAGAGGCACAGCACGCGCAAATCGATGCGCTACGCGTGGAGTATAGAGCTGGGACCGCATCCGCTGTGGAGTTTTTCTTCGCGGAGATTCTAAATCATTCCGCGTATCCCGAAGGTTTTCCCCAGGGGAATACCCTCGCCTTTAATCAGGGCAGTGGAGTGTTGATCGTTGACTTCGAACTTCCAAACCTATCCGCCCTCCCGGCCAACAAGGAAGTTAAATACATCGCAACGCGCCAACAGTTTCAAGACGTACCGGTCTCAGATGCATGGTTGAAAAAGACATACGATGAGGTTTTATACCAGATTGCCCTCAGGACGCTTTACGAACTTTATATTGCGGACGAGGCGAATGTCCTCGAAAGCATAGTCTTCAACGGATGGGTACGTAGTATCGATAAGGCGACAGGCGTTGAAACACACGGTTGTATTCTTTCCGTTCAGGCAGGTCGTGGCGAATTCCATGAGATTAACCTCGGCTATGTCGAGCCAAGAGCTTGTCTCCGGAAACTCAAAGGAGTCGCAAGCAGCAGCCTTGCGGAGCTCACTCCTGTGCGCCCAATCCTCACAATCAACAAAGAAGATCATCGGTTTGTGGAAGGCTACGGGGTGGCCGACGGCCTGGATGACCGGACGAATCTCGCGGCGATGGACTGGCTGGATTTCGAGAATCTCATTCGTGAACTATTCGAGAAGGAATTCAGCAAAAATGGCGGCGAGGTTAAGATCACACAGGCCAGTCGAGACGGCGGGGTTGATGCGGTTGCATTTGACCCCGATCCGATACGTGGCGGCAAAATCGTCATCCAAGCCAAGCGGTATACAAACGTTGTGGGCGTATCAGCGGTCCGCGACCTCTACGGTACTGTCCATAATGAAGGCGCAACCAAGGGCATCCTTGTGACCACTTCTACCTATGGCTCCGATGCGTACGAATTTGCAAAGGATAAGCCCCTCACCCTATTGAGCGGCGGCGAACTGCTCTCGCTACTCGCCGCTCACGGTCATCGGGCCAAGATCGATCTCCAAGAGGCAAAAGCGCTCTACCTGTCCCAGCAGAAATAGCGCCTTGGGACAAGCCTTGATGGCAACGTTAGCCCCGGTGGTCCCTTTCCCCTGGTGAGGCTTCCGGCTCTAACGCGAGTTTCCCCGGCCAATCGAAGGCTTGGCTCAGGAACCTTTCCGGCTTCTTCAGTGTCCAAGTAGAGAGGGGACGCGCTAGGAACGTGCGCGTGTGGAAACGTGTACCCTGAATACCGGAGCATTTCTTGATGCGTTGGATTTCCATTGTGGCTTGTTCGGTGGTGCTGACCGGGAGCGCGCACTCTGCCCAGGCGCAGGCTGCGCCGGCAAAAGCGACGGCTCCGCAGGGCGTCACGCACCTGACGCTGCCGCCTGTGCCTAAAGCGCTGCTGCCGGACTCCTTTGCCGGATGGGTTGCGGCCGATGCACCCAAAACCGTCTCCGATGCCGCTCAGGCCGACCAAGCCAACGCGGAGGCATTGAAAGAATACGACTTCACCGATGGATCGCTGGCCAACTACAAGCGCAGCGGCGAAACGCTCAGCCTGCGCGCACTGCGGTTTCACGACGCCAGCGGCGCTTACGGCGCCTACTCGTTCTACCGCCAGAATGGCTGGCCCAAGGAAGAGATCGGCGCCGGCGCCACGTCCAACCACAACCGTGTACTTTTCTGGGTGGGCAACACGGTGGTAGACGCGAATTTCTCTCGCATCGGGCCCATGTCCGGCGCGGAGCTTCGCGAACTGGCCGGCCAGTTGCCCCTCCCCGACGGGACCAGGGCGATGGCGCCTCCCATTCTGAGCGAACTTCCCAAGGACTCGCTGGACCCGCAGACCACGCACTATGCGTTGGGGCCGGCGGGCTATACGGGAGCTGGCGGAGTGCTGCCGCCGGAGCTGGTGGGCTTCGATCGCGGCGCGGAGGCTGTGACTGCGAACTACTCGCTGCGCTCAAACCCGGCCACGCTCACCCTCATCGACTACCCTACGCCGCAGATGGCTGCCGCCCAGGAGAGCAAGATTCGGGCCTACATAAAAGCCGGCAGCCAGGCGCTGCCCGCGTGGCCAAAGCCGCTGGTGGACTCCGACCAGGCGTCCCTGGAAGTCCGCCGCAGTGGGCCGCTGGTGGCCATCGTCAGCGGCGACGCCATCCCCGAGGAGAGCCACAAGCTGCTGGCTACGGTACATTACGAGTCCGACATTACCTCGATCCCCCAGCCCACGGAATCCGAGGTAGCCAAGACCGGCCGACTGCTTATCGGCATTGTGACCCTGGTGATCATTGGCGCCAGCGCCGCCATTCTGCTCGGGTTTTTCCTGGGCGGCGGCCGGGCGCTGTACCGCATTGCGCGCGGCAAACCGGTCTCCTCGGTCTACGACATGGAGTTCATTCACCTGGATTTGCGGGAAGAGTGGATCGAAACGCCGCCAGAGAGCGACAGACCGCATCAGAAGGGTTAATGGCGCCTCTAAAGCTGTGGAAAACAGGACATAAAACCGAAGAAACACCCATAAAAGACGGGGATTCTGGAGCGGAAAAAGGCGAAGACACATCGAAGATGCGTCCCATACCTTTGCCGCAGCACGATTTATAAACTATTGAATCGGAAGGATTTATTTCCTCCAAGATTTCCCCTTGACACTCTCTTCCCACACCCCTACTATGCAGCCAGAAAGTTCTGATGGTTTTGCCTCCGTTGGGACTATTCTCCCTGAGGAAAGAGCTGCCCTGTTGCCGGGCGGCTCTTTCCGTTTTTGCGGGCTTTCACTACCCGGTTTTTTCCGGCGTCTTATTCGGGTCTTCTGTCGATTCGGTCCACTGCTTTCCGCACGCTTCGCATCGCCATGCATTGAACGGATCGACACCTTCAAGCACCGGGTCTCCGGCGCCACATCGAGGGCATGCAGGCGGTTCGAATTCTGAGGAGTCCGTTTTGGATTCATCGATGATTTCCTGCGAGATCGGCCTCGCGGCAATCTCGCGCGCCTCGTCAAGCTGATCGGCAGCAACCAGCACCCCGGTCGTGCTCAAGTCCGTGCGAACACCCGATCCCGGCCCCTGCATCCAGCTCTCGATTCCCGCTCGCCGCAGCGCTTCGGAGATTTGCCAAGCCTCTTCCCACTCGTCACATGCGCATAGCAGCGTCTTCCAGGTGTACTCGTGGGGAAGACCGCCTTCACGATTCGCGCCTGCTGCGTTCGTTCGGCTAACGTCTGGATCCCAGCCCGGGGGTGTGAGGCGGGCTGAGTCCTTTGAAGCATCGCCCGCGGCTCGCGGCTCGCCTAAACCGCGATTCTTCATCTCATCGCGCAGAACTTGCTGGGCACTCTCGGTCAGATCGACGAAATCGATGGCCAGTTCATGCAGCTCTTCGTCGCTCATCTCGCTGTAGAGCTCTCTGAGCTTTCGCCATTCTTCTATTGGGTCTGCCTGCATGGGACGGAGTATAGCTCCTTTCCGCTCAGTGGGACGCATGATCAAACGCACAAAGCAAAAGGCTACAGCGAGCTTGGCTGGAAGAGCGCACCCACCGCTACAGCCATCGGAATGGCCGCCGCCCACACAATTGCAATCCTCAACGCGAGTTGAATCGTCGGTCCCAGCATGTTTTTATTCGCCGCCCAAACTTTACCGAATCTGGCCGCGACTATACAATCTGATGAGTAGCAAGCCGAAGTAGCTCAGTTGGTAGAGCAGCTGATTCGTAATCAGCAGGTCGTCGGTTCGACTCCGATCTTCGGCTCCATTCTAAATATTAGAAACTAAATACTTTATAGACAAAACTGCCTCTTCTTGTCGAGAGACAGTTTTCATCTAGTGGCTGTTGTGATGGCTGTTGGCTCAGACAGTGCTTGGGGTTGCGGGAAGGACGAGACGCTCTGATGCCGAAGCCGCGACATCAGGTGATAGATGCGCATAGCGAGCGGCCATTGCAATTGTTTTGTGGCCGGCCAAAACCTGAATCTCTTTGATACTGACCCCCGCTATGGCAAGCCAAGAGCAAAACGTATGTCGGTTGGAATGCCATGTGTATCCCACGATGCCCGCTTCTCTGAGCGCGGGCTTGAACCACCACCTGTAATCTGATGCCGGGCCAGGACGGGGGAAGACCATATCTCCCGGCTTGTGAGGCACATGGTTGCGCTGTGACTGCAGAGCATTCAGCGTGGCGCTATTGAGGGGCACATTGCGGGCCGAGCCATTCTTCGTCCTGGTCAAGCGGATTATGCGCCGCTCGAAGTCCACCTGACCCCAAGTGAGACTGAACTGTTCCGACAAGCGCATTCCGGTGAAGACTGATATAACAAATGACGGGAAATGCTCAGGATGATCGCGCTGGATGATTGCGGCCAACTTTGCATATTCGTCCCTGCCCAAGAATCGAAGCCTGGCGTTTTCCTCGTGCCGGAGCCGGACCAGTCGCGCCGGGTTCCCATCGACCTTGCCGTTCCGCTGGCCCTCACGAAAGCACAGTGAGAAAAATGACCTGTAGCGGTTCGCTGTGGCTGCTGTGTGGCAGTGTTTGGCGATCCAGCGATCCAATTCCAGAGGGGTAACCTCAAAGGCAAGACGGAAGCCAAGATCGGGCTGAATGATCTTTGCTCGGCTAACATAATCACGTGAAGTCCGGAGATGGGTCCGCGCGTACTCGACTGCATCCGCCGCCAGCTCAGCTACAGTGACTACATCACCGCGTCTCAGGTCCGGCAACTTGCGGCCGGCGCGTGCATCAGACTTGCGCCGTTGATACAGTGCGATTGCATCTGACTTGCGGCCAACCTTTTCCCGATGACGAACACCGTTGACATAATACAAAATCCACCAAACTCCCGACCCCGGCGGGTTCTCCCAGACACCGCGGGATGCCTTCGCTGTCTTTACCATGGCCGCTCTCCTGATGGCTGATCCATCTGATTTAGAATAAACTATAATCAGCAGATACAGCCATCTTGTCACGATGACCTGTATCCGCCGCCACATTGGCATGAGCGCCGGAGCAAGGATTGGCAATAGTACGCCGTGATCGCGGGGTGTTACGGTGGGGCAAAAGTAGGCCACCAACGGATCTTGGTTTCATGAACTGTTGCCGTGACAGCAGCGTTTGTTTTTCTCGTTGAGTTCAACGAAGAGGGTGGAGGTCTGTGGACCGAGTGTCTTGGCAGTGTAATTCGTCATGTGCGAGATGTTCCTTTGCAGGGAACCTAACATACATGGAATAGCATGATTCTTCGATGCCGGATTGTTTCTTAAAAGGGAACTTTTTGTGCGCACAATAGAACTCTGGGAGCAGGGAAGCCGACGTGGGCACAATCCAGACGCAATCTGGGCACACTTTTGGCAATTTACACAAAAGTTGACAAACCTCTGCTGTTCTGCGGAAGAAGTCGCGAAAAAGTCGAGGGAGGAAAACTGTCCCAAACCTCTGCTGTCCTGCGGAACAGGTAGGAAAAATCGCTGACCTCTGCCTCGTACGGGCAAAGGTTGCAGTCAAATCAGGTAAAAACCGCAGGCACGTTAAGGTCACAATAACGATTACCAAGGGTCTCAGAGCGCTAAGAGTGGCCATCCATTGCCCCTGCTTTCTACGAGTTACGAGTTATCGACTCACTGTCACGGCAGTCTAGTCGGAATCATTCCACTGCTGCTCGCAGCTTTCGTGCGGCCGGTTCATCCGGATGCCGGATGAACCCGGAAAATGGGCACGATCAGTAGATCTTAGAGTGTCCATATCATTCCATAATGGAACTATATTGAGATGGCGGCGTTGCGACTGCATACTCTATCTATGCCCCGCACTCGAATGGACGAGCTGTATGCACTTGCCGAAGAGCATAATGGCTTGCTCACGTCAAAAGATGCACGCAATGGTGTGGGCGAGGGTTGTTAAGGGAGAGTAGTGCGGATGCTTAGGGATTCGGCGACTTTGCCGAGTTTTCCGTCTAGAGTCCATATTTGGGTACCCGGAGTTGCCAGGCAGGAGGCAATCAAATGTGCGTCCGTCAAGCCGATCCCCTTCGAGGCAAATCCCCGAGCTTCGATCATGTGCCGAACATCCTCCAACCGCACCGGGCGGATTGAAATCAGGTGGTCGAGATACGCTAGTGTTTTTCGGCGTTCCGGCAACGTGCCGAGCGCCAACTCCGCAATCAAAAATGGGTGAATGCAGAGTTGGTCATTGGCAATCAATGTGTCCAACTCTGCCTTGTAAGCGCCAGTACGAAACATGGCGATCCAGATTGAAGTGTCCGCGAGAATCACTGTTCGTCTACTCGCAATCTCCGCACGTCTTCAATGTTCGGAGCGGTCCCAGCCAACGCCAGAAGCCTGCGACCGGCTTCCCGCGCAATCAACGACTTTAGCGCGGCACGAATCAACGCCGCTCTTTCAGTCAAGCCGCTGTACTCTTCCGCCGTTCGTAGCAGATCGTCGTCGAGCGATACGGTTGCTCTCATATTTCCTCCATACACCAATTATAGCACCGATCCGAGCACTAAAGTGGTGTCTATTGGGCAAGATTGAGGCGTTCCCGAAATACCGCCGCCCCAATCGCGACGCTCCACAACTCGTGCTTTTGGCGGATTTAGATTTACCCGTTCTCGTGAATCAGTTAATCCGTCACTCATCTTTCACCCTTCTTTCCTTGGCACCGTAGTGCGTGCGGCGACTATCCTCGGTTTCACGGGGTTAATACTTCTCGTACCACAACCTATTGTGGTAACTGTACTAAGGCAGCCACCCCACTTCTTCAATTTATGGACGAAGGAGAAATAGACCACCATCAGGCAAAATGCCTTGGACCGATTCACCCCGCCGAGAACCTCTCCGCCAACTCTCTCCAGTTCATCGGCGATCTCGAAGGTCAAAGGGAATACGAAAGCGGTGTCGATACTCTAAAATGGAATGTTCAACCACTGGTTGTTGTAAAATGCAACAAGCTGCGCTTGAGCGGCCTTGCTCTTGAAACTCATGATGATGTGCTCAGCGAGGGCGTTCTTTCGCCGGATTTTGAGCACGGCAAAAAGTTGGTTGAAATGGCTCTTGGTAAATTTGGAATCGACGGTCAACCGGAGTTGAGTGCGCTTCTCTGCGGGAGAGATGACCCTGCGCTTCGGTCGGGATGTGGCCTTCTTCGCGGCAGGCATATGGTTTCCTTGTTGTGATGTATCTTACAGCACTCGTGTATGAGTGTAGAAGACTATGCGCTAACCGATAGTAACCAAAGGAATTCGCATGAAGGAAGCGGCGGGGAAGTAGTGGATTCATTGCAGGAAGTCGAGGGATTCAAAACCGAATGAACCACAACAAGTCAAACCGTGGGGGGGATGGAGAAAAGAGAACCGGCCAGAGACCGCGAAGCGCACGACTTTGTTTCAATCCACGCGCCCCGCGCGGGGCGCGACGTCAAAACCCCGACGCCCGTACTGCCTTGGCGTTTCAGTCTCTGGCCAGATTCAGCGCATAGCGAGCGTGCTTGCGTTCACCCGTACGGACGAGCGCGCCCTTTTCTGTGAGGTCGGATAAATCGCGGGTTGTTGTGGCTGGGGAAGCGCCGGTGATCGTGCTGTAGTTGCCCGCACTCAGTCCCCCCTTGAACCCGTCGGGACCTTCCCGGAAGATCCGCAGGAGCGCCTTCTGCTGCCTGTCATTGATGCGGTCGCGCAGCCGGTCCAGTAGCTTTGTTTTGGCAATCAGGAACTCCACCTGCGTGATGGTCCGGCGCTGCGCTTCCAAGGCGATGTCAGCGAACCATGTGAGCCACTCATTCACATCAACCCGCTTGTTGGCCCGTTCAAGGGCCTCGTAATAGCTTTTCTGGTGAGCAAGAATCGTCGTGGCTAAAGCGACGAGCAGGGGTTGACCGAAGCTCTGCGCCATCGCCTTTTCTGCGACGGCGCGGCCGATCCGACCGTTGCCATCTTCAAACGGATGGATGGACTCGAAATACAGATGGGCAATGCCCGCCCTTGTAATGGCGGACAGGGGTTCCGCACCCTGCGGCATCGTTTGATTGAACCATGCGATGAACCGCTTCATCTCTGACGGAACCCGCTTCGATGGAGGAGCTTCAAAATGCACTTTCTGTGCGCCAATCCGGCCAGAAATAACCTGCATTGGCTCCTTGCCGGTGCGATAACTCCCGATATTGCCGAGGTCATTTCGGCCAGCGACCACCATCCGGTGCCAGCGAAACAGCAGCTCGTTTGAAACAGGCTCAGCGGATGATCGGAAAAGATCGACCATCATTTCGGCAATCCCCTGTTCTGCTGGCGTGGCGCGCCGCTTGTCAGCAACCAGCCCAAGCTGGCGCTGGACGGAAGACTGAACACTGGCCCGATTGAGAATTTCACCTTCAATCTCGGAGGTCGTCAGCGCTTCTCCACTCATCGCTTCTACGAGAAGTTGATTGCGCTCGTTTTCGCCCAAGTGCTTGGCCGTGCCGATGACAACGCCCGCACCAACGAGAAACTGCTCCTCGGCAGCAGCCATCCGAGAACGGTCCCACTTGAAATTCGGCCAATCCGGGTTTTGCCAGTTCCATGCCATGAGCGATTACGGACCTTTCTATCGCTCATCATACCCCATAAACATGAGCGATACAATCAGATTATATCGCTCAATTTGGGCGTTACCGCGCATCTCAACGGGAATTTGCAGGGTAGAGCGCCGGGAACCAACGCTCCACAACGCTGATCGGAAAGCCCAGGCGAACAGGTGCTCGTGAACCGGCAGAAACAAGCAGACCAGTTTCGAGAAGCTGTGCAAGAACCATGCGAGCCATGCGTTCCTTGTAGCGGGTGAGGGCCCGCGCCTGGACTGCGCATCGTCCAGCTTGACATTCCCGCCCGCTCCGGGCCGCCTCCCGGCACAGTCTTCGCAGCCTTCGATCGGCTGACCAAACCCTCCGCCAACGAGACGAAGACGCTCTCCATGGCGGTTGGCCTAGCGGCTCTGGCCATCGAAACCCGCCGCCTCTACTCCGACCTGGTCCACCGCTCGGAGTTCGACCTGCTCACCGACATTCACAATCGTTTCTCGCTGGACAAGCACCTGGATCGGCAGATTCGCGAAGCCCGTGAAACGGCCGGGATCTTTGGACTCATCTACATCGACCTCGATGAATTCAAGCAGGTGAACGACTTATATGGACATCATCTCGGAGATCTTTATCTGCAGGAAGCCACGTTCAGAATGAAGCGGCAGCTTCGCCCTCAGGACAAGCTGGCGCGCCTGGGCGGCGACGAATTCGTCGCACTGGTCCCGGTGGCGCGAAGCCGCGCCGATGTCGAGGAGATCGCGCGGCGCCTGGAGCGCTGCTTCGACGATCCGTTTGCCATCGGTGGGCACCTGCTGCATGGTTCCGCCAGCGTCGGCATGGCCCTCTATCCGGCAGACGCCACCACCAACGATGGCCTCTTAAGCGCCGCGGACGCCGCCATGTACAAGGCAAAGAGAAACAGGCGCGAAATCGAAAGGGGACACGCCGAGGTGGGGAATCCCTGACTCATACCGGAACCCAAGAAAGAGCACCAGTCTGCCCAACTTTTGAAGTTGAGATCCCCGTGACAATGAGCTCAGCAACTGCAACATTCTGAAATGGCAAGCCAAGCAAGATCACGTTATGTTGCCGAAGGTCGTCGGGAGTTATGTTCCGACTGGGTTTGACAATTGGCTTTACCCCCATTTCCCCAAAAAGACTAGAAAACATTGCAAGATCCTCATCGGCGCTATCACCTTGCATCTGAGAAGTTGCAATCCATCGGGTTGTTCACAGCCGCCACAGCTCCGGTTAGCGTAACCGTGCGGGGAGCGGGGGAAAAAGCGCTGGCCGTGGGCGGCATGGCTCCTCAGAGATATAATTCCGGCATGGCTCTGAAAGAGGCTATTGCACTCATTGATGCGGAGATCGCGACGCTCAAACAAGCCCGCGCGCTCCTCGCGGCCGGATCAGCGGTCACCGTAGCGAAACGGAAGGCCGGCAGACCGCCAAAGGTGCAGCCTGGCACTACGGCGACCCCAAAACGCAAGAAGAAACGTAATCTGTCACCAGAGGGCCGCGCCCGCATTGCGGAAGCCGCCAGAAAGCGCTGGGCTGCGCAAAAGAAGGCTGCCAAGTAAAGGCATTGAATAGTACGACGGTACGAACCGGCTCTTGGGGATCAGCATCGATATCCGGATTGCCGACGATTCAGGTCCATGCCGATCATTGGATAACCGGCATGGACTCCTCTGTTTGGTAAGGGCTGTTGGCGTAAGGTGACCTTGCCAGCAAACTTGTTCAGCAAGGTTCCTTGCCCTCCCAGGTTTCAAGTTCGGGAACCGTGCGGCATGACGCGAATCACGAATCAAGCCGTTAGCTGAGTCGAGTGTATGTGGCTGATTGATGCGGCTGTCGGCGGATATAGTTGCACCACTGTGTCGATCACATGGTAGAGCCGAATAGCCTGTAGTTGCCGTTTGGAGGAACCTGTAGACCGTGCATGATGACCGAGCCAACTGCTTCCAAAATGGAAAACAGTTCAAATCGAGGGCGACCTACCAGTTGTTCGGAAACTCCGAACAACTGCCGAAGAAGAAAATGAGATTCGGCACACGCTACGTGCCGAATTGGATTGAGATTCAGGAGTATGCATGGCGACGAAAAAGCAGGCGAAGATCACTCAGCAGCCCAACCCGGCGACGAGCGAAGGTTTCTCTGTTGGTCTGGGCAGCTTGATGGATCGTGTGGTCTCGATTCTGGAGCAGGCTCGCGGCAACGTGGTGCGCGCCGTCAACAGCAATATGGTGATCGCCTACTGGCTGATCGGACGCGAGATCGTTGAGGCGTTGCAGAGCGGCGAGCGCCGGGCCGAGTATGGCCAAGGCGTTCTGGATGAGCTTTCGGAGCAACTGACCGAACGTTACGGTCAGGGGTTTTCGATAGTGAATTTGCGCCATATGCGCCTGTTTTATCAGTCATTTAGCGATAGGTCTCCAATTCAGCAGACACTGTCTGCTGAATTCAGTTCGATCACTCAGGCGGATGTCGTATCTGAAATGCAGACGGCCCTGGTTGCGAAGAATGAGCTGCATGGATTTTCTCCCAACCTGAGTTGGTCCCACTACCTCACTCTCTCCAGGGTGGAGAATCCGGTTGAGCGGCGGTTCTATGAAATAGAGGCGGAAAAGTGTGGATGGAGTATTCGCATCTTGGAACGGCAGATTCACAGCTTGCTCTTTGCCCGCCTGCTCAAGAGCCGCGATAAGGCCGGAGTGCTGGCTCTGGCCGCGCAGGGGCAAGTGGTCAGTCAGCCCATCGACGTCATCAAGCAGCCCTACGTCCTGGATTTTCTTGACCTGCCAGATAGAGCGCAACTTCGCGAATCGGATCTGGAAACGGCGATCATCGAGAACCTGCAACCGTTTCTATTGGAGTTGGGCAAGGGCGTTGCTTTCGTTGGCCGCCAATATCGCGTGACGACCGAGTCGCAGCCTTACTTCATCGACCTGGTGTTTTACAACTACCTGCTGAAATGCTTCGTATTGATTGACCTCTTATGTGGTCGGCCACATAAGAGTTCTTCTGTGGCGCAGCCCGTTATGTGGCGTTCAGCAAAACAAGCAGCCATATTCGCTCCGTTTCAGTATTTGAACGCCACATAACCAGACTACAGCGATTGAAGGAACCGGAGCAATCCGGGGTCCGCCCTCCAGTGTTTGTGCTCCTTCTCGGTCTTGATTTCACAGGTGGCAAGCGCTTTGGCCTTCATTTCCAGATCGACCTCGGCATAGACGTTCGTGGTGTTGAGAGAGACGTGGCCGAGCCATGCGCGGATCGTATTGATGTCAACCCCGGCACGGAGTAGATGGGTTGCCGTTGTATGCCGAATCGTATGTGGGCTCACGCGCTTATTCTTGAGAGATAGCATGTGAGCTGAGATCTTCTGAGCGTATCTCTCGACCATGGCGTGGATTCCAAACCGGGTGATAGGTTCGCCGCGTCGATTGAGGAACACGTGGCCGGTATCGTTTCGGCTGCGTATCAGAGGCGCGAGTTCCATCACCGTCTGCGGCCAGAGTGGACAGCGTCTCAGCTTGTCGCCCTTTCCATGTATCTGAACCAAGGAGTGCTCCTTGCTGCTGGCTTTCGTCAGAGTCAGATCGCCGACCGTCGTATGTGCTGCTTCGTCGGCCCGTGCACCCGTGTTGTAGAGAAACAGCAGCAACGCATGGTCCCGGCGGCCTTGCTCGGTGAATTTGTCCGGGGCATCCAACAGAGCGTCCATCTCAGATTTCTCAAGATAGGTGATACACGACCGGGGCGCTCGCTTGGGCGGGATAACACGGATTTGTCCGCACCAAGCGACGTGTTCGGGGCTGTGCAGCCCTATATAACGAGACAGCGAGTGGATGGCGGCCAGTCGCTGATTCCGCGTTGCCGTTCCGCACCTGCGAACTTGCTCCAGATTTTGCAAGAACAATCGAACCAAGTCCGCAGACACATCAATCACGGTGAGCTGGTCGATCTCTTTCCGCGTACTCCTGGCCGCGAACGGAAGTAGCAAACAAAGCGTATCTCGGTAACTCCGTTGCGTATTGCGTGCCAGATTGCGTTCAGTCACCAGATACTCAAGAAGAAAGCGCCGGACCCACGGTCCAAGAAGGGCTGCGTCAGTCATGATGGTCCTCCCGCTTGGCATAGAGTTCAAATCGCAGGCTTGCCTCGTGCAGGAGTTCCGGCGTCATGGTGAGATACACCTGGGTCGCAGCCAAATGTGCGTGCCCCATGTACACGGACAGTTGCGGCAACAGCAGTTGCACATCTTTACCTTCGCGGTACCACGCTGTCAGTCGATGAACTGCCGAGGTATGGCGCAGGTCATGGAGGCGCGGTTGGCAGCGCGGTCCTCCTTCTCGATGCAGGCCAGCGTGCTGGCGCAGTTGTTGAAAAGCCCCTTCGAGTGTGTTGAGAGGGATTTGTTTGCCCTTTCTTCCAACAAAGAATGGAGATTCTGCCTCATGAGAATCGCCACATGAGGCACGGCCGTTTCCAGTGAAGAGTGCGCACGGAGATGCGTCCAAAACGCCTCCCCGTGCAATAAACCCACTGCCACCCCAACTATTCGCTATCCAAAACCCGCTTTAATTGCTGTATTTTAGCGTTATTGTCTTTCCAAACTCGTACAGATAGGCTCTATAATACATCACAGAAAGGAAACGGCATGACCCCACCCAAGAGGACCGCACCCCGAACGAAGCGTAGAGTTGTTGCTCCCGCAGAGAAGCGCACCCAACTCCGGCTCACCGTCGATTCCAGATTCACTTTGAGCCATTTCAACCAACTTTTTGCTGTGCTGAAAATCCGGAGAAAGAACGCCCTCGCAGAGCACATCATCATGAACTTCAAAACCAAGGCCGCCCAGGCGCAACTTGTTGGGTTCTACAACGGCCCGTGGCTGAACATTCCGTTTCAAGCTATCGACACCGCCTTCGTCTTCCCGTTGACCTACGAGATCGCGGATGAACTGGAGAGAGTCGGAGGCGAGATTCTTGGGGGAGTGAATCGCTCCAAGACATTTCGCGTCATGGTGGCCTACTTTGCCTCCATCTACAAGTTGAAGAGTCCAACACATCCCACCGTTGCATAATCCTGCCGGAACATCGCTGCGCAAGAGGCAACCGCATGAACCTGATGATCGTGGAGAGCCCAAACAAGATAAAGAAGATCAAGGCAATTTTGGGCAGCGGTTGGGATGTTGCCGCAAGCGTTGGGCATATTCGGGATCTCCCGGTGAAGAGCTTGGGTGTCGAGCCGAACACTTACCGGCTTGAATACCAGATCCTCGAACGGAGCGAATCTGTCGTTTTACAACTGCGGCAGCGCGCCGCCCGCTCCGAACAGGTTTACCTAGCCACGGACCCCGACCGCGAGGGAGAAGCGATTGCATGGCACCTTCAGCAGGTTTTGAACCTTCGCCGATATGTGCGCGTCACCTTCGACGCAATCACTGAAAGCGTGATTCGTGCTGCGCTCAAAGCTCCGCGGCAACTCAACACCAACCTCGTTCATGCGCAGGAGGCCATCCAATGAACTGAAAGATATTCTGCAAGTCCCCGCCCAGATCAGCCATGCCTAATCCTCCCACCGGGCACTTGGTTACGTCAGTCCCGTTACTTTGTAAGCATGAGAAAAGTAGGAGAAGTGGCACCAACGACGGGGCTAAGGCGGCCACAGGGTGGGCCGCTGGCGTGTTGGCAGGGGTGAGGCTATCGGAATCGTTCTGGGACCAAATCAAGCCCGGTACACCTAAAGGAGCAAGTGGTTCCCAAATTGGCTACCTGACTTAAAAACTGGCCTATACCCCCAGCGGGTATAGCAAGCTAAGTTATTGATTTTATGGTGCCGGGAGGGGGGGTCGAACCCCCATGACCTTGCGGTCGGCGGATTTTGAGTCCGCTGCGTCTGCCAGTTCCACCATCCCGGCTCGGGGTGGGAATATCCATAAAAAGTATCGCACAGCCTTTGCCCCATCCGCCACCGCGTTCGCGCACGGACCGAATCAACTGATCTGCCACCACAGTTGCTTTCTTCAAGAACCCGCCCGCATTTTTCCACGCGTGTCCTGGCCGAAGGCGCCTGCCCCACCGCAGGCGCCGTGCGACAATGAAGGCAATCGTGATGACCACAGCCTCCTCTGTAGTTGTTCCCGAACCGGTTGCGGTGACCCCGCAGTTGCTCGCCTCACACAGCATCACCGCGGATGAGTACACTCGCATCCTGGCGGCGCTGGGCCGCGTCCCATCCCTCACTGAGCTTGGCATTTACAGCGTGATGTGGAGCGAACACTGCTCCTACAAGTCCAGCCGAGTGTACCTCAAGCGGCTGCCCACCAAGAGCGACCGCGTTGTCCAGGGTCCCGGAGAGAACGCCGGCATCATCGACGTGGGCGATGGCTGGGCCTGCGCCTTCAAAATCGAGTCCCACAACCACCCCAGCTACATCGAGCCCTTCCAGGGCGCGGCTACCGGCGTCGGCGGCATTCTCCGCGACATCTTCACCATGGGCGCCCGGCCCCTCGCCGTGATGGATTCGCTCCGTTTCGGGCCAATTACCGAGGAGGCCGGTCAAGACGCTGAAGAGCGCAAGCTCATCGCCCGCAACCACTCCATCGTTGAAGGCGTGGTAAGCGGCATCGCCGGTTACGGCAACTGTTTCGGCGTGCCCAATCTCGGCGGCGAAACCAAATTCGAGTCCTGTTACAGCGGCAACCCCCTGGTCAACGCCTTCGCCCTCGGCCTCGTTCGCATTGACGAGATCTTTTACGGCAAAGCCACTGGCGTCGGCAACCCCGTCATTTATGTAGGCGCAAAGACTGGCCGCGACGGCATCCACGGCGCAACCATGGCCTCGGAAGAGTTCAAAGAGGGCTCCGAACAGAAGCGGCCCAATGTTCAAGTGGGCGACCCCTTCATGGAAAAGCTGCTCCTCGAAGCCTGCCTTGAGGCCATGCGCACTGGGGCCATCGTCGGCATTCAGGACATGGGCGCCGCCGGCCTCACCTGTTCCACCTGCGAGATGGGCGCCCGCGGCGGTGTCGGCCTCGACGTCGAGCTCGACCTCGTTCCCCAGCGCGAAACCGGAATGTCCGCCTATGAAATCATGCTCTCCGAAAGTCAGGAGCGCATGTTGCTGGTCGCCATCAAGGGCAGCGAAGACGAAGTCCTCCGCGTCTTCTCAAAATGGGGATTGGATGCGGTCATTGTCGGCGCCGTCGAGCCCGCGCCGCGCCTCCGCATCCGCCACCACGGCGTTCTCGTCGCAGACATTCCCAATCGGTCCCTCACTGACGACGCTCCCCTCTACAACCGCCCCGTCGGCGTCTGGAACTCACCCGTCCCGCTCAATCCCTCTGAAGCCGTCCTCGCCCAGCTCGCCGAAGACCGCGATTTCACTGCCGACCTGAAAAAACTCCTCGCCAGTTCAAACGTCTGTTCCAAGCGCTGGGTTCACGAGCAGTACGACACCATGGTCCAGACCAACACCGTGATCGGACCCGGCGGCGAAGCCGGAGTCATGCGCATCAAGGGCACCGGAAGTCCAGGCCGCGAGCGTGGACTGGCGATGGCTCTGGACGGCAATGGCCGTTGGGCCTATCTCAACCCCAAGCTAGGCGCCATGCACGCAGTAGCCGAAGCCGCCCGCAAGGTAGCCTGCACCGGCGCAACCCCAGTGGCTGCCACCAACTGCCTCAACTTCGGCAACCCTGAGAAGCCTGAAATCATGGCCCAGCTCTCCGCCGCCATTGACGGCATCGCCGAAGCCTGCACCGCCCTCTCCACCCCCATCACCGGCGGCAACGTCTCTCTCTACAATGAAACCCGCGGCGAAGGCATCTATCCTACCCCCGTCCTCGGCATCGTCGGCATCCTCGACGACGTTACCAAAGCCGTTCCCTCTCACTTCCAGGCCCAAGGCGACGCCATCCTTCTTCTTTGGCCGATCCCCGCCGGCCAGGAGCCCGACCCCGATCTCCATGTGCCCTTTCATCCCGATCAAGCGGAAGACAATGCCAGCCCACTGCCGGGCGTGCTCGGCGGTGAGGCCGCGGTCGTTCCCGAGGACGCGGAAGACCCCGAAGCCTTCGCCACCGCCGAGTTGGTCGCCTTTGGCTCTTCCGAATACGCCAAGGTAGTTCTTGGCGGCCTGTGGGGCCAGCCGCCGCCGCTTGACCTTGACGCCGAAGCCGATCTCCACACCCTGCTCGCCGTCCTCGCCGACCATCAACTGCTCAGTTCCGCCTGCGACCTCTCTGACGGCGGCCTCGCGGTAGCCTTGGCCCAGGCCGGATTTCCAAAGGATATCGGCGCTGCCGTCGAGCAGGACCAGTCCCTCATGGTTCATCCTCTCTTCGGCCTGTTCGCCGAGCCCGCTTCCACCATGCTGGTCACCGCACATCCCAGCCGGGTCCCCCAAATTGAATCCCTCGCTGCCGAATACAGCTTCTTCTCCGCCCGCATCGGCGTTACCGGCGGCCACCGCCTTGAAGTTTCCATCTACCACGATCCCTTCATCTCCGCCCCGCTAGCCAGCCTCCGCAAGCCCTGGGCCTCCGCCTTGGAAGCCACCCTCCACGGCGAGGTAACGGCATGACCCGCCGCCTCTACGAGGGAGTTGATGGAATTCGGAGCCCGACGAATGAAATTCCCGTCGCCTCGGCTTCGTCAGCCCTGATCCCTGTTCCCTGTTCCCTGTTCCCTGCATTTGACAAACTCCGCGAAGAATGCGGTGTAGTCGCCATCCACGGCCACCCTGAAGCTGCCCGCCAGGCCTATCTAGGCCTCTATGCCTTGCAGCATCGCGGCCAGGAGTCAGCCGGCATCGCCACCGCCGACGGCTATCATCTGGCCAACATCAAGGGCATGGGCCTCGTCTCTGAAATCTTCACCGACGACGTCCTCGCCAAGCTCCCCGGCTCCATGGCCATCGGCCACACCCGCTACTCCACCACCGGCGACTCGGCTCTCCTCAACGCCCAGCCCATCCGCGTCGACTCCACCAAGGGCCTCATCGCCATCGCCCACAACGGCAACCTCGTCAACCTCGGCAACGTCCGTGCCCGCCTCGAACGCGATGGCGCTTACTTTCAAACCACTTCCGACTCCGAGATCATCGTCCAGCTCATCGCCCACTCCCGCGCCTGCTCGCTCGTAGACGCCATCGCCGACTCGCTTTCCCAGGTCGAGGGCGCATTCTCCATCGTCATGATGACGCGCGACCGCATCTTCGCCGCCCGCGATCCACGCGGTTTCCGCCCGCTCTCCATGGGCCGCATCCGCAACTCCAACGGCCCAGACACCATCGTCTTCGCCTCTGAAACCTGCGCCTTCGACCTCCTCCGCGCCGAATACGAGCGCGACGTCCTCCCCGGCGAACTGGTCATGGTCACCGAGGACGGCGTCACCAGCCGCCAATACTCCACCGGCGTTCCCCAATCAAGTTGCATCTTCGAGCACGTCTACTTCGCCCGTCCTGACAGCCGCATCTTCGGCCGTTGGGTTCAGGAAAGCCGCGACCAGATGGGCCGCCAGCTAGCCCGCGAATCCGGAGTTTCCGCCGACGTCGTCGTTCCCGTCCCCGACTCCGGAGTGACAGCAGCTTTGGGGTACGCTGAAGAAGCCCGCATCCCCTTCCGCTTCGGGCTCATCCGCAACCACTATGTAGGCCGCACCTTCATTGAGCCCGAGCAGCGTGTCCGCGACTTCGGTGTCCGCCTCAAGCTCAACCCCGTCCACAACCTGCTGGAAGGCAAGCGCGTCATCCTCATCGACGACTCCATCATCCGCGGCACGACGAGCCGGAAGATTGTGCGCATGGTCCGCGGCGCAGGCGCAAAAGAGGTCCATCTCCGCATAAGTTGCCCGCCCACCATCTCCCCCTGCTTCTATGGTGTAGATACCCCCAGCAAGCGCGACTTGATAGCTGCGAATAAGTCCGTAGAAGAGATCCGCCAATACATTGAAGCCGACTCACTAGCCTACCTATCCCTCGAAGGCCTCCTGAAGAGCTGCGACGGCGCAGAGCACACCGGTTACTGCACCGCCTGCTACACCGGCAACTACCCCACCGAGTGGGTCGATGTAGAAGACATCCTCCCCGCCGCCGCAGCCATCTAATATCAGGCTTGCCGGAGCCCGTTGGCTGGCATGATGGTCACTCGAATCCACTGAGCAAAAAACGGGTCCTCAAACCGCAGACGGGTGGAACTCATCAGGTGATCCTCGCGAAGAATGCCGCTGTCGATCATGGAATGAAGAGATTTTCGAATCGTTCCAGGCCCTCGGCCGACAGACTGTGCTGTCTTGGTCGACTGGAGATTGACCCCACCTTGTTCTACGACCGCCAGCAGCGTTCGCTGCTGGATCGATGTAAGCGCTCTCCATAGCTGGGTGAAGAATGGATCCTGCTGTCGAACGAGGTAGACCAGTGTTTCGTATACAAACGGTTGTGTAAGAGCAGAGGGATTCGCAGTCGTGCCCTCTCTCAATCGAAACCAGCAACTATGCGCCAGCATTTGCACGTTATAGGGCACGTCCTCGGCTAGATCGAGCAAGCGGACGATCGCCTGAGGCTCAACCGAGTACCCGCCTTCGCGGAACTTTTCCTCCAGGAATCTGCTGAAATCTTCACGCGGGATGGGGCCAAGGAACATCTTGCTCCCCAATCGATAAAAGGGCCTGGCCGCGTCGGTGACCATGTCGTTCAGCATCCGGGTCTTCGAACCCGCAAAGACGTATCCAATCCGGGAATGGGTCTGAATCGCGGCACGAATCTGCCCCTCCGCAACTCTTCCTCCCAGCTCAACCACGCGTTGAAACTCATCGATGATGAGGCCCACCGGCCTGGTCTTCGGTTGCGCCCGCGCAAGTTGTTCAAGGCCGTTCAGCGCTTCGGTCAGAAGCACCGTGTGGTCTTGCCGCGACGAATCGATGCCAAGCTTTGCGCTCCAGGTGTCGTCCAGGACACTGTAATCCAGCTCCGGCCGCAAAGTGTGGAAGAAGCGCCGCACCTGTTCGCCCGCCCGTCTCACTCCTCCCTTCAAATGCCGGGCCGCACTGGTCACGATCCCGGCCACCATCAAATCCAGAGTGGGATAGCTCTCGGCGTCCAGACGCAGCACAATGGCGGATTCCGCCGACAGGCGGTCTGCGGCGGTCTTCAGGATTGAAGTCTTGCCAAACCGCCGCGGGCCAATCAGGAACAACTTGCCGCCCTCGCGAATGGTTCGCTCGACCGTCGCGAGTTCATCCGCGCGATCAATCAGAGATCCCAGCCCCAACTCCCGCCCAAACTGAAATGGATTTATAATCACACTAAATAGTATCATACTAAAAGGTATCATACCAAACAGTATGATACCTTTTAGTATCATTACGGGTGCCCCAGACCTCGACTCTGAGACCTGGGAATGCGTCAGCCCTACCGCCGTGTCGCCGCATAATACCCCCGACCGAGTCAAAACCTCTGATCGCCCCACCAGGCACACCCGCTTGATCCGATGGAACGAACCATCGCGCGTTAGATCCGAAGGCGCTCCATATCTCACTCTTGAGGCCCAGTATTTCAGCCTTTGTGGCGACGGCCAGAGCAGCCGTAAAGATGCCGGTGCTCAGGCAGGCTAAAAGCCCCGCAGACTCCGCGCCTGATCTCTGACCCCTGATCTCTGACCCCTGATCTCTGATCTCTGACCCCTCTTCGTGTCCCCAGTCACAGGACGTTCACACTCCGCCTGTGATAGCATCCCTCTTCTTAGCAAATCACGCCTGCAGGTTCATTCTCCAATCATCTGCACGGCGTCGGCCCAAACCTTTATGAATGAGGTAGACGGCAGACCGGGACACGTGGCCCTCCAATCCGGCCACCTGGACGCCCCCCAGGACGTTCCCAATCTTTCCCTGTGCCGGGCCCAACCCAACTCACTGGCTGCTCCAGTTCTCGCTTTTGAGACCTGGGAGTCAGCGACCTCATTCCCCACGGACACTCGTCCAAAGTCTGCATTATCAAGGAGAAACCCATGAAAACCTACCAGGGAAGTGAGATCCGCAACGTAGCTGTAGTGGGGCATGCGCACTGCGGCAAAACCACCATGATTGCCGCGCTGCTGCATGCCGCCAAGATGACCCCAACCCAGGGCCGCGTGGCCGACGGCACCGCCGCCACCGCCTATGACGACGAAGAAATTGCCCGCGGCGTAACCATGCAGAATGCCGTCGCTTTTGCCGAGTGGCAGGGCGTCAAAATCAATTTCGTAGATACTCCCGGCTTCCATATGTTCTCCCACGAAGCCCGTGCGGCCCTCCTTCCCGTCGAAGCTGCTGTCGTTTTAGTCAACGCCCAGAATGGCGTAGAAGCCGTGACCGAGCGGGTGTGGAGGTATGCCGAAGAGGCCAGCGTCCCCCGCATCGTCGTCGTCAACCAGATGGACCACCCCAAAGCCGGCGGTGGCGGCGGCTTGAGCGCCCTCGTCGAGGATCTTGTCGACCGCTGGGGCCGTAATTGCGTCCCGGTCCAGTTGCCCATCTCCGATGCGCAAGGTTTCCATGGCGTGGTGGACCTGGTGACCATGGAGGCGTTCTTCTACACCCCAGGCGGCGACGGCCGCGGCAAAATCGGCGAGATCCCCAACAGCCTTGCCGCCGACGCAAAGGCCCGCCATGAGGCGCTGGTCGAGCTGGTCGCCGAGGGCAAAGACGAGCTGATGGAGGAGTATTTCGAAAAGGGCACCATCCCCGAGCAGCACCTGATCGCCGCGCTCCATGAAGCCATCCGCGAAGACCGCATCTTCCCGGTACTCTTCTCCAGCGGCCTGGCCAACATGGCTACCGACCACCTGCTCGACTTCATCAAGGTCTACGCCCCCTCGCCCGTCGAGCGCGCTCCCATTGCCGTCCACGCGCCATCGTTTGAGGCCGTCGCCACAAACGGAGACGCTGCCGTTGAGGCTGGCGCAGAAATCTCCTTCCGCAAGGTAGACGACAACGAACCGGCGGCGCTGGTGGTCTTCAAGACCATGACCGACCCCTTCTCCGGACGGATTACTTTCTTCAAAGTCCTCAGCGGCATCGTTCGCAACGACGCCACCGTCGAGAACTACACCCGCCGCTCTCAGGAACGCCTCTCCCACCTCAGCATCATGCAGGGCCGCAAGGCCGTCGAGGTGCCCGAACTGCACGCCGGCGACCTGGGCGCGGTGGCCAAGCTCCGCGACACCCTCACCGGCGACACGCTGGGCCAGAAGGGCGCCGAGATCCAGGTGGATCTGGTCGCGTTCCCCGAGCCTGCCATGACCTACGCCATCGAGCCCAAGAGCCGCGCCGACGAGGACAAACTCGCTCCCGCCATTCATAAGCTCATGGAGGAGGACCGCCTCATCCGCTTCTTCCGCGACCCCATGACCAACGAGTTCCTCATCGCCGGCGCAGGTCAGCCGCACATTGAAACCATCGTCAGCCGGCTCAAGAAGCGCTACCATGCCGAGGTCACCCTCAAGGCCCCCAAGGTTCCCTACCGCGAGACCATCCGCGCCAAGGTCGAGGCGCCGGGTCGCCACAAAAAGCAGACCGGCGGCCACGGCCAGTTCGGCGACTGCAAGATCCGCATGGAGCCACGGCCCCGCGGTGCCGGCTTCGAATTCGCCAGCGAAGTCTTCGGTGGCGCCATCCCCCGGAACTTCATCCCCGCTATCGAGAAAGGTATTGTCGAGTCCGCCGCCCGCGGCTATCTCGCCGGCTTCCCGGTGGTGGACTTCAAAGCCACCGTCTACGACGGCAGTTATCACGACGTCGACTCCAACGAAATGTCCTTCAAGATGGCCGGCCGCATCGCCTTCCGCAAGGCCATGGAAACGGCCAAGCCCTGCCTCCTCGAACCCATCATGAAGGTAGAGATCGAGGCCCCCGACGAGTTCGCCGGAACCCTCATGGGCGACCTGAGCAGCCGCCGCGGCCGCGTCCAGGGCACGGACTCCAAGGGCCGCACAACATTAATCAACGCCCAAGTCCCCATGGCCGAGATGCTGACTTATGGAACCCTTCTAACTTCCATGACTCAAGGCAAGGGCAGTTACCGCATGGAGATGGACCACTACGACATCGTCCCCCAGCTAGTAGCCGACAAAATCCTGGCCAACGCCAAGCGGCCCGTGGAGGAAGAGGAAGAGTAGCATTACATGGCAGGTGGCCCGCTCATCAGTCCCGAAGAATCACCATGAGCTATGAGAAGCTGTGCCCCGTTCATCGCAGTTTTATCGCGATGAGCGGGCGGGCGGCCCAGGTTTCGCCGGGTGCCCCATCCTTTCGCGCACTTGGCGAAAGGGCGGGAGCCCCCCGGCTTCGCCACCCAACCGTCCGTCCCCCTTTTCCCAGCCATCAGAGCCGGTGTTGTGCGTCGTGATAGATGTGCAGGATTTCAACATCGTTATCCTTCACGGCAGGTGGCCCGCTCATCAGTCCCGAAGAATCACCATGAGCTATGAGAAGCTGTGCCCCGTTCATCGCAGTTTTATCGCGATGAGCGGGCGGGCGGCCCAGGTTTCGCCGGGTGCCCCATCCTTTCGCGCACTTGGCGAAAGGGTGGGAGCCCCCCGGCTTCGCCACCCAACCGTCCGTCTCCCTGCTCCCAGCCATCATGGCCGGTGTTGTGCGCCGTGATAGATGTGCAGGATTTCAACATCGTTATCCTTTACGCGATAAACCACGATATAGGGCAAGCGCGAGAGAACCAGCTCGCGAGTTCCTTCTTCCCGTCCGGGGCGGCCGCGAAAGGGAGTGGAACGCAATGTAAGGATCGTTTGGTAGATTTCGAGAATTGTCGATTGCGAAAACGATGGAAGATGCCGGGCTAGATAATCCCCGATAGATTCCAGATCGTCCGCCGCCGCCGGGGTCCAACGTAGCCGCATCAGATGCTCAGAATTTGGGAGATGCGGGCTTCCATCTCAGCCTCATCGATAAACATCCCCTGGTCTGCCTGGTCGATTCCCTTGCGCACACCGGCGCGGAAGCGCTCATCGTCTTCGATCAGCAGCAGCGCGGCATCCTGCACCAGGCGCGCCGGCGCAACCCCCTCCACGCTGGCGATCTGGCCCAGTCGGGCTTCCTGCTCGGGAGTGAATTGTACTTCCATAGCCAAAGTCTCGCAGCGGCTTTGTGGACTGTCAAGCAAGACTTCCGCCAACTCACTGCTCCCGGGCCGTCTGACGGGTCTTGGCCCGCTTGCCCAATTCAGCGCGGAGCGTGCTCCAGAATTCCGGAGTTGCCTCCTGCGCCTCGCCTTCCAGCAGCGATTCCCCAAAATCTTGATCCCGCATTGCAGAAAATTACTTCCCGTTCGCGCATATTGAAAATAGAAGAGGACGGCGATGAGATTGCACCACGGCCAGCGGAGAAGCAGAAAGATTCGGCGCGCCGTCTACCCTTCTGCCGAGCCGACCCCACCCCCCCTACCCTGTGAAGGTCATTTATCGATCCCTCCATCGCGTGTAACTTGCACGGATTCAAGAGTTTGTAATTCTTACCTGTTGACTTATCAGTAACCGAAAACCGTAGTTTTTGCCCATTTTTCAGCCCCAAAGGGCGCACTTTTAACCAGAAAAGGCCGTTCTTTCGCTGGTTTCGCAATTGACCCATGTCTGGATTTTCAGACCTGGGAGACCACGAGCCTCTTCGCATCGCCAGAAGAAAAAATTTCAAGCCGCCAGCTTCTTCTTCCTCACACGAATCGGTCGAATTAAAATCTCCGCTGGTATCTTGAGCTGCTGATTCAGTTTCTGGATCATGGTCAGCGACAAGGCACGGTCTCTGCGCAGAACCTCATAAACCCGCGTCCGGCTGCCGAGGATTCCGATCAGAGCCTTCTTGTCTACGCCTTGCTGCTCCAGGCGAAACTTGATGGCTTCAATCGGGTCCGGCATATCCATGGGGAAATGCGCCTCTTCGTAGGCCTCCGCCAGCGTGATGAGAATCTCCACACGGTCCCCGTCGGCGGTGCCTTCTGCCGCGCCCCAAAGCCGTTCGATTTCCTTGAGGGCGGCCTCGTGGTCGGCATCAGTTTTGATGGGTTTCAGTTGCATATTGAATCGTCCTCACGTTGATTGCGTCGTACTGCTTGTGCGTTCCCAGCCATTTGATGAAGACCGTGCCTCGCCGATAATCCACAGCGACCGCCAGGCGATAGGCATTTCCCTTGAGATTGAAGACAACCCGATCCGCCCCAACAATGCTTGCATGAGCGTAACTGGCCTTCACGTCGGAAGAATTCTTCCACTCTGCCCGCCGCGCCTCCTGAAACCAGGCGTCGAGTGCAGCCTTCAGAGCACGGTGGTCCTTGTGTCCCTCCAGCCTGTCGAGAAACCGAGTCAACGTGCTTCGGGCAATAATGCGCACACAAACACTGTATCATGTTCCCAATATGGGTACAAGCATGTCTTTTCCGCCCTGTGGCGGGTGGCCCGCATCTGACCAGCCGAAGGTCTCGATTCCGAAACTTGGAAAGGTTCTCAGTCTTCAGTTTTCGTTTTGCGGAAAATAACTCCCAGTTGGCGCACACTGGTATATAGAAGACGAGCAAAGGAAGGCCGCGTCAGCTCTCGTCGGTTGGCCGCAGGTGACGCGCCAGGGACCATTTCAGCTCTTCGATGCCTTGACCCGTTACCGCGGAGATCTGGTGGAACTCCAGCTTCTTGCGCTTGATGTGGGCGGATAACTTCTTTAACTTATCCGGGTTGGCGGAGTCGATCTTGGTGGCGCAGACGATCATGGTCTTGTGTGCCAGTGGGTGCTCGGGCACAGACGGATCGCCGAAGCTGTCGGAGAATGGGTCCAACTCCTTTTCGATCGAGCTGCTGGTGAAGCTGGCCAACTCCTTGTTAATCACTTTGAAGTCTTCGACGGGGTCGGGACGGCCGGAGGCGTCGCTAACATCGACTAAGTGGAGCAGCAGGCGGGTGCGTTCGATGTGGCGGAGGAACTGGACGCCGAGGCCGGAGCCGAGGTGGGCGCCTTCGATGAGGCCCGGCATGTCGGCTACAACGAAGGACTCCTGGTCCGGCTCTTCGCCTACGGTGACTACGCCGAGGTTGGGCTCGAGGGTGGTGAACGGGTAGTCGGCAATCTTGGGCTTGGCGGCGGAGATGCGGGAGATGAGGGTGGACTTGCCGGCGTTGGGGTAGCCGACCAGGCCGACGTCGGCCAGAAGCTTCAATTCCAAACGATAATTGCGTTCCTCGCCAGGCCTTCCGAGCTCGTGCTCGCGCGGGGCCTGGTGGACGCTGGTGGCGAAGTGCTGATTGCCTCGGCCGCCACGGCCGCCTTTGGCGATGACCACCTGCTCGTCGGGGGACTGGAAGTCATGGATGAGTTCGCCGGTGTCCTGGTCGTAAAGGGTTGTGCCTACAGGGACCTGGAGGGTGACCGAGTTGCCGTCGGAGCCGGAGCAATTGGAGCCCATGCCGTGTTCGCCGCGCTGGCCCTTGTGCTCGGGGTTGTAGCGGAAGTGAATAAGGGTGTTGTGGCGCTGGGAGGAGACCATGACGACGTCGCCGCCACGGCCTCCGTCGCCGCCGGAAGGACCGCCGCGGGGAACGAACTTTTCCCGGCGGAAGGCCATGCAGCCGTTGCCGCCGTCGCCGGCTTTGACGCGAATTCTTGCTTCATCGATGAACATGATTGACCGGAGATCAGAGATCGGGGATCAGAGATCAGCTTTCCAATGCGTACTGGCTGGACTAAATCCGATATGCCGTCTTTCCAGTTTACCGAATCAGGCTTACAATCGGTTGCAAGTTCACTTTTGGGCAAAGGTGTCGATTCCGGACCCGCCGGTAGAGCGGGCGGAAAGTAAGCGTGTGTTGCGTTTTCCTACGGTCTGCCGCGAGCGGGTGTCTCGATGGCAGGGATTCAGTGGAGTTGGGCAAAACTGCTGATGGTGGCAGTGCTGCTTGTGGCCGGGGGCCCTGGGCGAGTTGCTGTGGCGCAGGCTTCCGCGGCTGGTTTGGGCGGGGTGATCACGGGCAGGCTTACGGACTTGCACTCGGCGCCGCTGGACGGGGCTACGGTGGTTGTGCGGAATGAGGCCACCGGAGCGGAGGCGCGCACCACAACGGCCAGAAATGGGAGCTACCGGTTTACCGGGCTGGATGCCGGCGAGTACTCGCTCGAGGCGGAAAGTGGACAACTGGGGCGCGGGCGGCTGGAGGGAATCTTTGTGGCCGCCGGGCACGAGGCGCGGGTGCAGACGGCCATGCAGTTTGAAGCCCTTCCGCCAAACCCGATCCAGACTGCGTCCCATCTGCCGATCCAGACTGAGTCTCTTCGGTCCATCCAGGCTGCGTCTCAAGCTATGGCTGTGGTGACCCCGGTGGTGACGGCAACAGTAGCTGCGCAGCCGTTGCAGACGATTTCACTTGCTGGACAGTTGTGGCCTGGACCGGTACGGCCGGAACTGGCGGTGAAGAAGCCTGCGGTTGGGTCGCCGGTGGTGACCGCGGCAATACCTGCTGAGCCGTTGCAGACGCTGGCGTTGACGGGTCAGCTCTTGGGCGAAGAACGCAGTTTGGCCCTGCCTGGTTTTGCCCCAAACAGTTTGGCCCTGATCGAGGCGGCGGGGCGCGCGGCGCAGGCAGCCATGCAGTTTAGCCAGTTGCGGCTCAGGACAGGGCGGGCTGAGACCTTGGTGGCAGCGCGGCGGGAAGTCGATCCGGTGACTCCGGTGGTGACGACGACGGTGACGGGAGCGCAGTTGCAGGCTCTGCCCGTGAGCGGACGCCGTTGGCAGGATTTTGTATTGGATGCGCCCACGGCAGCGAGTTCGCAGGGCGGAACGGCGCAGACTTCACTGCGCGGGGCGGGACAAGAGCCAATTGAAACCACAGTCGATGGCGCCAATACCAGGCTGGCGTTTGGCGGACAGGGCGCGTCGGGGTCAACCGGACAAGCTGGACAAGTTGGGGCGGCCCAGAATGGCATGGGCCAGGCCTGGGCGGGTGGGCACGGATTCGCCGTGGCCGAGGCGGCAATCCGCGAGGTGCGGACGGTTGCCGGCAACGTGGAGGCCGAAGGAGCACACGCCGCCGGCGGACGGATGAACGTGGCGACCGAGCGAGGTTCCAACGGGCTGCATGGGCAAGGATTTCTCTTCGACCGGCAGAATACCTGGGGCGCACAGAACCCGTTTACCCAGTGGGTGAAGGAGACGGCGCCGGCCACTCAGACGACTACGCCGGTATTCACGGCCGAGTCGTATACGCCGCCGGACCACGAGACGACCTGGGGCATGGGCGTGGGCAGCCAGATTCGCAGGGACAAGCTGTTCTGGTTTGCGGCGCTGGACAGCTACCAGCGCAACGATCCGGGGCTGGCAACGGTGAAGACTCCGGATAAGTTCTTCGCCCAGCCTTCAAACGACCAGATGCAGGTGCTGAGCGCTCGGCTCGGCTTGAGCAGCAGCAATCCGGTGGCCGCGGGGCTTGCGGCTTACTCCAAAATGCTGGAAACGCTGGACGGGCTGCTCGGGCCCTCTCCGCGCACGGCAATGCAGTGGGTGGGTTTCAGCCGCATCGACTGGCAGGCTGCGGAGCGGCACCGGTTCACGCTGGAAGGGATTGGCGCAGTGTGGAATTCGCCGGGCGGAGGGCTGACGCGGGTTTCAGAAAGCTATGGGACCAACAGTTTTGGATCGAGCCAAGCCAGCGAGGAGTGGCTGCTGGGACGCTGGGAGGCATTTGTCACGCCGAATCTGCTGGCGGTGACCCAAGGTTCGATGGGGCGCAACATGCAAAGCGCGCGGCCGGAGGCGCCTTCGGCCTTCGAGCAGACGTTTATGAGTCCGAACCTCTGGGGGCAGTTGCCGCAGATGGTGGTGGACTCGCGCTATGGCTTCACCATCGGCAACCCGTCGCGCTTCGGCCAGGGGAGTTACCCTGACGAGCGGCTCTATCAAGCTCAAGAATCGGTGGACTGGGTTCGAGGCAGTCTGCTGGTGAAGGCGGGGTTTGACGTGGGCCATAACTCCGATGTAACTAACTTGTTGCGCAACCAGACCGGGACTTATACCTATTCAAACGTGGAGAATTTCGCTTCAGACGCGCTGGCCTTTGGCGCTTTTGGAACCTCCGGTGAGCTCAACCCCAATAACCAGCACAACTGCGACCAGACGGGCAAGGTTTGGCGCGATACTACGGGCACGCTGCGCGGCCTGGGCTATCTTCCCTGCTATTCGTATTACTCGCAAGTTATCGGTCCCACCGGCTGGCATCTGAGCACCAACGACTGGGCTGGGTACGCGACTACTCAATGGCAACCGAAGAAGCTGCTTGTGGTTTCCGCCGGGCTGCGCTGGGAGCGGGAGCAGTTGCCGCCGCCGATTGCCGCGCTGGACAATCCGGAGCTTCCGCTGACGCGTAAGTTGCCAAGTTTGGGCAATAACTGGGGTCCGAGAGTGAGCCTGGCGCTGGGAAACGCCGAAACTCACTGGCCGGTGCTGCGGCTGGGCTATGGGATGTATTTTGGGCGCACGGAGAACGCAACTGTGGAGACGGCCCTGACCCAGACCGGCAGCCCGAACGGCGACATGAGTTTCTTCATGCGGCCCACGGACAATTTAAACGCCGGTGGGGCTCCGCCGTTTCCTTACGTGCTGACCGGACCGCCGGGCAGCATGGTCAAGCCGGGAGCGGTGGAGTTTGCGCCGGTGTTTCGCAATCCTGAGGTAGATCAGGGTGTGGCGGCGCTGGAGGAATCGCTGCCTGGCCACGTGCAACTGACTGCCAGCGCGATGGTGAGTTTAGGCCGCAGGCTCCCTATCTCGAGCGACACTAACTTCGACTCAGCGGTCAATCCGAGGGCCATTACTTACGGCGTGGTGGATGGGACCGGACTAGGACCGATCAAGACTACGCAGATTACGGTCCCGTTCTATGCTTCGTGGCCGTCGGCGGGTTCGGCAACGGGATTTGTGGGGCGGCTTAACCCTGACTATCAGCAGATTTCGGAGATCATGAGCCGGGCTAACTCGACTTATGAGGCGGCGATGGTCAAGGTTACTCGTTATGGGCGGCGCGGGTTGAGCCTCCACGCCCACTACACTTATGCGCATGCGATGGACTGGAACCCCAACGAGAGCACGACGGTGGCCGGCAGCGACGTGCTGGATCCGGCTAACTTCAGCCAGGAATACGGGACCAGCAATCTGGATATGCGCCACTCGGCGGCGGCGATGCTGATCTATGAGGCGCCCTGGAAGCTGCACGGTCTAGCCGGGCGGCTGGCCAACGGCTGGATGCTGTCGGGGACGGGGCAGTTTCGCAGCGGAATGCCTTACACGATGCGGACAAGCGGCTCGCTGGCCGAGGAGTTCAATGTTGCGACCGGCGTGGCCGTTGTGGGTTTGGGGCCGGGAATGAACGGTTCCGGCGGAGATAACCGAGTATACGGAGTGGGGCGCAACACCTACCGCTATCCGGCCACATGGAAGGCTGACATGCGGTTGGGCAAGAGCTTCGACTTTGGGCACATGCGCCAGTTGGAACTGCTGGCCGAGAGCTTCAACCTTTTCAACCACCAGAACGTGACGGAGCTGGAAACGACCGGCTATTACCTTGAGTCAGGCAGCTTATCGGGCACGCTCCCGACGCTGAATTTTCTCACCGGGTTGAAGGCCAACACGACGGCCTTCGGGCAGCCGCTGAATATCAACGCGACAGACTTCTATCGGGAGCGGCAGATTCAGGTGGGGTTGAGGATGAGGTTTTGAGAGACTAAGGCAGCCAGCCGCAGTTGGGTTCCGGGGCGGTGGTTTTGCCGTCCAGAACGAAGCAGGTGGCGCCGTTGATGTCGGTGCGGTAAGTGCGGATGTGGGCGGCTTGTAACTCGGCTAACACTTCCTGGCGGGGATGCCCGTAGCGGTTGTGGAGGCCGGAGGAGATGACGGCCCACTGCGGGGCTACGCGCGTGAGAAACTCGGGGCGGGTGGAGGTAATGCTGCCGTGATGGCCTACTTTGAGCAGGGTGCTTTGCAGGCCGGGCTCGGCTAACATGGCTTTCTCGATGGGGGCTTCGGCGTCGCCCTCTAACATCACCGACGTTGCGCCGTAGGCCATGTGCAGAACCAGCGAGTCGTTGTTGGTTGGCTCGGGGCCGGGCTGGTAGTCGGGGAAGGGCGCGAGGACGGTGATCTGGGTTGCGCCGAAGGGGAATGCGTCGCCGGCACGGAAGGAGCGGAGGCGGACGTGGAGATTAGCGGCCTCGTCGAGCAGGGCGTTGTAGGCTCCGAAGCGGGGATTGTTGCCGACCCATAACTCGGCGGGATGAAAGTTGCGCAGGACGGCAGGCAGGCCGCCCATGTGGTCGGAGTGGGCGTGGCTGAGGGCCACCGCGTCGAGGTGGCGGATGCCGCGCGACCAGAGAGCCTCGGAGACTACCTCCTCGCCGATGTCGAAGTCTTGCGGGGCTTGGTGGGGTCCGCCGCCAAAGCCGCCGCCATCGACAAGCAGGGTCTTGCCGTCGGGGGTAATCAACAACAAGGAGTCGCCCTGGCCGACGTCGATCGCCTCGAAAAGCAGCGCATTGCGGGGGTGGTCAATCGGCCTGGGGGCTACGGCTGCGAGGGCGGCGAGGAACAGAGCGGCCCAGGCAACATGGCGGGGCCAGCGGGTTCCCGTAGAAACGGCTAATGAGGCCATGGCAATGGCGGCCGCTAGAAGAGCGCAGAAGGCTAACGATTGCCAAAGAAGTGGCGCAGGGATGCGGAAATCTCCAAAGGCCACGGAGCCGAAGAGATGGACCAGGCCGACGCCGAGATGGAGCACCAGTGCGACGAGCATGGCTGGAACGACAGCTGCGGCGGGCCAGACGGCGAGCACGATCAAAGTGAGCAGCGCGGCAGGCATCAGGATGGCAAGCAGCGGCAGGATGAACACGTTGACCGGCAACGCAAAGATGGTGATGCGGTGGAAGTAGACGGCCATGGGAAGGGTCATGGCCAGTTCTACTACGCAGGAGACGACGAGCAACTCGCCTGTGCGGACGACGAACCGGACAGTCCAGGGAAAGATCCGCCGGGCGACGGACTCGGCAAAACGACCGTGGACGGTCGGCTGGAACGCTGCGGCGAAGGCGCCCATCGTGGCGCGGAACAGGAAGAGTTGGGGACCCATATAGTCTTCGTGGGCGGGCGGGTCGGAGTCCGGGGAAGCAGTGCGCCAGGGGTGGATGGCAGTCTGCAACGCTTGAGCAACCATGCGCAGCATGACGCGGAACTGGGCCAGACGCGGAGGCAGCTTGTTGTCGATGGCGATGAGGCGGAGGTCGCGCGTTGCCGTCAGGTAGGGATGGATGGTGGCTTGAAGGATCGGCGCGGCGACGCCGGCGATGGAGATTACGGCGAGGAGCGTCATTTGCAGGCTGGCGTCGAAGAGGCTGCGGGGGCTGACGGCGAGCAGGCAGAGCGCGGCAAATCCGACGGTGTTGAGCGGGCTGCGATCACGGTAGAGGAGGCGGCCAATGAGGTAGAGCATGACCATCCACAGGGAGCGCTGCACAGGCGTGGCGAAGCCGGTGAAGAGCGCGTAGCCGAAGGAGGCAACAATGGTGAGGAGCGTAGCCGGGACGCGGGGAAGACGGAGGCGGCGCGCGGCCCAGAAGATGCAGGCGGCGACGATGGCCAGGTGGAAGCCGGAGACCACGAGCATGTGAAAGGAGCCGGTGCGCTCAAATCCGACGCGGAGGGAATGAGTGAGGTAAGTGCGGTCGCCGGTGACCATTGCGGCGAGCATGGCGGCGTCGTCTGGAGTGAGGCGCAAGGGGACGGGCAGGCGGCGCATGGCCGCGGGCAGGGCAAGCAAGCGGGAACTGGAGGCGTGTTGCAGGGCGTGGACGCGGCAGGCTGGAAAGGCGGCGGGGGATGGGCTCAGTCGTTCGATCCGGTCGATGCTTACGGTGGCGGTGGAGGTGATGCCCTGGTCGACGAGAAAATCCTGACGGCTCCAGACGCCGGGATCATGATAGGTCTCGGGCTGAAGGAGGCGGACGACGGCGCGAAGGCGGTCGCCGCAATGAAAGGGCTGTGGGGTGGGCGGAGCGGGTGCGTTTGCCGGCCAGCGAACGATGAGGCGTACGCCGCCTGCGATCGGGGACTGCGCGTCGTCGGCGTCGGTAACGATTTCCAAGCTGGAGACGCGGAGGTCGATTCTCTGCGAGGGTTGTTGCTCGGGGTCGTTGGCGGCGGGCTCGGAGGGATCGTTGTCGTTGAGGTTTTGCTCGATCTCGCCGCGTAGCGGGCCGGCATCGACGACAGTGCCTTCGACGGTGCGGAGGAGGCCGTCAGAGAGCGTGGCCAGAGCAGGCGCTGGGGCAGGGCGCGGCTCCATTTCCGCGCACCATGCCCCGAGCAGGCACCACAGAAGCGCCAACGGTAGCCAAGCGATGCGGAGTGCGCGCAAGGCGGCCAGGCCGCACAGTACGGCCACCAGCGCCAGCGCCGCCAACACGACACTGGGCCGCAGCCAGAGCCAATTTGTGGCGGCAATGCCGGCGGCAAACAGCCACGCCGCATGGAACAGCGGTACGGCACTCAGGCCGGTGGAAGCTGGGCTGTCGGTGGTTTGCGCGGAAGTGGTGGGCTCAACTGGCATTGCGCCTGAGAATTGGAAAGGCTCTAGGGGGACAAGCCTATCAGGCGCGGCGCAACTGGACCACTGTTTCCAAATGGAAGGTTTGGGGAAAGAGGTCGGCGAGGGTCATGGATTGGATGGTGTAGCCCGAGGCGGTGAGCGGGCGCAGGTCGCGGGCCAGGGTTGCCGGGTCGCAGGAGACGTAGACGAGCGCGGGTGCGGCGACCTCAGCAAGCAGCGCGGTGATGTCTGGGCCGAGGCCAATGCGGGGAGGATCGACGACAACTAAATCTGGTCGAGCTGAATCGACATGCGCTGATTTGCGACTGCGGCGGAGAAAATCGAGGGTCGCGGATCGGACAGCGGTCCCGGTTGTGCCCTTGAGATTCGCGGTGAGCGCCTGGGTTGCGGAGGGGGCGGACTCGACGGCGACTACGCGGTCAAAGCTTGGGGCGAGGCTGCGGGCGAAGAGACCGACGCCGGCGAACAGGTCCCAGGCGAGCGAGCCTTTGTGGCCGGCGATGACTTGCTGGACAAGTGCGTCGACAAGAAAGCGGTTTACCTGGAAGAATGCGCCATGGTCTACGCGATAGTCGAAGCTGGCCGCGCGATAGCTAAGGGAAGGCGCGCCCCATTGGGCTATGGCGTGTGGCGGCTGCGCCGCGTGGCCTTCGGCCAATAACTCTGCGCCTTTGAGCGCGGGAATCTGCTCGTGGATGGCTTGGGCAAAATCGTCGAAGCTTGGCTTTGTCTTTGCCGGATTGGACTGGGCGGGGCTGGCGATGGAGACGCTGGCAAGCAACGCGGTTTCGGTGGCGTCGCAGAAGAGCGCAATCTCAGTGGGTCGCAGGGATGGGGCGAACTGGCGGGCGATTTCCGCAATGGATTTCGCGGAGTTGAGCAGCAGCGGCGCGGCGATGGGGCACTCGCTGACGGGAATCACCGCATTAGAGCGTCGGCCGCGATAGCCGGGGTTTCCGGCCGCATCGAAGGCGAGACGAATGCGATTGCGATAATGCCAGGGCGCGGCGGCCAGGACGTTGATCTCGGTTGAGGTGGTTACGCCGCCGCGCTCCAGGGTTTCCCGCAGGATTGCCTGCTTGAAGGCCAGTTGCGTCTCATAGTTTGTGTGTTGATAGTCGCAGCCGCCACAGGATCCAAAGTGAGAGCAGGCAGGGGCGATTCGCTCGGGAGATGCGGCAACAATTTCGTCGGGGTCGGCGGTGTCGTAGCCACGCTTCTTCTGCGTCACACGCACGCGCACTTGTTCGCCGGGCAATGTAAGCGGCACAAAGACGGCCTTGCCCTCAAGACGAGCGAGGAATGCGCCGCCATAAATCGGCTTTTCGATTTGGACAATCTTCGGTTCGACGGGCTGGGGTTGCGTGGGCTGGGAAGCAACAAGCGGGTGCTGCTGGCGCCCGGGTTGCCTGAGTTTGGCTTCCGCGGGCTGCTTCCGTGGGCGATATTGTTTGTGCGGCTTCATTGCTGGCTCATGTAGAACAGGCTGAGGCGTGGCAGGCAGTAGTGTACCAACAGTTGTTTCTGCACAAACTGCCGCTCCACTTGACGCAGTTGCACGGCGCCCATGCGGCTGCGATAAGGGGCCAGTTCGCGCGCTGCGTGCTCCTTGAGTGCGACGAGGAGTTGTTCCGGAGCTGCGGCGGTCAATGCGGCAAAAAGCTTTTCTTCGAGGACGGTGAGGGTGCGCTCCAGCGCCTCTAAGTCATGAGCCGCAGCGCTATCGTGAGCCGCAGCGCTATCGTGAGCCGCAGCGCCGTCGTGGGTCGCGGTGCGGACTTCGGCGGCAAGTTCTCTGAGGCGGACGGCGGTTGCGCTGCACGCTTCGGGAGCGACGGCAGCCGCATCCAGAGCGGCCGCGGCCGATTCAAGATGAGCGGCAACACGCTCCTGCTCGAAACCAGACTCGCGGTTCTCGGTTGGCGTGGCGGCAGTGCCAGCGGCGGCTTCGCGCAGCTCTTCCGCTGCTTCCATCACGGCCTGCGCGCACCAGGCCAGGCCATTGATGCGGCGCATGCGGCCCTTCTTTTGCCGAGCTTCATACTTGTCGAAGGCCGCATCGATGCCGCGCAGGGCCGCGTCCAGCGGAATGCCCGCTTCGCGCCATATCTCGATCAGCGCCCAGTCGAGCGTGGAGAGCAGCAAGAGCGATCCGCGCCGCTGCTGGAAGCGCTCTTCGATCTCGGTGAAGTAGTTGAAGTAGTTGAGCACGGGGCGCCTCACGGCAAAACCGGGGATGCTACTCCCCGAGGAAGGCGGTTCAAGGTTGCCGCTCCCTGATGGTTGCGTCAACGTGGGTGTTGTGCTTCCGGGATGCCTCGTCCCCGGCTTTGCTGTCGTTCGCGCGACTGCGGGGGCGGGCGGTGCGATTGCGCTCGAATAGGATGAGCAGCCCATCGAGCGTGAGCATGTCGTCGATCTCTGAGATGTAGCGTGAGTCCTCAGAGATCTGGCGCGCCAGGCCGCCGGTGGCGATGACACGCGGCTGCGTGCCCAGCTCGGCCACCATGCGCGCAAGGATGCCGTCGACGAGGCCGATGTATCCGTAGTAGAGGCCGCTTTGCAGGTGGGTGACGGTGTTGGTGCCGATGACTTTGGCCGGGCGCCGAATGTCAATGCGGCCCAGCCGCGCCGCGTGCGAGAAGAGCGCATCGGCGCTGATTCCCAGGCCCGGAGCAATGGCGCCACCCAAATACTCGCCGCGTGCGGAGATTACGTCGAAGGTGGTTGCGGTGCCAAAGTCCACCACCACGCAGGGGCCGCCGTAGCGCTCGAATGCGGCGATGGCGTTGACGAGGCGGTCCGCGCCCAATTCCGTCGGATTATCGACAAGCACAGGCATTCCGGTTTTGATGCCCGGCTCAACAAACAGCGGCTGAACGTGAAAGTAGTTCTCGCAGACCTGGCGCAGCGTTGACTCGACCGGCGGCACTACCGAGGAGATGATGATGTGATGCACCTGTCCGGGGGCCATGCCGTTCATCTCGAATAGATTGACGAAGAGCACGCCGTATTCGTCGGCGGTCTGATTGCGGTGAGTTGTGACGCGCCAATGCGCGGCCAGTTCCGGTTTTTCTCCATCAAGCCGGTAGAGGCCCAGCACCGTATTCGTATTGCCGACATCGAGAGCTAGCAACATTGCTTTTGAGTCCTAATCCGCGGCGCGAATGCCGCCGGTTTGCACGATAACCAAGCCATCAACGGTGCGCACCAGCAGAAAACCGTGCTCGTCCAAACCGGCTGTGACGCCGATACACGCTTGCGGGCCGTGAACCTCAACCTGCCGCCCCCGCACCCACGTCGAAGCCTGTTCCACGCGCAAGGGAATCGCCTCGACCGCTGCCGGATCAAGCAGCGCGAGCGTCTCGCACTCCAGCAATTTTAACAGGGAGACGAGCAAGGGCTGGCGCGAGATGCGGCGACCCGGCGCCAGATCGAGAGAAGTTGCGGGCGTGGACAATCCTGGAGCAAAGCTGCGCTGGTGCACGTTGATGCCGATGCCCACCACGGCAAAGGCAACCTCGCTGCCTTCGGTCTTGGATTCGACAAGAATCCCGCCCACCTTGCGACCGCCGATGAGCAGATCGTTGGGCCAGCGCAGGTCGATAGTAAGCCCGGAGGCGGCGCGAATGGCATCGGCAGCGGCGAGGCCCGCGGCGAGCGGCAACAGGTGCAATCGACCGGCCGGCATGGGAGGGCGCAGCAGGACACTTGCATAGAGTCCTTCGCCGGCGGCCGAGCGCCAGGCGTGTTCGCCGCGCCCGCGTCCAGCTAGTTGCTCATCGGCAAAGTAGACCGAACCGTGCGCAGCACCCGCACGAGCAGCTTCAAGGGCATCCGTGCTTGTGGAACCGGTAAACCGGGAGAAGTGGAGATTGCCGGCAAAGATAGTGCCCGCAAGCTCGGCTTCAAGCGCCGCAAGATCGAACATGGTGTTAGTTTGGCTCCGCGGTTATGCTCATCGAGATATCGGCGGCCTTGGCCGAGTGGGTCAGTGCGCCGACGCTGATGAAGTCCACGCCGGTCTCGGCATAGGAGCGGATGTTATCGAGCACAATGCCGCCGGAGGCTTCGGTGGGAATCCAACGCGCGGCTATCTCGCGGCCTGGCTCGTTGTTTGGATGCCCTTGAGTCTGTTGTCCCGGCGCTACTTCTTTGATGCGTTCCACGGATCGCTTCACTTCGGCCGGCGTCATGTTGTCGAGCAGGATAGCTTCCGCGCCGAACTGGAGCGCCTCTTCAAGTTGCTGGGGCGAGTGCACTTCCACCTCCACGCGCTGGCCCTTCCTGCGCTTTTCAAGGGCAAGCGTGAGCACCGTGGGCAAGCTGCCGCCGAGAGAGATGTGGTTGTTCTTGATGAGGATGCCAGAGGCCAGGTCGATGCGGTGATTGGTGCCTCCGCCGCATTGCACGGCGTATTTCTCCAGGACTCTCAGGCCGGGCACAGTCTTGCGCGTATCGAGCACTTTGGCTTGAGTTCCCTGTATCGCGTCGACATATTGCCGCGTCAGCGTGGCGATGCCGCTGAGGTGCTGCATCAGGTTGAGGATCACGCGTTCGCAACTGAGCAGGACGCGGGCATTATGGCGAATGACGGCCAGGACCTGGCCTTCATGGACGCGCACACCGTCGAAGATTTCAGGGTGGCTGACGACCTGGAATCGGGTCTGCGCGGAGGGGCGCGCGTCAAGTCTCGCATCCAGGCGGGCAAAGATTTCAAGCAGGCGCGGGACCGCGCCCATACCGCAGACCACCATCTCCTGCCGGGCTATGATCGAGGCGGCGGCGCGCAGGTCGGGGTCGATGGTGAGGTTGGTGGTGGCGTCGCGGGCAGCCTGATCTTCAACCAGGGCCTGCTCCAACAATGCGTCGATGCGGGTGCTCTTCCAATCCATAGTCAGTGGTCAGTGAACAGTGGTCAGTGATCGGTTGTCAATGCTCAGGCAGCGATTCTAAGGCTGCACGGGCTTTTTCGAGAAGTGCGCGGGTTTCGGATTCCTGCTTCTTCAGTCCCTCAACCACCTGCGGTGGGGCCTTCATCAGAAAGCTTTCATTGCCTAACTGACGTTCGGCGGAAGCTAGGCCTTTTTCATACTTGGCGATGTCCTTAGTCAAACGGTCGCGCTCGGCGGGGATGTCCACGATGGCTTCGTAGATAATATCGAGGTCAAACTTTGCAGTGCTTCGCTTGGTTGGACTCTGAATCGAGTGCACAGCGATCTCTATTGGCGATGTTCTCGCCAAACTCTGAATGACACTGACGTTCGCGCTTACAATCCCGTTCCCAGCGGCATCCGAATAGAAAACCATCGGTACCGTAGCCTTCTCTTCTACACCGCGGTCCTTTCTGGCAGCACGGGCCTCGACAATCAACTCCTGCAAGGTTCCCATACTGCCTTCGGCAACCTTGTTCGTGACAGCAACGGCCTGTTGCGGATAGTCGGAAAGTGCGATCGACTTTGTGGGCGGCTCTCCCTCGTAAACGGCGTGCCACAGTTCCTCGGTAATGAAGGGCATGAATGGTGAAAGAAGCCGCAGCGCAGCCTCATAGACGCCCACGAAAATCTCCAGGCTTTTCTGCGTTGCAGCTTTGTCGGCAGATTCCGAATAGTCTAATTGCAACTTGGCGATCTCCAGATACCAGTCGCAGAAATCACCCCAGAAGAATTGGTAAATCAGGCTCGCTGCCTCATCAAATCGATATGCCTCGAGCGCCAAGTTCACGGCCCCAGCAGTTGAGGCCAAGCGTGACGTGATCCATCGATCCGCCAGCGTTCCTTCATCCGGATAAAGATGAAGACGCTGCGAAATTGAAGAGAGGTTGACGGATATCCCAATCTCAGCCGCTCGGTCCACATTCATGAACAGGAAGCGGGCGGCGTTCCAGATCTTGTTGGCGAAGGCGCGGTAGCCTTCGGTTCTCGCGATGTTGAAGGCAATGTCGGTGCCCGGCGAGGCCATTGACGCCAACGTGAACCGCACCGCATCGGTGCCGTATTGCTTCACGATCTCAATCGGATCGACGACGTTTCCCTTGGTCTTGGACATCTTCTCGCGGTTGGCGTCGCGGACCAGGGCGTGAATATAAACCTCGCGAAACGGCACCGAGTCCGCAAGCGAGCGCGGGCTCCCGTCGGGCATGGCAACGTCTTTGGAGAACCAGCAGCCGAACATGATCATGCGGGCGACCCAGAAGAAAAGAATGTCGAACCCGGTGATGAGCAGGCTGGTGGGATAGAAGGCGTCGAAGTCGGCGCGATCGGCTTGCTCTCCCACCCATTCCGCGGAAGGACGCGGAATGGATGGGGCACCCAGTGTTTGTGGCGCTTTGAAATTGGGCCAGCCGAAGACTGAAACGGGCAGCAGGCCGGAGGAAAACCAGGTGTCGAGAACATCGGTCTCCTGCGTGATCTGCGCTGAACCGCAGTGCGAGCAGGCGGCGGGATCGACACGCGCGACGGTGGTTTTGTGGCAATTCGCACAATGCCATGCGGGGATCCTATGGCCCCACCAGAGTTGCCGCGAGATGCACCAGTCGTGGATGTTTTCCATCCAGTTGAGATAGGTCTTCTCGTATTGCTCGGGTGTGATGCGGATGTAGCCCTGCTTGACAGCTTCGATGGCGCGGTCGGCGAGGGGCTGAATTTTGACGAACCATTGCGTGGAAAGGCGCGGCTCGACGACGGTCTTGCAGCGGTCGCAGTGGCCGATGTTGTTGGTGTGGTCCTTGATGGCTGCGAGGAGGCCCTGGGCTTCGAGGTCGGCGACGATCTTCTTTCGGGCGACATAGCGATCAAGGCCGGCGTAGGCGCCGCCTTCCGCGTTGATGTGGCCGGTGTCGTCCATGACGTTGATCGATGGAAGATGGTGGCGTTGGCCCAGAGCAAAATCGTTGGGGTCGTGCGCCGGGGTCACCTTGACGGCGCCGGTGCCGAAGTCGCGGCTGACCCATTCATCGAGAATGATGGGAATCTCACGGGCGACGAGCGGCAGGCGGAGTTTTTTCCCGCGCAGATGAAGGTAGCGCTCGTCTTCAGGATGAATGGCTACGGCTACGTCGCCGAGCATGGTCTCGGGGCGGGTGGTCGAAATGGTCAGAAACTCGCCAGAATCCTTTCCGTCTGCGGCGAGCACCGGATAATTAATCTCCCACAGATGGCCCTTGTGCTCGTCGTAAACCACTTCGAGGTCGCTGATGGCGGTCTGGCACCGGGGACACCAGTTGACGATGTATGCGCCGCGATAGATGAGGCCCTGCTCGTGGAGGCGGACGAAGGCTTCCCTCACTGCGACGGAAAGATGATCGTCCATGGTGAAGTACTCGCGCTGCCAGTCGACGGATGCGCCGAGGCGCTTCATCTGGTCGAGGATGGCGCCGCCGTAGTGGCGTTTCCACTCCCAAACGCGCGCTTCAAATGCCTCGCGGCCAAGCTGCTGGCGGGACGTGCCTTCCGTGGCGAGTTGGCGTTCGACCATCAACTGCGTGGCGATGCCGGCGTGGTCGGTGCCGGGTACCCACAGGGCGCGGAGGCCGGTCATGCGCCGCCAGCGGACCATGATATCGATCTCCGCCTGCTCGAACATGTGTCCCATGTGGAGTTGGCCCGTGACGTTGGGCGGGGGCAGGAGGACCGTAAAGGCCTCGCCGGCCGGGCGGACGCTCGCTTCGCTCGCAAGAGTTGGTTCAGGCGCGGGCTGGGCGAAGAGGTTTTCGCGGACCCAGTATTCGGCCCAGTGATCTTCAATGGCGGTGGGGTCGTAGGCTTTGGGCAGGTCGTGAGGCATGGGGTTTGTCAATGAGCCCCCGTGGGTCTGACCCTTCTAAATAAGGGGTTTCGAGCGAGGGGATCAGCCCTCACTTTAGCAGATGGGGGTGAGGGGGGATCAGGGGGCGATCAGGTGGACACTTGGGAAATAAGCCGCGTAGCGTTGCGTGTCCCTTGTCAACAACGGGCACCCAAGTACAGAAGCGTGGGCGCCGATGAAGAAATCGGGTAGGACATTGCCTTTCGTTCCGCCCAGACGGCGGTATTGTACGAACGCCTTGCCTGCGAGGAATGCTGCCCTGCGAGGAATGCTTAAGACAATCAATCCCAGGTCCTCAAGTCTTTGGTCCAGGGCAACAGAGGTCGCGAATCTTGCCGAGATTTCCGCATAGACGATGGGGTTAATCGCCAGCTCGTCGACGAGCGACATATTTCGCAACTGGTCTCTTGACCAGATGAACCAGGTGGGGTCACGATCCCAGATGTCGAGGATCACATTCGCATCAAGCAGGATCATCAGAATAGTCGCGGAGGAACTCCATGTACTCGTCGGTGGTGCCTTCCCACTTTATCTCGGCTGCCCCAACAGCGCGGTCAAACCGGTCTGGCCTCCTCGGGCCTTCTCTGCGCAGAACCAACTCTCCCTCATTGTTGACGTCGAAAATCAGCTTGCATCCGGGCTCGAGGCTGAGGGAGTCGCGAATGTGTTTGGGGATCGTGACCTGGCCTTTGCGAGTGAGCGTGGTTTCCATGGGGTCCGTCCTCCCGGTATTACTTCATTTTTGATTGTAATACCAGGCGCGAGAATCGGCATCGGAATTCAAAAAGCGAAGGGCCGCCTGGCGGGCGGCCCTCGACTCGTCCATGGAATGTACTAAATCCAACGCTTAGAAGGGGTTCAGCTTGGCCAGGCCCTTCTTCTTCTTTTTCTTGCTAGAGGATTCGTCGCTGGAGTCGACCTTGGGCTTCTTGGTCTTATCGCCGATGACGGATGTGGTTGGGGCCGATCCGGGCTTGACCTCATTGACCTGAATGGGGGCTTCGGCCGGCTTTTCAGCGGGTGGCAGGACGGCGTTGGAGGGGCCTACTGCCTTGACCACGGCGTTGGGATCGGTGGCAGGCGCGCTCAAAATCTGGGCGCCGACGCCGGTGCCGCCTGCCGGCGCCTCAAGCTGCAGCGGTGCGGTGGATGGCTGGTCGCTGCGTGGAGGCTCATTGGGACCAGTGGGTGTGGGTGCGCCAATGGGCGAGGGGGCCGGCTTGCCGGTGTTGATGGCAGCGGCAAAGATGGCGATGTTTTCCTTGGTGATGTCGGGCGCCAGGGTCCGCTTGGGGTCGTCGAGGGTGGGCTCGCCCACGTGGACCGCCTCGACCACCGTGGGGCTGTGCTTGATGAGGTCGAGAGTCTTATCGGTAAAGTGCAAGGGCTGGCGGCTGCGCTCTTCGGCGTCGTTTTCGGCAACTGCATCCTGTGTGGGCTCGGGGACGGGACGGTTCATGGCGACCAGGCGGTCGCGGGCATCCTCGACATGAGGGGCCATGGGATAGCGGGTGATGACCTTGGCATAGGCCGCGGCAGCCTTATCCTGGTAGATCGAGCGCAGGCGCTCCTTGACGGCGCCGGGAAGATTGGCCTGCATCTGGATGTTGTGAGCTTCGCCGGCGTAGGAATCGCCGATGCCGAGCAGCGCCTGGTCGCTCTTGGAGTACAGCGGGTAGGTATCGACCACCGTCTGCAGCCGGGCGATAGCGGCGTTGAAGTTCTCGCGGCTTTCGTAGTACATGCCGATCGAGGATTCGCGCTCGGCCAGGACCTCCTGGGTCTCGCGGAGCTTCTGCTTGGCGCGCGGCACCAGCGTCGAGTCCGGGAACATGTTGATCATCTTCCGGTACTCAGCCTCGGCTTCCTCTGCGTTCAGATGGTCCCGGTCGGGCTTCTCCATCTGCTGATAATAGATGTCTGCCACCTTCATCTGCGCCTCGGCTGCCTCAGGGGCGTCGGGAAAGAAGGTGATGAAGTCCTTGTACTCGGCTTCGGCCTGGGTAAAGGCCGCGGTACCGCCCTCCTTGAACCAACTGTCGCCGACAGCCAGCTTGGCGCGCATCCGGTATTCGGACTCTGGATAGGTGTTGAGCATGGTCTGCAGATCAAGCCGCGCCACGTCAAAGCGGCCCTTCTTCAGGGCAATCATCGCCTTGTCGAAGAGCTCCTTGTCAGGCTGCTTGGAGTTCACGTCCTTCAGCGGGTTGGCGCTCAGGTCATAATTCTTCTTTTTCTTGGGCTGCTTTTCCTTGGCTTCGGCCGAGACTCCAGCAAGGACCAGAGCGACAAGAGCAACCGCGACAATCTTCAGGCACAGCTTGGACAACGTGGACAAGCGGTTCATACCACCTCATTGCGGCGAAGGCGTGTCGACCAGACCTTCGCGATTTTCCAATATTCTCTAAAATCTTACTCGTTTGCGGCCTGGCGAGCCGCAGCCAGCAGGGCTCGTGCATCCCGCTCCGGATGACCCGCGCCAAAGACGGCATTGCCAGCCACCAGAAGGTCCGCTCCTGCTTGGACGACCTGAGCCACCGTGTCGTGAGCAACTCCACCGTCCACTTCGATTCTAAACGCCAGCCCCAGTTCCCGGCGCAAATGGGCCAGCCTGCGGATCTTTTCCAGAGAAAAACCGATAAATTGCTGCCCGCCGAACCCCGGATTGACGCTCATGATCAGTACGTGGTGCACCATGGGCAGAATATCCCGGATCACTTCAATACGGGTGGCGGGATTGAGCACCACCCCTGGCTTCATGCCGTGCTGGGCAATCAGCTCCAGCGAGCGGTGCAGATGGGTGCAGGCTTCGAAGTGCACGCTGACCCAGTTGGCCCCTGCATCGGCAAACGCGGAAATGAATTCGTTTGGGTTTTCGATCATCAGGTGGCAATCGAGGGGCAGGCTGGTGGCCTTGCGCAGGCTCTTAACCACCGGGGGGCCGAGGGTAATGTTGGGCACAAAATGGCCGTCCATCACGTCCACATGGATCGCCGTGCCGCCGCCTCGTTCAGCCGCGGCAACTTCGTCGGCGAGATGCGCAAAGTCCGCCGACAATATGGATGGGAGCAGCTCGACCATGGGGTTTTTCGGAGTATCTCCTTGCCCGTCAGTGTATCAGCGGCGACTGGCGATCGTCTCCGATGCGATTTTTGGGGTGGTGGTTGCTTACTGGTTGGATGGGCTTATTTTTTTGAGCGCTGCCCCAAGCACTTCTCCCGGGCCCGACTCCTGGACGAAAACAATCAGCCTCAGATTCTTTGGGTCGAGGCCCGGCTTGAGCCTGGCTTGATAGTCCGCGGTGGAGGTCTTTCCCTTTTCGGGGTATCTTGCGCGGCTTCCAACTTTATGAGTAGCAGACGGCCGCGTGCCCGCATGGCTGGAGTTCCGCTGCGGCTGAGGATGCGGAGCAGGTCGAGAACTTCCGGCAACAACGATGCGTCCTGGTGTGTCAGATCGACGAGTCCCTGCATGGCCATGGTTTTGACGATCGAGCTTCCGTCCTGAAGCCAGGACCGCAATGCGGCGGCGGTGCGGCGGCATTCCTGGCGGTCGAGTTCCAGCCTGGGAACAATCAGGGCCAGATGCCAGCGTAGCTTGTTTTCAGTTGCTTGGGGCAGCAATCCGAGCAGGGAGGTCTTCCAGGAGTCCAGAATCGGGCCAAAGACAGGCATCGCATCGCGGGTGACGCGTTCCAATGCATGGGCAGCGCGATTCACCACGCCGGGGTCCCTGTCCCAAAGGCACTCCATCAGCCGTGAAAACTTTTCAGGTTGCGCAAGCACCAGTGCAGCCACCTCTTCAGCACGGCCGACCGAGATGCGCCCCCTGCCTTCGCTGAGCATTGCACGGATGGGGCCGGATTTCGCCATGTGATGTCCTTTGTGTTTTTATTCTCGCGCGCTGGGCGCCAACATCTTTGCCGCCACCCGGCCCACGCCGCGCAGGATGGCCTTTACCGGCCAGCGGCCTTCAGGGTCGGGGAAGAAGATTTCGCCGGTGCGGCGGCCTTCAGGGCGGTAATACCAGCGTTTGAGCAGCGCAAGGTGGCCCTGGCGGAGGGTTGGCGATGGCGGTGCGGAGGGCTCTGCAAGTGCGGCAAGCGCTGCCTCCATGCGGGTTTCAAGCACGCCGCGGGGAATCTTTACAGGTGCGGCGACGCTGGCTTCGAGTGCGGCCTCAGCAGGTAGAGCTTCGGCTGCTGGTGCTTCGAGGGCGGGCTCGATCGCCATCGGCTGGGCAAAGAGCGAGCTGGACCCCGACTGCTCATTCTGGATTCTCATGCCGAGGGTGGAAAACGCAACCGGGCCGCGCAGGCGGCCATTTTCAAAGAGGAAGACGGCGACCTCGTCGGGATTGGCGGAGGCTTGCAGAATAACCGCGCGCAACGTGCTGAGCGGGCGGACCAACTCGGCGGCGAGGGTGCGTACGGCTTCGACCCGCTGGAACTGCGCATGAAGGGCGGCGGCGGATTCGAATTCAAGGTTGGCGGAGGCCTGGTCGCGCTGGGTGCGGAGAACGACGAGGCGGCTGTCGCCGCGCGTGGCGAGAAAGCTCTGGACCGCGGCAGCCTCTTCACCATAGCGCTCGTCCGAGCAGCCTTGATAGCAGGGGGCGAGGCACATCTTCATCTCGGAATAGACACAGCCGGGATGGCTGGGATGGGGCGAGAGATCGTCGGTGCAGCGACGCAGCAAGAAAAGCTTGAGGGCTTCGTCGGCAAAGCGCTCTGCCGCTGAACGCGACTGGAATGGACCGTAGGACCAGTCGGCTTCGCGCTGGCTGGGGCGGTGAGTGACGGTGATGCGCGGGTAGGAGTTACTGCCCAGGAAGCGGACAAAGGCTGGGCTTTTCAGGTGCAGGCGCTCGAGGCACTTCGTGCCGTAGACCCTTTGGAGCAGCTCAAACTGGAGAAGCAACGACTCGAACTCCGAGCCGGTGAGCTGCCAGACAATGCTGCGTACCCGAGAGGCCAACTGGAGGCGGCGGGGATGCTTGGGCGAGGGCTGGAGAAGGCGGGCAAGGCGCGCGCGGAGGTTGGGGGTGCGGCCGATGTAGGGCTCAGAGTGGGCTTCCGCACCGTAGAGAGCGAAGACGGCTGGGCTTTGCGGCAGTTGGGCTAGCGCAGCCTTGGGGTCGGCCGGGTCGAAAGGGAGCGATTGACTTGGCACGGCCACCCCCGTCAGGCTCCCGCGATGGTCATGCCGTCGATGCGCAGGGTGGGCGAGGCCACTGAGCCGCGGAAGACCAGGTCGTTGCCGATGGCGGTTATGTTCAAGAGCATCTCGGCGAGATTGCCGGCGATGGTCACCTCTTCAACGGCGTGGGTCAGTTGGCCGTTCTCGATCCACAGGCCGGTTGCGCCGCGGGAGTAGTCGCCCGTAACTACATTGACGCCAAAGCCCATCAAGCTGGTGACGTAGAGGCCGGCTGAAACATCTCCGATGATTTGATCTGGTGTCAGCGTGCCGGGTTCCAGATACAAGTTGCCGCAGCCGATTCCGGGCGTTCCTGCTAAGCCTCGTGAGGCGTTGTGGGTGGACTTCATGCCCAGCTTGCGGGCGCTGTAGGTGTTGAGGAGGTAGTTGCACAGGACGCCATTTTCGACCACCGCGGTACGCAGCGACGGCAGTCCTTCGCCGTCAAAAGGCGAGCTGCCGAAGCCGCCTGCACCGGTGGGCAGCAGCATGGCGTTGTCGTCGACGATGGTCAGCGTGGGCGTGGCGATCTGATTGCCCAGCTTTCCGGCGAGAAAAGAAGCGTGGCGCCAGATGGAGTCGCCCGAGGCGGCCTCGAAGACGGAGCCGATGAGGGAGCGGGCTACCTCCGGGGCAAAGACGATGGGGACGCGCTGCGTGGGCACCTTGCGCGCGCCGAGGCGGCGAAGGGTGCGGCGCGCTGCTTCCTGGCCGATGGATTCGGGAGAATCGAGGTCGGCGAGGCGGCGTGCGCCGCTCCACCAGCCGTCGCGCTGCATGGCGCCGTTGACGTCCATGGCGAGAGGGGCGGCGGAGACGCCGGCGTAGCTGGTGCGGTAGCCGCCGACAAAGCCGCGGGAGTTGGCCATGACTTTGCGGCCGGTGGCTGCGTCAAAGCTGCCGCCGTCGGAGTTGGTAATGCGCGGGTCGGCGGCGAGGGCGGCGGCCTCAGCCCGGCGCGCCCACTCGATGCGCTCGGGGCCGGAGAGCGAGTAGACGTCGTCGTAGTAAAGGTGCAGATCGCCGGGAATCGCGCCGAATTCGGCAGTTTCCGGCAGGGCGGTGCAGGGGTCTTCTTCGGTGACTTTGGCCAACGCCATTGCGCCTTCGACCAGTTGGCGAATGCCGTCGACGGTCAGGTCGCTGGTGGAGGTTGAAGCGGAGCGCGTGCCCAGAAAGACGCGCAGGCCGAGGCCGCGGGAGCCGGATTCCTTGAGGGTCTCGACTTCACCCATGCGCACATTGACACTGAACTCGTCGCCCTCGCGGACTACCGCCTCGGCGTCGGTGGCTCCAGCCTTCACGGCCAGAGCAACCACGTCGGCGGTCAGGGACTCGAGGTCGAGCGTGGTTTGGTCGGGGGCTGGCGCGGTTTGGGGCATGGGTCAACAGTAACAAAACGGGTTGCTGTTCGGCACGGTCCCAGGCCAAAGCCAAGAACACAGCGGCCTTCAAAATTGCCGCGTCCCAGGCACAAAATCATGAAAGAAGGTGGTCATTTCGACCAATTGCCCCGGTTTTTTGGGGCCTTTGTTAACTATTAAGACAACAGGAGAGCTCGTTAGCAGAACCATTCAAGTAAATGATTCAATGCATCTTACCTAGCAATCCATGGCGGAAATGCCTCTCGGGAAATGGGCGTTTTGGGGGAGGGGGGGGTGGGGTCGTGGGGGGTACGGACCGGGCGCGTCGATCTGGCGGAGATTTGGCATACAGCCATTCTGCGCCTCGCGAGGGTAATTATCGGCAAAGGCGCTGCGCAGACATCATGGGAGGGAGACGATGGCCAGCGACGGGCTGGTGCAATTGGAGCGCGGGCCGCAGGGAACCCAAAGACTGAGGTTGCAGCAGTTATCTTGAAGTGATAACCTATATTTGTTATTTACGGAAGCTCTGATTCATTGGCCGGCATTCCCTCAGGGGCTAAAGGCCGCGTCTATTCTGTTGCGTTTATGGCACGTGACCCAGAGGGTGCCCCGGTCGTGCCCTTTCAAAACCCCGCATTATTCAGGTGTTTCTTAACTATGAGCACATTGAAGGTTGGAATTGCCAGCTACGACGAGATGAAGGCTCTTACGATGGCTGTCGCCCGTGGCCAGCGCAAACTCGCGCCTCATGAGCCAAGGGTCTGGTTTCCGTCTACGGAGTCGTTTGCCAAGGTGCTTTCTGCGGGGAACCGCGATCTGTTGAGCATTATTGCGGGGAAGGCGCCTGGCTCTTTGGAGGAATTGGCACAACTTACTGGGCGGAAGAAGTCTAATCTCTCGCGTACGCTGAAGACGATGGCCAATTACGGGCTGGTGCGGCTGGAACGTGGGCCGCGCGGACGGATCGCCGCGAAGGTTGTGCATGACCGGATTGAACTTGAGTTGCCGCTGGTGCGGAGGGATTTTTGCGGCGTGAATTCAGACGGAGTCTTTAAGAGTTAAAGACTATAAGAACTGATAGATATGAGTATCCCACCCAAGCCACAAAAGCAAACACGCGGCTTGGATGGGGCACCCGGCTCTTGGCCGGATGGAACGCCCCCCAGCCTGGCAGCCTGGCGTTCCCTTCGGTGAACATCGATCAAAAACCGATGCCCACAACGGCTAGCCATAAAATCGCGTCGGCTATCTCCGACAGGCTCCTAGGTCCGTGACCGGATGAAGATGTTCTATCCAATGGACGAACGTGGGCCGGGAGGCCGGCGCTACATTTCCAAAAGGAACATTTTCATACGGCCAAAGAACTAGTGCGCCATTGGCGGCGTTGCGCCCGTTGGCGGCGGCACGCCCTGGGCGGGACGCGGGCCGCCATGCTCATCGGGCGGGATCACGAACGGCTCGGGGTTCAGGTGGCCGCGATGGCAGGTGCCGCACGTGACCGCTGCGCCGGAATTGTCGATCTTGCTTACAT
>Ga0224554_1000040_pt1 | contig 110810 bp, 89 predicted proteins | sample 714S22024metaG_FD_180666 | JGI IMG/M metagenome (GOLD analysis project Ga0224554, IMG submission 180666) | Peat soil microbial communities from Stordalen Mire, Sweden - 717 S2 20-24 | ecosystem: Environmental > Terrestrial > Soil > Wetlands > Peat | place: Sweden: Norrbotten County, Stordalen... | reverse complement strand
ATTTCACAAGATCATTCATGGTGGCGTTCGGCACCTCATGGCCAGCCGGATCGTGGCATTGGTAGCCGACGCATTCGCAGCCCCGGTCGGCGCCTTCCCCATCCGTGAGTTCCAGGATTTGCTCAACTGCCGATCCTTTTGAATAGTCAATCGCGATGGCGCCGATTTGTTCCGCCAACGCAAGCCGGTCAGGATGGAGATCAACGATGATGACTTTGCTGGCGCCTTTAATCATGGCTGAATGAGCGGCCATCAGCCCAACCGGTCCACATCCGTAAATGACGACGGACTCGCCTGGTTTTACGCCAGCCAGTTCGGTGGCGTGCCACCCCGTGGGGAAAATATCGGACAACATGACGTAGTCATTCTCTTTTTCCTGCGCATCGTCAGGGAGTTTGAGGCAGTTGAAATCAGCGTAGGGAACGCGAAGATATTCGGCTTGGCCACCGCTGTAAGGTCCCATCCCGGCGAAGCCGTAGGCCGCGCCGGCCGTTCCGGGATTGGTAGTAAGACAAAATCCAGTCAACCCCGCCTCGCAATTTTTACAAAAGCCGCAGGCAACATTGAAAGGCAGACAAACCCAGTCACCCACTTTAATCCGGTCCACGGCTTCGCCCACCTCCACGACCTGGCCGAGATTCTCGTGGCCGAGGACTCTGCCTTTCTCCATGTCGGTCCGGCCTTCATACATATGCAGGTCTGAGCCGCAGATGTTAGTGCTCGTGATCTTCACCAGCACATCGGTGGGCCGTTCGATTTTTGCGTCCGGCACATTCTTCACCCGCACGTCACGCGGTCCATTGTAAATAAGTGCTTTCACATTATTGGGTTTAGCAAGAAAACCTTTCGGGCGCTATGGGGTGTTTACCTTATATTAGTTATTCCTGAACAAACAATACTAATCACTTATGCCAGAACCTTGCTTCCATTTCCGAAGCGCATTAAAAAAACAGGATTGGCATCAAGACCCGGCCTCAAGTGCTGAATGAGTCGCACAATGCGGAGACCTCGAGGTCGATTTTCATGGATGCCAGCCGGGCCACGGTTCGCGTCATTCGCACGGACGAAGGCCCGGCCTTTGGCGATTGACAGCCGGTCAGAATGTGGGCGACCGATAACATAGCAGCGAACCATGGGAGGACAATCTTCATAATGTGTTCAGGATGGTATTGGAATATTCACTCCTTTCGCTTGTGCTTGTCCCGGTAATCTTTCCAAAGAATGCCCAGGACCAGCCAGGCGCTTCCGCCAAGCGCAATCAACAAACAAATCATGGCGATACCGGGGTGGCCAAAAACCTGGAATGAAGAGTCAATTCGCATCATCAGCGCCGCTCCGACAATCAGCGCCGCGAGAATAATGCCGGTGGTGACCCGATTGGCGATTTTTTCGAAGCCGTTGAGCAAATAACGCGCGTCAGGGGTTTTGACATTTACTTCCAATTCAGAATTGCCGACGGCGTCCAAAATCTTGTTCACGCGCCCCGGCAGGCCGCCCACAAAATCCTTCATTTCGAGAAATGATCCCAACAAATGCCCCGGAGAAACCACCTTGCGCATCCGGGTCGTCATGATTTCGGTGACATTCCGGCACACCGAGGCGTTGGTATTGAAATTCGGACATAATATTTTCCCGATCCCCTCCAGTTGCAGCAGGGTTTTCCCCAGCAGGGTCAATTCAGTTGGAACATAAAGTCCGGTTGTGGCAGCTGTTCTTGACACGCCCATCAAGGCTTTGCCCATGTCCTGACGGCTCAAGGTCTGGTTCCGCTGTTCAGAAACAAATTCCGTTGCTTTTTTGGTGAACTCCGCTTCGTCGAAGTCATCCGCGGTTTCGCTGATGCGCAGAACAATTTTCACCGCTTCATCACCGTTGCCTTCGCTGATGGCCAGCAATAACCGCAATAAATTTTCCTGCATGTTTGAACCCACCCGCCCCGTCATGCCCAAATCCAGCAACGCCACGCGCCCGTCGTCTGTGAGAAAAATGTTGCCCGGATGCGGATCGGCATGAAAAAAGCCGTCTATCAACACCTGTTTCAAATACGCCTTGAACAGTTCCTCGGCCAGAATATCGCCGTTCATGTCTAATTGCGCGATGGGACTATCCACCAAAGACCAGCGCCAACACCTCTACATCATCGGCAAAACTGGCTCCGGCAAAACGACGCTGCTCCGAAACTTGATTTTGCAGCACATCGCCCTTGGACATGGCGTTGGCGTCATTGACCCGCACGGCGATCTGGCCGAGGAATTGTTGAACCACATTCCCCCAGGCCGCGCCGACCACCTGGTGTATTTCAATCCCGGCGACCTTGAATTCCCCATCGGATTGAATGTAATCGGCAATGTGGCGCCGGATGATCGGCATCTGGTCGCATCCGGCATTGTGAGCGCGTTTAAGGGCATCTGGCGCGATTCCTGGGGGCCAAGGCTCGAATACATCCTCTACAACGCCGTATCAGCCCTTTTGGACTGCCGAATCCGACAACCCCGCGCAAGTGTCCCGGCAGGACCAAGAGACGGTTCGCACCAAGTCTTACACCGTCCCGGCCGGTTCACAGATGGTGGAGACGCGAATCACCGCCGACGCGGGCGGAGCGCCCGTCACAAATGCCCAGGCCGTGGTAATCAGCGCGCCGATGCCGGTGGTCGAGCATGAGGAGACGCGGGCCAAGACAGAACTTGGCGCGGCTCAAAAGGACACGGCACGCGAATTGAGCGCGAAGCTGGCGAGCCTCAAGGGAATTGTCTGGGTCGGCGTGGTGCTGTTCCTGTTCGGCCTGGCGACGCTGTTTTATCCGCCGCTGAAACTTCTCATCGGTAGCGTCACCACGAGCGCGGCGATTTGTGCCGGTGGCCTCGCTCTAATTATTTTGCCGACGCTGATTGTCGGGAATGAACTCTTGATTTTGGCCGGCGTCGCCTCGGCAGTCGGCCTGTGGTTTTTCGCGCATCGGCATGGAAATCTTCGCGGGTTGGTGGATGCGGCCAATACTGGAACTGATTCTCAAGGAGGCGCAAAATGAAAGATGAGCAGCAGCGCTTCCTGAATCTGCTTGGCCAGTTGCCTGCCCGCCTCACGGCGGAGCAAGCCGCCTGGGTGATCAACTGCCAGCAGCATGACATTCCCGCGCTGGTCACGGCCAAACTGCTCAAGCCGCTGGGCAATCCGCCGGCCAATGGCATCAAGTTTTTTGCCACGGCGGATTTGCTGGAGGCAGCGAAAGACCGCAACTGGCTGGTGCGTGTTTCGGCAACCATCTACCAGCATTGGCACAAGAAAAAATCGGCCAAGAAAAACCGGCCGGCGGTCACTTCATCTGACTTATCCATTTCCCCGCTGGCGTTGGCTGGTTAGATTTGCACGATGTCTGGATCAGGCCGCCCATTCCACGAAATACGTTCATCAATCGGCGGGCACACCACCACGGCATTGCGGGCGTAAGCATCATGCACCGCCCTTGAATTATGCCCCAGCGCGGCCTGCGCCCAACGCTGCGGCATACCAATCACCTTCGCGCGCTCGGCCCACGAATAGCGGTAGCTGTGCAGGGAAATGCCTTCGATCTTGAGCCGCTTGTAGAGCTTCCAAAACGTGCAGGCGCGGCCACGGTCGTCCATCTCGCGAATTCCCGGAAAGAGCGGTCCCTTTTGCGGCAGTTGGCGCAATACGGCTTCAAGTCCCCGGCCAATGATCAGGCGCGCCGGCGGCAAGCCGCGACCATCGAGCTTGGCTCGGTGGTAAGTCAGCACGCGGCTCTTCCAATCCAAATTGTCCGTCGTCAACATGGCGGCATCGGTCTGGCTGGCGCCGGTGAACCAAAGCAATTGCAGATACAACTTCCATTCGGGATCCGCGATGCCAGCAACCAGCAACTTGTGTTCTTCTTCCGTAACGGCCCGGCGGATTTTCTTCTGAATTTTCGGCCAGCGTTTGCGGGGCAGGATGGGACCGGGAATCCAGCCCATGCCGAGCGCGTCGTTGTGGAGCGTCTGCAAAAACAGAACCGTCGAATTGGTGCCGAGGCTGATCGCGTGGAAGAAATCATCCGCCGTGGTTTCGATGAGCCGCTTCTTGCTGAGGTAAACCATCGGCGGGGTTTTGATTTCCCGTTCATGCCGGCGACGCGTGGGCGGTTTGCCGCGATTGCAAAACAGCTCCATCACATCCGCCCAGGTTCGGGTGATCAACTTCGGGTCTTGGGCGGCGAGATAGGTGCGGGCCATCACCAGATTCATCATCGTCTGGCTGATGGAGTCGTTCTTGGCCTGGATGATTCGGAGGGCTTTGCTCTTGTCGCCGGTTTTGAGACTTTTTTGCTGGCCGGTGGTGCGGTCCTGGCTGTAAAAAACATCGCCTCGACGGTATAAATAATAACGGTCTTGCATAGGTCGTATCGGTGAGTTTACCGACACGAACCCCCAACCGTTAAAGAGCAGTAGAAGAGCAGTTTAGATGTTCTGCCGGATACTGGGAACCTACCCAAAATCGAAGCAGTCTTCTGGCACTTTTACTGGCACTTGGGCTTTTTCGACCCCTTTTTGACCCAAAATCGCTCGATTTCCCAACAAATCAAACTGGCGGAAGGGGTGGGATTCGAACCCACGTTAGGATTGCTCCTAAGCCTGATTTCGAGTCAGGTGCCTTTAACCACTCAGCCACCCTTCCAGCCGTTTATTTACAAGCATTTAATGAATTTGTGACGTTTCGTATTTGACTTTTTGATACTGCAATGTGATACTGTAAGCATGAAAGGCGAAACTGTATCACAAATTCAGCCGGACGACCGCAAATCGTCGTGGCAGAAAACATCGTATGCAAATTTAATCCGATACGCACCATCGGGTAAATACTTTGCTCGAATCAGAGTTGGCGGCAAGCTTATTCGTCAAAGCCTCAAGACGAATGTATTGAGCGTTGCCAAACTCAAATTGGCCGATTTGGAAAAACAAGAGCGCTCCAAACTTGAAGGACAGCAGCGCTTGGTGGAGGGAACGGCGTTTTTTCGGGATTTGGCAAAAGAGTATTTGGAGCGGCTCGATGGAATGCCAAATCTCAAGCCGAGAACCAAAGACTATTACAAAGAACGCCTTGCCGCGATGCAGAAAAGTTGGGCAGAACTCAACGACACCGATGTGCGCAGGTTGAGCGAGAATGATTGCCGTCAATGGGCGTCGCGTTACGCAAAGAAGGCCAGTCCGACGAATTACAACAACACGCTGATCGTGTTGCGCGCCATTCTTGCAATTGCTGTCGAGCATAGCATCCGTTACAGCAATCCGGCTGAAAATCTGAAGCGGGTGCGGGTGAATCGAAAAGATTTGACGCTCCCTTCGCAGAAACAATTTCAGGCGCTTATTCAAGAGATTCGCCGCGTTCCGTTCGGGCCGGGGCTGGCCAGCGCGGATTTGGTTGAATTCCTTGCCTACACCGGCTTGCGTGTCAAAAGTGAAGCCGCGTTTGTGACGTGGGCTGATTGCGATTTTGAAAAAGGCGAAATCATCGTCAGGGGCAATCCGAACACGGGAACCAAGAACAGCGAATCTCGCCGTGTGCCGATGATTCCTGATTGCAGACGATTGTTGGAACAGCTTCGTTCCAAGCGGCCTGATGAAAAGCCGTCCGCTTTGGTAATGCGCGTTCGGGAATGTCAGGGAGCTATCAATCGGGCTTGCAAGGCTCTTGAAATTGTTCGGTTCACTCATCACGACTTGCGCCATTTGTTTGCCACCAGTTGCATTGAAAGTGGCGTGGACATCCCGACGGTTTCGCGCTGGCTTGGACACAAGGACGGCGGCGCGCTGGCGATGAAGGTTTATGGACATCTCCGCGATAGCCATTCCACTGCGATGGCGCAGAAAGTTCGCTTTCTCGAAACCGCGCAGTTGGCGGCGTAATGAATCAAGTGGCATTTTCTTTTTCGACGACTTCGATTTTTTCAATGCAAGCCGAATTCTTTTCCGGCGGCGGACTGTTTTTAGGCGTGATCCTCATGTATTGAACTTCCTGCGTGACAATTTGAGCGGCCATGCGGCGCAGGTTTTTTCCAGTGACGCGGACGGTGCAAGTGACGAACGAGACAGTCACGGTGTCCGTTCCATTGGCGGAAATAAAATCCACCCGTTCCAACTGGTGATACGGCAATGCAAAAAAAGAGGATGCGGTTGTCTCGATTCGCAAACCTGCGTTTGCGCTGTTTGAGGCTGTTGAATAGCAATCGTTCATATTCCAATCCCCCGCCCGCGTTGAATGTTTTGCCGCCGCGCAAAATCCTGACCGCGCCGGATGATTTTGGACCGGCGCAAAATCTTCTGCGCGTCGGTTTGCGCGGCGGACTCGCCTTGTTTTTGGTGCAACGATGCTTTGATCGTTTCAAGCTGTTGCAATTCTCTGGCCTCACGCTCGCGCTGCTTTTCTTCCGTCTGCCGCTCCGTTTCCATGCGCCACGAATGTTCTTTTTCGATAAAACGAGCGACATCGTTTCCCCACGCCGCCGCCAGCTTGTGAAAATAATTTTGCGCCATGTCCAATGCCAAAGTCCTTTCACCGGAACGGGCGACATTTTCCCGAAGCTGGATTTTATCCGCCGTGAAAATCTTCACGCCCTTGCGACCGCGCGAAATCGTGACATACCACTGATTTTGATTTGTCGCGGCCTTGACCGCCGAGTCCGAAAATAAAACATAGTCCACAGTTTTGCCTTGAGCCGCATACGACGTGACGGCGTAGCCGCGCACGAACTGGCGATAATGTTTCGGCAACACCCGGCCATCATCCAAATCAATGCGACCGTCAGCATGAATTTCCTTCACCGCCACCAATTCGCCATTGGCGAGCTTGCGGCCATCCAGGGATTTGTCATTGGCCTTGAGTTGCAGCCTGTCACCAGTGGACAATAAAAGTTCCTTCGGCTGGCAGACCGTGATTTTATCCAGATGCTTGAACGGAACTGGCCGGATGCAATTTTCCGATTCAACCAGTAAATGTTTTTCCGTGACGCCGCGAAGTTTTCCAGTGTTGCCCTGCTTGAAGCCGACCACCGGACGATTGAACACAAGAACGGCATCGGCATCGTAAAATCGTTTGTCGCGTTTTTGTGCATCCGTCAAATCCTGCCGCTCCAATGCCGTGACCTTCGTTTCAGTTTCGCCGATTAACTTTTGCGCCTTTAATCCTTCGCGCACCCGTTCATTGACCTTGCGAATTTCGTTCCAGCTTTGTGAGACTATGACGGTTGATTGCTGTTTTTTGAAACGCTCTAAAAAATGTTCAGCGAGTTTTTGCTGTTGATCCGCAAGTGTGCAGGAAACGATTGCATCGTGTCTGTCCAATCTGTCGAATGACGCGCCGAGTTTGCCCTGCCGCGCTTCATTGACGGCGAGCCGGTATTGCGTGAGCCATTGGTGTTCGGCGGCATCTTTGGCCGTCTCTGGATTTTGACGCCGGATGTTCGTCAGCACGGCGAAGCCGAGTCCCGAATACTTTTCAATGGCGCGTAGCGCGTCGGAAGCCTCTACCGCTCCATGCTGGCGCGTATCACCGGACAGAATGAGACGGCCATCGTGTTCTTTGACGAACGAAAGCAGCTTTTCCATTTGTTCGCCGCCGATTTGTCCGGCCTCGTCCACGATGACGACCCCGCCGCGCTGCATTGAGCCACGCGAGAGAAATGCGCTGACTGTTTGAGCGGAATAAAAACCATCTCCGACCAGATCGTGAACCTGCTGATGCTGTGGCGCGACGACTTGAACCCGATGACCTGCTTTGTCGAGTCCGGTTTTGACTTCGCGCAGCGTGTAACTTTTGCCAGTCCCCGCGCCGCCGCGAAACAGCGTGACGAAATCCCGCGAGGATAAAATATGTTCCACCGCTTTACGCTGTTCTTCATCCAATGAAAGTTTGGAGACGCGATGATTCGGCGCGAGCGGTTTATAGTCACCCATCCGATGTTGCGCCAGCGTGACGATTTTGGCTTCACGTTCCAAAACTTCGCGCGTTGTGATTTGAGCGGGATATTTTGCGTTATGAATATGGCCGCGCTTGCGAGATTCGTTTTGAATGTCCGATATGCTGATGTTTTGGCCGCGAGCGTGTTCGAGCGCGTGACGCCATAGCTCATGGATGTGGACGACCGAGCGACGTTCAAACAGATGATTTTCCGCCCACTCGATTGCTTCTGCCGCCGTCATGCGCGGCGCAACTTCCGGCGATTGCCCTTTGGACAAACGATTGACCTGCCACCATTCGCCCCATGACAGTTGCTTGTTCCAAATGGACTGCAATTTCGCGATGCCCACGTCCTTGATTTTCCGCGCGCGTTCCTTGTGCGCGATGTTGGCGCGAATGACTTTGATATTTTGATTGGCCTTTTCCGGCTCGCGTTCGAGTAGTTCTTTTGTCTTTTCGTCAATCTCGCGGCGACGCTTGGAAAAGCGTTCAATCAATTCTTGTGACACACCTTCAATCTCAAAATCGCCGCGCGGATTGTTCTGGACGCGGTAGCCGAATTTTTGAAGTGACCTGACCAGCTCGTGATAATAGACATTCTCAATGAATTTTTGCGCCGGAAACATTTCGCACGTTTCAAGTGCTTTCCAGCGATTTTCTTTCGCGTCATACGTCGCATTGAGCAGGATGCAATGACTGTGCAAGTGCGGGTCTAATGCGCGTGACGTATCATGCCGGAAAACCGCGCCGACCAGATTGAACGTGCGCCGATAATCATATTGGCCGTCCAAACGAACACGAGTCGCGGCGAATACTTCAAATTGACTCATCGCCAGACGAACCGCCTTGTCATGCGCCTCGATAATCCGTTTGTCATTGCCGACCAGCGCCGCGATTGAAACTGATTTTGGCGGCGAGATTGTGAAGTCAAAAAACACGCGGCGGTTTGCGTATTCGTGAGAGACGCCGTTTTTATCCACGCTGGTTCGTTTGCCGTTCATTCGCGGCGTCAGTTGTTCGCCAGTCTGCGGATTCATATTCCGGCACAGATTGATGAAATCTTTTTCACTGGTGACACCGGACAGATTCAATTTTTTTGCACCGTCACCAATCCATTCGCCCGAAACCGTTCTGCCTTCCATGTAGTAATCGCCTACTTTCAAATGTTCTCTGAAATACGATTCAGCGTTTTTCAAACTGTATTGAGTTTTTGATCCTAACATGGATTGAAAGTTACCTCATCGCTCCAAAAATCCCGTGCTTTGGTGAGCACGAGTTTTTAACGAGTCCGTGTTATTTAATGTTGGACGCTGCACTCCTTGTATTCACAAGGTCAGCCGTAACAGCAAAAACAACGACAAAAAGTTTATGAACACGACAACCATATCCGCCGAAGCGAAGGCTCGCTTAACAGAAGCCGTCAAAAATTATATTCCGCCGCCGCCCGAAAAATATCGGGCATTGGAAGAAGTGAAAGATTGCATCATTGAACTGCGTGACAAAAAAGCGTCGTATCAAACGATACGCGCCATATTGCATGACAACGCCGGCATTGAAGTTTCACACCAGACCATCGCCCGTTATTGCCGCGAGATGCTGGAATCGTCAAAGATAAAGAAACTGCGTCGTCCCAAGACGCCGCCGACTGAACCAGCCGCAGCCGCCCAAGGAGAATTGCCAGCGCGTTCACCAGTCGGCCAATCCCGCCCACGCAGCCCGCGCATCGCTGATTCAAAAAATCTTTAGCGCAACAGCGCAGGTGTCGCCCGTCGCGGCGACCAAGAGCGACTCAAAAGCAACCCGCCAATCCTAAAAGCAAAAGCCTTTGGGTTCAACGCCCGCGACCAACGCACGTTCCACAGCCCTGGAACGCGCGCTCGTCGCGGACGAAAAAATAAAAGCGCAGTCGCGTTCGCTTCCGTCAGCGGCACGGCGGCGGTCGTTGCGTTCCGGCTCCGTTCCAGCCGTCTCTCCGCTACACTTCACTTTTCCGCTCGCCGAACCGCCGACCGAAGCGTAACAGCAGCGAGTCCGCCAAGGAGTGAAATAATTCATAACGGCGCATCCGCTCTGTGCCGTGCGCGTAAATCGGGCGTTCAATGGTGCATCGCTGATTGATGCGTAGGCAAATCGTGCGTTGGACATTCAAACAGTCCATGCAAAGGGTTGAACCGTGTCGGCGCAATCTTCGCCGGATTTATTTCCGGCCTCGTCACGATGATAAAGGGATTGCGCCAGCGATCTTCCTCATCCGCAGGGCGCAGCAAGCCGCGCACAAATTCACTGGCCGGACGCAGCACACATTCGCAGCCGGGCAAATCGCGCCGCGCAATGCTCCAAAATAAAAATCCGTCCAATGCCGGATGCGATTGCAAAAATGCCGCCGCACGGTTTCGCAATTCCGCGCCGAGCGAACCCAACAAAGTCATGCCCACCAAGTTCACTTGTCCCGCAATTTTGGCCGGAAATTTTTCCGCCAGCGTGTCGAAATATGAATCCAGCAAGGTTGCGTAGGAAGCCGTGTCCACGAAGCGCAGCCAGTCGTTCACGCGGTATTTGATTTCAAGATTTACGACCACGCCTTGCGTTTCAAATTGCCAGTCCACCGTGCGCCAATGCGGAGCGCAGAAGGCACATTCCCTTTTGACATTCACAGGCGAGCCCCACAGTCCAAGCCACCATAATTCTTCCACGGTGGAAGTGTGATTGTTGAAATGTTTCATGCGCTCCCGAAACTGGCGCACCCAATACTCGCCCCACAACTGGCGAGCGATTTTAACCACCTTGGAAAGCGTCACCAAGTCGCCCCAATTCAGGCCGTAGCCGACGGCGCTGGCGTTGAAGTGAAACGCGGGATTGAAATAATCGGGACGGCTTTCGTGATTCGTGAAAATGTAATACGGCCAGATTTCGGAATCCGTCCGTTCGATGCAGCGCAACTGCAACCGTCCGCTCGTCAAACGTGGGACATCTTCCAAAAGCATCCGCGCCCGCCGCGCCGCTTCACGATGTTCCAACCGTCCGCGCAACACCGCGCGGACAGTTCGCAGGTTAAACGGCAATGATTGTTCTTGGAGCGTTGAAGCGTGGCGCGTGACAGGTTGCTGGCTTTTGGGAATCACGCACAGGAGAATTGTTCACGGCAGAAATTAAAATCATGCTGGCGGCAACATCACTTTGCGGATTTGGAAACTTCCTTCCGCGCCTGTTTGATGAGCTTTTCAAATTCAACATCCATCGCCGCAGCCATCCGTAGCACGGTTTCCAAAGTTGGATTGCGGAAGCCGCGCTCGACGTAGCCGACCATCTGCGGTGACAGGCCGGATTCCTGCGCGATGAAGTATTTGGACAGCTTGCGCCGCTCCCGCTCCACCTTGAGCAGCGAGATCGCCTTGACGCAAATGGCCTGTGCTTTTCGATTCACCGCCTTTTTTTACACAAGAAAAGCGTTGACAGCACATTTCACCATAGTGCAATAATCTGTCCCATCATGCGGAACGACGCGGGAGCAAAGTTTGAAACCCCGATAACGGCGGGCAAGCCAAAGATTTTGGTTGTCGAAGATGAAATGCCTCTCGCGTTACTGATGGTGCATTTGCTATCGCGTGCTGGATGCGAAGTGGAAATCGCCACAACCGCGAAAAAGGGGATGCAATTGGCCGAGGAAGGAAATTTCGATTTAATTACGCTCGATGTGGAATTGCCGGACGGCAATGGATTCAATCTTTGCAGCCGCTTGAAGGAAAATCCCCGATTGCGCGACACTCCTATAATCTTCGTATCGTCATGCTCCTGTTTGGAAGATCAACAGCATGGCCTCGACATTGGCGCAGCGGATTACATCACCAAGCCATTCGAGACGTTTGAATTTGCTCCGCGACTTCTTTCATACATCAAACCAACGCTCGCCCATGCGTGACAGCAACCGACAAGATCATTTGCTTTTGACGCGATTGCGGGACAATCGCATCCGAAAATCCGGCCCTAATTTTTTGATGTTCACGTTGGCCGGAAATAATTCATCCGTCCTCGTTCCAAAAACTTTTGCCAAAATAAAAAGTTCCCCATCAGGGACACGGCGTTGCTGTGTTTCCAGCTTGGCAAGCGATTCACGGCTGACATCCCAACCAAAGACCTGCAATTTTGCGGATAAATCTTCCTGCGTCCAGCCCTTGCGGTCACGCAATTCGCGGACTTGTTTTCCAATCAGATTCAGCGGTGACGAAACTTTTTTGATGCTCGCTACGTTAGCAACGCCGGACGGAAGAAATGTTCGATTCAGGTCACAAATAAGACTTGTCAAACTCGGCGCGCTTTTGGGATTCTCATTTCAAGAGTTTTCCGTTAGCAATAATTTCTTTGGAAAAAATTGGCAAATTAAACTGAATTAGCTAAAACGAAAGGAAACCATCTATGAAAACTTGGCGGAAATTAGCAGTTGGCAGACTGTTTATTCTGGCTGCCTTATTCTTCATCGGCACAGTCGCACAAGCGCAAACAAATGACGGCGTCAGGCCGCCACCGAAAGATTGGCTGACGCTAAATCCGGTGTTTGCAAGCAATCCCGCCGCCGCAGAACTTGTTTCCAATTTGCTGACCGAGCCGCAGCCGGAATTGAGTGTGCCAGCATTTTCAATGCAAGCGAGCAGCACGGCTGGCACATATTGGACATTGAAGGACGGCGGTGCGCCATTGCCTTTTGACCCATATCCCGATTTGCCAGTTTACGCCATCAGCACAAATGGCACTTTTTTGATTGATGACCGTTCGGTTGACTATCCAGCGTTGGAGGCACAAGAGCAAGCCGAGGCCGAAGCGGAAGGACTGACAAATCCGCCAATCAGCATCAGTCCGATTAACACGAACGGCCTCTGGCTCGAAGTGCCGCCGGACAGCTTGGCCGACACAAATCATTTCAAAGTCATTCTTCATAATGCCATTCAAGGCCAGAGCTACGATTTTCTTACGACAACGAGCCTCAACCCGCCGATAAGCTGGGCGACAGAAATCACAACAAACAATCCGGCGGGAAACTCGATTGAAGTGGAATTTGCAATGAGCGGACGAACAAATTTATTTGTTTGGGCGCGTGTCACCGAATCGTATTCCTTTTACATTAACACACCACCTTTGAGTCAGGATGTTTATGACGGCGACTCGGTGACATTTTATGTCAACACAGGCGGCAACACGAATCTGACTTTTCAATGGACATTCAACGGTGTTGACATTCCAGGTGCGACCAACAGCAGCTACACGATTGACAGCGTTCAAGACAGCGACGCGGGCAATTATGCCGTCATCATTTCCGATGGCACGAATTCGCTGGTAACTCCTGCGGCGCAACTCACAACCGAATCCAGCACAGGCGACGCAAATTTAATTCCTGTCACAAGTGGGCGGCAGAACTACACATTCAAAAGCGGCGTCACATATTACATTGCTTCGCAAACATATTTATATGGGAACACGACCATCGAAGGCGGCGCGGTTTTGAAATTCGATTGGAATTACAATTCCAGCTTGATCATCATGGACGGATTGACCTGCAAAACCGAGCCGTATAATCCGGCCATTCTGACTTCGATTGACGATGACGCTGCGGGCGAAGTGCTAGGATTCAGCAGCGGTGATCCACAGACCGCCGCAAATGGCACACCTTACCTTGACATGACTTATTCCCAAAGTAATTCCATCAGCAATTTGCGCGTCTGCTTTGCTGATTGGGGCGTGACGACTCCGCTTGCTTCTCGAAAGTTGAATGTTTGGGATTCGCAATTTGTCGAATGTAATTACGGCCTCGTCAATTTAGTCGCCGGAACTGGCGCAGACGACAGCTTGCACAACGTCCTTTTCGCCGCCTGTGGCGCAGCCGTTGGCGCGTCGAGCAATTCAGTGGCAATTGACGGAGAACAAGTGACGGCGGATGTCAGCAATTTTTGTCTGGCAAATATCACGCCGAGCAGCATAGCTTTGACAAACAGCATAGTTTGGGGAAGTTCTATCACGGCTTCAACTCTTTCGACTATCAATGTCGCGTCCAATCCCGACGGCACAAATTTTGTGTCGGAAGGTTACGGCGGTTATTATCTGGCGGCAAACAGTCCGCTCCACCATTCAGGAACGTCCGGCATCAGTTCGCGTTTGCAAACCGAATTGCAAAATAAAACCACTTATGCCCCTGTTTCGATTGCTGCCTACACCCAAGTTTCTGGCAATCTGACTTTATCTCCACAAGCAACGCGCTATACAAACGGTGCGCCGGACATCGGCTACTATTACGATGCTCTGGATTACAGCGTTGCCAATCTCACCCTTTCGGGCAACGTCACTGTATTGCCGGGCACGGCTATTGCCGTTCGGAATGATTACATTCCGGCCTATGATTACTACACGGTTGAAGGAATCGTCGTTCAACAAGGAGCGGCTTTTATCAGTCATGGCACGCCAACAAAGCCGAACATTTTCACGGCTGAAAAAATGGTTCAGGAATTTCCCGAAACGGATTTTTCGGGATACCAGTATTATTCCCAAATTTCGTTTGGCACAATCGCCTTCATCACTGATTACGAACTAAACTATAATAATTCGCGCGCTCCACTTTTGGATTTTGATTTTTCAAAATTCTTTTTGCCGCCGAATGACTATCACATCTGGTCAGGCATGGACGAATACGGCTATTATGAAACGTCGCCGGACAGCTCCATGTTCTTGAGTATGCAGAGTTGTCAGGTTCATGGCGGGCGAATCAATTTGGGAAATCCTGATTACTACAATTATGATCCAAGTCAGGTTTATACCTATGGCGCGGTTTATTGGATGAATAACTCGTTTGAGAACGTCAACATCAACCTTGACCCGACATATAATGAATACGGTTACGGCGTTAATTGCGATATGCAGGTTCAGGCTTACAACAACATTTTCAAAGGCGGATTATGGCTTCACCTTGAACCTTTCACAGCTTCAGCAGGAAATTGGATTTTTACAGACAATCTGTTTGACCATGCAGACTTGGTTCAGGACATAAACGAGCCGCTGGATTACAATTTCAATGGGTATTGGCCGTTGTCGGCAGACGAGTTGACTTACGACTATAATTTCTATCCGTGGTATGTAAATAACACCAACCAACTGCAAACGACAACGACCAGCGACGGATTTACAGACGGCGGCAATGAGCAAGTGCTGACGACCGCGCCGCCGTATCAGCACGGCACGTTCGGGAAATTTTATCTGCCAGACACCACTCCGCTCTACGGAGCGGGCAGTCGCTCGCCAGCCAGCGCGGGACTTTATCAATACACGACGCGCACCGACCAAACCAAAGAAGGCGATGAAACGTCAGGACACATGGTGAACATTGGAATTCACTATGTCGCAGCGAACAGCTACGGCCAGCCGAAAGATGCGAACAGCGACGGAATTCCAGATTTCGTAGAAGATGCGAATGGGACTGGTTCGATAGACAGCAGCTACACAGTGGCGACGAATTCCGTCTATGACGACATAGACCTTTCCGGCGATGGACTTGTTGGCCGAATCAAAATGGCATTGAGCATGAATCCGTTCGATACCAGCAATCCACTAATGGCGACCCAAATTGTCACAGGCGAAGAGCCGGACATTGCCACCTTTGAAGTGCCGATTAGCTACAATTTAGTCACGAATATCGGCAGTCTTTCCCTATTGGTTGACGGCAGCGCAGCCTCTTTTCAAGAGTGCGATCCCGCAACAGATGGAAATTGCCTTCTCGAATGGAACACAACTTTCGATTCGCCCGGCCAGCATTATCTTCAAGTTCAATTGCAATTAAATGGCCAGTTGCAAAAGGGCGATGTTCCAGATGCAAGCGTCTATGCAGGTTCTGGAAAAGTCACACCATTTTATTCCAGCAATGTAATGCAGTTCAATCCTGCCTATTCTGAATTCACCGACAGCGGCGCGACACTTCAAGCGCAGTTGCCCGAACCAGACGCCGATTACATAATAGAATTGAAAACGACGAATGGTGTTCACATTAGGTCAATCACCAACAGCACTTCAAGCGGTCTCATTTCTGAAACTTGGGATTTGACCGACGATAATGGAAACCCTGTTACAAACAACGACGTTGACGCTGTTTTCAGCGTCACTCTTTTAGACCCAGGTTCAGGCACATCCACGCAGCATCTTCATAAAGCTGACACTGCCGTCACGGATGGCAATTTCACAATAGCCTATGCTTGGAACAACGGCAGCATAGCATCAGGGGCGATGCGCGATTGCGTCCAGTGGGGCGTCGTTGACCCGTTGCTTACACCATCAGACCCGGATTTCTTTAATCCTGATCCTTATACTTCCACATTCAACGATTTCACTTCGCCGGACGATAACGGCAATCCCGGATATATCTCCTCACAGGGATTTGCGACGACAAATTTATTGCCGAATTTGGCCGATTCAGGAACACGAAATTTCCACTTTGACGGACATGGAAATGATAAAGCAATTGGCAACGGATTGGGCGATAAAGACCCCGGTGTAATTAACATTGATTCTGCCGATGTCGCAAATTCGCTCCAAAATTATTTTTACACGAAAATGGGTCCGCGCCGCCAGCATCCTTACCGTTTTGTATTTCTTGATGCTTGCGATACGGCGGACGAAACGCTTTGGTCACGCGCCTTCGGCATCATGGATAAAATAACTTCCGACCAGTTGGGCAGCGGAAGCGCGCCCCAAGCATTTGTCGGGTGGGTAAATGAATCCAAAGGCCCTGAAACATCGGATGAATTTTACGACTTCGCCTCGACTTACACGCTCTTTTACACCGCTTGGGTCAACGGCGCTACTTTGGACTCGTGCATCCAAGAGGCATCCAGTTCAAATCCGTTTGGCGACGGAAGCGTAATTCTCAATTTCCCGCTCGGTGAAAAATACTCATGGCCGTTTTCTTGGACGTGGTATACAAACCCGAATACAGGCAAAAGCACATGGGCGAATGATTTTCATATCAGGGTTTATGGATATACAGGAATCACCAGAACCGGCTACGAATCGGGACACGATGGATCTCCATATCTCAAATAAAATTGAAGCGAAGAAAATGAGTAGCACTGGCTGGTTTTTACAAACCCAACAAGTGTCATGGCCGCACTACATTTGGGCATTTGCGGTGTCTTTACTAGCCCCTTTGCTAGTCATTTGCTTTCAGTCCATCGTGGTAAGTAGTCGCGGCTTTATATCGGAAAAAGCCATGCTGTTTGAAGCGGCTGGCCGCTTCTCCGATTTTGTAAGTTGGCTTTGGGCGAATAAATTATGGATTGGAACGGTAGCAGCAAGCACGTTCCTCATTATTTGCCCCTTTCTCAAATTTCGGGTTTTGCGTTGGATTGTCCTGATTTGTCTTTTGACTGGCTGGACATATTTATTTTGTCGGATGTAAAAAGGAAAAATTATGCGCGTTTCAATTTATTTATTATTGAGCCTGACTCTGTGTGTTTATGCACAAGACAACTTCATGCAGAAGCCAAAGCCGAACTGGACGACCATGACCGCCAGAGAGCGATATGAAAAATTAAATTTCACAACTCCGGCATATCGAAAAGAGGCTCTGCGGCTCGTCATTGAAGAAGCTAACCGCGTAGCGCAGGAATTGAACTTATCGGAAAATTTGCCAATCACGGAGAGCAATCTAGTCGAGGTATTCATTTCCCCGCCGTCAATGGTGAGACTCGGCTTTGGAAACATAACGACGAGCAATTACACTTATTATGCAACCGTTGGCGATAAATTCTCCTATCTCGAAAAACATTTCCCCGATGTTATGAATAAGGATTATGCCGAATTGAAGGCGCAGTATCTTTGGCCGATGAGCCGGATGGACACCAATTCCGCCTACCAATTGGCGACACAGTGGCTTGCAGCCGCTTCAATGGACGTTCCGGCAATCATCCGAGATTGCAATGTTCACGTCGAAGCCTTCACGCCCGAAGGCAAAACTGGCGCGCATTTTGTGCCTTTGTATCGGGTTTATTGGACGCAGAAGAACGGAAGCAGCGTTAGCCCTGCTGCCTCGATTGAATTGTTTGAGCCGACAAAAACTTTGCGGCAACTCCGTGTCAACAAATCTGAATATATTTTGAGAATGCCATTGCAGATTACTAACGCAGACTTTTTGCTTTCGCAAACCAACGCTTCAATGAGCGTTGCTCCGCAAAACAGAATGATTCACTAAAATCACGGCTGGCGTTTTAACACGACGCCAGCGAACCGCCATTTTTTTAGAAAGTCATCGTAAGACATTCTATCCAGTCCATCCAACGGATCACCGATGACCACTTCGGAATCCGTCACTTCAAGAACCGTCACATAATGGTCAACCATAAAACCGAATTTGACGACGGCAACCGTCAGTCCGGCCTGTTTCAATTCCGATAAGTTTTTGAACGCTCGGTATTCAGCAATTAAGCCGTCTTTCCCATATTCATTTTGTAATGCCTCGGCGAGAATGTCCGGCGGCGTTCCAGTGGTGGAACTTGTGTAGGAAAGAATCGCAATTTTTCCTTCATCGGCGGGTAAGCCAAGTTTGCGAAGCGCGGTGACGGCGGCGGCAGGCCCGCAGGTGTAATCAGTATTTTGCCGACACACTCCGTCCGCGCCGATGCGCGTTTGCAGGTGTTCGAGTTGGTTGTGATTAAATATGGGCGCGAGGAACGGCCACACCGACATGACCAGCACAATCACCGTCATCAGCACGAGGACGACCGCGCGATCTCGTTTTTGTGGCAATCGCGAAAGAGGTGTTGTTAAAACCATCGTAGCGATAAAGCCCATGACGGCGAATTTTTTCCGCCCAATCATCATCCAAGAAATCGGCGGCGTGAATGACAACGCCGGAAAATGAACTGCGACGCCATAAATCAAAATCAGCACGAGCGGGATAAAATAGCCAAATACCCAATAAGGTTTTGGAAGACGCGAAAATAAATACCCAAGCAAAGCACCAGCGAAGGCAAACAGTCCGGCGGCGATTGAATCAAGCCACAAATTCATTTTATGCCAGCATAAATAAAACCGACGCGAAAGAAACGCATTTTGCGCTGTCACGCTCCATGCGCTCTTTGTATTCATCATGATTTGCGGAAGCCGTTGGAAATTCTAAACCTTCATTTTTTGCTTTCCAAAACGATCATTTTTCGATAGTTTTTTCTCGAAATTAAGCGATAGCTTCGTATGAAAATAAGGCAGCCAACCAATGCCGCCAACGTATGCGGATGGGTGTTTTTGTTTTTGTCCCTGTTGCTTGTCCGGCCTAGCTTTGCTCAAATTTTTCCCACGCCGTTTCCCCCAGTGAGAATCACCAGTCCGGCCAATCACGCGACATTTTTTACTCCAGTGGACATTCCGATTTTTGCTTATGCCCGATTTCCCGCTTACATTCCAAGCCCTACCAATCCTTTAGGCGGTTCGGTGACAAATGTTGAATTCTTCGCTGGCACGAACGATTTGGGTTCTGGATTTAATCTCGGTTCGACCACGCCGCTGCCCACGGCCACATACGCCAATTTTGTCACAGTCAGGCCGATTCCGCGCCTCGGCAACATTTATTGCCTGACATGGAGCAATCCGCCAACAGGTGCTTTTGCCCTGACCGCAGTGGCAACTGGCAGCGGCGGTTTGTCCAAAACTTCCGCGCCAGTCAACATCACCATTTTGTCGTCTGCGACAAACTCGAATCCGGCAGACGTTGTGAGCATTGTTGCCACCGACCCCATCGCCATCGCTGGCACAAATGCCTACGTCTGGCGCGGAGTGACTAACGCAACGCCAAGTTGGACAAATTGGAGCAGCGCAACTTTTCAGTGGTTCACAAATTGGGGGCCGAAAAACGCACTTTTCACGGTGCGACGTTTTGGCGATGTGAGCAGCAACCTGAATGTGAATTACAGCATCGGCGGCACGGCCAGCAACGGCGTGGATTATGCCGCCCTGCTGGGATTTGTCACCGTCCCTGCCGGTTCTGCTTACGCTTTAATTCCGATTGTGCCGATTGACAATGGCGCGTCGAATGTCAGCAAGACCGTCACTCTTGCGCTTGCCGCTTCCACCAATGCGCCGCCAGATTACACCGTTGGTTTTCCGCCGCGCGCCGCCGCGCTGATTTTAGAAAACTGGCTGCGTGTGCCATCTTCCGTTTTGGCCGACGGCAGTTTTCATTTGACGGCCTCTGCGCCGGACGGCGCATGGTTCTACGTCCAGTATTCAAGCGACCTTGTGAAATGGTCATCCGTCAGCACTAATCAAGTGTTTCAAGGCTCGATTGATTTTGTTGATCCTGATGCTTCAAACAATTCAAGCCGTTTCTATCGTGCCATTCCCATCGGCAATTCACCATCGCAGTAGCCAACGATAAAAAAATCCGCAGCGCGATGAAAAGGCGGGCAATTATATGGCGGCGGCGGAAAATTCAAGAATGCTACGGTTCGTGGCTTCCGTTCCTGTCTTGAGTTTTCCGCCGCCGCCAAAGCCCTCGCCTCTATGTTTTCATCGCGTGAAGCTGTCGCTGCTGGATGACAAAATTGTTTGAAATCATTCAATGCGCGCTATGCCCGCCAATCGCCTTTTTCGCCTCGTGTATTTTTTCATTTTGTCCGGCTTGCGTTTTAATTCGGCTGTGCTATTGGTTTTCTTGAGGCAGGACGAAAGCGCCTGTTTCTCATATCTTGGCTAGTGTCGGCGAAAGCCGATGCGATAATGCCCTTCATCCCATAATGGGTCAGGCAATTTTGCCTGTTTATTACCTCTCTTGAGGCTTATTGGCGAGAACTGACGCCGGTTTGCTGTCAGTTTGATGACCCCCACTTCCCAAAACATGGCCGTGCTATGCCTTGGAAAGTCGGTTTTTGAATCCCGAAAATTGTAATGAAATCATTACAACGTGCGTATGCGATTTGAGGTAAAAAATGTGCCTTGAAGCCAAAAACCAGAAAAAAACTTTGGGTAACGGGTTACACAAAGTTGGTTTCGGATTCGGCTATAAACGTGATTGCGACATCAAACAACGAAATGAAAAGTCATGATGATTTCATCACAACCTAGCGAACGGATTTTTGGTAAAAAGCAAAAATGAGCGCGAAAAGAATTTTGCTCGATAAACGAACAATGAAAGCGGAAGCGCATGAGAAAATGAGTGGCAAAGTCATTTTGTCCTGAATTTGAGACAAGAGACGACCGCAAAGATGGAAAATTTAAGCCAATGAAACAACGCAGTTTCATTTTCATCGGGCGACTCGTGAGCCGATTGCGTAATCAACTCGGATTGACGCAACCGGATTTCGCCGTCGAGTTGCAGCTTGCGGGCTGGCATGAGGCCAGCCGCGACACCGTTGCCAAACTCGAAGGCGGCACGCTCCGCGTTGATTTGATCCAAGTCCGGTATTTGGCCGACGCGCTCGGCGTTCCACCGCCGCAATTCCTTTCTAAAATTGATTGGAACAAAATTGATTTTTCTTCCGACAAAAACCGCAACCAGTGAAACGTATGGAAACCATCCCCGAACAAAACCAACCATCACCACCAAGCACGGTGACGCCCGCCGAACGGCTGGCGTATTCCATTCAGGAAGCCGCCGACCTGCTTGGCATCCACTATTACACCATGTATCGGCTGATTCAGCGGCAAAAAATAAAAACCTGCCGCGTGTTGCGCGGCAAATTGCTCGTGCCGCGCGTTGAACTGGTCAAACTTTTACAAACCGATTTGAAATAATTATGAACCACAATCACATCCCCACAGAACAGGAAGAGCAAGTCGCCGCCGAAGCGAACGCCATTTTCGCCGAACAGATGAAGCATTTCAAAAACGCTTGCGGCGCACTTCAAGACATCGAAAGCAATCTGACGATCATCGGTAACGAGGCATTCAAGACCGCGCTGCTTTCGCCCGGACGCACCATCCAAACGGACGACGGCACGGAATGGCGGCATGGCCTTGATTTGTCAAACATAACGTCCATTTGCCACCGCCGAACGGAAGCGGGCTTGGAATTTGCCATTGTCGAATGTCTGTCGTTACCGTCCGGCGAGCAGAAGGAAGTATTAAACAGCGGCCACAACGTCAGGGACGTTTTGCGCGATTTCTTAAACGACCAGAAGCAGGTTTTGAATCTCTGGAAAGACGACGTGAAAGAGCAGGTGAAGGAACATCTCGATAAAAATTATCCGCGCCAAGACATGGGCATCGTCGTTGAATCATTTGAAATCAAAATGTCGCGCGCCGTTTCTGAAATAAGATCGCTGGCGCAAAATCAAAGTCACGGCATCCGAATTTGAAATTCTTTCGCTGTGGAAATCTGATACTGCTTTTTGATACTATGTGCCTTTTTTGCCGCTCAAATAGACTCAATAAGAGCAAAGCTCAAATGTAAAATCATCAATGTTTATCGGATTTTATGATGATAGACAACCTTGAACAAAAGCGAGCAAACGTCATTTTTCAATTTCGAGTCAGGTGCCTTCAACCACTCAGCCACCCTTCCGCTCGTTTATTTACAAGCACTTAACGAGGTCTTGCGATCTGCAAATTAACTTCCTGATACTGCAATCTGATGCTTCTCATGTGAATGACCGCTTTGCAGCATCAAAAGTCCTTTGGTCAAAGACACTATTTGCAATTTTGATTCGTTACATGCCACCGGGCATTTATTTCTCACGAATTCGGGTTCGGGGCAAGCTGATTCGCCGCTCGCTCAAAACAACAGGCTGGCCGTCGCCAGGCTCCGGCTGGGGGGATTTGGAAAAAATCGAACGCCAGCGGATTGAACGGCAGGGGGCTACTGGCAGCTTACGCATGGTCATAGACGGGCGATTGGTTGACCACACCCAATGCACGAAAACGCGCTGCCATCAACTTAATGACGACTCCGGTCATGTTTTGAAATAAAGCGGTTTTAGCATGGTGACGTGATTAAAAAAGTTGCGGCTTGTTGCAACTTGGTATGCAAATATAATCGGGTTGTCAAATTGCATGACCAGTCAACTCACCCCCGAAACACCCGATGCCGAGTTGGTGCGCCTGGCCAAAGCCGGCGAGTTGGACGCCTTCGAGGCATTGACCAACCGTTACGAACAGCGGGTCTATGGGCTGGCCATGCGGATGTTGCGGCAAGAACAGGATGCAGAGGATGTGACGCAGCAAACTTTTTTAAGCGTTCTGGAAAATCTCGAAGGTTTTCGCGGTGAGGCGAGTTTTTCCACCTGGGTGCTGCGAATTGCCGGCCATGCAGCGCTCAAAATCATCCGCAAACGGAAAGGGCTGAACACCGTTTCCTTGGAAGAGGCGACGGAGCCATCTGATGATTTGAATTCCATTCCGCACCCGGAATTCATCGCCGACTGGCGACAATCGCCGGAACATCTGGTGGAACGGAATGAAGTCCGCCGGTTGCTGGACGACGCGTTGGCGCGGCTGGATGAGAAGCATCGCCTGGTTTTTTTGCTGCGCGATGTGGAGGGGTTGTCTGTCAAAGAAACCGCCGATGCGCTTGAATTGAGTGAGGCCAATGTGAAAGTGCGGCTGCTCCGCGCCCGGCTGCAATTGCGCGAGGAATTAACCCGCGTGCTGGGCGACCCGGCACGGCAATTGGTCCGGTCGCATCACTACCACGAATGAAAAATCATTTTCAAAAATACCCTGTAACCTTCGACCGGCTGGCGGCTCGGTCTTCAAAGAGACAAAAACCATGAAGTGCGAAGAACTGATGGCGATGTTGAACGAATACGTGGACGGCACGGTTGACCCGGCTGTCTGCGTCGAGTTCGAGAAGCACATGGCGGGCTGCAATCCCTGCCAGGTGGTCGTGGACAACATCCGCCAGACCATCACGCTCTACAAGGACGGCCGGCCGTATGCGATGCCGGTGCAATTCCGCGAGAAGATGCACGACGCCTTGCGCAAAAAGTGGAAGGAAAAATTTCACGCGAAATGATTTCGTTGCCGTTTTGCTGGAGTCAAGCAGTTCATGATCTGCCCAATCGCGTTTCAAACATTCCGTTCGCACGAGCTTTGTAACCTTTCACCGATCTGCGGCTCAATGCCTGCATGAACAGGTTGGTCTGGATTCTGGCCAGCACAAGCAGCGCGTCAATGGTGGCGGCTGCTGACGTTTCTGGTGAGCGCATATTTGGTTGTCTCCGGCATCACCGGCTTTTGCCCGGTAAAGAATTTTTAAAGAAAACAGCTTGGTGAAGCAGCGGATGATGGTGCCGCCAAGGATTGACCCTATGAATTGGACAACCACTTTGATCATCGCGGCAGTCGTCGCGGTCATTTTTATGATAAAAAAATCCGGCCGGATTTCGGCCAAAGACGCACTCGAAAAACTGAAAAGCGGCGCGCTGGTGATTGACGTGCGCAGCCCCGGCGAGTTTGGCTCCGGCCATCTGGCGGCGGCCATCAACATCCCGTTGGATGAAATTGAAACCGCCCTGCCGAAGCGTGTGAAGGACAAAAATCAAGCGCTGCTGTTGCACTGCGCGAGCGGTATGCGCAGCGGCGCGGCGAAACAGAAATTGAAAGGCATGGGCTACGCGAACTCCTTCAATCTGGGTTCGTATGGCCGGGCTGAAGAAATCATGGGCCAAGCCAAAGGCAATTGATTTCGTCGCCCGCGACGGATTTTTTCATTACCCTCGAACAAATGAGCATTTCTCTGGAACGAAAAGTTGCACTGGTCACCGGCGCAACGCGCGGCATTGGGCGCGCGATTGCCGAACGCTTGAGCCGGGCAGGCGCGGCCGTAGTCATCAACTATGAGCACAGCGCCGACGAGGCACGCAAACTCGTGGGCGAAATTGAATCCTCCGGCGGGAAGGCGTTTGCCATCCAGGCTGATGTCGGGCGCGTGGCCGAAGTCGTCCGTTTGTTTGATGAAACCATCGCGCGCTTCGCGAAGCTGGACATTTTGGTGAACAACGCCGGCCTTATGTTCACCAAGCCAGTCGGCACTGTGTCCGAAGCGGAGTTCGACCGAATTTTTGCGGTGAATGTGAAGGGTGTATTTTTCGCCTGCCAGCAAGCCGCCACGCGCTTGGCCGAAGGTGGGCGCATTATCAATGTTTCCAGTTCCACGACGGCGCGGATGATGCCGAACTACGCGGCCTACGTCGCCACTAAAGGCGCGGTGGAACAACTCACGCGCTCGCTCGCCGGGGAACTCGGCTCGCGCGGCATCACGGTCAATGTGATTTCACCCGGCCCGACGGAAACCGAATTGTTCAAGGCCGGCAAAACAGCGGAACAGATCAAACAATTCGCCCAGGCGGCGGCATTGGGGCGGCTTGGCCAACCGGCGGAAATCGCCGACGTGGTGGCGTTTCTTGCGTCTGACGCGGCTGGCTGGGTTACTGGCCAAAACCTACGAATCAACGGCGGCATTGCTTGAAACGTTGGCCTCCTAAATCGGACGCATATTCTAATCACGTTTGAATTCAAAGACCGTCCCGACGCTGGCGGGATGGCAAATGTCCTCGAATGCTCGCCACAATTTGGCCGTCGCCGGCCAACCGGTGCAGTGGGCGGGCGCAAGAATCTCCAATTTAGCGTCACGCAGGCACGCAATGGTTTGCTCAATGCGTTCTTCGCGCGCTGAACCGAGATGCAGGCCGCCAATCACGGCGCTCACGGGTTTTCCGCCGGTCAGATGTCGGACATAATTTAGCGTGTTGACCACGCCGGAATGGGCGCAGCCCAGCAGCAAAATGACGCTGTGGCCAAGGTCAATCACCAGTGCCTGATCATCTATGAGCGAGTCGGTGCGTATGTTTTCGGCATCCAGAAAGAATGCGCCGCCAGCGTCTTCGTAAGCTGTCGCACGCGGAATTTCGCCGGTGGCAAAGACACCTTCCACGATCTCGGTGCGAGTGGTTGTTTCAATGAATCCGCCCGCGCGACGGCGAATGGCTTGCACCACGCAATCGCTCATGCCTATCTCACGCGACAATCCGGCCTGGTTGCGGCTGTATTTGTTTTCAAACGCGGCGGGATGCAGATAAATCCGAGCCTCGGGCACGACCTCCAGCATCGCGGGTATTCCGCCGGTGTGGTCGTAGTGGCCGTGGCTCAACACAATGGCCTCTACGCGATCCAATGGCAGCCGCAAGGTTTCCGCGTTGATCACTGCCAAGTCGGTTTGTCCGGTGTCGAACAACAAACCATGTTCCCCGCATTGAACGTGAAATGACAGCCCGTGTTCCGCGACCAGTCCCTGGCGATGGACGCTGTTCTCGACGAGCATAGTGATGCGAATGGTTTCACTCATGTTGTTTCATAAATTTTCCGGTGGCGCTGGCCCTGACCGCGCCGCCTTGCGTCAGTTCAGCCCGCAGTTGATACAAACCGTGTGCATCGTCCTCCAGTCAGGCTTGCAGAAACACTTCTTCGGATGCAGTGACACTTTCATGGTAGCGCACTTTCAATTCCGCAGTCAGCCCGCGAATGCCGCGCGCAAAGAGGCAGTTGGTCATCGCGCCATCAAGCATGGCCGCAATCACGCCGCCATGCAGCAAGCCGGAATAACCTTCCAGCGCACTATGCCCCAAAAATTTCGCACTCACGCTGCCGTCCGGTTCCGGTTCGTAGCGCAGTGCCAGCCCCATTGGGCTTGAGCCGCTGCACACAAAGCAAAATGGATGCGCCTCCGTCTGGTTATTGACCAAACGGTTTTGAGCGAGGTCAGGCGCAACGGGTGTTGTCTTCATTAAGAAGGGCATTGGTGGCCGTCCTCGTGATGGTGCGCGGCACAGGTCAAGCCGGAGTCTTTCCATTTGCCGGCCAGAAAAGTTTCCGCGGCTTTGCGGGCGTCGCCAGAACAACCCCGGTGGACTTCGATCCCTTGGCGTTGGAGAACATCCACCGCTCCGGCCCCCATGTTGCCCGCCAGGAGAATGGAAACGCCCTTGGCCTTCAAAATCACTGCGATGTTGGACTTGCAGCCGCAGCCCGTGAGCGAAGGCAGAATCCCGGCTTCCTGCACGGCGTTGTGATCATCGGCTGTAAATAGACTGTATTGCCGGCAATGGCCAAAATGGTCATCAACGGTGTTGTCGAGCCGGGTGGGAACCGCAATTAATATACTCATGTTTCAGCTTTCGTTTTTATGGATGGACAGTTTTCGCGGACCATTCTGGCTCCGCAGGATGGACATTGACTCTCCCGGCAAGGCTTGCCTCGCACATGGGCAATCTTGGTATTGCATCGGGTGCAAAGACAAAAACCGTTGGTTTCGGTCGCGGATGAATCGGGATTCAACCGCCGCACGGTGGATTTGTGGCAGAACGGGCACGCGGCCTTCTCATCAGAGCAGACAAAGAGTTTGGAGCACCGTCCGCACCGATTCCAACAATCGTGTGTCTGGTAATTACCGCCTTCAATTAAAAGGGCCTTCCCCTCCACCAAGGCAGTCGAAAGAGTTCGCCGGGCCTTTTCATAGACGCGGGTGAAGGTAGGGCGGGACACTTTCATTTGCTGGGCCGCCTCCTGATGGGAGAGACCCAAATAATCTGCCAAGCGCACGGCTTCATACTCCTCGAAAAGCAAAGTGACCGATTCCAGATTGCGCATCGGTATGCCAAAGGGCTTGAATCCCTCCATGATGGGAGGTTTTTCAATTGATCGGCGGTTGACTGGACGGCCCATAAATAAACTTGTTATGAACCATTGTTCATAACTATCTTTAACTTGTCAACCGATTATGAAGACCGGGTGGCATTCACATGAGTCCCATTCGCCATAAGCGAAACTATCAGCACGCTGCACAACGAGGGGTAACACCGCGCTGGCAGGGAAAATCCATCTGACTTTGTAACTTTTAAGCCCCTCGTGGCTCATTCCTGTTATGAAAGAACACGCCCTGAAAGTTTTCCGGCAGCCGCCGGAACGGCTCAACTGCGCCCAAGCCGTGCTTCATGCCTGGCGCGAAGTTTCCGGGGACGCGTCCATAGCACTCGCCGATTTCAAACCGTTTGGCGGTGGCCGGGCACCGGACGGACTTTGCGGCGCGTTGCACGCGGCCTGCATGGTCGCGCCCGGCCGGGCGGAGGCATTGAAGCAAAATTTCGCCGCGCGGCTCGGCTCGCGCTACTGCCGCGAACTGCGCGCGGCCAAAGTGCATCCGTGTGAAACCTGCGTGGCGTATGCCGCCGAACTGCTGCGGCCAACATGAATGCAGTTCCAGCCGACAAATTGAAAGGCGACCACCAACACCCCAAACCGATGGCCGGTCCCGGTCACCACGCCAAAGTCTTCGCGCTGGCGTTTGTGGTCATCTGTCTGATGCTGTGGGCGTCACCGCCAACCGCGTTGGTGGCGGGCATTTTGTTTGCGCTTTTGATCGGGCATCCGTTCGCCCATTGGAATCACCACGTCACCAAATGGCTGTTGCAAATTTGCGTGGTGCTGCTGGGCTTTGGCATGAACCTGCCGATGGTGCTGCGCTTGGGACTCAACGGCTCGGTGTTTGCCGCTGCCACCATCGGGGCAACGCTGTTGCTCGGTTATTGGCTGGGGCGAAAGCTCACGCTGGACAGCAAAACCGCCACGCTTATTTCGGTTGGCACCGTCATCTGTGGCGGCTCGGCCATCGCCGCCGTCAGCCCGGTCATCGGGGCTTCGGAGGCGGAAATCGCCGTGTCCATCGGCACGATTTTTCTGTTGAACGCCGTCGCACTTTACGTTTTTCCGCTCACCGGTCATTTGCTGCATTTGAGCCAGGCGCAATTCGGCCTGTGGGCGGGCGTGGCGATCCACGACATTTCCTCGGTGGTCGGCGCGGGCATGAGCTACGGGCCAGACGCTTTGACGACCGCCACGGCAGTCAAGCTGTCGCGCACGCTCTGGATCGTGCCGCTGACGCTGGCGCTGGCCTTTGACGTTGCCCGGCGAAAACCGGCGAACGTGGGCGGGGAATTTTCCCGGCGAAACAAGCACTTCAAAATCGCTCTGCCGTGGTTTATCGGATTTTTTCTGCTGGCGTCGCTGCTGCGGAGTTATGTGCCGGTCATTTCGACCTGGTCGCCGCAGCTTTCGGAAATCGCGCGCCGGGGCATGATTCTCGTGCTGTTCCTGATCGGCACTTCGCTTTCTCTCCGCGCGTTGCGGGCGGTCGGCTGGCGAACGGTGGTGACGGGACTGACCTTGTGGCTGTTTGTCAGCATTGCATCGCTGCTTGCCATTCTCCTTTTGAAACTGACAACCTGAATCATGGACGCCAAATTTTGGAACAACCGCTACGCCGCGCCACAATACATTTTCGGCGAAAGGCCGAATGCTTTCGTGGCGGAAATGGCTTCACAGATCCCCGCCGGGCCGGTGCTTTGCCTCGCCGAAGGCGAAGGACGCAACGCCGTTCACCTCGCGACACTCGGCCATCAGGTGACGGCGGTGGATCAATCGGAAGCCGGTTTGGCCAAAGCCCTGCGACTCGCGGTGGCACACGGCGTTGAAATTGAAACGGTTGTTTCCGACCTGGACTATTTTGACATCAAACCCGGTGCATGGGCGGGAATCGTTTCAATTTTCGCGCATCTTCCGCCGCCGCTGCGTCGCCGGATTCACGCTCAAGTGGTGACAGGCCTTCGTCCCGGCGGCATGTTTTTGCTCGAAGCCTACACGCCGGCACAACTGGCTTTTGAGACCGGCGGGCCAAAATCGCCTGAACTGCTCATGTCGCTGGCGGAATTGCATGAAGAACTCGCAGGATTGGAATTGCTGATCGGACGCGAAATTGAACGCGATGTCATCGAAGGCGATGGTCATACCGGGCGCGGCGCGGTGGTGCAAATTCTCGCCCGCCGACACGAGTAACGGTTCTGTCCAGCGCGGCTTATGAACGGTGCGTGCAGCAATTCATTCCGTGGATTGACTGACTGGGCGAGTGGATTAATTGTAACTTTTCCGGTTCTCGCGGCTCGGTATGGGTGTATGAAAATGCACCTGCTTATCCGCCGGTTTGCCGGCACGTTTATCCTCGCCAGCCTGCTGCTGGCGCATTATCAAAGCGCCTACTGGCTCTGGGTCGCCGCGTTTGTCGGCTTCAACCTGCTGCAATCGTCGTTCACGAACTTTTGCCCGCTGGAAATCGTGTTGAAAAAGTTTGGCGTGGGCGGCTCGTGCGGCTGCGACGAAAAAAAATCTGGCGGTTCGTGCTGTTCGTGACAGAGTTTTTTTCCATGAAACGCCTTCTGCTTCCCATTCTCGTCGCAGCGGTTCCGTTTTTCTCCGGCTGCCACAAAGCCCCGGAGCAAAATCAAACGGAACCGCCGTCCGCCACCGTCCGCGCCGAAACCGCCGAACACAAATCGCGCGTGGCCACGGAAGCCGTTGTCGGCACGGTGCGCCCGAAATTGAGCGCGGCCATCGAGGCGAAAGTCAGCGGGCGCATCGAGCAGATGCTTGTCGTGCCCGGCCAGATGGTGACGAACGGCGAATTGCTCGTCCAACTCGATGCGCACGAAATCCAATCGCGGCTGGATCAGGCCGCCGCCGCGAGGCAGCAGGCCGAGAGCGATTTCAAGCGCGCCAGCGATTTGATGGCGCAAAAAATCCTTTCACAGTCGGAGTTTGACAGCGCGCAATCGAAATTCCGCATGGCCGCCGCCGCCGAGTCCGAGGTGAAAACCATGCTGGACTACACCAAAATTGTCGCGCCGTTTGATGGTGTCATCACCCGCAAGTCCGCCGACGTGGGCGACCAGGCCGCGCCTGGCAAAACACTGCTGCAAATGGAAAATCCCGCCACGCTCCGCCTTGAATCCGACGTGCCGGCGGCGCTCATCGGCAACGTGAAACTCGGCGACCGGCTTGCCGTGCGCATCGCCGGCGTCACCAATGAGCTTGAAGGCACCATCGCCGAAATGTCGCCCGCCGCCGACCCGAACAGCCGCACGTTTCTGGTAAAGCTGGATCTGCCAGCCACGCCGGGGCTGCGGTCGGGACAATTTGGCCGCGTCACCGTGCCCGTCGGCGAAGTCAGCGCCATTCGCATTCCCGCCGCCGCCGTGATCCAGCGCGGGCAGATGGAGCTGGTTTTCGTCGTGGCCGGTGGCCGCGCGCAACTGCGCCTCGTCAAAACCGGAGCGTGCGTTGGCGATGAAGTGGAAGTAGTTTCCGGCCTGGATTCCGGAGAACAAGTCGTGGCCGCCGGCGCGGCGACCTTGATGGACGGGCAACCGGTGACTGTCAAACCGTGAAAGCCACCAAAGAAAATCCACCGGCAGCGCATCCCGGCATCGCCGGCCGCATCGCGCAGGCGTTTGTGGACTCCAAGCTGACGCTGCTCATCGTCATCGCGTCGCTGCTGCTCGGCGTTTTTGCCGTCGTCATGCTGCCGCGCGAGGAAGAGCCGCAAATCAAGGTGCCGATGGTGGACGTGCTGGTATCCATGCCGGGATTCCATGCGAAAGAAGTCGAGGAGCGCGCCACGCGCCCGATGGAAAAGCTGCTCTGGGAAATTCCCGGAGTCGAATACATCTACTCCACGTCCAGCGAGGGCCAGGCAACGGTCATCGTCCGGTTCAAGGTCGGCGAGGACATGGATTCCAGCCTGGTGAAGCTGAACCAGAAGCTGCAATCCAACTACGACAAAATTCCGCACGGCGTTTCGCAACCGCTCATCAAGGCGTGGTCCATTGACGACGTGCCGATTCTCTGCCTGACGTTCCACAGCGCGCATTACGATCATCTCACGCTGCGCCGGCTCGTTGCACAGGTGGACGACGCGGTGAAACAGGTGCCGCAGGTGGCCGCGACGACCATCATCGGCGGCGAGCACCGACAGATTCGCGTGCTGCTCGACCCGGTAAAACTCGCGGCGCGAAATCTTTCGCCCGCCGGCCTCGTGCCGATGATCCAGCAGGCGGACAAACAGTATGCCGCCGGCGAGCTGACCACGGACAACCGTGAAGTCGTCGTGGAAACCGGCGCGTTTTTACAGACTGCCGAAGACGTTGGCGACGTGGTGGTGGGCGTTTATTCCGGCAAGCCGGTTTACTTGCGCGACGTGGCGGACATCGTGGACAACGGGGAAGAACCGAGCCAGTATGTGTTCTTCGGCCAAGGTAGGGCAGGCGTCTCGCCTGCCCAGCCGAGCGAAAGCGAGGCAATGAAAGACGGGCAGGCGGGACGCCTGTCCTACTCTGAAGAACCCGCCGTCACACTTGCCATCACCAAACGGCCCGGCGCGAATGCCATTTCCGTAGCGCGGCAGGTTTTGAAAAAAGTGGATACACTCCAGGGCTACATCATTCCGTCCGACGTGCAGGTCACCATCACACGCAATTACGGTTTGACGGCGGAGGACAAATCCAACGAACTGCTCTGGCACATGCTGCTCGCGGTGGTGAGCGTGTCGGTTCTGATTCTGCTGGCGCTGGGCTGGCGCGAATCGCTCATCGTGCTGCTGGCGATTCCCGCGACGCTCGCGCTGACGCTGCTGGTCTTTTACCTCTACGGCTTCACGCTGAACCGCATCACCCTGTTCGCGTTGATTTTTTCAATCGGCATCCTGGTGGACGACGCCATCGTCGTCGTCGAAAATATCGTCCGCCATTTTCATCTGCCGGCAAGCCGAGACCGCAGCCGCGCCGCCGTGGCCATCGAAGCGGTGAGCGAAGTCGGCAATCCGACGATTCTCGCGACGTTCGCGGTGATTGCCGCCGTGCTACCGATGGCGTTCGTCGGCGGGCTGATGGGACCTTACATGCGGCCAATCCCAATTGGCGCGAGCGCGGCGATGGCTTTCTCGCTGGCGATTTCCTTCATCGTCACGCCGTGGGCGGCCGTCCGCATTTTGCAATGGCGGAGGAAAATTCATGCGCTCGGCAGTCACGGGCCGGATCATGAAGCCGCGAGCGAAAATTTCTTTGGCCGGATGTATCGCGGACTGATGACACCGCTGATTGCCAGCGCGAAAAGGCGTCATCAATTTCTTGCCGCGCTCGTCGGGTTGCTGCTGGCTTCGATGACGCTCGTCGGCGTTGGCTGGGTGAAAGTGAAGATGCTGCCGTTCGACAACAAGAGTGAATTTCAAATCATCCTGAATATGCCGGAAGGCAGCTCGCTCGAACGCACTGCGCAGTGCGCCCGCGAAATCGCCGCCGCCGTCCGCACCGAGCCGGAGGTGACGGATTACGAGATTTATGCCGGCGTCGCTTCGCCGTTCAATTTCAACGGCCTGGTGCGCCACTATTTTTTGCGCAGCGGCGCGAACGTGGCGGATTTGCAAATCAACCTGGTTCCGAAAAGCGAGCGCAAGGCCCAGAGCCACGACATCGCCAGGCGCGTGCGTCCGCGCGTGGCGGCGATTGCCGCGAAATTCGGCGCGCGCGCCGCCGTGGCCGAAGTGCCGCCCGGCCCGCCGGTGTTGCAAACTTTGGTTGCCGAAATTTACGGGCCGACCGAGCAGGACCGGCTCGCGCTGGCGCACAAGGTCATTGATATTTTTCACAGCACGCCCGGCATCGTGGACACGGACTGGTATATCGAAGCCGACCAGCCGAAGGACGAATTCGTGATAGACAAGGAAAAGGCGGCGTTGAACGGCATCAGCGCGGAGACGATTTCGCAGACGCTCAAGATCGCCGTCGGCGGCGAGTCGGTGGATTTGCTGCACGTTCCGCGCGAAAAAGAGGACGTGAACATCGTCCTGCAACTGCCGCTGGCCGACCGGAGCAACCCGGACGATCTGCTGGCGTTGGGCGTCCGTTCCGGCGACGCCAATGCGCTTCCCGAACCGCTGGCCGCCGGCGCGGCTGCGCCGCTCGTGCCGTTGCGCGAACTGGTCACGGTAAGGCACATCATCATTGACAAAAGCATCTATCACAAAAATCTCATGCCGGTCACCTACGTCATCGGTGATGTGGCCGGCGTGGTGGAAAGCCCGGTGTATGCGATTTTGAAAATGAACAAGGCGCTGGCAAAGCTCGACACGCACCAATTCGGCGGCGACGGCTCGCCGTTGAAAATATACAATGCCGTCCTGCCGTTCAGCGAACAGCAGCCTTCCATGAAATGGGACGGCGAATGGCACATTACCATCGAAGTGTTCCGTGATTTGGGCATGGCCTTCGCCGCCGTGCTGGTGCTGATTTACATTTTGATGGTCGGCTGGTTCAAGTCGTTCCTCACGCCGATGATTGTGATGGTAGTGATTCCGTTTTCGCTCATTGGTGTTTTGCCGGCGCACGGAATCCTGCACGCCTTTTTCACGGCGACTTCCATGATCGGCTTCATGGCGGGCGCGGGCATCGTGGTGCGCAATTCCATCATCCTCGTGGACTTCATCGAAATGCGGCTGGCGGGGGGCCATCCGCTGGCGGAGGCGGTGATCGAGGCGGGCATGGTGCGATTCCGGCCGATCATGCTGACGGCGCTGGCGGTGGTGGTGGGCGCGTCTGTGATTCTGTCCGACCCGATTTTTCAGGGACTGGCCATCGCGCTGATGGCGGGCAGTTTGATCTCCATGTTCACCGCACCGGTGCTGGTGCCGCTGCTGTATTTCATGGCGAACAAATCAAGCAGACAAAAGTAACCGCTGGCTGGCCCGTTGAATCTACTGATTAACAACAGTAACGGACTTTTCATCTGCCCCGTTCCATTGCGCTCCGCATTGCACCCCGCGCGGTTAAACAGCCGTTAACGACCGGCCTTTAATGCTTCTGCCCGTGCGCCAAAAGCCCTTTCCCAATCCACGCCCGGCGCCAAGCCGCTGTTTTCCATGTGCGTGATAAGCGCGGGTTCCGGCGACCACAATTTCCGCCGCTTGCCGAAAAGGATTTGCCGCCAAGCATGGCGCCACGCCAGCGCGTGTGAGGCGGGAAAATACAACCCGTCGCCCAGGCTTCTGATCCATGACCACGGATTGCAGACGCGCTTTTTCGTCAGCGCCATCCAAATGCCGAGATCGGAGTTTTTCACATAGGTTTTGAAAACGGTTGTGGATTCCGCAACCGCCTCGCGCCGTGCCATGAAGGTTAGGCAGGTGGAAGCAACCGTCCGCCAGCGGCAGCCATCTTCGAATATTTCCGGTCCGCGAAATCGGTGGACGAACTTTGAATGAAAGTCCGCGTGGTCGTATGGCGTCACGAAGTCGGCTTCGGGATGGTGCCGCATGAAATTCACTGCGCGTTCAAGCGAATGCGGCAGATACAAATAATCGTCCTCTGCAAAATAAACCAAACCGGCATCGGTCTGTGTGCTCAAAATTTCCACCTGCCGGATGAAGGTTGCGCTGTTGCCTTCGCCGCCAAGTGGAATCAGTTCCATCGGCGTTTCGGGGAAAATGGATTTGAGCAGCTCTGTGTAGGCCGGCGGGCAGTTGTCCAGCAACACCCACAGTTTGATTTTTAGATTGCCGATGCCTTCCCTGAAAGTTTCCAGATTAAGCCGCGCGAGCGCCAGTTTGTCTTTGAATCCAAAAATCGGGTCGCGCGACACACCCGGATAAATGCGGTAACAAACGGCCAGATCAAATTTCCCCCGATTTGTCATGTGATGGTCATTTCGCATCCACCCGCGGCGGGCCGAACTTGATGGTCCGTTTGACTTCATCCCAGCGGTTCAGGCGCAGTTTGAAGAATCGCAGCATCCAGAAATCAGAACGCTTGCGGAACGTCGCGATCCTTTTTCGATGGCGCGAAATGTGGCTGCGCAGCCGCCAGCAGTCGCGCAGGACGCTCCAGAAACTGGCCCGCACAAACGACCAGCGCCGCAGCAGCAACGCGCCGGCCAGCGATTCCAAAAATAGCAGCGCGATGAGCGGAATGATTGCCAGCAGCAGGATGTGTTGTCCGTTTTTCAGCAGGGTCAGCAGGCAATTTCGGTTTGTCAGGAACCGCTTCCGGTCGTTTGTTCGGAATTCCACGGTTGTAATGCCGCCGGATGGATTCACGCCCGCCGCGCCGCGATGGTGCAGTTTCGCCTCAAAAATGCCGGCGACTTTGTAGCCGGCAATCCACACGCGCCAGGACAAATCGGCGTCGTCGGAGTAAATGAAATAGTCCGCATCGAACATTCCGAGCTGGTTGAAGGCATCGGCGCGGATCAAATAGGAGCAGCCGCCGGCAATGAAAATCTCCCGGGTGTGCGTTGCCACCGCCGACGGGCTGGGCAGACCAAAGAAGTCAAAGCCGTAAAATCCAAAATCCTGATACGAATTATCCGGGTAATTCAAAACCAGCGGCGTGGAGGCGGCTGCGCTGATCTTTTCGGTTCCGGCAATCAGCTTTTCCATGCAATCCGGTTCGAGCCAGGTGTCGTTGTTCAGAAAAAGGAGCCAGCGGCCTTTTGCCGGTCGCGCGCCGGAATTGTTGCCTTCGCAGAAACCGAGATTTTCCGAATTGCGGACGATGCAAGCTGACGGGAAATCCGTCAGCAATTTCCGGGCGACCGCGACCGAGTCGTCGGTGGAATTGTTGTCCACCATGACCGTCTCAATTTGGTGGAGAATCGTCTGCGCCTTGATGGATTCAAAGCATTTCGGCAACCAGTTCGCGCCGTTGCAATTCAGCACAATGATGCTGACCAGCGGCTGGCCGTCCGCGCGGCCGAAATGTTCGATGTGGCTTCCCATTTATTTCAAAGTTTGTTCCGGCTTCAGCTTCGCGACCAGATTTTTTTCGCCACGCCGCGTTTTGTAGGTCCAGACGCCCCATGCGTTGCCGAGCACGCTGCCGAGGCACGCCGGCAGGTGCCAGAGCCAGCGCGCGTCGCGATCGCGAAGCAATCCGGCGGCGGTGTGGAAAAGCGGACCGATGAACGTGACACAGTAAATCCCCGCCAGCCACAGCGGCACGGGCGGTTTTTCCTTCATCCAGTTTGTTTTTGCCTCCTCCTGCACCTGCAGAAAATGCACCGTGGCGCGACGGCGTTTTTTGACGAAGCCCCAAAGCGTCTGGACGTAATAATGGTGAACGCCGCGCCCGCGAACGCGCAGCCACTCGCGTTTGCCGGCGCGCATGAGGTGCAGCGCCGCGTGCGTGTCCTGAAAATGTTCGCCGGCCTTCACGGATTCCAAATCTGCGCGGCGATAAACAAAGCCGTTCGCACCGAGCGGATACGAAAGTGAATTTTCCGGAAGCGTCCAGCGTTCGATCTCGCCGTCACAGGCGACGAGCCGCGGGTTTGTGCTCATCAGCCAGGCGATCGGGTCGCTGATGTGCAGCAGGTGCGTGATGTAGGCGCAGAACGAACTCATTTTCGACGACGGCAGATAATAGCTCTCGACGCCAAGCGCCTGCGGATTGGCACCAAGCGCCTTCACGGCCAGCTCGATGTAGTCGGCGTGGGTGATTTCGTTGTCGGCGTCCACGAAGACGATGAATTCGCCGGTGGCGTGCTGGAGCGCGAGGCGTTTGCCTTCCTCCATGTTCTTGCCGTCGTCATCGAGGACGATGGCGCCGAATTTTTTTGCGATGTCGCGCGTGCGGTCGGTGGAGTGCGCGTCGGCGAGGATAATTTCGCAGCGGTCGCGCGGATAACTTTGGCGCGCGATGGACGACAAAATATTGTCGAGCAAGGCCTCGGCATTCAGCGTCGGCATGATGAAGCTGACGCGCGGCGGATGTTCCAAACCGGACGGCATGAGGCTATTGTGTCTGACGGCACGGCAAATTCCAATCAGCTTTGCGCCGGTGCGGCGGTTTTGCGGGGGCGCATGGCGGCAATCCAAACCAGAAAGATGATGACAAAGACGATCCCGGCGGCAACCGGCATCACCCGCAGCAAATTCGCCGGCGATTTGCCGAGGAACAGGAGTGCCAGCCAATAGACCAGACCGAGCGCGCCGTAGAGCAGCGAGATTTTGAGCCAGCGGCTGGCCAGCGCCCACATCGCCAGCGCCTGCAACAAACCGGCGAACGCCATTGTGATTGAAAGCGGGACGAGCATTTCGGCGGCTTCGGGCGTGTATTTGCCGAGAATTTTGAGGCAGATGATCCGGGTCGAAAGGAGGATGGCGACGCCGCATCCCAGCCCGACGGCATAAAGTCCGAGCAATCTCAATTGTTCGCGCAAGGCGCTGCCTTGGTGCTGGCTTGACCGATGCGTGAACAGAACGGTCAACATGGGACCGACGGCCGTCGGCAAATTGCGCGCAAAAATGCCCGCGGCGACATAGGCACCGAGTTCGCCCGGATGAAAAGCGGGTTGTATGCGTTGCACGACCAGCAAATCGCCCTGGGTGAAAAAATAAGTGCCTCCGGAAAACGCCGCCGCGACAATGAGGTAGTGGACAAATTCAGCGTTCCACGGCGAAACCGGTTCGGCTTTCCGCGACATGTCTTTTCTCCAAAAAAGCAGGGCCAGATAGGCCAGCAGCATGAATGCCGAGGCCAGCACGGCCGTTTCCGCCGTGGGATTTTCGATCGTCACCAGTCCGCCGAACGCCAGCCGCAGGCACACCGCCAAGATTCCGATGAACGCCAGCCGTTTGAACCAGCCCAATCCCTGGCAGAGCGCCGTGGCGAATGCGCTCCAAAAACCCATGAGGACGCAGCACAGCGCCGCGAGCATCAGGCCGCGCGGAAAATGGAAAAAATCGCTCAACGGCTTGAGCAACAGCACGGCCAACACGGAGCTGATCAGGGTCAAATGAAAAAGGAATTTCCGGCAGCCGGCGAAAAGCCCCCGCAGGCGCGCGTCGTCGCCGTTGAAATGAAACCGGGCGACGTAATGCGTGACGGCAATCGTGGCGCAGCCCATCGGCAGGCCCAGCAGTTGCGCAAAGCCGAGCGTCGTATTCGCCGTGCCAAAGGGGCCGTCCCCCAGCCGGCGGCGGATGATCATTTGGAAGGCAAAATTGCCCGCTGCAATCAAAATGCTCGCGGCGGAGAAAATGATGCCGCTTTTCAGAAGCTGGTTCGTGCGCGACGGTTTTGGGGTTTGTGTTTCCACTGGCATGATTCAGGCTGATTTGACGCGGAGGCGCATGGATGCTGAGCCGACCGTGGCCGGAAATTTTCCAGGACGGCTAGAGTTCCAGCACGCCGATGCCATATTTGCCTTGATCCGGATTTTGGACGAATTCCCGGCTTTTGAACTGGGTTCGAATTTCCCGCCAGAACCTGTCCACCTCGCATTGTTCCTGGGATGTGTGAACGCAGATGTCGTGAAACGCCACCAGCCCGCCGCGCCGCACCAGGGGCGAATACATTTCAAAATCCTGTTTGACGCCGGCGTAGGTGTGGTCTCCGTCAATGAACAAATAGTCAATGCCCGTCGGCGGGAGCAGGGTTTTCAAATGGTCACGGGTGCTGGCAAGATGCGAGTCCATGCGGAGCAAATGCAACTTTTGCGCCGGCTGGGCAAACCGCCGGTAGACGAGGGCCCGCCAGCCGGGATAGCCGCCGCCGTGAATACCGCCGGGCAGGTCAATGCTCACCACGGTGGCTTTGGGATCGGCGGACGCACACCAGATTGCCAGTGTTCCGCCCCATTTGGTTCCGATTTCAACAATCGTCTGCGGTTTGCTTTGATGGACGAGTGCGGCTAGTTGACTGATTTCGGACGGGAATTGTCCCGGCTCGATCAATTTTCCCGCAGGGCCGAAGGTGAAATCAATGGCTTCCCGGGGTGATGTGCCTTGGGGCGTCCGTTTTCTGAAGTAACGCAGCGCCCAGCCGATGTGCCGAAAATAAAGAAGGACATTTCGCGGCAGCGCCAGCAAGCCCTCGTCGCGAAGGGTCCGTCGCAAGCTGCTGAATTCGTAAAGCATCGCGACATTAAAATCACTCGCCGCCAAGATTGCACGCAAAATAAGGGTGAGCGCGCCGGTCCTGTGATTTTTCCGGGCGGGTTATTTCGGCTGGGTTGGCGTAGCTTTCAAATCCACCTTGAGATAGCCCGGCGGGACCGGCTGGCCGACCATTTGTGCCTGTAGCATGTCCAGCAGCGTGTTCGGATCGTGCAGCTTCAGCAGGCGCTCGCGCCAGTTCAGACAGTTTTCGCGCAAAACGGCATGACGCTCCAGCGCTTCGTGCAGCAGCGGTTTCAACCCGGCGGACGTCAGGCGCATGATGTCCAGGGGAAACAGGCAGTCGTCCAGCCACGGCGCTTCAAATGGCACGCCGCGCCCGATCATCGGCGTTCCCAGGCAGGCGTATTCAAGATGTTTCGGCCCCAGCGTGTCCTGAAGCCCGCCGGTCGAGACGACATACCGGCTTTGACTCGTAATCTCCACGTAGACGTTCCACGGATTGTATCTGCCCTGGTTGTGATAAAACGTGAATGGTTGTCCTTGAAAAGACTCGATCATTCGGGTCAGCCGCAGCCGGTCGCAATAAAGATTGGCGAACGAGTGCTCAAACGGGGCGAACGGATCGCGCATGATCCAGATGCCGGTCACGCCGCCGGTGTTGGCAAAATCATATTTGTATTCGACCGGCCCGGCTTTCAGCGGCAAATCACCCGGAACCACCGCATAAGGAAAATACAAATACCGGCTGGGATCCGTATTTTCCGTTTGCCGGCGAAAATGATTCACGGCGTTCACGAACGGCGAGACGGCCAGCGCCAGCGGTCGCAATGCCGCCGCCATGAAGGAGTATTTTGAAATGCTGTTGAATGGGTTGAACAGCAATGGCGGCGGGCCGTTGGACCAACGCCCTTTTCCCAGCCGGATGGCGATGCCGTTATACTTCCGGAAGACGACATATTCCGCTTCGCGCGTGAACCAATGCGGCATGATCCACCAGTCGTCGTAAACCACCGAAAAGTTCTTCCGTTCGGCCAGAATGGGTTTCAGGGCCATCAATTCACTCGGATGCAGCCGCGTCAGGATGACATGCGCATCACTTTGTCGGAGCCGCCAGCGGAGTTGCCCGATGCCGTCCGTGTCATCGGGGCCTTTGAGGCAGAAAACGGTCGCGCCGCGCGGCTGCAAGGCGTCAATTTCCGCCCGGGCATTGCGTGTCCCCTGGTAAATGGCGTCGCCATAAACCCAGATGCATTCATTCAAAACAATTCGTTTTCCGGACATGGCTGTGAAATCAGGATTCAAAACGCGGCGGCTGATTGAATCATGGCCGGTGCCGCTGTGCAATCTCCTAAAATAAGCCGCCCGCCGGAAGGACGGTTTGACTGTCCGCTGCGGCACGGCTAGCCTTCCATCATTACGTTGACGGCATGAAAGGTTTGGTCCGCAAAATCGGCTGGCGCATCTACCACTTCGTTCACACGAACGGCGTGGCGGCGGACTTCGTTTACTGGGGCGCCTATTACGTCCAGAATTTTTTCCGCGCGCGGCAATACAACCGCTTCTCCAAACGCCACGTCACGCCGGAGGAACTTTTCAAATACCGCCAACTCGTGCCGACCAGCTATCTCGTCACTGGCGTGACGAACATCTGCAACGCCAAATGCACCTTCTGCGCCTACCCGAAAGTCGTTGCCAACAAGACCCTCCAGACCGGCGTCATGTCGTTCGAGGTCTTCAAGAAGGCCGTGGACGAATGGGCAGCGCTCGGCGGCCAGAGTCTCGACCTCACGCCCGTTGTCGGCGACCCGCTCGTGGACCCGGGCATTTTGCAGAAGGTGGATTACGCCGTGAAAGCCGGGCTCAAGGACGTTTACCTGACCACCAACGCCATCCTCATCAACAAAAACGATACCTACAAAAAGCTGATTGACCTTGGCATCGCCGCCGTCTTCATCAGCACGCAGGGCGCGAACAAGGCGGTCTACGAAAAGGTTTACGGCGTGAACCATTACGACGAGGCCATGTCCGGCATCCGCAATCTGATGGAATACAACCGCTCCAAGGGCGAGCCCGCACGCATCGTCGTCCGCTTCCGCAACCACGAGAAGCCCAGCGAGATCATCCGCTCGCCCGATTTCAAGAAGAACATCCGGCCCTACCTGTCCGAGCGCGTCCGCGTCAACTTCACCGTGGACTTCGACAACTGGGGCGGAACGATTCGCGACACGGACTTGAGCGGTTCCATGCGGATGCGCAAATTGCCGCCGATGCTGAACGTGCCGTGCAAGAACCTCTTCAACTTCGCCGTTCGCCACGACGGTCGGGTGCGGCTCTGCGGCTGCCGGCTGGCTACCAACGACAACGACGACCTCGTGGTTGGCAACATCAAGGAACGGACGCTGGCGGAGATTTCCCGGGGCGACGAGGCGTGGGGCATCATCAAGGGCTTTTACGAGGGCAAACGCCCGCACACCTGCCTGGAATGCACCTTCTACCAGCCCATCAACCAAGGCTGGTTCGAGCAGCGCGCGAAGGACAACGGCGCAAAGTCCATGCCAATGTCGAAGTAATCGGCTTACCTGTTTGTAATCGTCAAATATCCATGCACCCAACGGTAAATCTTGGATGTTCCATCGGGCGAAATGATTTCATAGCATTCATCACACCACTCATTTCCTGATCCCCGATCCAGCCGGATATGAACAAGCCCTTGTGACCGCGCTCCATGGAGCCCGCATCGCGGTGGCGGTGGTGGAGCCGGCCCGCGTCCGGCACTTCGCCAAAGCCTGCGCCCTCCGCGCCAAGACCGATCGCATTGATGCGGCTTTGCTCGCGGAGTTTGGCCGGCAAACCTCCTCGCAAGCACAGACCCCGCTGGATAAAAGCACCGCCGCCTTGCACGAACTCTCCCGCCATCGCGCACAGTTGCAAACTATGCTCCGACACTGGCAAATCAGGCGGGCAGGGCGTTGCGCGGCGGGCACCATTGCATCCATCGGTGTTGACGAGAATCATGGCGAACGGTTGCCGCCACCGTCACCGCATGTGCAAGGCTCCGGGCTTTTCAACGTCGGTGGCCGGGATCCGATCAATTGACCGCTCCATTTCTAACAAGGAACCAAACCTTGACGCTTCACCAGACTTTGTTTAGTCTGTAACTCCCCCTTGTGGGGGCGTAGCTCAATTGGTTAGAGCGCTGCCCTGTCACGGCAGAGGTTACGGGTTCGAGCCCCGCCGCTCCCGCCATTTTCCATGTCATGACCATGTGTGACATGGATTTTCACAATCCAGTTTCCGTCAATATCCACAGCGGTTTTCTCCACTTTAATTCCGTTCTTACACGGCAAACCGGTCGCACTGCCGTCTGATCCGCCCGGTCTCATCGCCCAATCGAATGTTTCTGGGCCGACTTCAAAACCCGTTCCACCATTTTTGGAATCCATTGGGATTCCGCGACAACAAATCGTCTCCCGAATCTCAGACGCCAATATCTTCATTCCAAAGTTCCGGTCGGGCCTTGATGAAATCGCGCATGAGCTGGATGCACGCGGGATCTTGCAGCACTTCCACTTTCACGCCCTGCAAACGGACGTATTCCTCCGGGCCTTGAAATGTTTTGTTTTCACCGACGACGAGGCGTGGAATTTTGTAGAGCAGAATTGCGCCGCTGCACATCGGGCACGGTGAGAGCGTGGAATACAAAACACAGCGCGAATAAACCGCAGCCGCCAGCCGCCCGGCGTTTTCGAGGCAGTTCATTTCCGCGTGATGAATCACGCTGCTGCGCTGCACCCGCTGGTTGTGGCCGCGCCCGATGATTTTGCCGTCGCAGACGAGCACCGAACCGATGGGAATGCCGCCCTCGGCCAGACCTTTTCTGGCCTCGTCAATCGCCACCTGAAGAAACGGATCCATGATTCAGCGAGCAAAAATCTGGCGGATGACGTCCTCGATGGGCACTTCCTGGATGTCAATGTCGCTCACCGGCAGATCATCGAGCAACGATTTGCAGGCGGCGATGACGCGGTCGCGTCTGACCTTGAACTTGATGGAACCGGCGTTTTTTTCGACGACTTCACCGTAGCGCGCCAGATTTTCCGCCGGAAAATCCTCCGCTTTTTCACATTGAATGGTGATGAGTTTGGAGTCGGCAAAGCGGTCCACGATTTCACTTAATTTGCCGTCGAAGAAAATTCTGCCGTGGTCAATGATGATGACGCGCTCGCACAGCGCCTGGATGTCGGCCATGTAATGGCTCGTGAGCAGGATGGTTGTTTTCTGCCTGGCATTGTGGCGGCGGATGAAATCGCGGACGGTTTTCTGCGAAGTCACATCAAGGCCGATGGTCGGCTCGTCGAGGAAAAGAACTTTCGGCTGGTGCAGCAGCGACGCGATCAATTCCATTTTCATGCGCTCGCCGAGGGAAAGTTCGCGAACGCTGACGTTGAGCTTGTCCCTGACAGCGAGGAGTTCGCTCATTTCGGAAAGGGTGCGTTCGAAGCGGTCTTTGGGAATGCCGTAAATTTTCGCGTTCAGCTCCAGCGATTCGCGCGCGGGCAAATCCCACCAGAGTTGGTTTTTCTGGCCGAGCACAAGCGCGAACTGGCGGCGGTAGCCATCGGCGCGTTCCCACGGGGTGTAGCCGAGAACCTTGGCGGAGCCGCTCGTGGGATAAAGCAGGCCGGCAAGCATTTTGAGCGTGGTGGTTTTCCCGGCGCCATTCGGGCCGAGAAAACCGACGAGTTCGCCGGATTCAATCTTAAAGCTGACTTCGTTGGCGGCCAGCGTCTGGTCGTATTGCCGGTGGAAAAGCCCCTTGACCGCGCCGGAAAACCCCGGCTGCTTTTTATAGGTGCGAAAGGCCTTGGTAAGGCCGTTGACTTCAATGACCGGCATGGAAGTTTTTAATTCTTAATTTTGAGTTTTAAGCCGGTGCAAGTTTGCACCCAAAACTAAAAAATCAAAACTTAAAACTGGCTCACCGCATGAGCTGCTTTTCGAGATAATGGACGACTTGGCGGACGTTGGCGTCCACTTCCATGCGGTCTTTCACGAGACGGCAGGCATGCAGCACCGTGCCGTGATCGCGACCGCCATAGGCTTCGCCGATGGTGTTGAGCGAGCTTTCGGTCATCTGGCGGGAAAGATACATGGCGACCTGACGCGGGAAGGCGATGTTTTCCGGCCGACGCTTGCTGGTCATGTCGGCAAGCCGGATGTCAAAATGCTCCGCGACTTTCTTCTGAATGACCTCGATGCTGATGGAAAAACGGCCCTCCTCGTGCAGGACTTCGCGCAGCAGTCCCTCGACGACTTCGATGCTCAATTTTTTGCCGGTGAGCGAGGCGTAGGACGCCACGCGGATGAGCGCGCCTTCGAGCCGGCGGACATTGGTGCGGATGCGATTGGCCAGAAAATTCAAAATATCCTCCGGCAGCGTCACGTTCATGAGCTGCGCCTTCTTTTGGAGAATGGCCAGGCGCATTTCAACGTCCGGCGGCTGAAGGTCGGTGACCAGACCCCATTCGAACCGCGAGACAAGGCGGTGTTCCAGCCCCTGAATTTCGCTGGCGGGCCGATCGCAGGTGAGCACGATTTGTTTGTGCCCCTCGTGCAGCGCGTTGAAGGTGTGGAAAAACTCCTCCTGAATGCGCTCCTTGCCGGCGAGAAACTGGATGTCATCAATCAACAGCACGTCAGTCTGGCGGTATTTCTTGCGGAATTTGGCGAGCTGGTTGTTCTGGATGCCGTCAATGTATTCGTTGGTGAATTTCTCGGAGGACAGGTAGGCGACGCGCGCGCCTTTCTTGCTGCCCGTCACATGCTGGCCGATGGCATGGAGCAAATGCGTCTTGCCCAGACCGACGCCGCCGTAAAGGAACAGCGGATTGTAGGACTTGCCAGGCGCCTGGGCAACGGCCAGAGCGGCGGCATAGGAGAAATTGTTATTGTTGCCGACGACGAACGTTTCAAAAGTATTCTTGGGATTGAAATGGATTTCGCCGATGCCGGACGCGCGCTCATGGGCGGGTTCGGCGGACTTCACCTTGACCGGCACGACGGGTGCCGCCGGGGAGACCGGAGCGCCACCGGGGGCGATTTGAAATTTGACCTGCAACTGGCGTCCGGCGGCGATGGCAAAGGCGTCCTGCAGGAGGCTGGTATAATTGTCTTTGAGCCAGACTTCGCTGAATTCATTCGGCACTTCCAGCATGACATGATTGCCATCCATCGCGCACACGCGCAAGTGGGCAAACCACATGCTGAAGGTGTCTTTGCTCAACTTGGAGCGGAGCTGTTCCTGCGCCAAATCCCAAATTTTTTCTGCCGAAAGCTGCATTTGTATTTCCACCAAAAAGCCTGTTTTTAAGGCATTTTATTCACCTATCCTCAAAAATAGGCGCCAATGCCAATTTCTCCACCCGCCAACCCTGCCAAAAAGCAACACTCTAAACCAATCCACCGTTCATCATTATCTGTCCGCCAAAGACTTCCCATCAAGTAGGATATAACAGATTGATTTTCAACGAGTTACGACGATAAATAATTTTTTCCCATTTTCCTGTTCATTTTTACCTTCGAAATGTTTGAATTAACTTCTGTTTGCGCGGACATTTTTATGCGAACGGATGCAAAGTTTCTAGGACAACATATTAACTCTTGTTCACGAGTTATTCACAAGAGCCTTCCGGCCAATAAAATCAAGCATCTTTTCATCTTCGCCGCCGCTATTCAAACCGCCTGCTCGCCGGTTTCTCCCGTGCGAATGCGCAGGGCGCTTTCAACCGCATAAACAAAAATCTTCCCGTCGCCGATCTTGCCGGTCTTGGCCGCCTTGGCTATCGCATCCACCGCCAAGCCGGCCTGCGCGTCAGTCACCACAATCTCGATTTTGACCTTTGGCAAAAAATCCACGGTGTATTCGCTGCCGCGGTAAATTTCGGTGTGGCCCTTCTGACGGCCAAAGCCCTTGACCTCGATAACCGTCATGCCTTGGATTTCCAGAGCCGTCAAAGCGGATTTTACGTCCTCCAGTTTGAAAGGTTTGATGATCGCCTCAATTTTTTTCATAGCGTTCTCCACTCGTTCATTCGGGTGTTTGGATACTAGCAGCCGGGCCGGTTCTGTAAACAGGAATTTTCTGGGATTATGCACATGACAGGCAATGAAACAAAACTGGCGGGTGGCGTCGAGGCTGGCGCGTTCGGCGAGATTTTCCTGGGTGAGTTCGCGGGCTTCGCGTCGTTTGCGGACGTTCAGCCCGAGTTTGGCGAGGACAGAATCATGTTTCGGCATGACTCATGGTCCACGCTAAACCCCGGGCAAAAATCTGTCAGCCTTGCAGGCTTTCAATTCGTGTCGCGGCTTTGCGGCTTTGCGTTAAAAGAAAAAGCCGGGATTTTTCAATCCCGGCTTGCGCTGTGCAAATCTTTCACTTGCCGTTGCTGACGAGAAAATTCTTGAACTGCCACGGGTCCTTCAAATCCAGGTCCGGCTTGTTGTGGCCGTTGAAGGCGTCCACGCAGTGCTTTAGCGGCGTCCAGTCCGACGGCTTGGAAATCCAGTTGCCGAGATAGGGCTTGGATATTTTCAGGATGTAATCGTGCGGCAGATCGTCCGGCACGCAAACGCCCTTTGCCGGATTTTCGATCATCCACATCGCGGCAGCGACGACGGAAATCGCCACCTGCATGGTCGTGGCGTTCTGGTGCGGCACGAGCCGGCGCGATTCGCCGATGCTCAAGTCGCTGCCGACCCACCATGAATTGTAGCCGTGCCCCATCAGCAGCGCGCCGAGGATGTCCGCGCCGCTGGTGATATCGTCGTTCAGGATGCGCGCCTTGGGCTGGAGCTGATAATTGTAGCCGCGCAGTTCGTTGAGCGACGTGATGGCGACGTCCGCCGGGCAATAGGCGTAGTGAACCGTCGGGCGGTAGACCGCCTTGCCGTTTTCCCAGACCGTCAGATGGTCGGAAATGGTGAAGGCTTCGCCGTGCCGCACGACCATGCCTTGGATGCAATAGTCCGGCACCCACGACGTGACCCAGGTGTTGATGCCCATTTGTGCGAGGCAAATCTGGTTGCGCGGGCCGTCGGCGTGTTGGAACGCGCGCGCCGGCAGTTCCTTCTCGTGCGTGCCCCAGCCCATCTCGGAGGTGGTCGTGCCTTCCTCGCGGAAGCCCTCGACGCTCCAGGTGTTGACGAATTCGTCCACCTGCTTCGGCTGGTTTGTGATTTGGGTGTCGCGCTCGCTGCAATGAATCACCTTCACGCCGAGCTTCTGCGCGAGCTTGTTGAATTTCAATTCCGCGATCAACTGCCGGATTTCGTCGGCGGCCTTGCCGGTGATTTTCTTGTCCTTGATGGAACGGTTGCCGATGTCAATCAACCCCTGCTTGGTGAAATGGGAAATCAAACCGGGATTCGCGCCGTGTTCGATGACCGCCGTGGGGCCGGGCTGCGGCCATTTGGAAACCATCTTCCGAAGATTCATGTGCCGCCAGTAAAGCGTCATCTTCTGCGGCGAGGCGCCCTTGGAATTTTCATACGGGTCCCACAGCTCGACCGACGTGTTGATGTAGAGCACGCCGCGGTCGTGGCACCACTGGAGGAGTTCGCAGCAGTCAATGTTCCACGCGAGGTCAATCAGCACGTCGCCGGCGGAAAGGTATTTGCCCAGCAGCGCGCCCATGTTTTCGCGCGTCACCTGCTTGCGGACGAACTTTACGCCGCGCTTGAGCCACGGTGCGAGGATGCCGCGACGGTCCTCAAAATCCATGACGGTGATGTTTTTGGCCGGCGTTTTGAGGTGTTTGACCAGAATGGGCAGCGCGCATTGCGCCACGGCACCGTAGCCGACGAACAAGATTTTATTTTTGAATTCGAGCATGACAATAATCCCAGCCCGGCACTGTGTCTGAATTTATTTTTGGTTACAAGGATTTATTCAACATTCGGCTTCCGTTGGTGACGTGAAATGTCCCGGCGTGAACGGAAAACCGCGCCGCAAGCCTCAATCCGGCGGATGGAAAGACCTATTGCACCGCCACCAAATCCGGCCGGGCCAGCGAAAGTCCGCCCTGCGTGTTGCCGTCAAACTCGGGGTGGATGATGACGTTGTTGGTGCAGGTGCTGTTGTTGACCCGGAAGGCCGCGCCGCCGCAGTTCATGGCCGCCAGGTTGGTGAACGAATTTTGCGCGCACTCGGTCTGGGGGACCGGCTCCGAACCGCGCGCGGTCTGCTCTTCGGCATCCGCCATGAATACGCCGAAATGGCGGCTGTTGCGAATGGAGATGTTGCAAAACTGGTTGTCGCGGCTCGCGCGCATGAAGACGCCCAGGTCGTTGGCGCTCAAAACGGCGTTGCTGATGACATTGCCATTGAATGCCAGATCCAGCGAGATGCCCGCGCCCGGATTGTCGTGAAGATAAAGTCCCGTGAACAGGCAGTCCTCGGTCTGGTAGCACGCCAGGCCGTCAAACTCGTTGTCAAACGCGGTCAGGTCCCGCACCGTCAGCCGGCGCACGTCGCGCGTGGTGACCAGTCCGCCGGAGCGGCAGCGGGCGCAGGTCACGTTCTCCACCGTCGAATCGCGCACGTCCTGCACCGTGATGCCGTTGTTGCGAATTTCCGAGCCTTCGCCCTGGAGCTGCCAGCATTCGCGCTGCTGGTGCGCGCGGTTGCCGTCAATAAAAAATCCGGACACCTTCAGGCGCCGGATTGTCTGGGTTGGATTGTTGACCGGATCGCCGAGAATGACGACCGGGCAGTTGGCGTTGTCGGCAAGATGTAAAATGGTGGCTTCGCCCGCTCCTCGCAAGGTCTGGTTGTCGCGGTTCAACACAATCGGCCGGGTCACCTCAATCCAGCCAGCCGGCAAAACCACCTCGCCGCCGGTGGTCGGCAGCGTGTCCAGCGCCCGCTGGACTTCCGCGCCGGTTGCGCCGGGAGACAATTCCACCACGACCGATCCTCCGGCGGGCATTGGGGAAATGGCGATGAACAATGCCGGGAAACCCGGCAGACAAGCCACGGCGGCGCTTTTGAGGAAGGCACGCCAGCTTCCGACCTGATTGAAGTTCGTTTTCATGATGAACGACTTGGTTGCGACCAATCAGAGTTCTTAAGGCACCTTCGGCCATTTTGTGGATTCGTCAACTGAAAGATTCTGTTTTTTAATGAATTTTTCCAGTTGACCTAATTGCGATCAGGCCGATATTAAGATTCAGGGTTTTTCCGGTTCCCCTTCACCCGCTTTTCCCCCGGCGGCGGCGCTGCATTTCAGGATTCCCAGGAGGCGGAGAAGCGGTTATGCTCCGCATGTAATTTATGCCGCAACCGAAAATCGCTGCCGCTGACACGCCCTTCGGACTCGGCTATGCCATGCCTGCCGAGTGGGAGCCGCACGCGGCCACATGGCTCGCCTGGCCCCACCATGAAGCCGACTGGCCGGGCAAGATGGAAGCCATCCGGTGGGTTTACGGGGAGATGGCCCGCAAAATCGCGCCGGGCGAAACCGTGCGTCTCCTCGTCCGGCATCCGGCGGAGCAGAAGCTTGCCGCCAGCCACCTCCAGCGCGCCGACTGCGATTTAAGCAAGGTTGAATTCATTGTTTATCCCACAAATCGGGGTTGGATGCGCGATACCGGGCCGGTTTTTGTCCGAAAAGCGGAAGGCGGAAGGCGGAAGGCGGAAACGGCCATCGTTCACTTTCATTTCAATGCCTGGGCAAAGGACAATTACTGGCAAAAGGATCGCAAGATTCCCGACATGGCGGCGCGACTGCTCGGCAAAAAATTGTTCCCTGCCAAATGTGGCGTCTCGGCTTCAATCCACAATCCGCGATCCGCGATCCGCAATTTTGTGCTCGAAGGCGGCGGCATCGAGGTGAACGGCCGCGGCTCGCTGCTCACGACGGAGGAATGTTATCTCCATCCGACGATCCAGGTTCGCAACCCGGGCTTGACGCGCGCCGAATACGACAAGACTTTCAGGGAATATCTCGGCGTCAAAAACCCGCTCTGGCTGCTCAAAGGCCCGGCCGGCGACGACACGCACGGGCATGTGGACGACATCTGCCGCTTTGTGAACCGGAAAACGCTCGTGCTCATCCGGGAAACGAACCCGCGCGACATCAATTACAAGCCACTGGCCGAAAATTGGGAGCGGGTGCGGGACTTCCGGCTCGAAGACGGCTCCCGGCCCGAAATCGTGCCGCTGCCCATGCCCGCGCCGCTGTGCTTTGGCGACCGCCGGCTGCCCGCCAGCTATGCAAACTTCTACATCGCCAACGCCTGTGTCATCGTGCCGACCTTCAACGATCCGAACGACCGCATTGCGCTGGGCATTTTGGGCGAATTGTTCCGCGACCGACCGGTTGTCGGCATTCACGCCGTGGATCTGGTGCTTGGCTCCGGCTCGCTGCACTGCCTCACACAGCAACAGCCAGCATGATTCGCCGGTGCTAAAACCTGCCTCCCGAATCGCTGTCGTCTTAATTCGTTGACTTTCAATTACTTGTCCGAATAGCCGTCGCCATGACCGCATCCCATTGCACGGCTGAAATGCGTTCTGAAATGGAACACTTGTGTAACAAAGACGAACATTTTTTGTTGACAGCTACGCTGACGGTTCGTTATGGTTGCCTAATAATCATTTGAAGAGGGGAACAGTGGGTGTTTCCCGGAGAGATCAGAACAAATGAAACTTATGCGAAACAAGGCAATGTGCGGAGATTACCGGTCCAGGGCCGGACAATGCCGTTTTCCTGGACAAAGCAATCATTTAAGCGCAGCCGTGAGCTGGGGTGTTCAGAGGTCTCAACCTGCCAAATCGGCCGGAATTCGTTTCCTGTCAAAACCCTGAAGAGTGGCGCCAATTCCAGAATTTCCAAACACCTAAAAAACTTTGGCTCCAACCCGCCAGACACAAACGCAGAAACTGCAAACATGCCGATTCACATGAAAACAAAACTGACTCTGACAGTCCTGGCCGCCATCCTTGTCATGCTTGGCATCAACAACGCTGGAGCGGCAATCGCACAGCGAGGCATCGCACAAACCAACACCACAGCCACCACGTCCTTGACCATTAATAAGCCGACCGGTGTTGTGCAGGGCGATGTGCTGATTGCGGTCATCTCACAAGGAGGCAATAATACCACAGCGCCAACATGCACAGGTTGGACCTTGATAGCTTCAACAAACCTCGGCGGATCGGGCGTTCGCTACGGTGCGGTGTTGTATAGAATTGCCGGCGCGACCGAGTCAGCAACGAACAGTTACGCCTTCACCTTGGGCAGCGGAACCAGTCATGCGGTAGGTGCAATCAATGCTTTTTATGGTGTTAACACAACGGGGGGTTACCTCGTGGGTGGTGCAACCGGTGGGCCGTTTGATGTCGCCCCCGGGCCTATTTATACAAATGCGGGATCCGCTTTTGGTGCAAACTCCATTACTACGAAAACCACCAATGCGGCGGTGATTATGTTGGGGATGACTGGCGACACCACGACAGGCTCAATCACTTGGGGTTCCAGTTGGACGACTGCATCGCCCGGCTCACTCACACTGTCCGTGCTTTCCCAATATCCGGCTTCGGGCATATCCAGTGATTACTGTTATGTCGGTGCAGCGTGGGCGACGAAGGCCGCCGCTGGCGCAACCGGCGCTGGAACCAATGCGGCAACGGTGCAGACCCACACCGGCGGCATTTTGATCGCGCTTAGGTCGGTAACGAACACGACAACAACGATAAGTTCATCGGCCAATCCCTCGACCTACGGTCAGTCATCGGTCACCTTTACCGCCAATGTGCAGACCAATGGCGTGACAGCGGGAACCGCCACCGGTTCCGTGCAGTTTCAAACCAACGGTGTGAATTTTGGCTCTGCGGCAACCCTTTCTGGAGGCAGCGCAACCAGCATCGCTTTGCCGACGACCTTGCCGCCTGGCAGTTACAATGTGACGGCCATCTACAGTGGCGATGGCAGTTTCAACACCAGCACGTCAAGCACGTTGGCGCAGGTGATCAACAAGGCAACGCCGGTGGTGACGATCACCGGCACGACCAACTTTACCTACAATGGTTCGGCACAGGGGCCGAGCAGCGTCACCACTTCACCGGTTTCGACCGGAGCAGTGACTTACAGCTATGCGGGTGTGAGCGGCACCACCTATGGTCCGAGTGCCACCAAGCCAACCGGTGCGGGCAGTTACACGGTGACGGCGACGGTGGCAGCGGACGCGAACAACAATGCGGCTTCGTCAGGTGCGATGCCCTTTGCGATTGCCAAGGCGACGCCGACGGCGACGCTGGCGGTCAACAACACGCCGGTGACATACAACGGTTTGGCGCAGGCGGCGACCGTTGGAATCACGGCCAGTTCCGTGGCGGGCTCGGTGTCAAGCGTTCTGACCGGCGGCGCAGCCAGTCAGACCAGCGCCGGCACCTACGCGGTCACGGCGAGCTTTGTGCCGGCGGACACGACCGATTACAACAGCCTGACGGGATTATCGGCGGGCAATTTCGTCATCAACAAGGCGACGCCGCCGGTGACGGTGACGGGCACAACGAGCTTTACCTACAACGGCTCGCCGCAGGGGCCGGCCAGCGTGACGGTCAGCCTGGCGGACACGGGGACGGTGAGCTACAGTTACCAGAACAACGGCGGGACAACTTATGGCCCGAGTTCCACCGCGCCGACGGCGGTGGGCAGCTACACGGTAACGGCGACGGTAGCGGCGGATGCGAACAATAACAGCGCCTCGTCCAGTCCAACGGGCTTTACAATCACGCCGGGCGCGGCGAGTAAGCTGGTGTTCACCTCGACGGCGGTGAGCACGACGGCGGGTGTTGCTTCGACCAGCATCACGGTGCAGCGGCAGGATCAATACGGCAACCCGGTGACGACCGGCACAACCAGCGTGGGCCTGACCAGTTCGTCCACCGGCACGGTGACGTTCAGCCCGGTCAGTCCGCTCTCCATTGCCAGCGGTTCGAGCACCGCCACATTTACATACACCGACACCAAAGCCGGAACCCCGACGATCACGACGGCCAGCAGCGGTTTGACCAGCGGCACGCAGCAGGAAACGGTCACGGCGGGATCGGCGAGTGCGGCGAACTCGATCATCAGCGCCAGTCCGGCCTCCATCACCGCCAACGGGACGAGCACCTCGACGGTCACGGTGACCGAGAAGGATGCCTATGGCAACAGTCTTGCCGCCAGCGGAACGACCCCGGTGTTGAGCACTTCGGCGGGGGCGCTGGGCTCGGTGGTGAACAATAACAACGGCACTTACACGGTGACGCTGACATCCTCGACGGTGGCGGGCACGGCGAACATCACGGGCACCATCGGCGGCACCGCGATTGGGACTTCCGCCAACGTGATCTTTACGCCGGGCGCGGCGGCCAAGCTGGTGTTCACGACACAGCCCACGGCCACGACGGCGGGATCGGCGATCAGTCCGTCGGTGGTGGTGAAGGTGGAGGATGCCAATGGCAACGTGGTGACCACCGACAACAGCAGCGTGACGATCAGCAGCAGCACGACAGGATTTACCGGGAGCACCCTGACGGTAACTGCGGTGAACGGGGTGGCGACATTCAGCGCGATTGACCCGACGACGGCGGGGACGGCGAACACACTGACGGCCGGCGACGGGTCGCTGACGGGAGCAACCTCAAATCCGTTCACGGTCACAGCGGGAGCGCTGGATCATTTTGCGATTTCAACCATTACATCGCCGCAGACGGTGGGAACAGCCATCACGGGCGTCACGTTGACGGCGCAGGACGCCTACAACAACACGGTGACCAGCTTCACCTCGCCGGTAGCGTATGGCGGCACGGCGGGAATCACCGGCACATCCGGCAGCTTCACATCCGGCGTGTTGAGCGGCGTGAGCGTCACTCCAACCGTCGCGGGCAGCAGCGAGACCTTCACTGTCACCGGCTCCGGCAAGACCGGCACCAGCACATTCACTGTTGGCAAGGCGACGCCGGGCTTCTCCGGTTTGACCGCCAGCCAGAGCACGACTTACGGAACGACCTCCATCACATTGGCTGGCAAGGTGAGCGCCGTCGGCGGAATTTATCCGGCGTCTGGAGAAACCGTGACGATTACCATCAACGGGATCGCGCAGACGACCACAATCAACGATTCCACCGGTGATTTTTCCATCAGCTATAATCCGTCCACCATTCCCGCTTCCGCCACGCCTTACACAATCACCTACTCATACGCCGGTGACGCCAACCTGAATGCGGCAACCGACACTAGCAGGAGCCTGACAGTCAACAAGGGGAGTTCGACGGTGGCGGTGACCGGCACGACGAGCTTCACCTACACGGGAACGGGGCAGGGTCCGAACACCTCGACGGTGACAGGATCGGGCGGGGCTGTGACCTACAGTTATGTGGGCACGGGCAGCACGATCTACACGGCCAGTTCCACTCCGCCGACGGCGGCCGGGACCTACAGCGTGACGGCGACGGTTGCGGCGGACAGCAATTACAATGGCGCCTCGTCGAGTGCGACAGCCTTTACGATAGGCAAGGCGCCGCCGGTGGTGACGGTGACGGTGGGCAGCTACACCTACAGCGGGACGGCGCAGGGGCCGAGTGCGGTGACATTCAGCCCGGCGGGTGACACCGGAACGGTGACCTGGAGCTATGCCGGCACGGGTTCTACGACTTATGGTCCGGGCAGCACGGCGCCGACGGGAGCGGGCACATACACCGCGACGGCGTCGGTGACGGCGGACGGCAACAACAATGCGGCATCCTCGAGTGCCACGGCATTTTCGATTGGCAAGGCTGCCTCGACGGTGGCGGTGACGGGCACGACGAGCTTCACCTACACGGGAACGGGGCAGGGGCCGAAGACCTCGACGGTGACGGGTTCGAGCGGGGCGGTGACCTACAGCTATGCGGGCACGGGCAGCACGACCTACACGGCCAGTTCCACTCCGCCGACGGCGGCGGGCAGTTACACGGTGACGGCGACGGTGGCGGCGGATTCAAATTGCAACGGGGCTTCGTCGAGCGCGACGGCCTTTACGATAGTCAAGGCGGCGCCGGCGGTGACGGTGACGGTGGGCAGCTACACCTACAGCGGGACGGCGCAGGGGCCGAGTGCGGTGACGTTCAGCCCGGCGGGTGACACCGGAACGGTGACCTGGAGCTATGCCGGCACGGGTTCTACGACTTATGGTCCGGGCAGCACGGCGCCGACGGGAGCGGGCACATACACCGCGACGGCGTCGGTGACGGCGGACGGCAACAACAACGCGGCTTCATCGGGTGCGACAGCCTTTGCGATAGGCAAGGCAACGCCGACAGCGACGCTGGCAGTCAATAACACGCCGGTGACATACAATGGTTTGGCGCAGGCGGCGACCGTTGGAATCACGGTCAGTTCCGTGCCAGGCTCGGTGTCAAGCGTTCTGACCGGCGGCGCGGCCAGCCAGACCAGCGCCGGCACCTATGCGGTCACGGCCAATTTTACTCCGACGGACACGACCGATTACTCGAGCCTGACGGGAGTATCGGCAGGCAGTTTCGTCATCAGCAAGGCGACGCCGACATTGTCGGTGGGCAACTCGCCGGTGACCTACAGCGGATCGGCGCAGTCTGCGACGGTCAACGGATCGGTGGCTGGAGCGGTGAGTGGAGTGTTGTATAACGGTTCGGCGACGGTGCCGACGGCGGCTGGCACATACACCATCACGGCCAACCTTACTCCGACGGACACAACCGATTACTCGAGCCTCACGGGAGCTTCGGCGGGCAGTTTCGTCATCAGCAAGGGGAGTTCGACGGTGTCGGTGACGGGCACGACGAGCTTCACCTACACGGGAACGGGGCAGGGGCCGAAGACCTCGACGGTGACAGGATCGGGTGGGTCGGTGACCTACAGTTATTCGGGCACGGGCAGCACGATCTACACGGCCAGTTCCACTCCGCCGACGGCGGCCGGGACCTACAGCGTGACGGCGACGGTTGCGGCGGACAGCAATTACAATGGCGCCTCGTCAAGTGCGACAGCCTTTACGATAGGCAAGGCGGCGCCGGTGGTGACGGTGACGGCGGGCAGCTACACCTACAGCGGGACGGCGCAGGGGCCGAGTGCGGTGACGTTCAGCCCTGCTGGCGACACCGGAACGGTGACTTGGAGTTATGCCGGCACGGGCGGCATAATTTATGGTCCGAGCGCCACCAAACCAACCGCCGCCGGGAGTTATACTGCGACGGCAACAGTGACATCCGATGGCAACAACAACGCGGCTTCATCGAGCGCGACAGCATTTTCAATCGCCAAGGCTGCCTCGACGGTGGCGGTGACCGGCACGACGAGCTTCACCTACACGGGATCGGCACAGGGACCGAGCACCTCGACGGTGACGGGATCGGGCGGGGCTGTGACCTACAGTTATGTGGGCACGGGCAGCACGACCTACGGGCCGAGCAGCACCCAGCCGACGGCAGCAGGCAGTTACAGCGTGACGGCGATGGTGGCGGCGGATCCGAATTACAACGGGGCGTCGTCGAGTGCGACAGCCTTTACGATTGGCAAGGCTACGCCAAGTGTGACGGTGACGGTGGGCAGCTACACCTACAGCGGATCGTCGCAGGGACCAAATGCGGTGACGTTCAGCCCTGCTGGCGACACCGGAACGGTGACCTGGAGCTATGTCGGCACCGGCAGCACGACCTATGGGCCGAGTGCAACGCCGCCGACCGGTGCGGGGAGTTATACCGCGACGGCGTTAGTGACGACTGACAGCAACAACAACGCGGCTTCATCGAGTGCGACTTCATTTACGATAGGCAAGGTCAATACAACGACCAGCGTTTCCACCTCCGGCAGCCCGGTGTTGCCAACTGCCAATGTAACCTTCACAGCAACCGTCGGCGCGGGAGGCCCGGTGCCGACCGGCACGGTTCAGTTCCAGAGCAACGGAAACAATCTTGGCAGTCCCGTCGCGGTGAATGGCAGCGGCCAGGCTTCAATCACGGTTCTGGGTTCCGCCGTCGGCCACGGTTATGATGTCATCACGGCCGTCTATGTGAACGCCGATGGCAATTTCAACGGCAGCAACGGCACGTTAAGCCCGAATCAGATTGTTGATGCACCGCCGAAAAAGGCCACGCATTTCATGGGGACAATCATCAACACAAACATAGTCATTACCGCGAGCGCCCTGGCGGCTCTGGATTATGATGCCGATGGCGATGCGCTGACCATCACCAGTGTCAGCAGCACCAGCACCAATAACGGCAGCATTACTTTGAGTGGCGGCACGATTACCTATGCGCCGCCGGCCAATTATGCCGGGCTGGATCAATTCACCTACACCGTCAGCGATGGTTATCCGGGCGGCACGGTTACCAACACGATCGTGGTCACAATCAGCGTGCTCACGGCCAATTTCTACACCATCACGCCAGTCAACCGGGCCGTCCACCTGCTTGGCTACGGCCGGCCCAACTACGTTTATCTGGTTCAGAAAACGACCGATTATTCGACTTGGAATACGATTGGCCAGACCAATGCGCTTGCGAACGGATTGGTGTTGTTCACTGATACGAATGCGATTGAGCCGAGCGCCTCTTACCGTCTGGCGAAGCCATGATATTGATTATGATCACCAAATTAACCAGAACCAAACGCATGAAAACAAGAATCATCGCCGGCTTGTGTGCCGCATTTTTCAGCTTCGCGGCCCATGCCGGAGTCTACACCACGTTCACCACGAGTTCGACTGATGTGGCGGGCAACTTGGTCCCAACCGGTTATACCGTGGCCAACGAGAACTACTTTGCGCTGGGTTCGACGCAGAGCGTAAGCGGGCTGCCGCCAATTCGAAACATCGAACTGACGCTCACATTCGCCAGCAGTGAACTGCTATTGGCAGGCGGCAGCGGCATTCAGGGGCTGTTGACTCTGGGACTTGACCCAAATTCCCCTTTTGAAGCCTTCAATCCGGTGGAAACCTCCACGGATGGAAAAGGCGATTCCATTTATGACGTGAATTATTCCAGTTTCAATGGATTGAGTCCGGACAATACCTGGTCGCTGATCCTGTGGGACAACAACTCCACACTCTCCAATGAGCTGATAAGCTGGAGCCTGACCGTCGAAGTGCCCGAGCCGGCGGATGTGGCGCTGGTGGTGTTCGGGCTGATGTTTACGGCCATCCTCGTGACCCGGTGGCACCGCGCCAGAAAATTGGCCGGCAGCCGCCCGGCGTAAAAGTCCTCGAACGGAACTCAGGCAATCTGTTGCTTCGCAAAACCCGGCGTCATTGCCGGGTTTTCCATTTCAATCACCGTCCGCCCGCGGCGGGCGCGGTGCCGGCCGCCCCGGCAAAATCCGGTTCCACCGCGAATTTCCTCAACGTCCGAAAATCCTGCGCCGAAAAAACAACGTGCTGAATCACGCCGTTCCGGTCCATCACCAGCGTCACCGGGATTTTCGCGATGTCCCGATACGGCGACGGCACGTTTTGCAGGACGGCCAGCGGATAATTGACTCCGTTCCGCTGCGCAAAAGTTTTCTGCGTCGCCGCGTCGTCCGTGCTCAAGCCGAGGATGACGACGTTCGTTGGCGAAGTCTCCGCGCGCAGCCTGATGAAATTGGGGAGTTCCTCAAGGCACGGCGCGCACCATGTCGCCCAGAAATTGATGATGACCCGTTTGCCCCTCAAATCGGCGAGCCGGACGGCCTGGCCATCCACGTTGGTCATGGAAAAATCCGGCGCACGGACGCCTTCCCAGGCGGCGAGCGCCTTCTGCTCCTCATCCAGCGGCGGCGCGGAAAAATAATAAAACGCCTCGAACGCCAGCAGCGCCAGCGCGACGGCGAGCAAACTCAACGCCGGCCCAAATCGCCGTGACGGCTGCGGCTGACCGGCGGAGGCTGGAGAATCGGAACTCATTTGCGACGAGATTACAGCGGCCAGGCGATAACCGCAAAGACTCCGTGCGACGGAAAATCGCTTTATGCGGGAGATTTGCCGGTCTGTGCGGGCAATTTCCATTTCCGTGCGCCGATTTCCCCATCCGTGCGGGTGTTTTTCGATCTGTGCGGGTATAAAGCCAGGTTTTTGATGGTTTTTGGCGAATCTGACGTAGCAGCCAATGTGATAAAGCTCCGTCAGGTGCGACATATTTGTAGTTGTGCGTTTCGATGAAATCACAAGCTCCGTCAGGTGCGACATCGTCATTTCAAGGGTGGGGCGAGCGTCCTCGCGAGCCGACAATTGTGGCTGAGCTTCGGCTCGTCAGTAGCCGCGCCCCACCGAATATACCGCTCCTGACGGAGCTGGAAAATGTTATGGGATGCGAATTCTACAAAGATGTCGCCCCTGACGAGGCTGGGAACCGCGCGCCGGGACCCGTGTGCTGCCGGATGATTTTTTCTTGATAAAATTTTTGGCAGGCGCAGAGGCAAATGTGAGAAACGAAACAAACGCAAGCTGGTGCCATGCGCAAAACCGGCGGCAAAAGCCAAAGCCTGAAGGGCGAAAGAAAACAGCCCGCGGTTTCAACCGTGGGTTTGATGCGTGCAACAAAATGAGTTCCGGAGGGACGAAAAAAACCTTCTGCCGTCCCTGCCGGGACTTTGGCGATTTGTGAAACTAACCACCCAGCACTGAAGCGCTGGGCTATTTTCAACCCGCGCCGTCGCGCTGCTATTTCGCAATGGACAAACCCCCAAGCCGGGTCTAGCGTCAAATCCATGAACCTGGAAGCAGAAGGCGAAACCGGCTTACAGACAGTTGGATGGAGCACTCGATGAAAACCCTCGTGCCAATGCTCATGTTGTTGGTGCTCCTGGTCTGCTTTCTAGGGGCTTTGTTTTTTCTGGCCGGGCTGATGGTCGCGCCATTTTCGCCAAAAGTTTTCCAGCGGCTCCGCAGGCATCCTGTGATTCACGCAGTATGGGGGACCGTGAGCATTCTGGTTGTTTGGTTCTATTGGTATGTGGCAGTTGCATATCCAATGTGGTGGCCGCCGTCTTGGATTGAGCGCCAATTAGAGCGGAAGGCGGTCAAATGCAGGGTTGAGAAAATTGGCGGATGGGAAGCGGTGCGGCTCGGTTGTGAGACCGTGGTCGCCGACAATCCGGACGGTTTTTCCTGGTTTCCGGCAATGAGTTCCAACTGGGTAATGCATTTTGAACTTCAAGAGAGATACAATTGGTATTTGGCCACAAATCTCGATTATGGCCCGCTGCCCCCGGCGGTTGCCGCGCTCAGGCCATTCGAGGTTCGATATAATCCGCGCGAAGGTTGCGTCATCATCCAGGTATTTGGCATGCACAGAACTGGCGGACACGATACGCCATACCTGGCGTATGAATTAGATACCTCAACAAACAGCGCCAATTACGAACACGGTTTAGAATACGAAGGCACGTTCGGCTATCGTCCTTTTGCGGTCAGACGAATAGCAAAAGGAATTTACGAGCTGCATTACTGACGCCTTCTTCACCTAGGAACTGGAATTGGCGGCGCTGAACAAAAAACAAAAAGCGCGGACAGCTTTCGCCATCCGCGCTGTTGAATAATTCGGCTGCTACGCCTTGAATTGTTTCACCGCCTCGGCGCAGCGGCCGCAAATGGTCGGATACCCGGCGTTCTGGCCGATGTCCGTTTCCCAATGCCAGCAGCGCTCGCATTTCTGGCCGTCGGCATGAACTACTAATTTGGCATCTCGGTCTTTGGTCACTGCAATCTGCGAAACATTCACAAGCTCCCGGAACTCATTAATTACATTGTGTTTGAGCAACGGATCGGTCTCGTGCAATTGAATTTTAGCATCAAGTGATTTTCCAATTATTTTGGCTTTGCGCTCGGTTTCTAAATGTGTCAGTAAAAGCGCCCGTTTTTCAAAAAGTAATTTCCAATCGAATATGGGCTGCCACCTTTCACGGACATCATTTCCTTGTAGCACCGAAAATTTGGTTAGTTTGAATTCACTTTCATGCACCGAGCCAGTCGGTTTGCCGGGCACAAATTCCCACGCTTCGTCCGCCGTGAAGGCCAGGATCGGCGCGAGCATCTGGCACAGGCCCGTCACCAGCCGGTGCAGCGCGGTCTGCGTGGAGCGGCGGCGCGGCGAATTCGCGGCGTCGGTGTAAAGCCGGTCCTTGATGACGTCGTGATAGACCGACGAGAGTTCCACAGCAACGAACTGGCTGATTTTTTGATAGACGACGTGAAATTCGTATTGGTCGTAGGCGGCGAGCACTTCGGCCTCCAGCTTCGCAAATTCGCCGAGAATCCAGCGGTCGAGACCGGTTAAATCCTTATCTTCAACCTTGTGTTTCGCCGGATCGAAGTCGTAGAGGTTCGAGAGCTGGTAGCGCAGCGCGTTGCGGATGGCACGGTAGGTCTCGCCCACCTTGTTGATGCGTTCCTCGCTCACGACAATGTCGTTGCGGTAATCCTGCGACGCGACCCACAACCGCACGACGTCCGCGCCATATTTTTTGACGTAGGCTTCGGCGGTCTGCGGTTTTTCGTAACCGCCCTGCTTGCTCTTGGAAATTTTTTCACGGTCGGCGTCCACCATGAATCCGTGCGTCAACACGGTCTTGAACGGCGCGGCGCCGTTGCCCGCGAGAGAGAGCAGCAGCGACGACTGAAACCACCCGCGATGCTGGTCGCTGCCTTCGAGGTAAACGTCGGCCTGCCAAGGTAGGGACAAACCGCTGGGCCGTCCGAGGTCGTCGCAGCGCGACGACACTACCTGATGATTCAATTCCTTCCGCCGCATCAGGACGGCGCGCGAGGAACTGCCGGAATCAATCCAGACATCCAGCGTGTCGTTGGATTTGGCAACGGCTTCGGCACCAGTCCAATTCGCGGGCTTAACAAGCGCCCAAAGTTCGGCGGTGGATTTTTCGAACCAGATGTTTGAGCCGTGTTTCTCAATCAGGTCGGCAACGTTGCGGACGATTTGCGCGTCGAGGATGGCTTCGCCCTTCGCGTCGTAAAACGCCGGCAATGGCACACCCCAGGTGCGCTGGCGGCTGATGCACCAGTCGGGCCGGGTTTGCACCGCGCCCTTGATGCGGTTGACGCCCCAGTCGGGAATCCACTTCACGCGGTCAATTTCGGCGAGCGCCGATTCGCGGAATTTGTCGTGATCAATCTTGATGAACCACTGGTCCATCGCGCGGAAAATGATGGGCGTTTTGCTGCGCCAGCAGTGCGGATAGCTGTGATGATAATCCTCCTGATGCAGCAGCGCCTTGCGGGCGCGGAGTTCGTGCAACACGGCTTCGTTCGCGTCGCTCTTGCCATGTTTTTCGAGGATGGATTTGCCGACCATCTCGGCGGGCATTTGCTGCTCGGCGGGCAGATCGTTTGTGCGGGCCAATTTCCCATCGTCGTCCACCGGCGAATAAATCGGCAGGCCGTTTTGGCGTCCGAGGTTGTAATCGTCCAGACCGTGGCCGGGCGCGATGTGGACAAAGCCTGTGCCGGTGTCGGCGGTGACAAATTCGGCGGCGAAGGCTTTGCCGGTGCGGTTGCAAAACGGATGCTGGTATTGAATCGTCGCGAGCTGTTCGGTCGGGAACGGCGTTTGGGTGTAATTCGCCCAGCCGCATTTTTCTGCCACGGCAGGCAGCAGGTTGCGGAAGACGATGTAATTTTCGTCGCCGACCTTGGCGCTGACGTATTGGAAATCCTTGTTATAGGCAACGGCGAGGTTTGCCGGCAATGTCCACGGCGTCGTCGTCCAGATGACGATAAACGTGTTCGGCCGGCCGACGACGGGGAATTTCACATACACGCTCTGGCTGACGTGATCGGCGTATTCTACTTCCGCTTCGGCGAGCGCGGTGCGGCACGGAATGCTCCAATAAACCGGCTTTTTGCCGCGATAAACAAAGCCTTTCGCCACGATGTCCGCAAAGAGGCGCAGTTCGTCCGCTTCGTATTCCTTGTTCAGCGTGAGATACGGATTGTCCCAATCGCCGAGCACGCCGAGGCGTTTGAATTGCGTGCGCTGGAGATCAATGAACTTGCGGGCGTAAGCCTCGCAGGCTTTGCGGATGGCGGCGGGCGACGAGGCGTCGCTGCCACTTTTGCGCATTTCCTGCATCACTTTGAATTCAATGGGCAGGCCGTGGCAGTCCCAGCCGGGAATGTAGGGCGCGCTTTTGCCGCGCAGGGTCTGATACTTGATGATGATGTCCTTGAGAATCTTGTTCAGCGCGGTGCCGATGTGGACGTCGCCGTTGGCAAACGGCGGGCCGTCGTGCAGGACGAATTTTTCGGCGTTCGCGCGCGCCGCCCGGATTTTTTCGCGGAGCCTTGCGGATTCCCACTTTTTCAAGCGTTCCGGTTCGCGCGCCACCAAATCGGCTTTCATGGGAAAGTCGGTGTGCGGCAGATTCAACGTGTCTTTATAGTTCGTCGCCATTTTCAGAAGCGCAGACGGTAACAGCGGGAAAAAGCGGTGTCAACGAACGCACGGGGCTGGATTGGCAAAAAACAGGCGAAATCGGAAAGAAAAAACCGGGTCAGTCAGTCAGAAGATGACCGAAAGACCCGGGGAATTCAGAATGAGTTCAACGTAGGATTACGGAGGACTCGAATCCAGGTCTGAACCAAAACCCGGATCGAAAACGGTTTCTACAAAATTCAAAGATCGTCGTGCAACCAACCCTGCCATCGTTGCAACACCCATAATAAATCACAGTCGCTTATTTTTGTCAACTGAGATGGCAAAGTATAATTAAAACTATTGGTTGGCCTGCCGTTTATTAACCGGCAGCGGGGATTGGGGTTTGGCGGCGGTTTTCGCGGCGGCGGCGGATAAACCGCGGGTTGTGAAAATTCTGGGATTATGCATATGACAGACAATCAGGGTGGGGTGCGCCACTCCGTGCGCGTCGCCTCTTGTCAATCAACGCGTTTGGCGGGCAGCGGGCTGCCCGCCCCACGTCAATGACATGACGCACACAACAATCTCCGGTTCGTAGATTTGTTCTGCGGCATCGGCGGCTTCCGGCTCACCTTTGAGCGCGCCGGGTGCCGGTGGTCTTCTCCTCCGACTGGAACAAGTTTTCACGCCAGACCTACGCCGCCAATTTTGGCGAGGAGCCGCATGACGGTATCCATTCCATCGCGGTTGCCGACATTCCGGCGCACGACATCCTTTGCGCCGGTTTCCCCTGCCAGCCGTTCAGCATCGCGGGCGTCTCCAAGAAATTGAGCGTCGGCCGCGCGACCGGCTTTGACGACAAGGAGAAGGGCAACCTGTTCTTCTCGCTGGCGGAAATCATCGAATTCCACCAGCCCGCCGCGTTTATGCTGGAGAACGTGCAACCCCCCAAGAGCCACGATCAGGGCGGACGCTTCAAATCATCCACGACACGCTCACCGACGCGCTCAGCTACCATCTGCTCACGGTCGCCATTGACGCGCTGAAAAAATTCCGGCCTGCAACCGCAACGGCAGGTGATTTGGCATTCAAGGGGCTGGCGCCTCGTTCCTCATTGTTTAACGAGCATTTGCAAGCAGCCAAGATTACAAAGGTTGACGCACAAGGACGGGTGGTGGATTTCCATTCGTTGCGGCACACGTTTTGCACCAACCTGCATCATGCCGGAGTGTCGCAACGTGAAGCGATGCAGAGCGCGGTTCAAAAAATCGGATTTTCACCCTCCCCAACAGCCTCCTCTTTTTTAGGCGCAGAAGGTCATTTGCCGTCGTCGCCTATCACAAAGCCTGCGAGTGTGAAGAGCGACAAAAGACCTGTAAATAAAGGGGAAATGTCGCTATTTGACGCGGCGTGTCTCGTCCTGTCAAATATTCAAAGATGGTGCGCGATACAGGTTTCGAACCTGTGACCCCCACAGTGTCAATGTGGTGCTCTACCACTGAGCTAACCGCGCACAAAGGGAGATACATTAAATCATGATTGGCCCGTGTGGCAAGGTTTTTTGGCACCACCCGGCGGCTCAATGGATGACAATATCCGCGTCCCGGCCGGGATGGGCGGCGGTTCCCTTGAATCCAGCCAGGTTCAGCCCGGTCACATTTTCAGCCTCGAGCGCATTGGCAAAATAGTCCGGCAAATTTCGTCCCCAGGCGACGGAGCAATCTTTCAGGGTGACATCATCAGCGTAACGGATGTTGAAACCGGGAGTGTCATGCGTTTCAACAGGAACAAGCACCTTGGTCGGGCGATTGTCAAAGAAGCCGCCCTTGTATTTCGTCCGGCGATCCAGCTTCACGGACACATTTTTCAGGCTCACATTTTGGATGTGGCTGTTCGTCGTGCCATTGATGCGGATGCTGTTTTCGGCGTTGCCGGTGACATTCTTGATTTGAATGTCGCACATCATTCCAAGTTTCGTCGCCGGCAGGCGCGGAATGGCCGTCAATGAAATCGCCTCGCCGCGTCCCCACCACGGATAGCTGTAATAGCGCGATGTGAATTGAATGTCCCGAAACACAATGTTGGAAATGCTGCCCTCGTCCCGCAGTTGAATGCAGAGGCCGCGGCTGCCGGACAGGATTTTGCACCGCTCGAACAGGATGCCGTGGATGTCGCCGGTGGTTTCCGTGCCGATCTTCAGCCCGGCGTCCTGCGTGCGGATGACGCAGTCGTGGACGTGAATGCCTGCGCACGGGCCGAAGTCGTTTGTCTGCCGCGTGGTCTTGATGACGATGGCGTCGTCGCCGCAAGTCAGATGGCAGTTTTTGATTTCCACATCACGGCAATGATCGGGATCAATGCCATCGTCATTCGGCACATCGAGGCGGTTGTTCACGGTGACGTTGTCCACGAGGACATGGACGCAGCCGAGCATGTGCAGGCCCCAGAACGGCGAGTCGGCAAACGTGATGTCGCGCACGACAAGATTGGTGCAGCCGGTGAGCACAAACATTTTTGGCCGCCATTCCTTGAACAACCACCACTCGTTGGTCGTTTCGTAGCTGGTCATGAATGACAGCGACCGTCCGGAAATCTTCCCGCTGCCGGTAATGCGAAGATTCGCGGCGTTCGATGCCGTGATGACGCCGTCACTGGCGTAATCCGACTGGTTGGTGCTGATAACCAGCTCGCCATCGAGGCGAAAATCAATGCCACCCTTCAAATCCAGCGTGGCGACCAGAAATTTGCGGGCGGGCGGAATCAAGACCTGCCCACCGTCCTTGGCCGCCGCATCAATCGTGCGCTGAATTGCCGCCGTGTCGAGCGTCGCGCCGTTGCCGGTCGCGCCGAAATCGAGGACGTTGAAGGTTTTTGCCACAAGGGGAAAATTCAGCGCCAGCAGCGCGCCGAGCAGGAGCAATTTAATTTTCATGAGAATTTATTTCACCACCACGTCCCAGACCTTGGCCATGCGCGATGTGCCGGCCGGACCTTCGACGTTCAGCACCACGACATAGTGGTCGGGATTTTTGTAGGTGTGGATTGGATTCTGCTCCGTCGAAGTTTCGCCATCGCCGAAATCCCATTTCCATGAGGTGATTTTGCCGGCGGACAAATCCTTGAACGCGACAAGCCGGCGGTCCATGTCCACGACCTGAAACGACCATTGCGCCTCGATGGGTTTCTGGAATTGCGGCTCCAGCGGCATCAGTTTGAACGCGCACAGGTAATCGGCCTGGCCATACATCGTGTGATGGCGCGAGAGGTTCCAGAAGCCGTTGTTCTTGCCGCCGGAATTCACGTCATCGTAATCAATCAGCGCAAACGACAAGCCGATGATTTTGTTTTCCTTCAGCACGGACTCGACTGCGCGCTGCGGCCCTTCTGCGCCGGCGTAGTCAAAGGGCGTGATCCAAAATTCCAAAACGTAATGTCCCGGCTGGCCCGGCCTGAAATCATATTTCTGCGCCGCGTTCGCATAAGGCAGCTCCTTGACCCATTGTTCCGGCCCCCAGACCATGCACCAGTCCTTGCCTTCGTGAGGCGTGAAAATGTGGTAATTTTGGGCCTGCGCGCCCTGAAGCGTGAGATAGGCTTCCCATGTGCTCAAAACATTTGTCGCCGGCATGAATTGTCCGATCAGCGGACCGCCGGACAAATCGCCGTCCACGACCACTTCAAACGTGTCATTGTGCAATCCCGGCAGTGAAAAATCCCAGTAATCGTCGTCGGCCTCGTAAAGAAAATACAGCCGGTTCAATCCCTTCACCCAGCCGACCTTCACGCGAATCTTCGGCGTGGACGCATCGGTCCACTGATGCTTGCCATTGTCGTCCACGAGCTGGTCGCTGCCGATGACGTAGCTTTCCGGCACGATGTCCCAGTCGTTCGTGTTGCCGTCAATCGTCGGAATCTTGTCCGGCGGGAACTGGAAGATTTTGAAGACCTCGTTGGTGCGGTCCAGCGCGGCGGCGGGCAGCGCCATCATGGCCAGAAAGGCGCAAAGCCAGAGCCGTTGGCAAAACGGGCGGAACGTATTCATCCGAAAATGACTCCACGATTGCGCAAAGGTGTCAACATTTATCGTCCGGACTTTTCCACCCGCTGCGGGCGCGGTTCAATTTCAACTTTGAAACTGACGGGCAATTTCGCTAACTTGCCGTCATGTCACGGAAGGTGTCATCGGATTCGCATCACGGCTTGAATGATGTCATCGGCTTCGCGCTGCTGGCGGTGGCGGTGCTGCTACTGGTCGCGCAGTTTTCGTTTGACCGGAACGACCTCGCATTCATCCACACGCCGCCCAACCATCCGCCGCACAATTGGATCGGCACCTTCGGCGCGCACTTGGCCTTCGCGACGTTCTTCATCTTCGGCCTTGCCGCCTACATCCTTCCGTTTTTGCTCGCGGCATCCGGCGTCGGTCACGTCTGCAATTTTCTTTCCCACCTGCGCGAACGCCGGCTCTGGTTCGGCTTGTGGTCGGTCGTGTTGTTTTTTTCACTGTCCGGCCTGCTGGATGTGCTGGACGGCCCGCTCAAATCGTTGCGCGAAAATGTGGACGCGCCCGGCGCGGGCGGCTGGCTTGGCCACACCCTGTTTGACTTCAAATTGTTCGGCTATGACTGGGGGTTTTGGATGTTCGGCTCGGTCGGCGCGACCATCGTTTATCTGGCGCTTTGTTTCATCAGCCTGCTCTTCCTGACCAATTTCCGCCTCGGCGGCTGGATTCGCCTCTTTTTTGCGGAAGACAAATCCGCCGCGGTTGAGTCCGGACCGGTCGAGGAGGCCGCGCTCGACCGCCGCGCCCGCGAGCTTGAAAAACAGGCCAAAAAACTTCAGGAGGAAGTCGAGCGTTCCGGTCTCGGCGCGGACATGCAGCCCGTGCCGGAACCGACCGTCCGCGATTTGAGCGTGCCGCAATCCAAAGGCCCGCGCTATCGCAAAACCACCCTGCCTGACCCGCCAAAAGAAAAAGAGCCGGCCCCGGTTGCCGCCGATAATGCTGAAAAAACTACTTCGCACGAAACCGTCGCGGCCACCACCGAGGAGATTCTCGGCAAAAAGGCGGAACTGGACAAACCGGTTGAAGCCAAAGCCGAAACGCCCGGCGCCGAACCGGAAAAAGCCGGAACCGAAAAACCCGACGAGCCAAAGGCTGAAGCAAAGGCCGAACCGGCCGTTCACATCGCCGACGGTTCCGTGCGCAGACCCAAGACGCCGAGAAGGCCGAAACCCATCACCGTGGCCCAGACGCCCATGATCGGCAATTACCAGCTGCCGCCGATGGATTTTCTCCAGCACCCGGACATGACCCTCAAGCCGACCGAGTCCAAGGAGGAACTCATGGCCAATGCGCGGCTCATGCAGCAGACGCTCGCGCAGTTCGACATCGAGGTTTCGCTCGGCGACATCACCAAAGGCCCGACCATCACGCGCTACGAATTGCATCCCGCGCCCGGCGTGAAGCTGGAAAAGATCTCCGCGCTTTCCAACAACATCGCCGCCGTGCTCAAGGCCGAGCGCATCAACATCCTCGCGCCCGTGCCCGGCAAAAGCTCCGTCGGCATCGAGGTGCCGAACCTCGTCAAGACCAAGGTCATCATGCGCGACCTGCTGGAATCCGAGGAATGGCGCAGCTCCAAGGCGCGCATCCCGCTCGCGCTCGGCAAGGACGTTTATGGCCACCCGATCATCGCCGACCTCGGCGACATGCCGCATCTGCTCATCGCCGGCAGCACCGGCTCCGGAAAATCCGTCTGCATCAACGCCATCATCGCGTCGCTGCTTTACAGGTTCTCACCCGACCAGCTCCGGTTCGTGATGATTGACCCCAAAGTGGTCGAGCTGCAGCAATACAACGCCCTGCCACACCTCGTCGTGCCCGTGGTGAACGACCCGAAGAAAGTCATCCTCGCGCTGCGCTGGGTCGTCAGCGAAATGGAAAAGCGCTACCAGATTTTTGCCCGCGTCGGCGTCCGCAACATCACCTCGTTCAATTCGCGGCCGAAAAACAAGCCGCTGCCGGAAACCGAACCCGAATTGCCGCTCAAGGCCAAAAAGGAAAAGGTTGAGCCGGGCGCCGGGGGCTTCGCCGTCGAGGTGGACGAGGAAATTGTCGTGCCGCGCGAGGACGACATCATCATTCCCGAAAAGCTCAGCTACATCGTCGTCATCATTGACGAGCTGGCGGATTTGATGCTCGTCGCGCCCGCCGACGTGGAGATGGCCATCGCGCGCATCACGCAAATGGCGCGCGCCGCCGGCATCCATTGCATCGTCGCCACCCAGCGGCCCAGCGTGGACGTCATCACCGGCGTCATCAAATCCAACATCCCGGCGCGCATCGCGTTCCAGGTCGCCGCCGCCGTGGACTCACGCACGATTCTCGACGGACAGGGCGCGAACAAACTGCTTGGCAAGGGCGACATGCTTTATTTGCCGCCCGGCTCGGCGAAATTGATCCGCGCCCAGGGCGCGCTCATCACCGACCAGGAAATCAACAGCATCGTCGAATTCATCGCCAAGCAGGGCAAGCCGAGCTACGAGCTGGAAATCCACCGGCAGCTTTCCAAGCCCACCGCCGAATTTGGCAACGAAAGCGGCATTGACGAGGACGAGGATCTCATCCAACAGTGCATCGAGGTCATCCGCAGCGAACAGAAGGCGAGCGTCTCGCTGCTCCAGCGGCGGCTGCGTCTCGGCTACACCCGCGCCGCGCGCATCATGGACGAACTGGAAAGCCGCGGCATCGTCGGCCCCGGCAAGGGCGCCGAGCCGCGCGACATTTTGATTGATCTGGACGGCGGCGGCGCGGACGGCGGTGGGCAGGAAGCGGTTTGAGCCGCAGATTGTCACAGATGGGCACAGACAAAAACTGTCTGTGCGAATTTGCGTTTCGTCTGTGGCATTTTAGTTTTTCCAGACCCAATCGCCTTTCGTGAAGTCAGCCGCGCCGTTTTTGGCCTGCGGCGTTTCTTGCTGTCCGCCATCGTCCTTTTCATTCCAGCCGACGGAATAGAGCAGGAATTTTCCATCCGCCTTTGGACGATAAATGAGCGGCGCGCCGCCGATGATGTCGTGTGGCAGCTTCTCAATGAACTGCGGCACGAGCGCGTCGAGCGTTCCGGGATATTCGCCATGCGCGAGGCGATAACGCTCCAGCGCGCAGGCGATTTGAGCCTCGTTCACCATCGTTTGATTGTGCACGGTCGTCTGTTCTGCCTTGGTGAAATTGGGAATGGCGATGGCCGCCAGAAGTCTATACGGCGACTTGTGACCCAAAAAACTGTTAACTTCGAGGAGTGCTCCGTCAATTTTGCGCGGCGCAATGGTGTCGTTTGTCAGGTCAAGACCGTCCAGAGGCGTCAGTTCAAGCAGGGCGACGTTTACCATGTTTTGATATGTCCAGCCGCGAGGCCAAAGCCACGAACCGGCTTTGCCCGGCCATTTCGGGGTTCGACCGAAGTTTAGAAATTCAAAGACTGGCATTATTTCGAGGTCGCGGCATACAGCCGCCGGTTCTTCTTGGAGCGATTGCAGCACCAACGGAGTCAGATTGATATCCGCGAGCTGTTTTTGGAGCGCGGCCAGTTGCGGCTCCTGCCAGACGTGCGATTGCACACCGCCGCCAAGGGTGTCCACATAAAGCCCGGTGACGGCGACATTGATCATCGCCGCGACCAGCGTCATTGGTTTGCCGGTGGGCGCAGCTTCCATCAAACGGCACATATCGTGCAACAGCGTCAATTCCTGCAAGGCATTGTCCGGCTGGCCGATCAGCAAATCGCATTTCGCCCGCTGCGCGAGCAATTGCGCAATGCCCCGGACGTTGATGAAATTCGGAATCGGCTGCTCGTATGGCTTTGAATAATCGCCGTCCATCCGGGCACAGGGCCGTTTCAACGCCTCGCGCATCAAATCAAAATCCGGCTGGAATTGGTCGCTCCACTTCAAATAATTTGCCGCCACCGTTGCATTGGTAATTACAGCCGTCGTCAGTCCGTTGGTCGCAAGTCCGGACCATTCGTTGGTAGCTTGAAAAGAAATGACGCCGTTGGTTTGCACCACACCCTTTACAAACCACTTCGCCATTTTCGGCGCCTTGAAAAAATTCTGGTCGTCCGGCACGGCCGGCGGGATGTATTTGTCCCAATCCAGCACCGCCCCCTTGGCTTCGAGTTCGGCTTTGCAATTATCCCACGCGCGTCGGCCGCGCCAGTCCTCCTCGGCGTAAAAAAGGGCGGTCAGACCGGCAAGGCCAAGCAGAATAAAAAGCAGCCGGCGAAGGAGGGTTTTCATGCGATGCGTTTTACAAGATTGCCAAACACACGTCAATTGCGCTAAATAGGGCGAATGCCAACGGTTGCCGAACAGCTCCGCGCCGCGCGCGAGGCCAGAAAACTCACGGTGCAGCAGGTCGCCGACGCGACCAAGATCCGCACCGACCACATCCGCGCGCTCGAAGACGGAAACTTCAACGTCTTTTCCGCGCCGATTTACATCCGCGGCTCGGTGAAAAATTACGCGACGATGCTCAAGCTGGATCTGCCGCAGATCACCGCCGCGCTGAACGCCGAACTGAAGGGGACGGCAAAATTCAGCGAGCCGCCGTCGCTGGTTGATAATCCCAAATCACCGCTCGACCATGTGATGTTCCTGCTGTCGAAGGTGAACGTGAAAATGGCCCTGGCTGTCGGCGGCATTGCGGTGGTTGTTTTGGTGGTCATCGTTGCCGGCTGGGCGCTGAAGCATCACAAGGGCGGCAATGCGCTGACCGGGCTGCCGCCGGCGGTTTATCAGCCGGCGGGTTCCGGCGACACTCTGCCGCTGCCCAGAAAATAACTGTAGAAGGCAGAATGAAGAAACACGGTTCATTCAACCGAAAGCCATCTCTGCGTTCTGCATTCTTCCTTCTGCCTCTGCTTCACACGTCGCTCATGTAAATCGCGCGATTGCGCCACAGGTAAATCGCGCCGGACGCCGCCGTGAGCACCACCGCCACCCACAGCATGATTTCCGCAAATGCGGGCACCCACGGCTGGAAGCATTTTTGCAGTTGCGACGGCCATTCATTGCAGGCATCCACCACCAGCAGCGCGTTGATGGCCACGATCTGCGAGACGGTCTTGTGTTTTCCAAACCTCTCCGCCGCGAGCACGATGTTCTTGGACGCCGCAAGCAGCCGCAGTCCGGTGATGGTCAGCTCGCGCGCCACGATGATGATGACCATCCAAGCGGCGACCTTGACCGGCGCGTTTGAATTCAGATGCGTGGTTTCGACAAAGGCGACGAATGCCGAGCAGATCAAAACCTTGTCCGCCAGCGGATCCATCAAAATGCCAAAATTGGTGATGAGGCCGCGCCGGCGCGCGATGCGGCCGTCAAGAAAATCCGTCAAGCCTGCCGCGTTGAACAGAATCAGCGCCAGCGTGTCGTTGAACTGGAGCGGCGAGAACAGCACCCACAGAAACAGCGCCGTCAACGCGAAACGCGAAACGGTGAGTTTATTGGGCAGATTCATTCACCCGAAGCTTGCCGACTGGCGGCGGCCATTGGCAATTCCAAACTAAAAATAAAAAAGGCGGACCGCATTCCGGCAGCCCGCCTTGCCCGGTGATTTTTACGCGCCGAATTTGTCGAACATCTTCGCGTTGGCCTGCATCAGGCGGATGAGGTCTTTCGCCGGGAAGATGCCGAGCGAGCCGCTGTTGGCGCCGGTCTCGGTGAAGCGTTCCAGCTTGTCCGAGCCGCTGCACGCCGAATGGATGAGCACCGGCTGCGGATGCCAGGAGTGGCCCTTCATCGCGCACGGCGTCGAATGGTCGCCGGTGATGACGAGCACGTCCGGCTTCTTCCGCAGCAGAACCGGCAGCGCGGCGTCGAAGTCCTGAACCGCCTTCATCTTCGCCATGAAATTGCCGTCCTCGCCGTATTTGTCGGTGTATTTGAAGTGGATGAAAAAGAAATCAAAGTTGTCATATTCGACGAGATAGCGCTCGAACTGCTCGGCGATGGTCGCCGGGCCCTCGATTTTCTTCATGCCGACGAGCTGGGCGAGGCCTTTATACATCGGATAAACCGCGAGGCAGGCGGGCTTGAGTTTGTAGCGATCCTCGAACAGCGGGATGTGCGGCTGGTGCGCGATGCCGCGCATGAGGAAGCCGTTCGCCGGCTTTTCCTTCGCGATGACCGGCAGCGCGGCCTTGTAAAATTCGGCGATCAATCCGGCCATCTTTTTCTGGCCGGCATTTTTCTCGTCGCGCGGATGAACGGTCGGGATCGGGAAGCCCTCGCGGTTCGGATCGGCGTCCGTGAGCGGGCCTTCCAGCCCCCTGCCGCGGAAAATGACGACGAACCGGTGTTCCTTGCCGGCCTTGACGATGATTTCCGTGTCGCCGATTTTTTTGATTTTCGCGGAGAGCATCGCGCAGAGTTTCTCGCAGGTTTCCGTCGGGATGCGCCCGGCGCGGCGGTCGGTGACGATGCCCTTCGGGTCGAGCGTGGCGAAATTGGCACGGGCGCAGACATCGCCGGTCTTGAGTTCCATGCCGAGGCCGAGCGCCTCGATGACGCCGCGGCCGACCTGGAATTCCAGCGGGTCATAGCCGAAGAGGCCGAGGTGGCCAGGGCCGCTGCCGGGCGTGATGCCGGGCGCGGTGGGAATCAGCCGGCCCTGCGCGGAATCCTTCGCGATCTTGTCGAGGTTCGGCGTCGAGGCGGCCTCGAGCGGCGTCAGGTAATTTTGCTCCTTCGTCGCGATGTCGCCGATGCCGTCCATGACGACCAGCGCGATTTTGGCTTTGGTTTTCAGCGTCAGTTCGGAATAAAGTGCGTCTAAATTCATGCGCTTATTTTGCAGCAAGCGCGCCGGAGTGCAATGCGATTCCGAGCGGGCGGCAAAGTTGCGCTTTTCAAGCCGGTGATTTGTGTGTTAGATTTTCCACCGGTTTGGATCTGACATGAGCCATGCACCGGAGCAAGCAACGCGGCGGGAAAATCTGCATTTTCTCCGCTGGCTGTCTGTTGCCACGGCGGTGTTGTTGATGCTGGATATGTGGAACGCCGCGGAACAGGCGGATTATCGGCGTGCCCAGTTCCAGCTCATCATTGGCGGCGTGCTGGCCCTTGTTCTGCTCGCGTTCGCCAGTCTCATGGCCGGGCAGGAACGGGAACGCCGCCGCCGCGCCGAGTCGAGATTGAGCGAAACACTGGCGCTGCAAAACGCCATCTTCCATTCCGCCAATTATGCCATCGTCACCACGGACAAAAACGGTGTCGTCCAGATTTTCAACACCGCCGCCGAACGGCTCCTCGGTTATTCCGCGAAGGAAATTGTCGGCCAGACCACGCTGATGCACTGGCGCGACCCGCAGGAGGTGGCCGAGCGCGCCACAAAATTGTCCGAACGGTTCGGCCATCCGCTCCGCCCGACGTTTGAAACCATCATCGCCAAGATCGAGCTGGACCAGGTTGACCGGGGCGAATGGACGTTCATCCGCAAGGGCGGCACGCGCTTTCCCGCTTCGCTCGTCGTCACCGGGCTTGCCGACGCGCGCGGAAATCTGACCGGTTATCTCGCTTTTTTTCAGGACATCAGCGAACGCAAACACTACGAGGCCGACCGCGAAAAGCTCGTCTTCGAATTGCGCGAGGCTCTGGCCAGCGTCAAAACCCTGTCCGGCCTCATCCCGATCTGCGCCTGGTGCAAGAGCATCCGCTCCGACACCGGATATTGGCAGAACGTCGAGGAATATGTCCGCGCCCACTCCGAGGCGAATTTTTCGCACAGCATCTGCCCCAGCTGTCAGGAAAAGTTCAAGGAAGAAATCGCCAGGGCCGACCGCGGAACGGAATATGTGCTGCCGAAGATTTGAGGAGGCGCGCATTCCCGCGCCGAAATTTTCTCGCCCGTTCCGCCATTTCCCGGTTTAATCTCCGTGCATGAAACAAAAAGCTTACGCCGCCGCCGGCGTTGATATTGATCTGGGCAATAAAGTCAAAGCCACGCTGCCGCAATTGCTCGCCGCCACGCACCGGCGCGAGGTGCTCGGCAAGGTCGGCGGCTTCGGCGGCCTGTTCGCGCTCGACCTGGAAAAATATCGCGAGCCGGTTCTCGTCTCCTCCGTGGACGGCGTCGGCACCAAGCTCAAGCTCGCCTTCGCGCTCGACAAGCACGACACCATCGGCGCGGATCTCGTGAACCATTGCGTGAACGACATCGCCGTGCTCGGCGCGGAACCGCTGTTCTTCCTCGATTATCTCGGCACCGGCAAGCTGGAACCGCACGTTTTCACCGACATCATCAAGGGCTTCGCCCGCGCCTGTGCGGAAAACCACTGCGCGCTCATCGGCGGCGAGACGGCGCAGATGCCGGGCTTTTATCAGAAGGGCGAATACGACGTGAGCGGCACGATTGTCGGCGTGGTGGAAAAATCCAGGATGCTCGACGGCCAGAAAACCATCCGGCGCGGCGACGCGGTCATCGGCATCGAATCCAGCGGCCTGCACACGAACGGTTTTTCGCTCGCGCGGAAAATTTTCTTCGAGCAGTGGAAATTGAAGCCGTCCAGCCGCTTGCCCGGATTGAAAGGCACGATTGGCGCGGAATTGCTGAAGGTCCACATCAGCTACGGCCCGCTGGTGCAAAAACTCGTCTCCAAATTCAACGGGCGTCCGGCCCCCGCCGTGAAAGCCTTCGCCCACATCACCGGCGGCGGCTTCGTGGACAACATCCCGCGCGTGCTGCCGAAGACGCTCGACGTGGTCATCAAAAAAGGTTCGTGGGACATGCTGCCGATTTTCCAGATCATCGCGGAAAAGAGCGGCGTGCCGGACGCGGAGCTTTACCAGGTTTTCAACATGGGCATCGGCATGGTCGCCATCGTCTCGGCGGACAAGGCGAACGCGGCACTGAAATTCATTAACGCGCAAAAGCACAAGGCCTGGATCATCGGCGAGGTTGTCAAAGGTTCGGGCAAGTCGCGGGTGGAATGATTTGACCGCGGAGGCACAGAGACGCAGAGGGGAAATTTCTTAACTCTGCGCCTCGGTGTCTCTGTGGCATCATACCCGAAATCGACCGCAGATTTTTGATTTCAAATCCACATAATCCACGTAATCTGCGGGAAATGAATTCCTGTTTTTCAAAGTTGTTGCTTGCCGCCGCCTCCGCGAGCCTGATGTTTTCCCTTTCACTCCGCGCCGAAGTCGTTTCGGCCACGATCCAAACGCCGCCGCCCGCCGAAACGGGCTATTTTAAATTCGGCGCCGCCACAAATCCCGCCGGCCACACGATCTCCTTGAACAGCCGCAGCCTGCTGTTCGACAACCGGCCGGTTTTTCCCGTGATGGGCGAAATGCACTACTCGCGCGTGCCGCAGGCCGAGTGGCGCGACGAACTGCTCAAGATGAAGGCCGGCGGCGTGGACATCGTGGCGACCTACGTTTTCTGGATTCATCATGAGGAAATCGAAGGCCAATGGGATTGGTCCGGCCAGCGCGACTTGAAAAAGTTTCTCCAGACGTGCGACGATCTCGGCTTGAAAGTCGTCGTCCGTTGCGGCCCGTGGTGCCATGGCGAAGTCCGCAACGGCGGTTTTCCCGACTGGGTCGTCGCGCACAAGGACTGGAAACTGCGCTCGACGGACACCAATTTTCTTGCGGCGGTGAAGATTCTTTATGGCGAAATCTCCAAGCAGCTCCAGGGCGAATTGTGGAAGGACGGCGGCCCGGTCATCGGCATCCAGGTGGACAATGAGTTTCGCGGCTCGCCGAACTATCTGCTGGCCTTGAAAAAAATCGCGATTGAATCCGGCATTGACGTGCCGCTCTACATCAAAACCGGCTGGCCGGCAATGACAACCCCCGTGCCGCTCGGCGAATTGCTGCCGCTCTTCGGCGCCTACGCGGACGGTTTTTGGGAGCGCGACACCAAGCCGATGGACGGCAACAGTTGGGAAAATTTCACATTCAAATTCACCCGCACCGACACCGGCGTGGGCGATGACACGCTGGGCGGCGGCAAATCCGGCGACACTGCCGGCACGGAAAAATATCCATATCTCACCTGCGAAGTCGGCGGCGGGATGCCGGCCTCGTATCACCGCCGCATGAATTATGATCCGCGCGATGTCGAGGCCGTGGCGCTGTGCCAGCTCGGCAGCGGCAGCTCGCTGATGGGTTATTACATGTATCACGGCGGCCAGAATCCCGACGGCAAACTCTCCACGCTCCAGGAATCGCAGGCCACCGGCTACCCGAACGATTTGCCGGTGAAATCCTACGACTTCAACGCGCCCATCGGCGAATTCGGCCAGATCAACCCGCAATACTACTGGCTGCGCCGGCTGCATCTGTTTCTGCACGACTTCGGCGGCCCGCTCTCGCAAATGCCGCTTTCGCTGCCAGACGCGAAGCCGGCGGACAAAAATGATCTGGATACATTGCGCTGGGCGGTCCGTTCGGATGGCAACAGCGGCTGCGTTTTCGTGAACAATTACCAGCGCCTCCAGCCGATGCCGGCGAAGACGAATGTGCGGTTCAAACTGAATCTGCCGGGCGGCGAGTTTGTTTTCCCGTCAAGGCCGGTGACGATTCCGGCGGACGGCTTTTTCATCTGGCCGTTCAACCTCGACCTCGGCGGCGCGAAGTTGATTTACGCGACCGCCCAGCCAATTTGTAAGACCGAAGATGGCGCCACACAAACCATTTTCTTTGCCGAAACACCGGGCGTGCCGGCGGAATTTGTTTTCGATTCACAAACCTTGGCGGGGCGGGCGTCCTCGCAAGCCGTCTTTGAAAATGTGAGACCCGGCCACGAACCGGCCATCAAATTGCAAACCAAGGCCGGCGGAGAAATCCGAATCGTGCTGCTGAACGAGGCGGATTCGCTGGCGCTGCGGAAAAACGCCGCGGGCCACGTTGTCTTTGAGGAGAAGTCAGAGATGGCTTCGGTGGAGATTAAACCGGAGCTGCTCCAGCCCGCCGGCCCGGCTCGCGAAATTCCGTTGAGCCGCGGCAAATCGCCCGTCGCCATCGCGCCGGTGGATTCCGATTTCACGAACGCCGCAATCTGGAAAATCAAACTGCCGGCGAATTTGGATTTGAATCTGAATCCGATTTTGCGGATTCATTATGTCGGCGATGCCGCGAGGCTGACGCTCAACGGCAGGCTGATTGAAGACAATTTTTACGCCGGTCGGACGTTCGACCTCGGCCTGAACCGCTACGCGCCGGAGATTCTGACCGGCGATTTGCGGCTGGAGATTCTGCCGCTGCGCAAGGACGCGCCGATTTTCTTCGAGCCAAAAGACAAACCGGATTTTGGCGGTCAGGACAGCCTGGTGAAACTTCAGTCGGCGGAAATCATCAACCGTTGATTCGTTGGATTCACTGCGTCAATCTCTTGAATTTGGGCGGCAGGCTGTCCGCCGACTGCGGCATTTTGCACGGATTGATTTTCTTTATTTTTAATCTGCAGCCGTCCGCGTAATCTGCGGGCGGCTTTTACATGAAAATACTCGTCATCGGTTCGGGCGGACGCGAACACGCCCTCGTCTGGAAGCTCGCGCAGTCACCGCACGCCACGCAAATGTGGTGCGCGCCGGGCAACGCCGGCATCGCGCAGGAACACCTCGTCAAAAATGGCGCGGCGGTCCAATGCGTCAACATCGGCGCGGAAGATTTGCCGGGGCTGCTCGCCTTCGCGCAGGAAAAAAAGGTGGATTTCACCGTCGTCGGCCCGGACAACCCGCTCGCGCTCGGCATAGTGGATTTGTTCCAGAAAAACGGCCTGAAAATCTGGGGCGTGAACCAAAAGGCGGCGCAGTTCGAGTCCTCCAAGGTTTTCTCGCAGAAGTTCATGGAGAAACACGGCATCCCGACGGCGGCGGCGGGAACTTTTTCCGACGCACTGGCAGCGAAAAGATTCACCGCCACGCTCGGCGGCAAGTGCGTGGTGAAAGCCGACGGCCTCGCGCTGGGCAAAGGCGTTTTGATTTGTGCGAATCAGGCCGAATCGGAGAAGGCCGTGGACGAAATCATGGTCGGCAAAGCCTTCGGCGCAGCGGGATCTCGCGTCGTCATCCAGGAATTTCTCGAAGGCATGGAAATTTCGCTCCATGCGCTCTGCGACGGCAAGACGGCAAAGCTGTTCCCGACATCGCAGGACCACAAGCGCGCGCTCGACGGCGATCTCGGCCTGAACACCGGCGGCATGGGCACCTATTCACCCACGCCGTTTCTGACCGACGCGCAGCTCGCCGGGACCGCGTGCCAAATCCTCGAACCCTTCATGCGCGGCTGCGTGGCGGAAGGCATTGATTATCGGGGTCTGCTTTATCCCGGCGTGATGCTGACGAAGAACGGCCCGAAGATTTTGGAATTCAACGCCCGCTTCGGTGACCCGGAAACGCAGGTTTATCTGCCGCGCCTGAAAAATGATCTGGTGGAACTGCTGGTTGCCAGTGCGGACGGCTCGCTGGGCAAAATGGAATTGAAATGGAAACCGGAGGCGGCCGTTTGCGTGGTGATGGCCAGCGGCGGCTATCCCGGCAATTATCCGAAAGGCAAAGTCATCACCGGCCTCGACGCCGCGAATGCTCTGCCGCAAGCCAAAGTTTTCCACGCCGGCACGACCTTGAAAGACGGGCAAATCGTGACGAACGGCGGTCGTGTGCTGGGCGTAACGGCGCTGGGCAAGGACTTGAAATCCGCGCAGGCGGCGGCTTACGCGGCGGTTGAAAAAATCCATTTCGACGGCGCGCATTTCCGCCGCGACATCGCGGCGAAGGCTTTGTCGGCGGCGAGGTGACACGGTTCGATTTTTGACCGCGAATCATTCTCGTTCATGGCCAAGAACACCGGCCAGGGCCAAATTTCATTTCCCGTTGCAATTTCTGTTGTCGGATTTGCCGCCTGTCGGCGCTTTACTGGTGACACATGACGGATCACCGCACATTGCTCGCGGACTACGTTGCGCATGGATCGGAAGATGCCTTCCGTGAACTGGTCGCGCGTTATGTTGACCTGATTTATTCAACGGCTTTGCGGTTGGTGAACGGCGACACGCACCGGGCCGAGGATGTCACCCAAACGGTTTTTGCCGATTTGGCGCGGCTGGCGAAAACATTTTCCAAAGATGTCATGCTTGGCGGCTGGCTGCACCGGCGCACTTTTCATGTCGCCACCACGATCATGCGCACCGAGCGCCGCCGGTTGAACCGGGAAAGGCAGGCTTGTGAAATGAATGCTTGGCAAAACAACCCCGAATCAGGATTTGAGCAGTTCGCTCCGCATCTCGACGAGGCGATCAATGAGCTGAACGACCGGGAACGCGCGGCCATCGTGCTGCGGTTTTTTGAACACCGCGATCTTCGCGCGGTCGGTGCCGCGCTGGGCAGCAACGAGGATGCAGCGCAGAAATGCGTCAGCCGCGCGGTGGACAAGCTCCGTTCCCATTTTGCGCGCCGGGGCATCGTTGTTTCTTCCGCTGTGATTGTTTCGGCGCTAGCCACCAACGCCGTTCAGGCCGCTCCAGCGGGACTGGCGTTGACCGTTGCCTCCGCCTCGCTGGCCGGGGCGGCGGGGGCGGGATCCATCGGCTTCATCGCAAACTTAACCCAAACCATCCTTATGAAAAAAACTGCCGTCATCATCACGTTGCTGGCGCTCGCCGCCATTCTCACCTCCGTCACCGCCGTTAAATTTATGCGGTCTCGCGCCGCCAATGCACCGGTGACGCAAAAAAAACTGAACCAAGGACTCGTGCTTCACCTGGCCTTTGACAGCGATGAAACGGGAAACGGAAGCGTTTCGGACAGCAGCGCCGGACAAAACATCGTCCACGCTTCGGGCGTTCGCTGGACCCCTGACGGCAAGCTGGGTGGCGCGTATGAATTCACCAAGGACGGTGATGAAATCGTGGTGACGAACAACCCATCGCTCAACGCCTCGACGCTCACGCTTTCTGCCTGGATCAAAACCACCACCGCTGACAGCATCTGGCGGCGGATTTTTGACAAGTCCTACACCCAGGGTTTCGCCTTGAGCATCGCCGGCGACTGGCAGCAAAGAGACTGGCGCGGGCTGGCCAGCGTGGAGATGGGGCCGGGCACGCATTTCATCCGGTCCAAAACCCGGCTGGCCGACGGACAATGGCATCAGGTGGCGACGACATTTGATGGCACCAACGAGGTGCTTTATGTGGATGGCCAGATGGAATCCAGTCTGCAATGGAAACGACGCGGACGGGTCGGGCCAAACAACTTCAATCTGGTGATTGGCTGCAACCGGTCGAACTTGGCAGAAACCGATTTTGGCACGTCTTTCCGGGGTTTCATTGACGAGCCGATGATGTGGAGCCGCGCCCTTTCGGAGAAGGAAATCGCCTATCTGTTCCAATCGCAGAACGGTTCGCCCGCCGAACCGTTGACGGTGAAATGATCACAAAGCTGTGAAGTGGAAAAGGAACAATGGGAATTAGGTAGAAGTAGCCGCCGCTGCTCGGATCGGACAAATTTTAAGAAGAATATCCATTTCGACGGCGCGCACTTCCGCCGCGACATCGCGGCGAAGGCGCTGCGCCAAAAAACCGGGGGCTGATTTGACGTTTCTTTACTTTTGCCGGTTTGTCGCGCAATTTGGAGCCAGAATGACATGGCGTTTTCTATGGATTTTTGCTGTGGCGCTGGCCGGACTGCTGGCGGCGCAATGCTCATCGCGCGCGAACACCACCGACGCGCTGGCCAAATCCGCCATTCTGGAAGGCAACGTGGCGTATCTGCGGATTGGTCAGGTTGAAACAAATCTGGCGGACGAAATCCGCGCGGCCCAAACCGCGCTGACGGTTTCAAACAAAATCGCCGGCGCGGTCTTGGATTTGCGTTTTGCCACCGGCACTGACCTGGATTCGGCGAAAACGGCGGCGGATTTGCTGGCGGCGGAAAAATTGCCGCTGGCGATTCTCGTCAACCGCCAGACAGCCGGAGCGGCAGAGACGCTGGCGGCGGATTTGCGCGCGGCCCACGCCGGGTTGGTTTTTGAGGGCGTGTCCGGGCCGGCAGGGACAAACAGCCCGACAACCGCGCCGGCGCAGCCGGACATCGCCGTGTCCATCGGCGCGGAGGACGAACGCGCCTTCATGGAAAATCCCTATGCCGCCCTGCCGGAGCCGGGCGAAACCAATTCCACGGCGGCCACCACCAATCTGCTGCCGTTCGTGGACCACACGAGCGAGGCGGATTTGGTCCGCGCGAAAATCAAGGACGGCGATGAGTTGGAACCGGTTCCCGTGGCCGAGCGCACGCCCGTGCCGCAAAAACCGTTCATCCGCGACCCGGTTCTGGCGCGGGCGGTGGATTTGATCAAGGGACTGGCGGTTGTGCGGGCGGCACATCCCTGATTTCGGGTTGACGACCGGCCATTTGCAAATCAATTTTACAGTTTGTCGGAATGAAAACCATCTTGTTCATTTGCACCGGCAACGTCTGCCGCAGCCCGATGGCCGAGGCGCTGTTCCGCCGGGCCGTGGAAGGACGCGGAAATTTCCGCGTCCTGTCGGCGGGCCTGGGCGCGGTGGACGGCCAGCCGCCGACGCAGCATTCCGTCGTGGCGATGCGCGAACTGGGCGTGGACATTTCCGCGCAACGCAGCCGCGCGCTCACGGCGAACCTGTTGCAGCAGGCGGATTATGTCTTTGGCATGACGCACAGCCACGTGGACACCGTCGGGCTGCTGTATCCGGGGGCGGCGGAAAAAACCTTTTTGCTCCGCGAATTCGACGAGTCGCTCGACCGGTTTGAAAAAGACATCAGCGACCCGATCGGCGGCTCCTACCAGGTGTATGTCGGCTGCCGCAAACAAATCGAACAGGGCATCGCGTCAATTTTGAAATATATGGAACAACACGACATCGTATCCGCGCCGCAGGGCGCAAAAACCACGGCGACCGCGAGTTTTGCAACCGGCGCGGACCACGGCGGCTTTGTTTTGAAGGAGGCGCTCAAACAGCATCTCCAGCAGCGCGGCCTGACGGTTACCGACTTCGGCGCGAAATCGAAGGACCCGGTCGACGATTATCCCGATTTTGCCACGCCGGTCGCGCTGGCGGTCGCCGCGGGACAGGCGGAATTCGGCCTGCTCGTCTGCACCAGCGGCATCGGCATTTGCATTGCCGCCAACAAAATCCCCGGCATCCGCGCCGCCATCGCCAGCGACGAGGCGTCGGCGAGCATGATGCGGCGGCACAATGACGTGAACGTGCTTTGCCTCTCCGGCGACAAGACTTCACCCGAGGCCGGCAAAAAAATCCTCGACGCATTCCTGTCCGCGAAATTTGAAGGCGGCCGGCACGAACGCCGCATTGAAAAAATGGATGTCCGTCTCGCCGCCCCGCAGCTCCGCCTGCGCAACGTGGACCCCGCCGTGGCCGAAGCCATCGGGCGCGAGTGCCTGCGCCAGCAGGAAAACATCGAGCTGATTGCCAGCGAAAATTTTGTCAGCCCGGCGATCTTGGAAGCCCAAGGCTCCGTGCTGACGAACAAATACGCCGAGGGCTATCCGAAGAAGCGCTGGTATGGCGGCTGCGAAAACATTGACACCATCGAGCAGCTTGCCATTGACCGCGCAAAAAAACTCTTCGGCGCGGAACACGCCAACGTCCAGCCACATTCCGGCAGCCAGGCGAACATGGCCGTCTATTTCGCGATGCTCAAGCCCGGCGACAAGATGCTGACGATGGATTTGAGCCACGGCGGGCATCTGACGCACGGCAACAAGGCGAATTTCTCCGGCAAATTTTTTGAAATCGTCCACTACGGCGTGAACAAGGAAACCGAGCGCATTGATTACGACCAGATCGCCGCGATGGCGCGCGAGCACAAGCCGCGCATGATCACCATCGGCGCCAGCGCCTATCCGCGCACGATTGATTTCAAGCGCATGGGCGAAATCGCCCGCGAAGTCGGCGCGTATCTGCTCGCGGACATCGCGCACATCGCCGGCCTCGTCGCGACCGGGCTGCATCCGAGTCCGGTCGGACACGCCGATTTCGTCACGACCACGACACACAAGACGCTGCGCGGGCCGCGCGGCGGATTGATCCTGTGCGGCGGGAAGCACGCGAAGGAAATTGATTCGCAGGTTTTCCCCGGCATCCAGGGCGGGCCGCTGGAGCACGTCATCGCCGCAAAAGCCGTCTGCTTTCAGGAAGCGTTGCAGCCGACATTCAAGAATTACCAGCAGCAAATCATCAAAAATGCAACGACGCTGGCCGACGGCATGAAGCGCAACGGCTACCGGCTCGTCAGCGGCGGCACGGACAACCATCTGATGCTCGTGGACGTGGGCGCAAAAAACCTGACCGGCAAGGAATGCCAGAACGCGCTCGACGAGGCCGGCATCACGGTCAACAAAAACACGATTCCGTTTGAGACCCGCTCGCCGTTCCAGGCCAGCGGCATCCGCCTCGGCACGCCCGCGGTGACGACGCGCGGCATGCAGGAGGCGGAGATGGCGGCGATTGCGGACATGATTTCCGAGGTGCTGCTGGACATCAAAAATGTCGAGGCCGCGCACAAGGTTCGCGCCCGCGTGCGTGAGCTAACGGCGAGGTTCCCGCTGCCGTATTGAAAAACCTGCCGGACAGCCGCAACGATCCAATCCGCGCGGAAAACGGCGCGGTGGGGATCAGGCAACCATCGTTACCCGGCACTGGTTTTGCGCGTGGGCGAGTTTTAATTTCAGGACATCGCCCTGCTTCCGGCCCATGAGCTGCCCGCCCAGCGGCGATTGCGGGGTGATCACCAGCACCTCCCGCTTGTCATGCAGCACCTCGGTGCCGCCCGCCCGCGGACCGATGAAGTAAGCGGCTTTTTCCCCATTCAATTCCAGTTCCACGAAGGCCCCGACATCAATCGGTTCGCCGGCGCCGAATCTGCGCGCGTCCAGCTTTTCGAACGCGGCAATGGCGCCTTGTATTTCCGCCGCCTGTTTGGATTGGCCGCGGGCCAGATAGGAGGCTTCGAGTCCGCGGGTGTCGTATTTGTTCTCGGCCTTGCTTTGCTCGTGCGTGGCTTCCGCGCGCGAGGCCTGGGCCGCGCGGAAATAAACCTCCAGCTCGCCCGCCAGCCGGGCAACGATCTTCTTGATAAGTGTGCGTTTGTTCATGTCAGCCGCCCTGCATCATGGCGTAGATGTAAATGTTCACAAGCATCCTCATGCAGGCAACGTCGTTGCCGACCGGGGCGACCATGTGGTCCCAGCCGCACTGCAACCCGCTCAAGGTGATCAACCCCGCCATGCGCTGCCCGATCATGACGCCGTAAAGCCCGTGCGCGGCTTTTTGCGCGTCGTAAATGTTTTTGAAAAACGTGTGCGGCGGATGGCCGTCGGGAATTTGAAAACAGCAGCGGTAAATTTCATGGCTGGACGGCAGGGAAACCACTTTTGCCTCCGGCAGCGCCACGGCCAGAAAATCCGTCTCCTGCTGGAGAAACGCATCAAAGTCCGGCGTGACGTCGCGGTTGCAGCAGGCGTCAACCAGCAGGAACCCGCCGCGCCGGACGTGTTCCGCCACGTTGCCGTGGCCGGTGGCGCTTTGAACCATGTGAACGCCCTGCGAAAACAGCAGCGGGTATTTGCACATCTCCGGCAGGCTTTCCACGTCGGCCACATACCAGGTCGGATCAATGTTCAACGTGGTCTGCTGGCGGATGAATTGCATCAACGTGGCGTCGCCCGTGGAATGGCGCAGCCAGTATGGACTGGGAGTTTTCAGCCGCGCCCAGCCCACGCGGTCGCCGCGCAGTTCGTCCAGGCCGCCGCCCAGCGCGGCCAGGCCCGGCGTAAAAACCGCCCCGGCCAGCAGCAGCCTCAAAAAATGCTCGCGCGTGATTGGGTCGGAATTTTTCACAACAATTTGAACCGGCGCCGGACGATCAGCTCGGTTGCGTAAAGCCCCAGCAATCCGGCGAGCAGCCAGGCGGAATTCCACAAAGGCCGGACGTGCTGGAGGCCGGGCGCGGCGGCCGAATTTTCGCGCGGCTGAAACACCGGCGCGTCCTCGATCATCGCGCCGCCGGTGGCCTCCGCCAATTCGCGCATCCCGCCCACGTCCGGCGGCAGGTTCATCATTTCGGCGGATTGCGACGTCACCGGGACCGGAAAGGACAGCCGCGCGGATTTTTTTCCGGAACCGATTGCGCGCACTTCCCAATCTCCGGCCGCGTCGGGCGTGAAGCTGGCGGTCCACGCGCTTTCCCCGTTCGTCGCCGGCTGCAAGGTCAAAGGCTGCCTGTCGCGCGACGGCGAAACTGCCTCCACCGTTGGCAATGCTTCCGCGGCGCTGCCGGCAATCTGCAAAACCACCGGCTGGTGGATGGACGGCGATTCCGTGAGTTTTATCAGGCGCAATCCCTCGCCCGACGACGGCGCGAGCGAGAGCAGCAACTGCTGCCAGAATTTTTCCAGCGCGTGGCTGCTGCTGGGCAATGACATTTTCCAGCGCCACAGCAAATCCGTCATCATGGCCACGGCATAGCCGTTGCCAAACTGCTGCCGCGCCAGCAGCACCTGCGGTTCGCCGCCGACGGCCGGCGCACTCACGGCGAGAACTTCCGCGCCCGGCTTGACGGCGCGGACGCGCGCGTTGTTGACGAAGCGCGGCAAGGTTTCGCCCGGTTTTTCAAACAGCGCGCTGACGGCGGAATGCGTTGCGCCCGCCGGCAGGGCGAATGGTTTCAATCCGGGCAACGACTGGCTGCGCGACGCCACCGGCAATCCGGGCTGGCCGGGGACGGCTAGCAGGCGGAAACCGTTCAGGTTGTTTTCTCCGTCTTCCGCCAGCGACGATGGCGCGAAAACCACCGGCAGCATTTGTTCCAGCGCGCTGCCAGCAAAGCTCGCGGTGGCCTGCGTGTCCGGCGAAATGAAAACCACCGCGCCGCCGCCCTGCACATATTCCACCAGCGCCGCCTGCTGCCGCGCCGTGAGCTGGTTTGCAAAAACGTGGGCCATCACGACAATCTGAAACGGCTTCAGCGCTTTCACGTCGTCCGGCAAATCCGGCAGCGTCGGCTGGTCGGGCGTCTCCACGGAAATTTTCACGTCCAGCGCCGGGTTCAAAATGCTCGTCAGCCGGAAGCCGGGATCGCTCGCCAGCGCCGAACGCAGAAAGCGGTAGCCCCATTGCAGCGTTCCCTGGTAATAAAGCACGTCCACCGTCTTGTGATCGGCCACCTCGACCGTGCAGGCGGCGGCCTGCGGTGGATTTTTCCCGGCGCGGAATTCCAGCGACATCATTCCAGGATCGGGCGCGGTCACTGGCACGGACCACGGAAGAATATTTTCTCCCGCCCTGACCGGCAGGTTCGTGGAGGCGAGTTTTGTGTCGCCGCTCCACAATTCCACCGGCAACTGCGAGTCCCGCGGCGAACCCACTTCAAACACCGCGCTCGCGGAAAATTGCACCTGGCGCAGAACCGTTCCCGGCGCCTTGATCTCGCGGATGTTCACGGCGTCGCCGGACCGCGATGGCTGCAGCCGGTTGATGCTGGCGACAAAATAAAGCGGCACGTTCCGGCGCAGGGCTTCACCGGCCAGCTCGTCCCGCGCCGCGCCGGTGGTGTCCAGCCCGTCCGTCAGGCAGACAACCGCGTCCGGCCCGGCGTCCAGCGCCTGCCGCAGCGCCGAATACAAATGCGTTTCCGGGCCGGGCTTGGCGGTTTCCACCGCGTCGTCCAGGTTTGCCGCCGGAGCCAGCTCCGTGGCGAAACGGTAGTATTTGATTTCTGAAAATGCCGCCGACGCCTCGCCTTCGTGCTCTTTCCAAATGCGCACGGCCCCGGCCAGCCGCGTGGCCCGGCGATAATCCGGAATGCTCATGCTGGCGGAACGATCCACGATCACGGCCAGTTTTTTGGAGCCGGCAGCGGGCGGTTTTTCCTTTTCCACGCGCGACGGATTGGCAAGGCACAGCAGCAACAGCAGCACGATGGCCGCGCGAAAAAGGGTGAGCGCGGCTCGCGCCGCCGGCGGCAATTGTCTCAAGGTGCGGCCGTAAAGCCAGACGACCAGCACCAGACCCGCGACGGCGGCCGCGGCGACAATGCCCCACGCGGTGACCGGCGGAAATCCGCGCAGCCAGCCGCCAAATTGCCATTCAAAAGGCGGGGTCATTTGCCGGCCGCCTTGGAATCCGGCGGGTAATCCCGCGACAATTTTTCAAAATAATCCGCCACCGCCGGACGATAACCCGCCGGCGCCTGCGACAGTTCGTCATCGGTCAACTGATACGGCCGCCGGTCGTCCGGGACTTCCGCGCGCAGCAATTTGATGATGCCTTCCAGCGGCGCATCAATCTTTTCCAAAAACGCCACCTCATCCGCGCTGCTCGCGCCGGAATCGGGCGCCGCGCGGAACTGGCCACGCAGCTCGGCCAGTTGGACGGACTGTGGCAGCATCGGCGCGGTTTCAAACAAACCTTCCCGCACGTCGCTGATGATTTCCCCGGCGAAACCGCCCGCGCCGGTCCCGGAACCGCCAGACGTTGAACTGGCGTTTTTTCCCGGCGAACTGCCGGGCGAATTGCCCGGCGATTTTCCGGTGGATGTTGCCGCGGATTTTTGCGCGACGAGCCGCTGGATGTTCACATGGGCGCGTTCCAATTTGTCGGCCAGCCGCGCGATTTCCGCCGGCGACAGCGAGCCGCTGTTGCGCATCAACCCGGCGCGGTCGGCAAGGTCTTGAAGCTTGTTCGCCGCGTTCAGCGCCACGTCCGGGTTGCGCGGCTGTTCGCGAAGCTGTTGCAGCGCCTTTTGAACATCGGCATCCGCGAGCGCCTTCGCCAGATCGTTCAATTGCGCGGCGGCCCTGGGCGATCCGGTTTCCTGCTGCTGCCGGGCGGCCTCGGCGAGATTGCGCGCGGCGCTTTGAACCTGATTCATCACATTGGTGGCCTGCTGCCGGGCGGCGGCATCGGAAACCTGCGCGGGCGTGATGCGCGCCCCGCCGGCGGCGTCGCTCAACGCCCGCAACGCATCGGCGAGTTCATTTTTCGCCACCTGCTCGGCGGCGCGTTTCATCGCCTCGTCGGCCAGGTGCAGCTCGCGCGCCGATTCCGCCGCCGGCTCGCGCGCCGCGACCGCGTCTTCCGCGTTGAGATTCAGCAGCGACGCCTGCGCCCGGCTGCGGCCCTGCTCCAGATGCGTTGTCACCTCGGCGATAAAATTGCTCGCGTCCATCAGCTCGCCGATGCGCTGGCTGATCTGGGTTTCGCGCTCGACGGGCGTGCCGGTGATTTTTTCAGGATCGGGTTTGCCGGCGTCCGACAACACTCCGGCCAGGACGTTGGTCGTCGCAATGTCGTCGGCCAGCCGCGACTGTTCCTTCGCCAGAATCTCCAGCTCGCCGGCCGGCGTCTGGTCGCGCCGTTTCATCTCAAGCTCCTTCTTGTCGAACGGATCGGGAACTTTTTGAACCAGCGGCCGTCCCTGGCGGACCGATTTGCCGAGGTATTGCTCCACCTGGGTGATCAAGGCGAGCGCCCTGCCCTGCGGGGCCAGCGCCGGTTCATTTTCGGTCGCCGAAATTTTCTGCGCGGCGTCGGCCATTTCCGGCCGGGCCTGGCGGATGAGGCTGACGATGTTTTCCGGCGCGCTGTTGCTGTCCAGCAGTTGAATGAATTCGCCGGTTTTATCCCCGAGGATTTTCTGGTTGTCGCCGACTTGCTGGTTCGCCGCCTTCCAATCGTCGCTGCCGTGCGAAAGCTGCGTGTGCGCGAGGGCGAAATTTTCCTTCATCGCCCGCAACTGCGCGGACTTGATGGCCGTGATGCAATTGAAACACACGCTGGGATTTTGCGTCGGCTGGCCTTCCTGCACGTCCTCGCGCAGCGGCTTGATCTCCACAAACTGCACCGGCGAAACCGTCTCGGACAATTTCTGGTTGCCGTTGCGCTGCGCGTGAAGGCTGTAGGACACGATGTCGTAAGGCTTCACGCCAAGCTGGTCCATGTAAATCGAAGTCTGGATCGTGTGTCTGCCGGCGTCTTTGAGTTCGGCCAGCTCGATGGGCACGGGCGGACGGCTCTCGCCGTTCACGGAAATTTCCAGAACCGCGTCGTGAAAACCGCTGCTGGAATCCGCCACGGCTTCCAGCGGCACCTCCTCGACGGCGGCGGCCTTGATTTCCTCCTCCGGCGAATTCCAGATGATGCTCGCCTCCGGCTGCGTGGCGGCGGCGGGTTTTGTCTTCTCCTGCTGTTCTGATATGCCGGCGGTTTGTTTGCCGTTTTTCTGAACGGCGACGGCGGAAGAACCGCCGCTCAACGGACGCGCCCAGCTCGCGAACGTCAGCAGATTCGCCAGCGCGAGCAGCGCCACCAGTCCTCCGAGCAGCGACAGCGGAACCCCGCGCGGACGAAGCTGCGCCTGCCGGACGAACCCGGCCGTTTCCTCGCGTTGCGCCCGGGAGATGGCGTCCGGCGCGGTTGAAAGTGCGGCGGCGGTTTCGAGCCGGTTCTTGGTTTCCCAGCGCGCGTCCATCGCCTGCGCGGCCTGCAAAACGCTTTTGCGCCGGAGAAAATAAACCACCGCGGCAGCCGCGAGCGTGACGGCCACACCGCCGAGCCACCACTGCGGAAGGTGTCCCCAATTTTTCACGCGCGCGAACGACGGATGCTGTCGCCATTCCAGCGCCAGCGTCGCGGCGAAACCGGTGGCCAGCACGATCAACGGCCAGGCGAATTGATTCCAGCGGCGCTGCCGGCGCAGCAACTGTTCCACGGCGTTTTGATTCGTGTTCATATCACGTTGCAGTTCGGTTCGCGAGCGCCAGTTCAGCGAGGATGACGAGGCCGCATCCGGCCAGGAGCCACCACCACAGGCGCTGCTGATTTTCGGCGGCCTCGCTGCTTATTGGCGCAGCCGCCACATGACGCCCGGCGCGTTCGGGCAAATTTTTGGATTCCAGTGAGGCAAATTGCTCCGGTTTCGGCCACGGCGCAAGGTCGGATTCTTCGACGGGCGTGTTGACGGCAAAAATCCGCCGCGCGCCGCCGCCGGCAAATTCATAAAGTCCGGGCGCGTCGGGCCGGATGCTGCCACCGGCGCTGCGCGCCTGCCGCATCGCCGGGCCGTCCAGAACGCGCCAGGTTCCGTTTGTGGCGGGCAGGGAAATCGTGTCACCCACGCGCCAGTCATCGCGCTTTTCTTCAAACGAACCGAGCCAGCGCACGGTTTGATGCACAAACGGCACGAACGACGGCTGTGTCGGCCAGTCCGTCGCCGCGCGGTTCATCGGAAAACCGGCGAGCAGCAGGCGGTGTCCGCCGTCGCTCCATTCCGCCAGCGCCATTTTTCCATCCGGCCAATCCGCCACCGGCGCAAGTTGGCTGCCGGCCAGATTGAAGCCGCGATGAAATTCCACGCTCAACAGCGGCAGCAGACTTTGACCGGCAAACGCCGCGAGCACCGGATGATCGGGATCCCAGTCCTGCAAATGCCAGGCGTCCTCGGAAGTTTTCCGCACCGTCGCAGCAATGCCGTGTTTTTCCAGCCAGCCGAGCTGCCCGGCGGAGCCGTCCAGAAAAACGCACAGCGCGCCACCCGCGTCAAAAAACCGGTCGAGCTGTTCCAGTTGCGGCGGACGAAACGCATCGTCGCCGCGCAGGATGACCACCGAATCCGCCGGCCAGTTTTTTTCCGGCAGCGGCTCCGGCTTCAACGCGGCGGTGCCGAGCTTTTCGGTGGAGCGCAGGGCGTGCGCCAGAAAATCCGTGTCGGCAACGGCATCGAGCAGCACGGTGTCCGCCGCCGATTTTTGCGGGACAATCCACGCGGTGTCATCCGCCGGCAAATCATCCGCGTCCATCGCCACGCGGAAGCCATCGGCGTTTTCCGGCGGTGAAAACGGCAGGAGGATTTTGTTGTCGCCGGCGCGGAGCGTCACAGTTTGTTCCGCCAGGCTGCGGCCGCCGGCGCTCACGGTGATCCGCCGCCGATCCTGCAACGGCGCAAACAGCCGAACATTGGCGACCAAACCGGGTTTGTCCAAGGACCATTGCAGCGAAGTGATCGCCGCCTGATGGCCGGGTTCCGGTGCTGATTCGGCAAAACGGATTTTCATGCCGGGCGGCAGCGTTTGGGCAAAGTCCACGCCGCGCCAGCCGGCACGCTGTTCATCGGCCATCCAGACCAGGGTTTTGGTCGCGCCCGGATGCAGCTCCAGAGTTGCGCCCGCCATTTTCAACGCGCCGGCGTAGCGGGTTTTTTCATAGCCGGGCCGGAGGTTTTTCAAGGCCGCGCGGACGCGGTCGAGATCATCCGACAGCGGCACGAGCCAGACCGGCGCGGGATTCATCACCAGCACTGCCGCCTGGTCGCCGGGATTCAGTTCGTCGAGTTGCTTGAACGCCCAGGTTTGCAGGTTTTCCCAGCGTCCCGCCGTCTGCATGCTCATGGAATTGTCCACGGCCACGACCATCAACTGCCGGTGCGACGCGGCGGCGCCCAGCCAGAACGGCCGCGCGAACGCGCCGACGATCAGCGCGATGGCGAGGCAGCGCAGCAGCAGCGTGAGCCAGCGGAGCAATTGATGCCGCCGCGTGTCGCGCATCGCGGTTTCGCCGAGAAAACGCAGCGACGGAAAACGCACGATGGCGGTCTGCCGCCGGCGCAGAAAATGCAAAATCACCGGCAGCGCGATCAGACTCGCGCCCGCCAGAAAACCTGGAAACAGCCAGTTCATGAAATCATTTCAGCCGCTGCGACCGGGCGGCGAGATAGCGCGTCAGCGCGGCCACCGGCGATTCATCCGTCCGCAGTTGAACGAGGTCGCCGCCCGCGCCATGAAACATTTCATCAAGCTCCGCGCAGAATTGCCGGAACCGTTTCAAATAGCCTTCGCGCGCCGACGGCGAATCCAATTTAAGCCGGCGTCCGGTTTCCGCGTCTACAAAAGTCCCGGCGTGATCGAGGTCAAAATCCAGCTCGAACGGATCGAGCACCTGAAGCCCGATGACTTCGTGGTGGTCGTAGCGCAGCCGTTGCAGCGCGGCGCACAGCCGGTCCGGTTCCTCGTAAAAATCGCTGGCGATAAAAATCATCGAGCGCGCGGGCACGACTTCCGCCAGCGATTCCAAAACGCGCGCCAGCGCCGTCGGGCCGGACGGCGCCACCGCTTCCAGCCGGCCAATGAAGGATTTCCAATGCGGCAACGACGAGCGGGCGCGGAGAAAATCCTTCAAATCCAGGCCGGCCAGGCCGAGGCCGAACGCGTCGCCCTGGCGCTGGGCCAGCGCGGCGATGCCGGCGACCGCCAGCCGCGCGAACTGGATTTTGTTCATCGCCGCCGGCCGGGAGGTGAAATCCATCGAGGCGCTGGCGTCCAGCACGAGAAAAATGCGGAGCTGCGTTTCCTCCTCATATTGCCGGACGTGCAGGCGTTCCGTGCGGCCGAACAGCCGCCAGTCCACGCGGCGCGGGTCGTCGCCAAACTGGTAGTTGCGGTATTCAGCGAACTCGACCGACGAACCTTTTTGCGGGCTGCGATGCCGGCCGTTGAGAAAGCCGTCCACGAGATAACGCGCCTGGAGTTCGAGCGACGGCAGTTCCGCCAGCAGCTTCATGTCCAGCGGTGGCAGCCGTTTGGGAAACACCGGCGGCACGGACGATGGCTGACGCGGCCGGGCGCGCGGGGCGCGACCAATGATCGGCGGCGTGGACAGAATTGGCGGCGGTGCGCGCATGATTTGCCCGGCGTTATTTCACGATTTCCAGCAGCCGGTCAATGATCGTGTCCACCGTCTGGTTGTCGGCCTCGGCGCGGTAATTGGTGATGAGCCGGTGGCGCAGGACGAGTTTTGCCGCGCAGCGGATGTCTTCCCTGGCCACGTTGAACCGGCCGTCGAGCACGGCGAACACTTTTCCGGCGAGCGCGAGATATTGTGAGGCGCGCGGACCGGCGCCCCATTGCACATAGCGCCGGATGAAGTCGGGCGATTTCGGATTTGCCGGCCGCGTCGCCTGCACCAGCGCGACGGCGTAATCGGCGACGGATTGCGCGACCGGCACGCGGCGGATAACGCGCTGGAAGGCGAGCATTTCCGCGCCGGTCCAGATTTTTGCCAGCGGCGCGGATTCATTGCCGGTGGTTTCGAGCAGGATGCGGACTTCCTCGTCGTGCGACGGATAATCCACGCGCAGGTTGAACATGAACCGGTCCAGTTGCGCCTCGGGCAGCGGATAGGTGCCTTCCTGTTCAATCGGATTTTGCGTGGCCATCACAAAAAACGGCGACGGCAGATCGTAACTGCGCCCGGCCACGGTGACGCGGCGTTCCTGCATGGCTTCGAGCAGCGCGGCCTGCGTCTTCGGCGGCGTGCGGTTGATTTCATCCGCGAGCAGCAGGCTGGCAAAAATTGGTCCGCGCACGAAACGGAACTGCCGCCGGCCGTCCTCGGCTTCCTCGATGATTTCCGTGCCGGTGATGTCGCCGGGCATGAGGTCGGGCGTGAACTGGATGCGTTGGAACGGCAGGTCCAGGATTTCGGCGAGGCTGCGGACGAGCAGCGTCTTGGCGAGTCCCGGCACGCCGATCATCAGCACATGGCCCTGCACGGCGAGGGCGACAAACAAATCGCGGACAACCTCCTCCTGGCCGATGATGCGCTTGCCAAGTTCCTTGGCAAGTTGCTGGTAGCGGGCCGGAGCCTCGCGCAAAAGCGCCACGTCGGCGTCGGTGGTTTGGGTGGCGGGAGGTTCGGCAACCGTGTCTGTCATGCTCATATTTTTCTCATCTTCCTCAAGCGTGTTTTGTTTCCAATTTTCCAATTCCCCATCAACGAATGCCCGCCGACTGGTTAAGCGGACAAAAATATCCATTCGCGCGGCGTGAACAATTCTTACGACACCGCCGTCGTCCAAACGTTTCAAAAAATCGCTTCTCCGGCAGTAATAATTTTCCGGAAAATTTATCAGGCCCCGTCATTTTTTCATCGGGTTCGCCGGCGGCGAATTGGTCGCATTCAAATTCACGCCGAAGGGCGGTTCCAGAATCTTGCCCGTTGCCGGGTCGGCCAGCCGGGAATGCTCGTCCTGCGCGAGTTGCAATTCCGAGTATTCCGCATCCACGTCCGCCGCCGCCCGCGCGGCAATCACCGCAAAAGGCGCCTTCGGATTTTCGCCGAAGGCTTTCACCCATGCATCCGAAAATCGCGGCTGGTCAGGCTCGCCCTCCTCTTTGGTGGCGGAAAGAACCGCGCGCCGGCCGTCTTGCAGCACCGGCAGAAAACCGCCACTGTCGCCCGTGCCGATGAACACAAGCTGCCGGGCCGGAATCGCGTCCAGCGCCAGCTTCAAATCCGCCGCCGTCAGACGCGGGCCGCTCACTTGAAACGCCGGCTGGTTGCCGCGCGACCGGCCGGAGATGCCGTAAAGCACGAGCCAGAATTCATCGTTGGTGGAGGTTGAAACGGCCTGGAGCTTCTTCAGCACCAGATCGCGCGTCACGTTTTCGTCGAGAATTTCAACGCGATTTTCCGGCAAGCCGCGCTCGACGAGCAACCACTTGGTTTCGGTGGCGAGCGAAAGCCAGTTCGTCGCGTCGTCTGGCGTCGGACTGATGCCGGTGACGATGAGCGCGCTGGATTCCGCCGCCGGCGCGACAGTTTGAAACCCGGAGACGAGCAGGACGGCCAGCAGCAGATGAAAAAAATCTCCGACAAGCCGCCGGCATGATGTCGCCGCCCGCAGTCTGAGGGGCTGGAACTGGCAACGATGGGACATGCGGATAGACACCACAGCCATCAAAAAATATCAACCTTTTTCCGGTGCTCAAGGCGGGCAAAGGGCCAACAGGCTGGCTGGCTGGTGGAGATAATACCGGTCACTCCACCGTCACGCTCTTGGCCAGATTGCGCGGCTTGTCCACGTCGCAGCCACGCGCGACGGCGATGTGATAGGCGAACAGTTGCAGCGGCACGGTGGCCAGGATCGGATAAATCGGCTCCAGCGCCTTCGGCAGGTAGATCACATCGTCGGTAACTTTTTTGATTTGTTTGTCGCCCTCGGTGGCCAGCGCAATGATCGGGCCTTTGCGCGCGCGAATCATCGCGAGGTTCGCCATCGTCTTGTCATACATCGAATCCTGCGGCACGAGAAAAACCGTCGGCGTCTGCGGGTCAATCAGCGCAATCGGCCCGTGCTTCATTTCCGCCGCCGAATAGCCCTCGGCGTGGATGTAGGAAATTTCCTTCAGCTTGAGAGCGCCTTCGAGCGCAATCGGGAAGGTGTAGCCGCGGCTCAGGAAAAAGAAATTGCCGGCCCTGGCGTATTTCTTCGCGATCTTCTTGAACGCGTTGTTCTGCGCGAGAATGGATTCAAGCTGTTTCGGCACGGCTTCGAGCGCGTGCAGGATTTCCAGCGCGCGGCGGGCGGAAAGATTCCGCAGCCGACCCAGGTGCACGGCCAGCATCGCCAGAATCGTGAGCGTGGAGACGAAGGCCTTGGTCGAGGCCACGCCGATTTCAGGCCCGGCGTGCATGTAAATGCCGCCGTCCGATTCGCGCGCGATGGTGCTGCCAACGACGTTGACGATGGCCAGCGCGCGATGGCCGCGGCGCTTGGCTTCGCGCAGCGCGGCGAGCGTATCCGCCGTTTCGCCGGATTGCGAGATGACCAGCAGCACGGTGTTTTTTTCGAGCGGGCAATTCCGGTAACAAAATTCGTGCGCGAACTCGACCTCGACCGGAATTTGCGCCAGTTCCTCGATCAAATACTCGCCCACCAGCGCCGCGTGCCAGCTCGTGCCGCTGGCGGCAATGACGATGCGGTCAATCCCGCGCAGCTCGGCGGTCGTCAGGTTCAGGCCGCCAAACTTGGCGGTGGCGCCCTCGTTGTCCACGCGGCCGCGCAGGGCATTTTGCACCGTCTGCGGTTGCTCGAAGATTTCCTTGAGCATGAAATGCTCGTATTTTCCGCGCACGGCGTCTTCCTGGCTGAATTCCAGCTTGCTGATCTGGACGTTGGCGGTGTTCGCGCCGAGGTTCAGAACATCAAAGCGGCCGGGCGTGATGGTCGCCACGTCGTAGTCGTTCAGATAAACGACTTTTTTGGTGTGGGCGACGATGGCGTTGGCGTCGCTGGCCAGAAAATTCTCGCCGGCGCCGATGCCGATGATGAGCGGCGAACCGCGCCGCGCGCCGACAAGGGTGTCGGGCTGATCGGCGGAAACCACCGCGAGGCCGTAGGTGCCGATGACTTCGCGAAGCGCGTCGCAAACGGCCTGGGTCAGTTCATTTCCGATTTCCGATTTCCGATTTCCGATTTTCCGGTTCTGATAATAATCGCCGATCAAATGCGCCAGCACCTCGGTGTCGGTGTCCGACTTGAACTTGTGTCCGGCGGCGAGCAGTTTTTGTTTGAGCGCGTCGTAGTTTTCAATGACGCCGTTGTGGACGATGGCGATTGTGCCGGATTGATCGAGCTGCGGATGGGAATTTTTATCCGACGGCGGGCCGTGCGTGGCCCAGCGCGTGTGGCCGATGCCGAGCGTGCCCTCGACCGGCTCGGATTTCAACAGCCGGGCCAGTCCCTCGGCGATTTTGCCTTTTTTTTTGCGCACGAGCAAATTGCCGCCGCACACCAGCGCCACGCCGGCGCTGTCGTAGCCGCGATATTCCAGCCGCCGCAACCCTTCAAGCAGGATGGGCGAGGCCGCCTTCTTCCCGACGTATCCGATGATGCCGCACATAAATTCGTGAATCGTTAAATCGTGAATCGTTGCATGGTCGAACCGATTTAACGGTTCACAATTCACGGTGCAACGCATCCAAAATCCAAGCAATGTCCTAATTTTAATCCTTCTCTTAATCGTAATCCCGTTTTTTTTGATTAAGATTACGAATTACGATTGAGATTAGGATACTTCCAAAATCCACTCTGCCGCGCCGCTCAAATCGTCCACCACTACGGCGTGTTTCAGCTTGTCCGGTTCCGTGCGTTCCAGTTCCGCGCCGTAGCCGGTCCGAACGAGGATGCACTTTTCCACGCCCGCATTCCAGCCGCATTCCAGATCAATCAGCTTGTCGCCAATGATGTAACTTTGCGCCAAATCCAAGCCGAACTCGTCCCGCGCGTCGAACAAAAACTGCGGTGACGGCTTGCGACCGCAGCTCGGGACGCCGGGTTTTTCCGGCGCGATGTAGATTTTCTCGAACCGGATACCGTCGCGGGCCAGCGCACCGCAAAAATGCGCATTCACGCGGTCCACATCGGCCATCGTAAAATAGCCGCGCCCGACGCCGGACTGGTTGGACACGATGAATAATTTGAAGCCGGCGCCGGCCAGCCGTTTCAGGCCGGCGGACGTGGCGGGAAAAATTTCAACATCTTCGGGACGGCACAGATAATTCTTCTCGGCAATCATCGTCCCGTCGCGGTCTAGGAAAACAGCCCGGTTCATCCGGCAAATTGTGGTTGGTTTTTGCCAATAATGAAATTGAAATTTTTCCGTTGCATGGCATTCTGCGGCGAACTTATGAGCAACAAAGGCAGATTGGGCATTTTGGTCGGTGGCGGCCCGGCTCCGGGCATCAACGGCGTCATCGCCGCCGTCACCATCGAGGGCATCAACAACGGATTCGAGGTCATCGGCTTCCGCGACGGTTTCAAACATCTCGCGCAGGGCGACACGCACCAGTGCAAACCGCTGACGATCCATGATGTTTCTGAAATCCACCTGAAAGGCGGCTCCATTCTAGGCACCGCGCGCACGAACCCCACCAAGTCCGAGGAGCAGATGAAAAACGTCTTCGCCGCGTTCAAGGAACTCGGCATCACCAACCTGGCAACCATCGGCGGCGACGACACGGCCTTTTCCGCCAGCGTGGTGGCCAGGCAGAGCAAAGGCGGGATCAAGGTGGCCCATGTGCCCAAGACGATTGACAACGACCTGCCGCTGCCCGGCACGACGCCGACATTCGGCTTCGAGACCGCACGGCATTATGGCGTCCAGCTCGCGCGCAACCTGATGGAAGACGCCCGCACCACCTCGCGTTGGTATCTCATCATCAGCATGGGCCGCGCCGCCGGTCATCTCGCGCTGGGCATCGGCAAGGCTTCCGCCGCGACGCTTTCCATCATCCTGGAGGAGTTCCGCGGCCGCCCCGTCACCGTGGACGAGATTTGCGACATCATCATCGGCTCCATCATCAAGCGCAAAGCCGAAGGCTTGAACCACGGCAGCGTCGTGCTCGCCGAGGGTTTGCTTGAAGGCATCGGAGAAAAGGGGCTGCTCGCGGCGCTGCCCGAAGGCCAGTTGCAGCAATTCGGCAAAATCATCCGCGACGACCACGGCCACATGAGCCTGGGCGAAATCGAGTTCGGCCGCCTGATGAAGGAGCTGCTGACACAGCGTTTGGACAAACTCGGCCTCAAGACCGGTTTCATCGCCAAGGACCTCGGCTACGAACTGCGCTGCGCCGACCCGATTCCGTTTGACGCCGAATACACCCGCGACCTCGGTTACGCCGCAGTGAAATTCCTGCAATCGCCCGAAGCCGCGAAATACGGCGCCATCATCAGCTTCGTGAACGGCAAAATGAACCCGCTGCCGTTCGAGAAAATGCTCGATCCCAAGACCGGCCGCATGCAGAACCGCAAGGTGAACGTGGACGGCGAGGCCTACGAATGCGCCCGCGCCTACATGATCCGGCTGGAACGCGGTGACTTCGAAAACGCCAGGCAGTTGGCCAAGCTCGCCGCTGTCATCAAGGTGACGCCCGACAAATTCAAGAAGCGCTTCGGCTACCTTGCCGGCTTGAAGTAAAATATCTTCAATCCACGCGGCGGCGGGAGAAATTCCGCCGCCGTTTTTGTTGTTTTCTTCAACCACCAAGACACCAAGGCGCAAAGTTATGAAGAACACATTTTCTTTGTGTCTTGGTGTCTTTGTGGTTCAAATGGGTCTGTGAAACCGCTCGCGGATTGCAGGCTCTACGCCTTTGTGGACACGGCCTATCTGAACGGCCGCGCGCCCGAACTTGTCGCGCAACAGCTCTGCGATGGCGGCAGCGATCTGATCCAGCTCCGCGCCAAAAATTACCCGCCCGGTGAAATCCGGCGAATGGCGGAAAAAATCCTGCCAATTACCAGAGCCGCCAATGTCGGCCTCGTCATCAACGACCATCTGGAAATCGCGCGCGACCTCGGCGTGGAATTCTGCCACCTCGGACAGGAGGATTTCTTCGATTCGGGCCACACGCATGTTTCGGGATTGCGGATTGCGGATTGCGGATTGCGGATGGGTTTGTCAACACACGCACCGGAGCAGGCGCAACGCGCCATTGCCGCTGGACCGGATTACATCGCCATCGGCCCGGTGTTTGCCACCGGCACCAAGCCGGGCGCGAAACCCGTCACGCTCGAATATGTCCGCTGGGCGGCGGCAAATGTGAACATCCCCTGGTTCGCCATCGGCGGCATTCATCTTGGAAACATGGATGACGTTCTGGCGGCGGGCGCAAAACGCATCTGCGTCGTCTCCGCCATCCTCAACGCGCCGGACATCGCCCAAGCCTGCGCGGAATTCCGGCGCAGGCTCGCCTGAAATTCCGCCGAAGCCTTCGCCGCGCAACGTCGGCGCCTGCGGCTGCAGAGTTCGCAAACGCGAAAATTTCACAGTTCCCGCAGCGCCGCCGCGATGGGCAGCCGCGCCGCGCGGATGGCCGGGAACAGGCCGCCGATCAAGCCGATCACCGCCGCCCACGTCACGCCGCGCGCGAGCAATGCCGGCGTGACCCGGAAGGCGAAGGTGATCTGGCTGAAGCTCTGCCAGTTCATCGTCGAGGTGTGGAAATTATTGAAGGCGAGATAGGCCAGGCCGCCGCCGATGACGCCGCCCACCAGCGCCAGCAGCAGCGATTCAAGCATGAGCGAGACCACCACCGCGCCGCCGCCGAAGCCGAGCGCGCGCAGCGTGGCGATTTCCCGCGTCCGCGACGCGACGGCGCTATACATCGTGTTCAGCGCGCCGAACACCGCGCCGATGGCCATTAAAAACGCGATGAGAAAACCGAGCGTGGTGATCAGCCGCGTGAGGGTTTCGGATTGCTGGGAGTAATAATCGGACAGCCGGGAAACCTGCACGTTGAGCTGCGGGTTCGAGGTGAGCGAATCCTTGAACGTCTGGAACGCGCCCGGCGAATTGAGCCGGACGGAGACGGACTGGAACGAGTCGCCGCGATTGAAGGCGTCCTGCAGCACCTTCGCGTCGGTCCAGATTTCCGATTCTGCCACGCCGCCGTTCGCGGAAAAAATGCCGACGACCGGCCACTCGTCGCGGCCCACTTTCATCTTCGAGCCGACTTCCAAACCGGAGAATTCCCGGGCCGCTCCGGCGCCGACGATGACCTCGTCCCTGCCCCATTCAAACATCCGACCCTGGACGATTTTCAAATTGTCGCGCACCTGCAACGCGGCGGCTTCCACGCCGCGCAACGGCACGTTCGCATCCATGCCGGTGGAGCGCTTGGGCAGGTCAATGATGACGAACAATTCCGCGGAAGAAAGCGGGCCATTGGCATTGCGCGCGAGTCCCGGCGCGTCGGCGATGATGCGCGTCGCGTCGCGCCCCAGGCCGCTGACCATCTCGCTGTCCGCGCCGCTGCGCAGGACAATCGCGCCGTCGGGCGAGCCGGAAACGGTCATGGCCTGTTTGAATCCCGCCGCGATGGAAAGCACGCCGACGAGCACGGCGACGACGCCGGCGATGCCGATGACCGTGGCCGCGACCGCGCCGCGCCGTTGCGGCAGGCTCATCAGCCCAAACTTCGTGACGGATGCGATTTGCGAAAACCAGTTGATGGGGCCGGCCATGGTTTGGTTCAGAGTTCAGGGTTCAAAGTTCACGATTGGAGATTTGTGAAAAATTACATTCGTCGCAAGGCGTCCGCCACGCGCAGGCGCATGGCCTGGAGCGCGGGGAAAATTCCGGTGACAAAACCCAGCGCGACGCTGATGCCAGATCCGACGAACAAGTCGCGCGTCGGGAGGGAAAACAGCGGCAGCAGGCCGCCGGTGGGATCGCCGCGCGAAATCATGAGCCACGCCAGGCCGAGGCCGAGCGAGCCGCCCAGCACCGTGAGCAGGCACGATTCCGCGAGCACGAATGAGACGATTTGCGCGTTGGTGAAGCCGATGGCCTTGAGCACGCCCAATTCGCCCGTGCGCTCGCGCACGGCCTGCGCCATGGTGTTGCCGGTCACCAGCAGGATGGTGAAGAACACCGCGCTCAAAATGGCCGCGACGATGAAGACGATGTTGCCGATCTGGCTGGCCCAGGCCTGGACGAATGCGCCTTCCGGTTCGGTTTTGGTTTCCGCGTTTGAATTCTCAAATTCCGCGTCCACCCGCCTGGCCACTTCCACCGCCTGCGCCGGGTCCTTGATGCGGATGATATACCAGCCGACGTCGCCCTTCGCGTTCCGCCGCGCCTCGTCGAAATAATCGTAGCGGAAAAACAGCGGCGACGTGTCGGTGTTTTTGTTGCCCGCGTCGAAGATGCCCACGATGTCAAATGTCCAGGTCCGGTTTCCGTCCTGCTGCGCCCAGATGGTTGACTGGATCGGCACCTTGTCGCCGATTTTCCAGCCGAACCGTTCCGCGGATTTGCGGCCCACGATGGCGCCGGTGCGCGTTTGCACCCAGACGTTGGACTGGGCCGGTGACAGGACGACTTCGGGATACATCCTCAACAACTCCGCCGGCACCACCGGGGCCTGCATGAAGAAATTTTTCGGATCCTGATAAATCCCGCCGAACCAGGTCTCGTGCGTCGCGAAATCCACGCCGGGGATGCGATCAATCCGCGCCTTGTAGCTTTCCGGCAGGGGGTTGATGATGGAAACCTTTTCGCGGACCACCAGCCGGTCGGCGCCGGCCATCTTCACGCCGCCCACGAGCGCCTGCTGGATGGCCGACAGAAATCCGAACAGGATGAACGCCACCACAATCGAGAGCAGCGTCAGCGAGGTGCGGAGCTTTTTCCGCTTCAAATTGCACCAGATAAGGTGAAGAAATTTCATTTCACTTCGCCATTGCTCAACTGGCCCTTGTCGAGGTGCAACGTCCGGGCCGCGCGTGCCGAGGCGTGCGGGTCGTGCGTGACCATGATGATGGTTTTGCCGTGCTCGCGGTTCAAAGCCTGGAGCAAATCCAGAATTTCATCGCCGGATTTTCGGTCGAGATCACCAGTGGGTTCGTCGCAGAGCAGCAGCGTCGGGTCGGTGACGATGCCGCGCGCGATGCCGACGCGCTGCTGTTCGCCGCCGGAGAGGGTGCGCGGATAGTGTTTCGCGCGATGCGACAATCCGACAACCGCCAGCGCGGTTTCCACATGCCTCCGCCGCTCGGCTTTGGAGAGATGCGTCAGCAGCAGCGGCAGTTCCACGTTCCGCTCCGCCGTCAGCACCGGCATGAGGTTGTAAAGCTGGAAGACAAACCCGACGTGCCGCGCGCGCCACCCGGCGAGCGCGCGGTCGGACAATTGATCAATGCGCTCGCCCGCCACGCGGACCGAGCCTTTGGTCGGACGGTCCAGGCCGCCGATCAAATTCAGCAGCGTGCTCTTGCCGGAGCCGGACGGCCCCATCAACGCGAGAAATTCCCCGGCGGGAACCTGCATGTTCAAATCGGCCAAAACATGAATGTCCTCCGAGCCGCGATGGAAAACCTTTTCCACGCCCTCGACCTGCACCAGCACGCCGGTGTTTGATTTGCTTTCGCTCATGGTTTTGTCTCCTTCACCGCCATTCCGTCCTGCAAATCCGCCGGCGCGTTCACGACGACCGTTTCTCCGGCGGACACGCCCGCGCTCAACACGGAATCGTCGTTTTGCGTGTCGGTGACGTTGACCGCGCGCCGTTCGGCGTGGCCGTCGCGAACGACGAACACCACGTCGCGCCCGTCGCGGTTGAGCACCGAGTTCTTGGGAACCATCACCGTGCGGGCCGCCGCCGTTCCGCCGCTGTCGCGGAAGGCCACCTTCACCGACATATCCGGCAGGATGCGCGGATCGAGCTGATCAAAACCGACGCGCACCTTGACCGTGGATTTTTCGCGGTCCGCGGTCGGGATGATGGCGATAACCTTGCAGGGAATTTTCCAATTGGGATACGCGTCCAGCGTCGCCTCGACAGCCTGGCCCGGCTGGACCCGGTTGATGTAGCTTTCGTTCACGTCAATTTCAATTTCCAGCGAAGCCATGTCCACAATCGTGCCGATGCCCGTGCGCGTGAAACCGCCGCCGGCGGAAACCGGCGAAATCATTTCGCCCGGTTGCGCGTCCTTGGTGGTGATCACGCCGTCGAACGGCGCGCGGATCGTCATGTCGTCCAACTGCTGCTGCCACTCCGCCAACTGGCGCTCGGCGACGATGATGTCGAGTTTCTGCTGCGCCAGATGCGCCTGCAACGCCTTGGCGTTTGACTCGGCCAGGTCGAGGTCGGACTGCGACGCGATGTGCTGTTTGGCCAGCTCGGCCGTCCGCGCAAATTCCTGATCCGCGTTCTTGAGCTGCGCCCCGGTTTCCGCCAGCGCCGCCTTTGCGGATTCCAACTGCGCCCTGGCGGTTTCCAGGCTGGCCTTGACATTGGAATCATCCAGCCGCGCCACGACCTGGTTGTTTGTGACCTTCATGCCCTCCTCGATGAGAACTTCCGTGACCTTGCCGGTGACTTTGGAGGACACCGTCGCCTCGCGCCTCGCGGTGACGTAGCCGGAAGCGTTCAAAACCGTCCGGTCGCCGCCGCCGCTGCTGGAATCGCGCGCCAGCGCCGTATGCACTTCAACCGCACCGGCCCGCGAATGCCACCAAATCGCCGCGCCCAGCGCGAGCAACACCACGACCACGGCAACCACCAGCCGTGATTTGGATTGCGGCTCCCGTTCCGCGCCGCGCTCAATCCGCAACCCGTCGAGCGTTGGTTTGGGTGAACTCATAATGACTTCCGCCAAGCCAACCCGATTTTTGCCGCAGGGTCAAGCCGCGCCCGGTGAAAAAATGAGCGGCAAACTGTTGCTTCGGCTCAATCACGCCAGCTTCAGTCCCGATTCCACCCGCGACATTTCGTCGTGAAGCTTCAGGACGGGCCGGACGCCGGGATGCACGTTTTCATTCCCGATTTTTTTGACAAGCTGGCACGTCGCCCAGCCGGCGGCGAAGGATTGATATTGCGCCTCCCATTTCTGGAAATGCTTTTCGGCCCGGGCGTCGAGGAACGGCCAGCGTTCGGGCTTGCTGCGGACGCCGCAGCGCCACGGCTTGGGCGTCAGGCGCGCGCGATAACATTTCTGCGCCTTGCAAAGCTGGCGGTAAAGCGGGTCCGCGCCCAGCGCGTCAAACGCGCCGTCGCTTGCGGCGGTTTCGGGGTCGAACAGCGCGTGCGTGGCCAGCAGCCGCAGACCGGCGCGCGTCCGGTAAATCCGCCAGCCCCAGTCCGGATTGCTTTGCGTCCAATCTTCAACCTTCGCAATCGCGGCGTCCTGCGTGACGACCGGCGCGGCGGCCGGTTTGCCGAAAAGTTTTTGAAACAAACCCGCCGGCTTCGGCTCCGGCAAATCCACGTCCACGAACATCACGCGGGCGGTGTTCAGCACCAGGCAGCCGTAGGAATTGCGCGTGATGACGGCGGCCGTTTCGCCGGCGTCGTTTTTGATTTCGCGCAGCACCGGCTCGCGGAACGGGCGGTTCGGATAATAACCGCCGCGCTTCGGTGGAAATTCGCCGGCCGCAAAACGGTCGGCGAGCTGCTGCGCGGCCTGCGCGGCGAGCGATTGCGCCTCGGCGATGCTGTTGGACGACCAGCGCCAGCAAGAAAAGTCCCCGCTGGCGCCCCTGGCCCAAAACGGCGGAAAGTTCATGCGCCGACGATGAAACAGGAACGGCGGCGCGGCAAGATTATTTCAGCGTGATCGGACCACCACCTCCCGCTGCGGTCAATTTGTAAAGCACGACGCCGTGGACGGGGATTGTCATTTTCAAAACACCGCTCGTCACGTCCACGTCCGGCAAATTGGTTTGCCGCCACAAATCGCGGACGTGCTGCGTGCCGGTGAAGCCGAGTTGCGCGAACTGGTTGAATTCCAGACTGGCCTGTTCGGAGCCGAGATTGAAAAAGCCGAGCGCGCGTCCGCCGTCTTCGAGTTCCTTTTCATAAACGCGCACGTCGCCGTTGGTGACAACGCATGTCGCCTCCTTGCCGAGCGCGTCCTGGTCGAGCGCGAGCACCTCGTCATTCTCCAAAAGATTCAGCGTGAAGTCGTCCAGCTTGGTCATGTCGCAGCCGATGAGCAGCGGCGCGGAAAGCAGGCACCAGAGGCTGATGTGCGTGTATTGCTCGTCCGGCGTCAGGCGTGTGGGATGCAATTTGCCCCAGCCGACCTGCCCGACGATGAGCATGTCCGGGTCGTTCCAATTTCCCGGTCTGGCATAAGGCGCGGCCTGATCCTGTTTGAAGCCGATGTTGCTCATGCTTTTCCAGGTGTCGGTGATGTCGCCGGTGGTGCGCCAGCAATTGCCGTTGACCGAGCCGCCCCATTTCCACACGTCCGCCATGCCGTATTGGCAGAGGCTGAAGACGATGTCGCGATTTTGTTCGCGCAGAAAATTGCCCATGAGCTTGTAGGGATACATCGCTTCGTCACCTGTCTTTGCCGCCGAGCCGTTCGAGCGAACGGCCATCACGTTTGTCTTCGCGATGTGGACGACATTGCCGTAGCTGCACCAGTCGTATTTCAGATAATCAAATCCCCACTTCGCGTAAGTCGCAGCATCCTGCGCTTCATGCTGCCAGCTTGCCGCGCAACCACCACAAGTCCACGGGCCGGGTGAGGAATACAATCCCGCCTTCAAACCGAGGCCGTGGATGTAATCCGCCATGCCCTTCATGTCGGGGAAGCGCGAGTTCGGCACGATGTTGCCGCGCTTGTCGCGGAACTCGCCGCGCAACGTCGGGTCCTTCGAGTTGCGGTGGTTCTGCCAGTAATCGTCCACATTGATGTAAGTCCAGCCGTGGTTGATGAGGCCGCTTTTGACCATCGCGTCGGCCGCGCTTTTGACTTTTTCCTCCGACACCGCGCCGGCGAAACAATTCCAGCTGTTCCAGCCCATCGGCGGCGTCAGCGCAATCTGGTCGCCAACCACGATGCGGAATGGTTTCTCCGCCGTGCCAAACGCATTTTGCGCGACCAACGTGACGAGATAACTGCCGGAAGCCTGCGCCGGACGGGAAAGAAGGTAGCCGCCCTTTGCGCTCACAGTCACCGGCATCGCCTTTGAAAATGAGCCGGTGATACGGCCGGTTTTGGAATCCAGCTTCAATCCCGCCGGCAGGTTTTTCGCGGAAAATGTCATGGGCCGCTCGCCCGTCGCCGGAATCATGTAAAGGAACGGCGAACCGGGCCGCACACCGAAGACGTCCGGGCCGTTGATGCGCGGCGTGGCCGGCGCGGCGGGCGTGAGGATGCAAGGCGCAACGGGCGCGTTCGTGTCCGCGGCACGAAGATGGGCGGCGCAGCAAAGGCAAAGGGCGAGCAGGAAGCGTGATTTCATCCGCCGATTTTGCAGCGGAAAATTTGCGCGTCAAGCTCGCCTGTTGGAAAAATTTTGCTAGCCTCCGCGCATGACGACGCTTCTCATCGCCACGCGCAACGCCCACAAGGTCGGCGAAATCCGCGCCATTCTCGGCGCGCAATTCCAATTTCTCACGCTCAATGATTTCCCCGCCGCGCCCAAGGTCGTTGAGGACGCGGACACATTTGCCGGGAACGCGGCGAAAAAGGCGGCCGAACTCGCCCGCTGGGTTGCCGGCAACTCAAAACTCAAAACTCAAAACTCAAAACTGGATTTCGTCCTGGCCGACGATTCGGGTCTGGAAGTGGACGCGCTGAACGGCGCGCCCGGAGTTCATTCCGCGCGATTCGCGGCGATGGACTCGGCAAAATCCGGCAACACGCCCGACGCCGAGAACAATGCCAAATTGCTCCGGCTGCTCAAAGATGTGCCGCCGGAAAAGCGCACTGCGCGGTTTCGTTGCGTCATCGCGCTGGTCGAAATCAATCCGCAATCCGCAATCCGCAATCCGCAATTGTTCGACGGCACCTGCGAAGGCCGGATCATTTTCGCGCCGCGCGGAGATAACGGCTTTGGCTACGACCCGCTGTTCGCGCCGTCGGGTTTCGAGCAGACGTTCGCGGAGCTGGGCGAAGACGTGAAAAATCGGTTGAGCCACCGCGCCGGGGCGCTGGAAATGCTGAAGTTGTATTTCGCGAAAATGTGACCGGCGGCGGAAATCCTTTCCCGCTGGACGGTTTTCGCTTGTTCGTCGTTGTGCGCACCAAGGCCGGGAACTGGACGCTTGCGCTGGTCCAGCATCTTCTAGTATGTTGCGGACGGCGTTGAGTTGGATCAGCAACAATCAATTTGTTGCCATGGCTGGCGGTTGCGTGTTCGCCTTCACTGGCAAAAACAGCAGCCCACCGCCGGTTTCAAACCGCGCTTTCAGCAGAAAGTGACTTGGTTCAATCAGGGTGCCGACGTGGCGGAATTGGCAGACGCACCAGACTCAAAATCTGGTATCCGTGAGGATGTGTGGGTTCGACCCCCTCCGTCGGCACCATCTAAATCAATGGCTAGTCGGCAGACTATGTTTTTCGTCCCGCAATATAAACATTGTCTGAACTTGCAGACGAGCCTCTGGACGCCTCGCTTTCCGCCATCCTTCCGTCTTCGCTACGTTTCGCCGCGACTGGCAGGCGCGCCTTCAAAGGAGAATTGCGATCATGAGCACCACACCAGACGAAAAGCTTAAATTCATTCTCGGCCGGCGGAGCATCCGGGTGTATGCGCCCGGCCAAGTCGGCGAATCGGAAATCACCCGGCTTTTGCAGGCGGCGATGGCGGCACCTTCGGCGGTCGCCAAAGACCCGTGGCGGTTTGTGGTCATCCGCAAGAAGGAAACACTGTCGGCCATCGCGGTGGCCTTGCCCAACGGCGCGATGCTGGCCACGGCCCCGCTGGGCATCATCGTCTGCGGCGACCTCGACGCGGCGCATGACCGGCAGTTGAGCTACCTGTTGCAGGACTGTTCGGCGGCCATTGAGAACCTGCTGCTTTGCGCGCATGCTCTGGGCTTGGGCGCTTGCTGGCTGGGCATTCATCCGCGCGAAGACCGAGTGCGGAAGCTGAAGGAAATCCTTGCGCTGCCGACGGCGGTCATTCCCGTGGCTGGCATCGCCATCGGGCGCCCCGGCGAGGAAAAGGAGCCACGCACGCGGTTCAACCGGGAATATGTGCATTGCGAGAAATGGTGATATGGCAAGGAAAAGAGAGTTTCCGCTGGCACAAGTGTATGACCTGCTCGAACCCGGCCCGGTGGTGCTGTTTAGCACCGCTCACGCCGGCCGGTTCAACGTCATGCCGATGTCATGGCATGTGATGATGGAGTTTGTGCCGCCGCTGGTGGGCTGCGTCGTCGGCAGCTCGAATTTCACGTTCGAGGTTTTAGGCAGGACCGGCGAGTGCGCGCTCGACATCAGGAACATAGAAAAATTATGAACAAGTATATTATCATGGGCCCGAACGGATCGGGCAAAGGCACACAGGCCGCGCTGCTCTGCAAGGCCTATCACCTCGTTCACATCTCGGTCGGCGACATTTTCCGCT
>Ga0224554_1000039_pt1 | contig 112975 bp, 94 predicted proteins | sample 714S22024metaG_FD_180666 | JGI IMG/M metagenome (GOLD analysis project Ga0224554, IMG submission 180666) | Peat soil microbial communities from Stordalen Mire, Sweden - 717 S2 20-24 | ecosystem: Environmental > Terrestrial > Soil > Wetlands > Peat | place: Sweden: Norrbotten County, Stordalen... | reverse complement strand
AGCATTTCCTGAATTGCTATAGACCGATTTTTTGTCATTCCGTACCCTGAGCGAAGTCGAAGGGGGAGGAATCTGCTTTTGCTTGTTGCGCGACGATCTACACCATTACGGGAAATGCTCTAACTGGCGACTCTGAAGTTCCCCAACACAATCGAAATAGAACCTCACCGCGAGCAAGCTACCGTTGCGCTAGATTGCGATGAGCACGACGGCGAGCGCGGCGGCGGCCATTCCCAGCGCCTGACGGCGCGTGGGCCACTCGCCCAGGGCAAGCGCCGCCAGCAGGATGGTGGACGCCGGATACAGCGACGCCAGCACAGCGGCCACATCCAGCCGTCCCGCGCGCGTCGCCGCCAAAAACAGCAGATTGCCCGATGTGTCCAGCAGCGCGGTCCCCAGCGCCCACACAACCACGCCGCGGTCGAGATCGAGGCTGAGACGCGCCTCGCCTGTCTTCGCAGGCCGCAGCTTGAGACCGAGTAGCATCAGCGAGCAGACGGCCAGGCTGCCGATCCTGGCCGACGCCATGGGCCAGATCACGCCTGCCGGACTGGCCATCTTCAGCGCGATGAAGTAGAAGCCGAAACCCACGCCGGCAAGAATCGCCAGCGCCATGGTCTGGCGCGCGACCGCGCGCGATGCGGCGTCCGCCGCGTCTTCCGCCGGGTTGGCCGCGATCAGCCAGATGGCGATTGCCGCCATGGCGAAGCCGATCAGCGGGCTGCGACCGGGAGGACCCACCTGCCATAGCGTCAGCGCCGCTGGAATCGTCGCCGCCAGAAGTCCGCTCACCGCCGCCGACGCACCCATCGCGCCCCGCGACAGCGCGATGTAGAAGGCGGTGAGCGAGAGACCGCCGGCGACGCCCGCTGCGATTCCCCACCCCAGCAGCCCGCCATGCGGAGCGGCGTCTTCGCGCATGCGCGCAACCGCGACCAGCACAATAAAACTCGTCGCGTGGCTGAGCAGCACGATGCGCAGCCCTGCGCCCAGACTGCCTCCGGCGCGCTTGACGCCCATGCCGCCGGTGAAGTCGCCGCCGCCCCACAGGATGGCGGCAGCCAGCGCAAGCAGAGCATTGCCTCCGGGCAGTAGGTTCATTGCGCCTCGATCTGCCTACTGCGCCGTGGCGGGCAGCGGCCGCGACAGCAGCGCGGAGGGATAGTAGCCCTTCTTGGTAATAATGGTCAGGTCGCTCCCATGATTGATCACCCGCACCTCCAGCGTGCGGTACTTGCCGTCGATCAGCGGCTCATGGGTCACGTAGTCCAGCGTGTACCGGTTACGCACCTCTGCGACGATCCTGGCAAAGCTCTTTTCGATCCCGCCGGTGCGGAACTCCGCGTCGAAGTTCCCGCCCGTCGCATTGGCATACGCCGGCAGAAGGTTGTCGCGCATGGTCAGCGGCAGGTGGAAGCGGTCCAGATACCCCACCAGTGGCAGCGATGAGTCTCCCACCAGCGTCCCATCCACCTCGATCTCGTTGGTCTGCAGATACTTCACCACGTCCTTGAACTTCGCCGTGCTGCCGTACTCCTTGCCGTCGGAGATGACGTAGATGATCCGCCGCCGCCGCACCGGCCGGTTGCTCAGCGCCTTCGCCGCCTCCAGAATCGCATCGTTCAGCGTATGCACCTCTTTGGGAGGGTTCAACTGGATTCCCGTGTGCCCCCGCACAGCAGCCGTGTTGGGATCGAAGTTCATGTTGTTGATGACGGTAGTCTGCGACATCGGCCCGCTCAGCTCTCCAGCCAGCAGAGGCTCGCGCCCCTCGCCCTTCGATATCTCGATGGCCTGGGTGAGGCGCGCGCTCTGCGCTCCGGTAAAGTCCGTCACCGTCTTGGGCCCATTGTTGTAGGTGAAGACAGCGACCTCGTCATACGTCGCAAAAGCTCCTTGCAGCGCGCCCAGCGAGATGTTCAGCCGCTGCACGTTGTCGTACGTCATGCTCTGGTCGATCACCAGCGCCACCGAGAGAGGTTGCGCTTCGTTGGTAAAGCGCGTGATGCGCTGCATCACCCCGTTCTCGAAGACCTGAACGTCGCGGCCCGTCAGTCCCGCCACCAACTGGCCCTTGGAGTCCTTCACGGTAAACGGCACATTGACGTCGTTCACATGCACCACCAGGGTCTGCGCCTTGGCCGCCTCGCCCGTAGGAGTGTCGTAGATGGGGGACACGACGAGCCCAACTGGCACTTCTCCGCTGGCCGGTGCCGGAGTGGAACTCGCTGCGGCAGCGGCTGGCGCTGTGCCCGCCCCGTTGCCGGCGGACGCGGTGCCCGGCGTCGCGTCGCTGGCTGTGCTGGGTGTCGTTCCCTGGCCCGGCGCAACCGGTCCCAGGTTGGGCAGCGTGGTCTGCGGACGGGGTGCGTCCGGAATCCCCTGCTGCGCCAGGTTCTGCTGCGCGGCGTTGCTCTGCCCAGCCTGCGCCAGCGTCTGCCCAGCCTGCCCGGCCAGCGTGCCAAGCATCCCCAACGCCAGCGATCCTGCCCAACCCCGTATTCTCAAATCGAAGACCCCCGTGCCATTCTCTATCAGACTACCAGTGGCGCGCGCGCGCCGTCATCTCCACGCCGCATTGCATCCTGCCGTTTCGCTTCCCCCTGGTTGGACGCAGCCCGCGTCCCCGGCGTTGTGCAGTTGCGACTTCCTCTAGCGTCTCACAAACTTCAGCGACGAAAAATCGCCGCCGCGGGGCCGCATTCATCGTCTAATAGGTTATGCGATCTTTCGTCCTTGCCGCCTCGCTGCTCTCCCTCACCCTGCTTCCGGCCACGCTGCGCGCTCCCGTCTTCGCGCAGGAGGCGCCCTCGCCCGACGGCCCGCCGCCCGCCTCCGATGCTCCCCCTCTGCCTGTCGAGGAGAGCAACGTGCAGACGCTCAACGTCAACGTCAACCTGGTCAACCTCTACTTCTCCGCGCGCGATAAGGACGGCTTCATCACCAATCTGGCCAAGAGCGATTGCCTGGTCAGCGAGGACAAGGCACCCCAGACCATCAAGAACTTCACCCAGGAGAAGAAGCTGCCGCTCACCATCGGCATTCTGCTGGACACCTCCGGCAGCCAGATGAACGTCCTGCCGCTGGAGAAGGAGTCGGGCGCAACCTTCCTGCGCGACGTCCTCACCCCCAAGGACGAGGCCTTCCTCATCTCCTTCGACATCAACGTCGACCTGCTCTCCGACTACACCAACCGCGCCAGCGAGATTAGCCGCGCCATGAACAAGGCGCAGATCAACACCGGCGCGGGCACTGGTTCCGTCACCGGCAACGGCACGCCGCGCGGCACCCTGCTCTTCGACGCCGTCTACCTGGCCGCCCACGACAAGCTGCGCATGGAGGCCGGGCGCAAGATCCTCGTCCTGCTCACCGACGGCGGCGACCAGGGATCGCAGGAGACCCTGAAGACCGCCACCGAGGCCGCCCAGAAGGCCAACGCCATCATCTACGTCATCCTCATCGCCGACCGCGCCTTCTATGGCGGCGGCAGCTTCAACCTCGGCGGCTTTGGCGCGCGCGATATGGACCGGCTCGCCAGCGATACCGGTGGCCGCGTCATCAATGTCGGCCACGACGGCAAGAAGCTGGAAGACGCCTTCAACCAGATCCAGGACGAGCTGCGCACCCAGTACCTGCTCAGCTACACCCCCACCAACGCCAAGGCCGACGGCACATTCCGCAAGATCACCCTCAACTGCGGCAAGAACCTCAAGGTCCAGACCCGCAACGGCTACTACGCCATCTCCGCCGACCAGCCGTAGCCATCAAGTCGGCAGAGCGGCAAGTCAGCAAGTCGGCGAAGTCACCCCACTATATTGGTCATTCCGTAGCCCCCAGAGTCGTCATTCTGGCGCAGCCAGAATCTCCGTATTGGCCCCTGCCCTCACCGTTGCCTGCTCTTCGTCGTTGCTTGTTTTACGCTGTCATCCTGAGCGCGTCTTTCGAGCGCGAAGGACCCCGATACCGCTCGCACCCCCTCAACCCTCCACCCCTTTCTACCCCAGAAGTTCCGCCCTCTTTGTCTGTCATTCCGCAGCCCCCTGAATAAGCCTCGTAGAATCAATGGACTTTAGCCAAGGGCCTTTTTCGCTCCCCAACCCTCAAAAAAAACCAGCAAATCCCCTTGTCAAGACCATCGATCCCTAAAATTCTCCCTAACCAACACCAACTAAACAACATAAATCTGAAAAATAGTTGGCATAGTAGTTTCCCTGCAGCGCGTATAATTAAATCAGTAAGCAAAAACAAAGAGACCCGGCCAACCAGCCGGGCCTTCGCATTTAACTGTTCCCTGTTCATTGTTCCCTGTTCATTGTTCCTCAAGTTATTGATTCCAGAGATCAACAGATCTAAACCATCTGGAATGAAGATCATGCAGACCTGATCCAGACCAGGTCTAGATCTAACCAGCATGGATTGAATATTTTAGGACTTTTAGGGGGGTATACCCCCCCTACAGGTAAGGTATCGCAGCACTGAGGCAACCGCAGACGAAGTCCAGACTTAGTCCAGACCTGATCCAGACCAAGTCCAGACTTAACATGTTTTTTTTGAATACTTTGAGACTTTTTCGCACACAATGGGATAACTCGCAGCACCGGCGCAACCAAAACCAGCCGTTCTAGCAAGTGCTCCTCGCATCTTGCCGGAGCAGCGGCAACGCACGAACTTCTAGCTCAGCCCAAGCACTGGGTGAGGCACATACGGCTCTTCCAGCGATGCGACCTCATCCGCCGTCAGCTTCAACGAGACGGCAGCGACCGCGTCCTCCAGGTGATGCAGCTTGGTCGCGCCGACAATCGGCGCGGTGACTGCCGGCTTGGTCAGCAGCCAGGCCAGCGCAATCTGCGCCCGCGCAACGCCGCGCGCTGTAGCCAACTCGCCCAGCCGGTCCACCACGCGCTTGTCCGCCTCCGCCGTCTTGGCGTAGAGAGACTTGGCGAACGCGTCGGTCTCCGAGCGTTTCGTCGTCTCCGCGTCCCACGCCCGAGCCAGCTTGCCGCGCGCCAGAGGGCTCCACGGAATCACGCCGACGCCCTGGTCCAGGCACAGCGGCAGCATCTCGCGCTCTTCCTCGCGGTAGAGCAGGTTGTAGTGCGGCTGCACGGTGACGAACTTCGCCCAACCATGCTTCTCGGATGTGTAAAGCGCCTTGGAGAACTGCCATGCCCACATGGACGATGCTCCCAGATAGCGCGCCTTGCCCGCGCGAACCACGTCGTTGAGCGCCTCCAGCGTCTCCTCGATCGGCGTCGTCCGGTCCCAGCGATGGATCTGGTAGAGATCGACGTAGTCCGTGCCCAGCCGGCGCAGGCTCTCGTCGATCTCGAAAAAAATCTCCTTGCGAGAGAGGCCGCCGCCGTTCGGTCCATCGCGCATCACGCCGTTCAGCTTGGTGGCGATCACCACGTCTTCGCGCTTGGAGTTGGCCTTCAGGAAGCGGCCCAGCACGCGCTCGCTGTCGCCAGTCGAGTAGACGTTCGCGGTGTCGAAGAAGTTGATTCCCGCGTCCAGCGCCTGGCGAAAGAAGGGCTGGCTCTGCTCTTCGTTCAGGCTCCACGCATTGCTGCCCGGACGCAACATGCCCGCGGGAGGAACGCCGTACGACATGCACCCCAGACAGATGCGCGAGACCTTCACCCCAGTTTTGCCAAGATTTACGTAGTCCATGGTTCCTCCGATTCAGAAGTTCTGCTTTTCGATGCTACAAACTCTGATGCCCGCGATCACGCCCACGATGCTGCGGCCCGCTCAAGCATCCATCGCGCCGGTGTAGACGGCCATGCCCGCGACAGCGTCGACGCCCATCGCGTCCAACGCGTCCACTTCGGCGCGCTCCTTGATGCCGCCAGCGACGATCAGTTGCTTCGCCGTCGTGGCGCGCAGCGTGGCCGCAACATCCAGCGGAAAGCCCTGCATTGTGCCCTCGGTATCGACGTGCGTATAGAGGAACGCGGCGCAGAAGTCTTCGAGCCACATGATGGCCTCCTCCGGCGTCAGGTCCACCGATTCCTTCCAGCCCTTGACGGCGACGCGGTCGTTCTTGGTATCGACGGAGAAGCAGAGTGAGTCTTCGCCGAGCGCGCGCTTCAGCTCCTCGGCAAATTTGAGGCGAATCAATTTGTGCCTCTGAGCGGGGGCCCCATGTCTCGATTCTGAGACATGGGTTTCGGATTGCGCGACACCGAAGAGGCTCGACCCATAGATGACGCGCTTCGCGCCTGCGTCGAGCAGCTTTCGCCCATCGTCGGCGGTCTTCAGTCCGCCGCCGACCTGGCAGGGAAGACGGCGACAGATGCTCTCGATCAGCGCGCGGTTCTCGCCCTGTCGCATTGCTGCGTCGAGATCGATCAACTGAACAAGGGGATATTTTGCGAAGCGCTCGATCCAGTAATCGAAGTCGTCGAAGGCGAGCTTCAATTTTTCGCCGTGTACAAGCTGCACGATGCGCCCGCCCATCAGATCGATCGAAGGAATCAGCATGGCAGCCTCACGCTCACGCCCGCCAATGCGAGCTGCGCCTTCAGCTCGCGCGAGCTCGTGATGCCGAAGTGGAAGATGCTGGCGGCCAGCGCGGCGTCGGCCTTGCCGCGGCCAAAGACCTCGGCGAAGTGCGCCGCGGAACCCGCGCCGCCACTGGCGATCACAGGAATCTGTACCGACTCGCTGACCGCGGCGGTCAGCTCGGAGTCGAAGCCGTCGCGCATGCCGTCGGTGTCCATGCTGGTCAGCAGAATCTCTCCCGCGCCGCGCGACTCCGCCTCGCGCGCCCACTCGACGACGCGCAGGCCGGTCGGCTTGCGTCCGCCGCTGACGTAGACCTCGGCATCTTCCGCGCCCTTCGCGCCGCGCCGTGCGTCAATCGCCACGATCACCGCCTGCGCGCCGAAGCTCGCGCCGATCTCGCTGATCAACTCGGGCCGAGCGATGGCCGACGAGTTGACGCTGACCTTGTCCGCGCCTGCGTTGAAGACCGCCGCTGCGTCCTCTGCCGTGCGGATGCCACCGCCCACGGTGAAGGGCACAAAGAGCTTGGCCGCCGCGCGCCGCACCGTATCCAGCAACGTCCCGCGCCCCTCGTGGGTGGCCGTGATGTCGAGCAACACAATCTCATCGGCACCCGCCGCCGCATGGCGATGCGCCAACTCCGCCGGGTCGCCCGCGTCAACGATGTCGACAAACTGCACGCCCTTCACAACGCGACCGCCGCGCACATCGAGACAGGCAATAATCCGCTTCGTCAGCATCTACAACTCCACAAAATTCCGCAACACGCGCAGGCCCACGTCCGCCGACTTCTCCGGATGGAACTGCACGCCCATCACATTCCCGCGCTCCACTGCCGCGCTAAACGTGCCGCCATAATTTGTAACCGCAGCGGTTGCATTTACCACGGGAGCACGCCACGAGTGGGTAAAGTAGACAAACGATCCGTCCGCGACGCCGCGCAGCAGATGAGAATCCGGCCTGATCTGCTCCAGCGAGTTCCAGCCTACATGCGGCGACTTCAACTCCACGCCCATATATTCCGTTGGGAAATGCTCGCACATTCCCGCGAACGTGCCCAGACCCTTCGTGCCATCGGCCTCGGTCGAGCCCTCGAAGAGCCACTGCAATCCAACACAAATCCCCAGGAACCACACGCCCTTTGCGATGCTCTCGCGGACTGCATCGGTCAGTCCCAGATCGGCCAGCAACTGCGTTGCCTGAAAGTGTCCAACACCGGGCAGCACCACTTTATCCGCGCCGCGCACAACATCGGGCGACTGCGTCACCACCACCTCACGCGCGGCTCGCTCCTCACCCAGAAGATAGCGCAGCGCCTTCACCACGCTGGTCAGATTCCCCGCTTTGTAATCAATCACTGCAATCACAGCATCCCCTTTGTGCTTGGCAGTAACTCGCGCATGCGTTCATCGCGGCTGCATGCGCCGCGCATGGCACGTGCGAAGGCCTTAAAGATGGCTTCGATCTTGTGGTGATTGCTGCGGCCGTACATTATTTTGACGTGGATGTTGGCCTTGGCTCCGCGAGCAAATCCCTCGAAGAAGTCTGTCAACAGCTCGCTCTGGAAGTCGCCGACCATCGGCACTGTGACCTGATCGTCGACGACGTAGGCCACGCGTCCGCTGAGGTCGACGGCGGCGACGGCGAGCGTCTCGTCCATCGTCATGACGAAGTAGCCCGCGCGCAGGATGCCTTTCTTGTCGCCCAGCGCGATGGCAAAGGCCTCGCCCAGCGCGATGCCAACGTCTTCCACCGTGTGGTGCTGATCGACGTCGAGGTCTCCCTTGCACGTGAGCGTGAGGTCGAAGCCGCCGTGGCGAGTGAATAGCTCCAGCATGTGGTCGAAGAAACGGATGCCGGTGGAGACGGAGTACGCGCCCTGCCCGTCGATGGTCAGCGTCAAGTCAATCTGCGTCTCGGTCGTATCGCGCTGGATTGTTCCTGTTCGTATCTCATCGCTCATTTGATCCATCCAATCTGCTGCAAGGATTCCTTCAATGCGGCGAGGCCGCGCGTGACATGCTCTTCGACGCCGATGGTGATACGTACGAAGCCATTGCAGCCGGGATCGGTGGAGCGATCGCGCAGCAGCACGCCGCGCGCGCGCATGGCAGCTACCAACTCGGCGTGTTTGGAGCCGATCTTCATCAGCACGAAGTTCGCGTGGCTGGGGAAGAAGTCGACGCCGAGAGCGCGCAGTCCGTCCATCATGCGCGCGCGACCTGCGTTCACCTGCCCGGCGTACCACGCGGCGTACGCGTCGTCGGCGAGCGCGACGGGCAGGCAGTCCAGCGCGACGCCGTTGACGTTATAGGGCGAGCTCACCTTGCGCACATACCGCATCAGCGCGGCATTGCCCGCGAGCAGGCCGATGCGCAGATTGGCCAGCCCGTAGGCCTTGGAGAAGGTGCGCGCGACAAGCAGGTTTGGGACTTTGCCCACATCGGCGAAGAGCGTCTCGCCGAAGAAGTGGTAGTATGCCTCGTCGACCATTACGACTGCTTGTGGTGCGGCGGCGCAGATCGCCAGAAGGTGATCGCGGCTGACGACCGCGCCAGTGGGATTGTTTGGCGAGGCGACGATAATCAGCTTGGTGCGCGGTGTGATCGCAGCAAGAAACCGCTGGTAGGGAAACTCCAGTGAGGGGTCCGCCTGCACGCGCGTCAGGTGCGCGGTCATCATGCGCGCACTGACTTCAAACATGAAGAAGGTCGGCGTGCAGATGATCGCCTCGTCGTCCTGCTCAAGAAACGCGGCGCAGACCAGGTGGATTGCTTCATCTACGCCGTTGGTCAGCAGCACCTGATTGGCCTGCAAGCCGAAGTGCGCGGCAGCGATGCGTTCGATGGCCTCGCGCTCGGGATACTTCGTCAGTCCCTCGGCTGTGATCTGGCGCAGACGTTCGATCACCTTTGGCGAAGGCGCAAAGGTATTCTCGTTGAAGTCTAGGCGCAGGGCATCGCGGCCGGCGAGCGGCGGGTGATACTCCGGCATGGCCAGCACGGCCTTGCGTGGTTGCGGAACAACATTAGTTACAATTTCCGCAGCGGCCGTTTTATTTGTAACTATTTTAGTAGCAGATGTCACTGCATCCTCACTCGCACGCTCTGGGCGTGGCCCACGAGGCCCTCGGCTTCGGCCAATGCAATGGTATGAGGGCCCATGGCGCGCAGGGCACGGCGCGTGTACTGCTGGACTGTAATGACCTTGACGAAGTCCATCACGCTGAGGCCGCCGCGCATGCGGCCCACGCGGCCGGTGGGCAGAACGTGGTTGGGCCCGGAGATGTAGTCGCCCATCGACTGCGGAGAATAATCACCAATAAATACCGAACCAGCGTTCTTCACCCAGTTCAAATCCGCTTTTTTATCGATCGTCAGGTGCTCCGGCGCCAGGTGATTTGTCAGTTCTCGCGCTTCTGCAATCGTTTTGGTTACAAATATGAATCCCTGCGCGGCCAACGACTGTTTGGCGATTGCATTGCTCTTCGCCTGCGCCTTCACCTCGACCATTACGGCCTGGGCCAACGTTGCGTTGCTGGTGATGAGCACGGCGAGTGCCTCTGGATCGTGCTCCGCCTGGGCGACGAGGTCGGCGGCAATTCCGGAGGGATTGCCGGTCTGGCTGGTGACGACGATCTCGGTTGGACCGGCGGGCATGTCGATGCCGCACTCCTCGGAGACCATTACCTTTGCCGCCGTCACATAGATATTCCCCGGCCCAACGATCTTGTTTACCCGCGAAATGGTCTCGGTTCCGTATGCCATCGCTGCAATCGCCTGCGCTCCGCCGACGCGGTAGAACTCCGGCACACCTGTGAGCCAAGCCGCAGCCAAGGTCTCCTTCGCGGGCTTGGGCGAGCAGACGACGATGCGCGCGACGCCCGCCACCTGCGCGGGTATTACGGTCATGAGAAGCGTAGAGGGGAGTGGGTAGCGGCCGCCGGGGACGTAGCAGCCGACCGACTCGAGCGGACGCACGAGTTGGCCGGTGATGACGCCGGGGGCGGGAGCGATGGTCCATTCTGTTGGCCGCTGCGCCTCGGCGAAGGCGCGGATGTTTTTCTGCGCGGCGCGCATTGCGGATTGCAGCTCGGGAGTCGTAGATTTCCACGCGGCCTTCATTTCTTCGCGCGAGACGAGCAGCGGTGCGTTGGGCGGCAGGCCGTCGAAGTTCGCGGCGTAGTTGCGCAAGGCTGCATCGCCGCGCTGCCGCACGTCCGCGAGGATGCGGCGCATGACCGGCCCAACTTTCGACGTATTGGCCGCGCCGCGTTTCTCGATGGTCTCGATCAGCGCGGCAGCGGCCTTTGTGGTCCGACCAAATGTACGCACGAGCTTCATTCGCTTGCTCCGAAAATCAGATGTTAGCTATTAGCACTTAGCCGTTAGCTAAATGCTAGCGGCTGTCCTATAGAACTACCTTGCTGAGCGGATACTCGACGATGCCGGTGGCGCCGGCGGCCTTCAGTTTGGGAATGACGTCGCGGACGACGGCCTCGTCGAGGATGGTGTTGAGCGCGACCCACGCGGGGTCGCTGAGGTGCGAAATGGTCGGCGAGTTGAGCGCGGGAAGCTGCGCCACAATCTTGTCGAGATCGGCCTTGCGCGCGTTGAGCATGAGGCCGACGCGGCCCTGCGCGGCGATGGCGGCGTTGAGCATCAGCGAGATGTTCTCGATTTTTTTGCGCTTCCACTCGTCCTGGAAGGCGGATTTGTTGGCGATAAGTTGCGTTTCGGATTCCATCAGCGTCTCGATGATGCGGAGGCGGTTGGCGCGCAAGCTGGAGCCGGTCTCGGTGACCTCGACGATGGCGTCGGCGAGGGTGGGAGGCTTGACCTCGGTCGCGCCCCAACTAAACTCGACCTTGACGGGGATGTTGCGCGCGGCGAAGTAGCGCTTGGTGAACTCGACCAGCTCGGTGGCGATGATCTTGCCGGCGAGGTCCTCGGGCTTCTGGAAGGGCGAGTCCTCGGGCACGGCGAGCACCCACTTGACCTTCTGGCGGCTGACCTTGGAGTAGGTGAGGCTGGTAATGTACTCGACGTCGGTTTCGTTCTCCAGGACCCAGTCGTTTCCGGTGAGGCCGGCGTCGAGGGCGCCGTGCTCGACGTAGCGCGCCATCTCCTGCGCGCGGACCAACATGCACTCGATCTCGGGGTCGTCGATGGCGGGGAAGTAGCTGCGGCCACTGGCTGCGATGCGCCAACCCGCGCGCTCGAAGAGGGCGATGGTTGCATCCTGCAGGCTGCCCTTGGGGATTCCAAGCTTGAGTTTCGGCGTCATTATTTTTTCTCCGCGGAGTTCGTAACTGCGATTGGTTTGGTGAAGCAACTGACGGTGCCCTCGTGGCAGACCAGGCCGTCGCCCTCAACAATGACGCGGAAGAGCAGCGTGTCGTTGTCGCAGTCGGTGGCGGCGCTGACGATGCGCAGGCGGTTGCCGCTGGTCTCGCCCTTCATCCAGAGCTTCTGTCGGGTGCGGCTCCAGAAGGTGACGAAGCCGGAGTCGAGGGTCTTCTGGTAGCTGGTCTGGTTGAGGAAGCCGAGCATGAGCATCTGGCCGGATTTGGCGTCCTGCACGATGCCGGGGACGAGGCCGTCCATCTTGGCAAAGTCGATTGTGGGTGCGTTGGTTAGTGCGTCCATCGGTTCTCTCTCTCTAATGATATGTCTATTGAGCTGCTTATGATCCGCGGCTTGGATCGATCTACCGCGACTTCGGGAGTTTCGCTTTGGCGTTTGTGCGCGCGCAGCAAAAAGGCCCGCTCGCGGTTTGCGCGTCGGCGGGCCTTTGGAATCCTGGTGTGAGTCTGTCTACTTCGCCGCACCGGACACTGCCGCCAACACGCTGTGCGCGTGGGGATGGTGGTGCCCGCGATGCTGCGACGAAAAGATCATCTCTTATGAAGTTACCGGCTGGGCCGGGCTTTGTCAACGCAGGAACACAGAATCGGCGGCAAGCAAAACTAATTTGCCGAAGGTCGCTCGGCGTGGTCGATGACGAGTACGTCTACCGGACCTTTTGCCGACTCCAGCTTCAGCCCGAGTTGTTCCTGAAGCGCAGTATAGAACGAGGGTGCGGACGAGTCCATCTTGGCGTCCAGGTCGTCCGAAAACTTCAGTGTGAAATCATAGACGCCCGTAAGCCCCGTCTTGTTCGACACGATATGGCTCGTCGTTGCCGCAAGCTGCCCCGCCAACGCATCCATCGACATTCCCTGTGCAGTTATTTTCCCATTGCCCACCATGAACGCCCCTCTGCCGAACGCCTTGCTGTCGCTCCCTTTCAGTCCATTCGCGTAGGTATCGCCATCCTTAGACTCATGCATCTTCAGGCCGCCCTTCGCCACCACCAGCGCAAAGATCGGCATCTCCCTGGTCTCGTAATGCACCTTCAGTTTCAATCGATCGGCGAAGAGCGCCTGCTGCATCCGTTGATATACCTGCATACGTTGCTTCATGCCGAGCGTCTGGAGTTGCTCTTGGGTGGCACTATCCGGCTTGGCCTCGATATCGTAATGGTCCGATTCGAACCATGCCGGTCCGCCCAAACACTGAAAGAGCATTACACCGTATGCACCGCATACACTGTTCTTCAGCGACTCACCTGTCGTGTAATAGGTTCCGTTCGACCGCATGCCGCCGCCGCCGCCCTGGGCATTTGGGTTGGAAGGCTTAATCGTCGCAACATCATATACAGCGCCAGGAAGAAGCACCTCGGCAGCCTTTGAATCCGCATCGCTCGCCACTGCGTTCGCTTGTGCAAATGCAGCCGAAACGGTGAAGCCCATCAGCGCGGCGATGCAAATCAACCGCGCAGTCAGAAAACTCAGTTTGCCAGAAAGAAGAACATTCATATAGCGAGCCATCTTACTCCTCTGCAAATTCTCCGAAGGACGCTGCGGCGTGAGCGGCGTTACGGCTTGGGCCGGTGGGCAATGATCTGGAGCTTGATCTGTTCGTAGGCGGACTGCGGCAGGATGCCGCGCTGAACCAACTGGTTCTTGGCGGTGTAGGGACGGCCGGCGATGATGCGCCGCACGTACTCGTCGCCCATGCCGGGGAGGGCCTTGAGTTGGGCCGCGGTCGCGGTGTTGATGTCGAGCAGATCTTTCGATGCGGCGATCTTCTCTGAGATGGATTGCGCGGGCTTGGCTGCGGGCGCGGGGGTGGGCGCTGACTGGGCGATGCTCTGCGCGGCGGCGAGGAAGAGGCTGGCGGTGAGTACTGCCGCGAGGAAGCTGCTGCGAGGGATGGGCATGTGGGTCTCCTGAAGAACTCTGAGTGAGGCAGACGGGGATGCGGGATAAGAGTAGCGCAGAAGGCGGAGAAGGGGAAAGGACAAATACGGAGATTCTGAGCGAAGCTCAGAATGACGAGCTGAAAGTACAACGCAGATTCCCTTCGGGAAGGACAAACGAAGAGGCGTGTCAAACCGATGCGGCGAGGGTGCGGGGTATAATTCTGTGTGAAGCGGGAGTAGCTCAATGGTAGAGTAGCGGCTTCCCAAGCCGTTGGTTGCGGGTTCGATCCCCGTCTCCCGCTCCAGTTCTTCTCTTTTTGTTTTCTTCCCAACAAGACGAATATAGAGATTCTGAGCTTCGCTCAGAATGACGGCTTCCGTGTTGCTTCGCTCAGAATGACGAGCAAGAACAGGCAACGTCAAAGACGAAATGCGGGGATTCTTCGCTGCGCTCAGAATGACAATTCACTTTTCATCAGCAGCGAAGCTGAAATGACAATTCACTTTTTATCGACAGCTAGCGCGAGGATTCTCTATTGGACGAGGCTGGCGGTTTTCTGGGGGGATTTGTCGCGGTCTTCCAGGGCCATGGCTTCGGGCAGGAAGGTGGTGGCCTTGAGGACCTCGGGGTCGGCCTGGGCGCGGACCTTGAGGCCTTCGAGCTGGCCGAACTGGGAGGTGAAGAGCTCGGCTTTAATGTTGGTCTTGATCCAGTCCAGGTTGGCGGCGATGTCCGCGTCGGTGAAGTCCACCTGGTTGGCCTTGAGGAAGTCCTTGAACTGCTGTAGGACGGCGTCGTCGACGACGAAGTCGCGGGAGACGGTGTGGCTTGCCATGTAGTGGCGGGTGAAGGTGCCCGCGCCGGAGATGACGAAGACGTAGTGCTGGAGCAGCGAGATCTGAAAATGGTTGAAGTCGGGTGAGTCGATCTTCTCGTCGGGGGTGATGCCTCCGCCGCCATAGACGGTGCGGCCGGAGTCGGTGAGCTTGACCTCGAGGTTGGATTTGTCGGCCTTCTTGGCCCCGTCGCGGACGAAGAAGTAGTCGTAGAAGGAGACGCCGTCGTAGTCACGCTGGATGAGGCGGCCGGAGGGGGTGAAGTAGTGATAGGTTGTGAGGGCGAGGCCGGTGTCTTCGGAGACATTGAAGACGGTCTGCACGAGGCCCTTGCCGAAGGTGGTCTCGCCGACGATGAGGGCGCGGTCGTGGTCCTGCAGGGCGCCGGAGACGATCTCGGCGGCGGAGGCGGTGTTTCGGTTGACGAGGACGACGATGGGGTACTTGTCTGAGCCGGTTTCTCCGTGGGCGGCGCGGTAGACCTGGTCGGGGAAGGCGCGGCCTCGCTGCGAGACGACGATCTGTCCCTCCTTGAGGAATTTGTCGGACGTGTTGACGGCCTCGTTGAGCAGGCCACCGGGGTTGTTACGGAGATCGATGACGAGGCCGTGCAGCGGACCCGCGGCCTGGAAGTTGTCCAGCGCGTCGCCCACTTCGCGGCTGGTGGTCTCCATGAAGTTGGTGACGTGGATGTATCCGACGCCGGGCTTGAGCAGGAAGGCGAGATCGACGGAGTAGCGTGGGATCTCGTCGCGCACCAGGTCGAAGCTGAGCGGGCCGTCGTGGCCCTCGCGCTGCATGACGACCAGGACGTGGGTTCCCCTGGGGCCCTTGAGCATGGCTGCGACGGCAGCGGAGTCGAGGCCTTCGGCGGATTTACCGTCGACCGAAAGGATCAGGTCTCCGGGGCGGATTCCGGCTTTGTAGGCGGGCGTTCCCTCGAACGGGGCGAGCACGATGACGTGGGTCACTCCAGCCTTATCCAACTGGGGCTGGATGGTCATGCCAACGCCGTAGTACTTGCCGTGCTGCTCCTCGCGCATCTGGGCGAAGGCCTTGGGGTCGTAGAAGTTGGAGTGGGGGTCGAGGGCATGCAACATGCCGGGGATGGCGCCGTCGTAGATGGCTTTGTCGACCTTGTCCTGATCCAGCGGCTCGGCGTAGTTCTGCTCGACCAGGCTGTAGACGTCGGTGAACTGGTGCAGGGAATCGCGCAGTGTGGACTCGTCTGAGGCGGACTGGGCGGCGACCTTGTCGCTGATGAAAGAGCCGAGAAGGGCGCAGCTTGCCAGAAAGAGCGTGACGGAGAAGAGAGCGCGGCGGGTGCGTGGTGCCATCGGCTTGAAGACCTCGAAGGTGGGCGGGAAGAGATGCGGGAGGCCGGTTTGCCCAGGAAAAATTCCCCTCCAGCTTAGACGAGTATACATCGGTTCAGAGAGCAAGGCGGCGGAGGGGTAACGTGGCCGCGAGCTGGAAGAGCTGGATTGGGAGTTGGGGATTGGTGCGGGCGGCGCGGGTACAGATAGAATGAGGGGAGCGTATTTCGATCGCGCGCCGGGCGAGTCCAGGAAACAGGACTGGACGGCATGCAGTTGCAGGTTCGCTTGCCGGGTTTGGAACGATTTCCGGTTTACGGCAGGACGAGGGTTGGTTTTGGGCAAGGGAAGCGAGAGAGACCTTTTGAGATTTTTTAGCTTGAACTCTGTGGATGCGATGCGGACTGGGTTGGGAGATGCGGGGCGGCGTGCCGTGCGCGGAGCTCGCGGGCTGGCTGTGATGCTGGCGGTTGCGGCGATGGCGGCGGGCGCGGCGTGGGGACAGGTGAAGGTCCCGCGCTACCAGAGCCCGATCGCGGCGCCCGCGCCGCAGATGACGATGCCGGCGACGACGGCGATCACGACCAACGGCACGGTGGTGGAGGACGCGATCGTTCGCGTGAACGACCAGATCATCGACCGCAGCGACTATATGCGCGCGGAGACGGAGTTGCAGGAGGAGGCGCGGCAGTCGAACCTGAGCGCGGACGAACTGGCTGAGCGGCAGAAGGACATGCTGCGCGACATGATCGACCAGCAACTGCTGCTGTCGCGCGGCAAGGAGCTGGAGATCAGCGCCGACGCGGAGTTGATCCGGCGCCTGGACGAGATCCGCAAGCAGAACAAGATGGACTCGATCGAGGACCTGGAGAAGGCGGTGCGCGAGTCCGGCTTGTCGGTTGAAGACTGGAAGGCGGGCATCAGGAACAGCATCATTACCCAGATGGTGGTGAGCAAGGAGGTTGGGCAGACGCTGCGGCTGACGGCCAAGCAGGAGCAGGCGTACTACGACCAGCACAAGCAGGAGTTCGAACAGCCGGAGCAGGTGCGGCTGAGCGAAATCCTGATCGCGACGCCGGAGGACGCGACGGAAGCGCAGATCGCGCAGGCCAAGTCCAAAGCGGACGACGTGGAGGCGAAGCTGAAGGCGGGCGCGAACTTCGAGGAGATGGCGAAGCAGCTCTCGGGCGGGCAGACGGCGGGCAAAGGCGGAGACCTGGGTGAGTTCAAGCGAGGCGCGCTGGGGTCGAGTGCGCTGGAGGACCCGGTGTTCGCGCTGAAGGCGGGCGAATGGACCGCGCCAATCCGTACGCGGCAGGGCTTTGTGGTGCTGAAGGTGACGGAACACACGCAGGCGGGGATTCAGCCGCTGAGCGCGGTGGACCAGCAGGTGCAGGAGGCAGTCTACCGGGAGGCGATCCAGCCAGCGCTGCGGACCTATCTGACGGGCCTGCGGGAGAAGGCATACATCGACATTGCTCCGGGATATGTGGACACCGGCGCAAGCGCGAAGCAGACCAAGCCTGTGTTTGCGGCGTATGCCGCGCCTGCGGCGAAGAAGAAGGCGCAGAAGGCGCGACTCGAACGTGGCCATGCGGCGGCGGGTGCGACGGCTGCAACTGCGGGTTCCGCGGCGGCTGGAGGCGCGAAGCCGGGAACTGCGACGGCTGCGGCTAAGGCCGGCTCGACTGCCGCGAAGACCAGGACGGTGGCCGCAGGCAAGAAGCGCAAGAAGATCCGGCGGGAGAAGATCCGCTTCGGGCAGGCGCCGCGGAACTCGCTTCCGGCCACGCCGGAGGAGACGATAGCCTCTGGCGCAGACCAGGGGCCGGGAGCGGCCCCGAGCGTGCCGCCCGCACCGGGCGCGGCGATTGCGCCGATCGAGCAGACAGCGGATGTGGCAGCGGACGACGAATCGCTTGCGCCCAAGACGGCAGAGCGGAAGAAGACAAGGTACAGCGATCGCGCGCCGATCGAAGACAAGGCAAGAAGGGACGCGGCAAAGGCGGCGAAGCGGAAGGAGAAGGCAGCAGCGACTCCAGCCCCGTTGGCCGACGAGGAGAAGGCGGCGCAGAAGGTGCAGAACGCGGCGCTGGGACTGAGTGGAGATACGGCGACCAAGAAAAAGAAGAAGCGTGTGAAGGGCGAGGCGAAGGCGCGGCTGCAGGAACAGGCTCCAGCGCCGCCCAAGGCCAAGCCCGAGGCGACGCCGATTCCTCCGAAGAGCGTGCGCGAGAACGGCGAGCCGGTGGTGAGCCCGCCGCCAGCGGTGCCTGCGGTGACGGTGCCCGCGGCGACAGCCGCGGAACCCAGTGCGCCGGCGAGCCCGGCTGCGGCGCAGTAGTCTTTCTGCGCGGGGACTGGATCAGTGCATCTTCGCCGCGTTTCAGATTGTCCGATTGATTCAGCCATAGAATCGTGACGCTGACTCTCACCCATTCCGCAAAGAACGCGGAATGGATGGGGCGCCCGGGTCATTTCATCGATGGCCGGACCAATCGGCGCTGAAGAGGTCTTGGGCGGGGGTATGCTGGGGGCATGAAAGATTTCTTTGTGGTGGATGCGGCGAAGTTCGATGGGGCGGCGGTGACGACATTCCTTGCGGTGTCGTCGATGTCGGTGCGGGAGAAGAAGACCGGCGCGGGGCAGTATCTGGCGCTGACGCTGAGCGACAAGACGGGGACGATCGAGGCGCGGATGTGGGACGACATCGCGTCGGCGGTGGCGACGTGCAGCGAGGGATGCTACGTCAAGGCGCAGGGGCAGGTTTCGAAGTACCAGGGAAAGTGGCAGATCACGCTGACGAAGATGCGGCTGGCGGCGGAGACCGAGGTGGAGGCGGCGGACTTTGTGCCGACGACGCAGTTCGACATCGGGGAGATGTGGGCGGAGCTGCGTGACTACGTGGACGAGTTCAAGAATGCGGAGTTGCGGCGGCTGGTGTTCGCGTTCCTCGACGACGAGGAGATTGGCGCGGCGTACCGCGCGGCCCCGGCGGCGAAGGTGCTGCATCATGCGTGGATCGGCGGGCTGCTGGAGCATGTGGTGGCGCTGGTGCGGGTGTGCCGGGCGACGGCGCCGTTCTATCCCGAGGTGAACAGGGACCTGCTGGTGACGGGCGCGATCCTGCATGACATCGGGAAGACGCGCGAGCTGAGCTGGGGGACGACCTTCGGCTACACGCTGGAGGGACAGATGATCGGGCACATCTCGATTGCGCAGGGGATGCTGCGTGAGAAGGTGGCGGGGCTGCCGGGGTTTCCCGACAAGCTTCGGGTGCTGGTGGAGCACATGATCCTGAGCCATCATGGGAGGTACGAGTTCGGTTCGCCCAAGCTGCCGATGACGCCGGAGGCGATGCTGCTGAGCGCGCTGGACGACGTGGAGGCGAAGTTCGCGGCGATGCGGCGGGAGTTCGCGGCGGCAGAGCTCGCGGGGAAGAAGGCGGATGAGACGACCGAGTGGGTGCGGAGCATGGAGCGGCCGCTGCTGAACTCGCGGGCGTATCTGGACGAGGAGTAAGACGCGCCGGCGTCGCGTCGATCAGCGCCTCGGCTTGGGGAAGGTGCGGAAGTGGTATGCGGCGCCGATGGTGAAGAGGCTGGGGTGGAGGGTGGCGAGGGGGAAGCTGAGCCAGTTCTGGAGTTCGTAGTCGGCGCGGAGGTTGATGGTTGGGGTGATGGCGAAATCTGCGCCGCCGCCGACGGTGTAGAGGTTGTAGGCGACGTTGGCGATATTGCCGGAGAAGTTGTATACGCCGCGGCCGATGAGGACTTTGCCGTAGGGGGCGAGGCGTCCGCGGGTGAGGTAGAAGCGGGGGCCGACTTCGTAGGTACGCTCGTAGATGGTGGGGTCGGAGGAGGGTTTGACCTGGTGGAAGGCGGCCTCGAAGCCCCAGTGGGTGCGCTTGTCGAAGGTGGCGTAGGCGGTGCCGCCGGTGAGGCTGAGTTTGTTGAAGTTGTAGGTGGAACTGCCAAGAGTGAATCCGCCGCCGAACTGGATGTCTCCGGCGCGGCTTGCGGTGGGCATGGACTGGGCGCGCGCCGCAGCGGAGAGGCAGCAGGCGACGAGGAGGGCGAAGGCGCGGAGTTGGCGGATACGGATTGCGCGCGGGCCGTTCATTCTCCTCCTTCCTGTCGTGCCGAGACGGTTGCCAATCTGAGGGCGGTCTGAACCTGTGCTCGACATTCCCTCAGCGGCTAAAACCGCGTTGCAATCTCTGTGCAACCGGCGGGACTGAAGTCCCGCCCCTTCAAAACATGAACAGATTCCAAGCTTTCTTAGGACAATTCCGAGGCGATGCACGGGTGTAATCGAAGCTGCCGCCGGGAACGTCTACAGATTGCAACTCGCCGCGCAAATGCGGGTATAACTGAATCAGTGTAAACTCCTGCGAATGGTAGCAGGTTTTCGTGGTTCGTTGTACAGGCACACCATGCGAGGTTTCTCCGTAGTACCGATTGTCGCACTTCTGCTCGGGCTGGGACTGGGTGACGCGGCCTCGGCGCAGACAGCCGGGACTTGTCCGGCTGGGACGAGCACGTCGGTCAGCGGGACGGTGTACGCGCCGAATGGGACGGACCCGCTGCCCAATGTGACGGTGTACATTCCGAACGACACGGTGGTGCCGTTTCCGGCTGGGGTGAGTTGCCCGGTGGTGGGTGCGCCGCCTTCGGGGGTTTCGCGGACGGCCACCCCCGCCGCTGTGGGAACAACTACAGCGGTCGATGGCAGCTTTACGATATCGAATGTGCCGGTGGGAAACGGCATTCCGATCGTTGCCGTCTCCGGCCGGTGGCGGGTGCAGGGGACGGTGGATACCAGCAGCGGCTCGTGCATCACGAACTATAAGATCAATATGCCGCAGAACCAGAACCAGGGCGACATTCCCAAGATTGCGATTGCGACGGGAGCAGTCGATCAGGTGGAGTGCGTTCTGCTGAAGATGGGGATCAAGCAGTCGGAGTTCACCGATCCAAGCGGTTCGGGGCGGATCAACTTCTACACGGGAAGCGGCTACACCCCAAACGCCAATGGAATAATTACATCATACGGAGCGGGTGCAGCGATTAGTGCGTTGACTCCCACGCAGGCTTCGCTGATGGAAGGCGATACCCTGGCCGACTCGCTACTGAGCCAGTACGACGTGCTGATGCTGCCCTGCCAGGGAACTCCCAATGGTGACGTGGTAGCCGGGGCATTGGGAACTCAGGAGCTCGCCAACTTCATCGCATTCGCGAACGCGGGCGGTCGTGTTTATGCAAGCCACTACAGTTACACGTGGATGTTCAACAACCCTCCTTTCAATGGCGTAGTCAACTGGGACGTTGGACAGACGGTACCTACAAGCCTCACCACACCCAGCACAATCATCCTTCCAGCCACTGTCGATACCGGTTTTACGGCGGGACAGACGCTGGCAACGTGGTTGCAGGATGTTGACGCTTCGACCACATTTGGACAGATTGGTGTCCAGACCGTAAAGCACGATATGAACGGCGTCATAGCTCCCACGCAGTCCTGGTTGACGCTCAACGACGCGATGGGCAGCGATCCAAACCCGGTGATGCAGTTCGTCTTCGATACACCGATTCCATCTGCCTCCAACCCGACTCCGAACCAGTGCGGACGCGTCTTGTACAACGAATACCATGTGGAGAATCCGACAAACAGTTCTGGTAGCGTGCCTGCTGGTACGATCTTCCCCAGCGAATGCGACCTCAACGCGGCGATGACGCCGCAGGAGAAGCTGCTGGAGTACATGCTGTTCGAGCTGACGAGCGAGGGCGGGCAGCCTTCGCTAGCGCCCTTGACGCAGGACTTCGGGCCGGAGGCGGTGGGCTACCCCAGCGCTCCGCAGACCTTTACGTGGACGAACAATTCGAGCTTCGCGGCGCAGGTGACTTCGGCGACGATCGGCGGGACGAACTACGCGGACTTCAGCATCACGTCTCCACCGTGCGGATCCGTGGCTGGCGGCGCGAGCTGCACGATCACGGTGGTGTTTACGCCGAGTCTGCTGGGCGCGGAGAGCGCGACGCTGAATGTGCTGTCGGCGGGGAACACACTGACGGCGGCGCTGACCGGGACGGGCGTGCCGGGCTACTCGGTGTCGACGACGGCGATGAGCTTCGGCAATGTGGTGGTGGGAGACGCGTCGAGCCAGACGCTGACGCTGGTCAGCAATGCCAGCGAACCGCAGGCGGTGCCGAGTTCGACGCTCTCCGCCAACTACTCGATCAGCACGGCGGCCTGTGGCGCGACGGTTGCCGCCGACGGAAACTGCGTGGCGACGGTGACGTTTTCGCCGACCGTGCTGGGTGTGGAGACTGGGACGCTGACGATCAACTCGCCCGGCAGCCCGCTGACTGTGTCGCTGACCGGTACGGGAATTCCTGGATTCACGCTGACGCCGGGGCCGCTGAGCTTCGGCAACCAGGACGTGGGTTCTACCTCCTCTCCTCCACTGACGCTGACGCTGACCAGCGTGGCGCATCGCGCGCTGGCAACGCCGGTCTTCACGACCACGGGCAACCTGTATTCCGTTAGTACGGCGGCCTGCGGTGCAACGATGATCGCGCAGACAAGCTGTCTGGTGTCGGTGACCTTTACGCCGCAGACGACGGGGCCGCTGGCGGGAACGCTCACGGACAACTCGGCCAATCCGGTCTACAGCGGACTGAGCGCAACGATGACGGGCAACGGAGTCGACTTCTCGATCAGCCTGAACCCGACGGGCGGGAGCGTGGCGGCGGGCGACGGGACGACGACAACCGCGACCTTGACGCCGATTGCGGGCTACAGCTCGCCGGTGACCCTGAGCTGCGCGGTGCCGGCGGGTGCGGCGGCAATGGTCTGCTCGCTGAGTTCGGCTACGCTGACGCTGACCTCGGCGGCGGCGGCGACGACGGTCGTGAGCATCGGGACCACATCGCAGTACACGGTGATCGGCTACAGCGGAACCGGCGGGCGCGGCCTGCTGTGGCTGCTGGCGGCGGCCAGCGGCGGGCTGCTGTGGCGAAGACGCAGGCTGACTCCGGTGCTGCTGGGCGGACTGCTGCTGGTGCTGCTGGGCGGGTTGACCAGCTGCTCCAGCAAGCTGCCGGACCAGAATGCGGCGTGGACCGCTCCTGGGAATTACGCGGTGACGGTGACGGCGACCGATGGGCAATTGGTGCATTCGGCGACGTACAGCCTGACAGTGACGGCGAAGTAGGGCGCGTTGCCGGTTGTACCCCCCAGGGTAAATAGCGTAAAGTATTCATAAAATGTAAGTTAAGCACGCGCTAAGCGCGTGAGACGTATTTAAGGCGAAGATACGGGCGGTTGCGGTTGCTTCGGTCATGAGGTTCCTCCCCGGTGTTGCTTGTGTGGGGGGTATACCCCCCTAAAAATCCTAAAATATTCAAAAGACTATAGTTAGATCTAGACCTGATCTGGATCGACTCTGCATCATCTTCATTCCAGAGGGTTTAGATTATTTTATCTCTGGAATCAACGACTTGCGTGTTAAAAGCGAAGACCCGGCGGTTGGCCGGGTCTCTTTATTTGCTTACTGATTTAATTATACGCGCTGGAGGGAAACTACTATGCCAACTATTTTTTGGATTTATGTTGTTTGGTTGGTGTTGGTTAGGGGGAATTTGGGGCATCGAGGGTCTTGACAGCCTGCGGGTAGTCGACAGAGACGAGGAAGAGGCCGGAGGCGGGGGCGGTAGGGCCGGCACGGGCGCGGTCGCGGGCGGCGAGCAGGGCGGGGATGGAGGCGGGGGCGAGGCGATGCGCGCCACAGAGGACGAAGGTTCCGACCAGGTTGCGCACCATGTGGTGAAGGAAGCCGTCGGCGGTGACGCGGTAGATGAGGAGGTCGCCGGAGATGTGCCATTGGGAGTGGTGGATGGTGCGGATGGGTTCCGGGGCAGCACTCCCACCCATCGCGTGAGACAAAGGCGCGATGGATGGGGCACCCGATTCCTGGGAGGCACGGTGGGTGAGGTCGGGGTCGGCGGCGGCGAAGGTGGTGAAGTCGTGGGTGCCGAGGACGTGCGCGGCGGCCTGGTTGAGAGCGGAGAGATCGAGCGGCCAGGGACAGGGCCAGACGGTGGGGGCGAGGGTTGGAGGGCAGATGTGTTCTTCGTTGTACGTTGTATGTTCTACGTTGTTCGGGGGAGAGGATTCATTGTCGAGATTTGTGGGGTCATGAGGTGCAACTACAGAGATTCCGGCCATCGGCCAGAATGACGACGGTTGATTTGCCGATGACGACGGTTGATCTGTCTTCTGGATCGGATTGAGGGGGAAGATGCGGTACTCGTAGGTTTTGCGGAGGGCGGAGTGGCGGGCGTGGAAGGTGGGAGGGACGGCTTCGACGGCGAGGACGCGGACGCTGGGGGGAAGGCAGCGGTTGAGGGCGCGATGCAGGTTGGCGGCGGGGATGGGGGCGGCGAGAGAGAAGCTGGCGACCTGGGCGAGAGCGTGGACTCCGGCGTCGGTGCGGCCGGAGCCCTGGGGAAGGACACGCTCGCCGGTGGTGCGGTGGATGGCGTCGGAGAGCAGGCCCTGGACGGTGGGGAGGTTGGGTTGGACCTGCCATCCGCGGAAGGAGGTGCCATCGTAGGCGAGAGTGAGCTTCCAGTGCGTCATGGCGATAAATTGCACGGTATCACGAATGGCGAGGTTCAAGGTTCAAGGTTCGAGGTTGGTATACTGGGCGTTCGGCGGACGGCGGCTGGCGATGAGAACCAGAATGGGAACCAGGCTGCGTTCGTGAGCGTAGAAGAGAGTGCGGCTTTGGCCGTTGCCAGGAAGACGAGTTTGGAGACGATGACCGTGAGACTGAGGGCTTTGCAGGCGATGGCGGCGATTGCGCTGCTGGCGATGAGCGGAAATTTCCGGATGGCTGGAGCGCAGACGGCAGCGGTGGGCAATCTACCGGCGGCTCCGGCAGCGAGCAACCAGGCGCCGGCGGTGAAGCTGACCGAACCGCTGTATCTGAGGGACACGGGGAAGGACTACACGCGGCTGAAGCCGATGTTTCCCAACCCGATCGCGCCGTATACGCGGACGGGAGTGGAGCTGCCGCGGCTGGGCAACACTCCGCGGCTGGACTCGCTGGTGCGCGACGGGAAGATCTATCTGAGCCTGTCGGATGCGGTGGTGCTGGCGCTGGAGAACAACTTCGACATCGCGATTGCGCGGATCAATTTGGACATTGCGGATACGGACATCCTGCGGGCGAAGGCTGGCTCGAGCCTGCGCGGGGTATCGACCGGGGTGGTGTCGGGAACACAGGGCGGATCTGGGACCACGGTGACGGGCGGCGGCGGGCCGGGGGGAACATCGGGCGGCGTGGGCGGAAGCGGCGCGGGCGCCAATGGGCTGGTGTTGAGCACCAGCGGCGGCGGGCCAGCTCCGGAGACGCTGGACCCGACACTGACCAGCAATCTGGAGTATGAGGCGACGACGAACCTGTCGTCGAGCGCATTCACGGGCAGCGCGCCGGTGCAGTCCACGACATCGACGTTCAACTTCGGTTACACGCAGGGATTCCTGACGGGAACGCAGTTGGGCGTGACGTTCAACAACTCGCGGGGTACGAACACAAACCCGTTCAATACCTATAGTCCGCTGACAAACGTAGGGTTCCGCGCGACGGCGACGCAACATCTGTTGCAGGGATTTGGGTGGGGGATCAACGGGCGGTTCATTGTGCAGGCGAAGAACGACCGGCGGATTACCGACTCGGCGTTCCGGCAGCAACTGCTGTATACGGTCAATCAGGTGGAGAACATCTACTGGGGACTGGTGAGCGCGTACGAGGACGAGCAGGCCAAGGAACGCGCGCTGGGGCAGACGACGCAGTTGACCTCGGACAACCGGAGGCAGTTGCAGATTGGGACACTGGCGCCGCTGGACGTGGTGAACTCGGACTCGGCGGTGGCGACGGACAAGCAGGCGCTGGTGGCATCGCAGTCTAACCTGGAGTATCAACAACTGCTGATGAAGCAGGCGATCGCGCGAGACCTGAACGACCCTGTGCTGAGCGCCGCGCCGGTGATTCCGACCGACCGCGTGGGGCTGGACCGGCTGCCGGAAGAGGACATGACGGTGGACGATCTGGTGCAGCAGGCGTACGTCAACAATCCGCAGATCGAGCAGGCCGTGCTGAGCATGAAGAACAACGAGCTGACGATGAAGGCGGAGAAGAACGGGCTGCTGCCGACGGTGGACGCGTATGCGTTCTACGGGTCGAATACACTAAGCGGCTCGCAGAGTCCGTATCTGGACTGCGCGGCGCTGAGCGCGTTTGGCGGCGGTTCGTGCTCGTATCCGGCGGTCGGCTATGGGACGGCGGTTGGCAATCTGTTCAACGGCACCGCGCCGGACAAGGGCGTGGGCGTGAACATTACGATTCCGCTGCGCAACCGGGTGGCGCAGGCCGACCAGGCGCGGTCGCAGATGGAGTACCGGCAGGCACAGATGCGGCTGCAACAGCTTTATACGCAGGTGCGGATTCAGGTGATCAACGGGCAGTACGCGCTGACCAACGACCGGGCACAGGTGACGGCGGCACAGGCGGGACGCGACTACGCGGCGCAATCGCTGGAGGCGGAGCAGAAGAAGCTCAAGCTGGGAGCATCGACCTCGGCGCTGGTGCTTCAACAGCAGAGGAATATGGCGACGGCGGAGAATGCGCTGATCTCGGCGACGGCGGCCTACGCCAAGGACCGGGCGGGACTGCTGCAGTTGCTGTCGAAGACGCTGGACCGGTACGGGATCAGCATAACGGAGGCGGCGACAGGCGTGATGACAGCGACGCCGGTGATTCCCGGGCTGACCGCGCCGACGGCGCCTGCGGCTGCGAAGCCGATTGCGGTGGGGCCTGCCGCGGTACAGTAGGAAGAAACGATTGCTTTGCAAGGAGGGCCCGGGTTAATGCTTCGGGCTTTTTTTGTTCTCCTGGGATCTTTCACGCTGCGCTGCGTGAAAGCCCGCATCTCGGAATCGGGATGGCCACCCCGGTGATCCAATATACTTTGCGGGATGCAGGGATGCAGGGAGCGCGCATCTGAACAGAAGGGAGCGAGGCGGAAGGAAGCGTGGTTACCTAAGTAGGTGTGAGAATGGAACTTGTGTGGGATAGGCGGCGGCATGGCGGCGACTAGACTGTTTAGAGCAGTTCCCGTAATGGCGTAGATCGTCGCGCAACAAGCAAAAGCAGATTCCTCCCCCTTCGACTTCGCTCAGGGTACGGAATGACAAAAAATCGGTCTATAGCAATTCAGGAAATGCTCTAAGTAATTGGCAGAGTGGCTGTGGGCCCAGGGACCGTGGATGTTATGAGCGATATGCAGAGCAGTGGCGTGGCGGCGATGAGCGTGGTGTCAATGGAGATTGCCGGCGATGCGGGCGGGGAGCGGGCGAACGCGCTGGCGGGCGCGGCCTCGGCGTATCTGCGTTCGGCGATGCACCAGCCTGTGCAATGGATGGAGTGGGGCGAGGCTGCGTTCGAGCGGGCGGCGCGTGAGGACAAGCCGATCCTGCTGGACATTGGGGCGGTGTGGTGCCACTGGTGCCATGTGATGGACCGCGAGTCGTATGAGAACGCGGAGACGGCGCGGATCATCAATGAGAACTTTGTCGCGGTGAAGGTGGACCGCGACGAGCGGCCGGATGTGGACACGCGGTACCAGGCCGCGGTGTCTGCGATCAGCGGTCAGGGAGGGTGGCCGCTGACGGCGTTTCTGACTCCCGACGGCAGGCCGTACTACGGAGGGACGTACTTTCCGCCGGAGGATGGATACGGGCGGCCGAGCTTTCAACGCGTTCTGCTGACCATGGCGGACTCCTTCGGCGAGCGGCGGACGGAGGTGGACGAGACGGCGGCCAGCGTGATGAACGCGATCGAGCACAATGAGGCGTTCAGCGGACGCGCGGGCGGCGAGATCAGGGAGATTGGCCGCGAGCTGGTGGAGAAGATGGCGTTGTCGGCGCTGAAGAGCGCGGACCTGAAGCATGGCGGATTCGGCGGGCAGCCGAAGTTCCCCCATTCGAGCGCGCTGGACCTGCTGATCGATGTGGCATCGTGGACGGACACGAGGGCGGCGACGGCGACGGTGAAGCTGAGCGGACTGGGGACGGTGAAGATGGCGGAGGCGGCCCGGCAGGCGGTGACGGTGACGCTGGAGAAGATGGCGAAGGGCGGGATCTACGACCAGTTGGGGGGCGGGTTTCACCGCTATTCGGTGGACGAGCACTGGGTGGTGCCGCACTTTGAAAAGATGTCGTACGACAACAGCGAGCTGCTGAGGAACTACGTACATGCATACCAGGCGTTCGGCGACGTGGAGTATGCGCGGGTGGCGCGCGACGTGCTGCGCTGGATGAATGAGTGTCTGTGCGACCGCAAGCTGGGCGGGTTCTATGCGTCTCAGGACGCGGATTTTTCTCTGGACGACGACGGCGACTACTTTACCTGGACGCTGGATGAGGCGGCAGAGGCGCTGACTGCGGAGGAGCTGGAGATTGTGGTGGGGTATTACAACATCGGGGAGATCGGGGACATGCAGCACAATGTGGCGAAGAACGTGCTGCATGTGAAGCGTGGGCTGGATGTGGTTGCGCGCAAGGCCGGGGTGCGCGTGGTGGAGGCCCTGATCCGGCTGGAATCGGCCAAGCGGAAGATGCTTGCGGCACGGAAGAAGAGACCCACTCCGACCGTGGACAAGACGATGTATGTTGCGTGGAATGCGATGTGCATCTCGGCATACCTGGAGGCAGGGCGCGTGCTGGACGATGCGAAGGCGCAGGCCTATGCGCTGAAGTCGCTGGAGCGTGTGCTGGGAGCGGCGTGGGGTGGGCGGGAGCGCGGGCTGGCGCATGTGATGGCGTATGGCGAGACGGGAGTGAAGACAGGAGCAGGTTCCTCCGCTGCGCTGCGGAATGACAAACAAATTGCGCTACGGAATGACAAACAGTGGGTGGGGAATGACAAACAAAAACGAGAACCGACGCCCTCCCCATCGCAGCGCTTGGCGGGCGGGCTGGACGATTATGTGTTTCTGGGCCATGCGGCGCTGGACGCGTGGGAGTCGACTGGCGATATGCGGTACTACGAGGCTGCGGTGGAGCTGATGGAGAGCGCTCTGGAGCGGTTCTACGATGCGGTGGGAGGCGGCTTCTACGATACCGAGGCTGCGGCGGCGGGAGAGCGCAGGCTGGGCGCGCTGGTGACTCGGCGCAAGCCGTTGCAGGACTCTCCGGCGCCGGCAGGCAACCCGGTGGCGGCGATGCTGTTGCTTCGGTTGCAGGCGTTGAACGGGAGCGCGGAGTATCTGGCCAAGGCGCAGGAGACGCTGGCGGCATTCGCGGGCGTGGTGGAGCACTTCGGCCTGTACGCGGCAACCTATGCCATGGCGCTGGAGCGAATGGTGACTCCACAGTTGCAGGTTTGCGTGATCGGCGACGATGCGGCGGCGCATAAACTGGAGGAGGCGGCAGAGGCGCGCTACGCGGCAAACATGAGCGTGGTGCGGCTGAAGCGAGAACAGATTGCGGCCCAGTCGCCGGCGATGCTGCCTCCGGCGCTCGAGGAGACGCTGACGCATCTGCCCAGGGTGCAAGGCAGCTTCGCGCTGGTGTGCAGCGGACATAGCTGCCAGACGCCGGTGGGGTCGGTGAAGGAGCTGGAGGCAGTACTACAGCGGCGATTTGCCGGGGTTGGGCCGGAGAGTCTAAGATTCGTGGGAAGTTTCAAGGAGGATTGAGGATGCGGGTTCGATCGGGGATGCTGAAGGCTGGCGGTGTGGTTCTGTTTGTGGTGGGCCTAGCGGTAGGGGCAGGAGCGCAAGGAGCGCAGACGGGCGCAGCGAGCGGGACGGCGGTTCGGCCCCATGCGGCGACTGCGTCTCATGCGGCGACTGCGCGTCCGGCGGCGACTGCGCCGATGGTGGCGGCGACTCCGCCAATGGGATGGAATAGCTGGAACTACTTTGCCGGGAAGGTGACGGACAAGGACATTCGCGACACGGCGGACCTGCTGGTGTCGAGCGGAATGCGCGACGCGGGATACGTGTATGTGAACATCGACGACACCTGGGAGGGCAAGCGCGACGCTGCGGGAAAGATACAGAGCAACGAGAAGTTCCCGGACATGAAGGCACTGGCGGACTACGTTCACTCGAAGGGACTGAAGCTGGGGATCTACTCGTCGCCGGGGCCGCAGACGTGCGCGGGCTACGAAGGCAGCCTGGGGCACGAGGATCAGGACGCGGCGACGTACGCGGAGTGGGGGATCGACTACCTGAAGTACGACCTGTGCAGCTACGGCGGCGTGATGAAGACGCAGGCTCCGAACGACGCGGCGGCGCAGAACCGGCTGATGCGCGAGGCGTACGAGAAGATGCACCAGGCGATTGGGAAGACGGGAAGGCCGATGGTCTACAGCCTGTGCCAGTATGGCGACGATTCGGTGTGGGAGTGGGGGCCGCAGGTGGGCGCGAACCTGTGGCGGACGACGGGCGACATCTCGGCCAACTTCGACCGGATGAGCGCAATCGGGCGCGGGCAGGCAGGATTGGCGAAGTTCGCGGGGCCGGGACACTGGAACGATCCCGATATGCTCGAGGTCGGCAACGGAAGGCTGACGCTGGACGAGAACAGGACCCACATGACGCTGTGGGCGATGTTGGCTGCGCCGTTGATTGCGGGCAACAACCTGACGGAGATGAAGCCGGAGATTGCGGCGATCCTGATGAACAAGGAAGCGATCGCGATCGATCAGGACGCGCTGGGAAAGCAGGGAGATCGCATCTATGCGGATGGGCCGGTGGAGATCTGGGCGAAGTCGCTGAAGAATGGGGCGAAGGCGCTGGCGATCTTTAACTTCGGCGAGACGGCGAGCGAGATGCGTGGGATTGGACTGCATCTGAAGGAGGCTGGTTTGCCTGCGCATGTGACGGCGCGCGATGTGTGGGCGGGGAAGGATTTGGGAAAGATCACCGACCAGTACAAGGTGACGATTCCGCGGCATGGCGTGGTGCTGCTGGTGGTGCGCTAGAGACTGCCGAGGACGACGTGGAGGAGGGCCTGGGTGAGGAGCGGGGAGTCGTTGAGGCTCTCGGTGCGAAAGAGGCGGAGGCCGAGCGAGCGGGCGCGCTGGGCGAAGGCGATGTCGATGTCGTAGAGAATCTCGACGTGGTCGGAGAGGAAGCCGATGGGCTGGAGGACGACCGCGGAATGGCCTTCGGCGCGAATGGCGGCGAGGGTGTCTTCCACGGTGGGACCGATCCAGGGGCCACCGGCGACGCCCTGGCTCTGGAAGGCGAAGAACCAATTTTTCAGATTGGGGAGACGGCGGGCGGCTGAGGCGAAGACCAGCTCGGCGGTGTGCTTGGCTTCGATGGGGTAGGGGTCGGGGGAAGATGAAGCAGATCCCTCCCCCTTCGACTCGCTCCGCTCGCTCAGGGTGCGGGATGACAACAAGGGGGTGGATTCGCTGGACTGGATGGTGCGGCAGGGGACGGAGTGGGCGGTGAAGAGGACGGGGAGTGGGGTGGCTGCGATTTGGTTTTCTGGCTCGACTTCCCAGGTCTGAGAGTCCAGACCCTTCGGCAAGCTCAGGGCAGGCTCTGGGGCACCCGCCTTGAGGCTGGAATAGATTTCGACAAGGCGCTGTGTGAAGGCTTCGATGAGGGAGGGTTCATCGGACCAGGATTCGACGAAGGTGAGGGAGAGCTTTGGCGCGGTGGGATTTTGCGCGGCTTCGGCTTCGATGGCAGAGGTGAGGGCGCGGCGGTAGAGGCCGGTGCTGGTGCGGGAGTTCTGCGGGGCGAGGCAGAGGGCGAGGATGCGAGTGATGCCGTCGGCGAGCATCTGATGGACCACGATGGGAATGAAGGGCTGCCAGTTGCGCATGGCAACATAGACCGGGAGCGCGTGGCCGGATTGCTGGAGGGCAATCTCCAGCAGGCGGGCCTGGGCGAGCGTCCATCGGGTGAGGGGTGGGGGCTCGGTGCCGGGTGTGTCGGCGAGACCGATCTGGGCGTAGCGGTGCTGGAGTTCGGCGACGACCGAGGGCGGGAGGGCGCGGCCTCCGGTGACTTTGGCCAGGTACTCGGCCATCTCGCCGAGGACGTTGGGGGTCCCGTGGGCGAGCAGGAGGACAGCGGTGGAGTTGTGGCCGGGCTGGTCCATGACGATTCCGTACTTCCCCCTCTCACCTCTATTCTATGTGCAACGCGGGCAGGCCGAGGGGAGCTGCGGTGCTCCGGGCCGCTCTCAAGTATAGACTTAATGGTCTATACTTTAAAGCGGGGTGAAGGAGATGGCGAAGGCGACGACCAAAGCGGCGAAGACGACGGAGAAGCGGGCGAAGCTGTTCCGGAATGGGGCGAGCCAGGCTGTACGGCTGCCCAAGGAGTTTCGGTTCGAGGGGACGGAGGTGCGGATCCGGCGGGTGAAGGACGGAGTGCTGCTGGAACCGGTTGGAGCGCAGATCGGCGCGGGGGACTGGGCGTCGGTGCGCAAGGTGCTGAAGTCGCTGGGGCCGCTGAAGCCGGAGTTTGCGGAGATGATGGACGAGGCGATGCAGAAGCTACAGGCGCCTGAAAAGGGCAAGTAAGGCAGTCTGCGAAGCCCCACTCATCGCGTGAATCTATTCTGAATTGGGCACCTGGCACCAGGCAGAGGACACTCAAACAGTTTCAACTACTCATGGGAAGATCCATCCTTCATGCTCATCTTTGGATTGGAGTAGGATGGTGCCACCATAAAGGGGGAGGATACTTGGGGCTCAACGCGACTGCAGAAGGCAAACCTACGAGATATACATACGCAGTGATTGTTCATTCGTTATTTGTCATTCAGATACTGGCTGTGCTCTGTGCTCTTGCCAAACCTGCATATGCGTACGTTGACCCTGGTTCCGGGCTGCTTGCGTTTCAGGTCATCAGTACTACCTTCGCAGGCATTATCTTTTTGATCCGCAGGAACGTCCGTCGTCTCTTCGGGGCCAAACGCTCCCGGCCGAAAAGCGAGAAAGCCACCATGCAATGAACCCACGTTCTTCAACTGCAGATGGGACTTTCCGTGATTCTAACGATCGGTTCAATTGTGATGGTGATCGAATTTTGCGCGAGTTCTGCCCGCAGTGTGTACCGTCGGTTTCGGATCGGCTTCGGGCTCCACTTGCCCTGCTCTGGATTCAGCGAAGTCGTATTGTGCCAACGACACTAAGCGAATAGAATTTCATTCAGACACTTTCAGGAATAGATGCACTCCGCAGTTGCGACCTACTCTCGAAGGGCGGCTAACTTTAGATGAGGAGGTAGTGCGTGAAACTGCGTGCCGTATTGGTACTGGAGGGAGTTGGCGCGGCGTTATTGCTGTTATTCCCTTACTTCCTGCCACTTCTCCAATACTCGAATATCCCGCTCTACCATCATCTCTTGCCGATCACGAATCTGCTTGGAGGTGCCCTGGTCGATCTGCTTGGTCTTTCCCTTTTGGCGGTGGGCTTCCTGGTTGTCGTTCAAGTTCTCCCGCGGACTCTGCAAAGAACACTCAACGCTTTATTCATAGGTCTCATGCTGTGGCGCATCGTGGACATTGCAATCCTGATGCAGACCAACCTAACGATAGGGACTTATTGGAGCGGCCTGCGGGAGAAGTTCTTCGTTGCTATCCTCCTGTTGCCGGGCGTGCTGGCTTTATTCCTCCCCCGCATCATGCAATCTGTTGTGCGCGTGGTTGGTCTTGTCATCGCGTCGTTTGCTCTCTGCACAATCTGGATCATCCCGCAGCTCCTTCATCTCATGCTGACCCACCCGCCTGACGAGAGTGCCGCTTTCATCCATCGATCTCCCCTGTCGCACAGCACTTCCAGCCAACGCATCATCTGGATTCTCTACGACGAACTCTCCTACGATCAGGCATTCGATCACCGGGCTACGGACATGAAACTTCCCAACCTCGATCGACTGCATTCTGAAAGCGCCTCGTTCAGCAACCTGACACCGGCTGGGTTCTATACGGATCGCATCATACCGTCCTTGTTCCTGGGCCAGCGCATCGATCAAATTCGTAGCACGGCGGATGGGTATCTCAGCTACGATAACAAATCTCAGCACCGCTGGACCGCCTTCGATCCAAACGCTACGCTCTTTGGCTTTGCGCAGCAGAATGGATGGAGTACTGGCGTTGATGGATGGCTCAACCCGTACTGCCGTATTCTCGCACCGGTACTCAATGTCTGCATCTGGCGTAGCGACGATCCCTTTCTACTGGAACCATTTGGTGCCTCGGAAGATAAGTCGGCATTGGCCAATGCGGCCGTGCTTCCATACGCGGTTCTAGCGAGGCTATCCAACTCCGGAGCAACACCCGAAAACGCCCACTTGGAAGACTACGGCAAGGTGATGGCGCGCGCCCACGCGTTGATCGATGACAACCAAGTCCGCTTTGTTTTCCTGCATCTCCCTGTTCCCCATCCACCGGGCATCTATGATCGTCAGCGTCATACCCTGCGCCCAGGCGGCACCTATCTCGACAATATGGTGCTTGCAGACGATTCTTTAGGCACACTCATGCAGGAGATTGACGCGACTCCATCGGCCAGCCAAACCACGGTGATCGTCTCTTCAGACCACTCCTGGCGCATTCCAATATGGAGACCTCTACGTTCCTGGAGCAGCGAAGAAGAGCGTGCCACGGGAGGCCGTTTCGACCAAAGGCCGGTGCTTCTAATTCACTTTCCGGGTCAGAAGTCTGGGAATGATTTTAATGCTGCTCTGCCTGAGTTGCTTGAGCATGATGTGATCGCAGAGATGCTGCGCGGCCGGATGAACAAGCCGGAAGACTTATCGGCTTTCCTCTCGCAACACGGTCGCTGAGTTCAAGGCGGGAGTGGTAGCTTTGATCTGGCGGACGGCTTTGATCTGGTTCACGACTGCGAGGACGGCATCGACGGGGGTCGAGGGGACGATGCCGTGGCCGAGGTTGAAGATGTGTCCGGGGCGGCCGGCGGCGGCGGCGAGGACCTCTGCGACGCGGGCGTGGAGGACGTCGGGCGGGGCGAAGAGGGCGATAGGGTCGAGGTTGCCCTGGACGGCGACGGCGTGCGAGAGGGTGCGCCAGGCCTGATCGAGCGGGATGCGCCAGTCGAGGCCGAGGACATCGGCGGTGGTTTCTTGCATGGCGGGGAGGAGCGATGCGGTGTCGACGCCGAAGTAGATGACCGGGACACCGAGAGCGCGGATGCGGGTGATGAGATCGGTGGTGGGAGCGAGGACGTAGGCGCGGTAGTCGGTGGGGGAGAGCGCGCCGACCCAGGAGTCGAAGACCTGAATGACATCGGCACCAGCGGCGACCTGCTGGGCGGCGTAGTCGGCCAGCACGGTGACGAGCTTCGACATGAGGATGGGCCAGGCGGCGGATTCGAGATACGTGGCGGCCAGAGGCAAAGACGGTGACGTGGGAGAAAGGTTGGGAGTGCTGTTGCTGGGCGAAGTCTCTCGGGGTCCTTCGCTGCGCTCAGGATGACAATTCAAATTGGTTGGTTCTGAGGCGTACATGAGGCGCTTGGTCTCGATGTAGTTTCGGGAGCTGCCGCCCTCGATCATGTAGCTGGCGAGGGTGAAGGGCGCGCCGCAGAAGCCGATGATGCCGAGCTGGTCGCCATCGGCACGGGGCGAACTGAAGTGGGCGGCGACTTTCTCTATGGCGCGGGCGACGTAGATGAGGTCGCCGGTGTGGTCTGTGCGCAGGGCGCGGGCCTGGGCGGCGGTGCGGATGGGGGCGAGGATGCGTGGGCCCTCGTCGGCGACGAACTCGAAGTCGAGGCCCATGGGAGTGAAGGGGAGGAGGAGGTCGGCGAAGATGATGGCGGCGTCAACGCCGAGGCGCTCGGCGGCGGTGATGGTGACTTCGGCGGCGAGGTCTGGCGTGCGACAGATATCAAGCAGGGAGTGGTGCTTGCGGACTGCGCGGTACTCCGGCATGTAGCGGCCAGCCTGGCGGAGGAACCAGACGGGGGTGCGATCGGTGGGAAGGCGGAGGCAGGCGCGAAGGAAACGGCTGCCACCGGAGGGGGCAGCCGTTTCAGGTTGGAGAACCGCGGGGGGGGCCGCGGTCTGAGCCGCTGGGTTGGCTGCCCGATTGGTTGTGACGGGGTCAGCGTGTGGGGCCGCCGCTCGATTTTGCCCATCGAGTCGTGCGGTCCCTGCCAGCGGCGCAGCTTCGACGCAATCGGACCCTGGTGCGGCGGATGTACGGTTCAGAGATTGGTTCTGAAGTTGACTCAAAGAGTGTGGTCTCCCAACTCTTCGAGCGTAGCATCCTCCGGGGGGCCGGCGTTAATCTCCTGTGCGCGGAGCAGGCAGTGAGCCACAACTCCGCGAATGATGGCGGCGGTTTTTTGCGCCCGCCGCTTGGTGCATGGAAACAGTTTGCATCCGCAGGAACGCACTGCGTTATCCCCTATCGGTGCCACGGGGATACAACTTTAGGCAGGTTTGGAGGTGCGGGGCGGAGGGTTCGAGGGACGCGGATCAGGGTTCGAGGCGGAGGGTGAACTCCTCGATGACGGGGTTGGTGAGGACCTCGCGGGCGATTCGCTCGACCTCGATCTGGGCCTCGGCGGGGTTGGATGCCAGCGAGTCTTCCAGAGTGAGGAGGAAGTACTTTCCCTGGCGGACGTCTGCGACGCCGTTCAAGCCCATGCGGCGGAGAGCTCCGGCGACGGTCTGGCCCTGGGCATCGAGGACGGTGCGCTTCAATGTGACATAGACATGGGCTTTCATGGGTCTGATTATAACTTGCGGCGGGGCTGTGGCATCTCTGCCGGCGGAGAACGTCGAAGACGAGCAGCCGGCGCCGGTTTTCCCCCCAAAGGGAAAACCGGCCTCCGGGGAAGATTTGCTGTTGAAGGGAATTTACCTGAAGCAGGAGGTACTGCGTAGGCCGGTCGATGGCATGAGTGAGATTGCGATGCAAAGAAAAGTGGACGGGAGACTTGATTCACGACGCGGGAGCGGGGAACTGCTTTATAATCGGGAGGTCCCGGCGCCCGCTCGCGAGCGAGTTGCGGGGAGGGTTGGAGAGTTGGCCGAGTGGCTGAAGGCGGCGGTTTGCTAAACCGTTGTAGGACCAAAAGTTCTACCGGGGGTTCGAATCCCCCACTCTCCGCCATGTAGTCTTAAATTACTCATTATATCCAACTTATGTAGCAATAAGTCCGCATTGTCGTGCCATTGCTACGAGTTTTGGCATCAGAGAATCTCACCCGCTGTTGGAATGCAGCCCGAGAAACGGCCTTTTCTCTGATGGGAGCTACTGTCCCGTCTGGAAGCGCAGCGCGGCAAGCGTCTGCTGGTAGGCGTAGCGTGCGCTGGCGTATGCAATCTGTGCCTGCGTCTGCGCGAGCTGTGCCTGACTCAACTCTACGATGGACGACAGCCCCAGCTTGTAGCGCGTCTGGGCCAGGTCGAATGCCGAGTTTGCCTGCTCCAGCAACTGGCGGCTCACATCGATGCGCTGGAATCCGGACTGAGCTTCAAGCACCGTATCGGTGACATCGCGCGCGATCGTCTGGCGAAGCTGCTGCACACTCTGATCGGCGGCCTGAGCGCGCAGCTTCGCTTCATTCGCACGCGCCGAGAAGAGAAAGCCGTTGAAGATGGGAATGCTCACGTTCACTCCGGCGGCGCCGTACCAGGGTATCGTTATCTGGTCGGCGCGCACCGGCGCATCTCCGGCTACGCCGAGTGCGGAGATTGTGGGCCGCACCAGATCGCGCTCGGCCCGACTGAACTCCTTCGCCGCGCTTGATTGCTGGTTGAGCGCGGCAAGGTCGGGCCTGGACTGGAAGGCAAGCTGGAGCAGCGGCGCTGCATCCTCCGGCGCTGGCGCTGACGCGGCTGGCGTCTCATCGACAAGCGTATAGACCGCGGGCAGTTCTTCGCCCAGAATGGCGTTCAGCGCGGCCTGCGACTCCTGGTTGTCATTAGTCGCACTCAGCAGCAGCAGCTTTGCCTGTTGCAGATTGACGTTGGCGAAGCTCAGGTCAAGCTCCGAGCGCAGCTTTGCCTCTGTCAGCGCGCGAATCTGGTCCGCGGTTTCCTGCCGCGTCGTCACCGTCTGCTGGGCGACAAGCAGGATGGCCTGACTAGCCAGCGCGTGATAGAACGCCTCATCGACGGCGAGCAGCACGTCCTCGCGCGATGCGATCTCGTTGCTCGCTGCGGCCCGCGCGCTGAGGTCTGCGCTGCTCACCAGCGCGTGGGTGCGGCCAAAGTCTGTCATCAGTTGCGAGAGCGCAACTCCGCCGGCCGCGCGCTGATAGACGCTGGGATTATTGAGCGCGCCAGCCGTGATGCGATCTCCTTCGTGCGTATCGACCGCGGTCAGATTGCCGGTCAGCGTGGGCAGGTTGGCCGCTCTCGCCTCGCGCCGCACCTGTCCCTCGGCCAATGCAATCAGTCGCGCTATCTGCACATGCGGGTTCTTCTGCACAGCGATCTTCTCAGCCTGCTCCAGTGTCAGCGTCATAGGCGCAGGCGTAGACGCAGGAATTGGCGCGGTCTGGCATCTGCCGGCTAAAACCGCGCCAGCTATAGTAGCCACTGCAATCAGAGCGAATTCTCTTCTCATCTAGCTTTCCTCTCCGGAGATTGCGATGCCTTGCCCGTGCGGCGGCCTCTGTGTCTCTTCCTTGCGATGGACCAGAAGATACGCCGCGGGCACCACGAAGACCGTGATTACCACCGAGACCGTCAGCCCGCCGATGATGGCGCGGGCCAGCGGCGCGTACTGCTCGCTGCCCGCCTCCAGAGCAAGCGCCATCGGCACCATGCCAAGGATCGTGGCCAGCGAGGTCATCAGCACCGGGCGCAGACGCACGCGACACGCCATGGCCACGGCATCGCCGATCGCCATGCCCTCGTCGCGCAACTTGCGCGTGAACTCGACGATCAGGATCGAGTTGGAGACCACGATGCCGGTCATCATCACCACCCCCATCAGCGACATCACGTTCAGGGTTGTGCCGGTGACCAGAAGAAATAGAATGACTCCGGTGATTCCCGGCGGAATAGCGAGCAGAATCACCAGTGGATCGATGAACGATGCGAACTGCGCCATCAGAATCAGATACACCAGAATCACCGAGAGAAGGAGACCAATGCCGAAGCTGGAGAACGAGCGCCGCATTCCTTCCACGGAGCCGCGCATCGTAACTTGCAGGTCCTCCGGGATTTTTTGTTGCGCGATGACGCGGTCCACGCGCGTGGCCAGCCCGCCGAGGTCCTGCCCAGTGGGCGAGACGTAGACATCGATCACGCGGCGCAGTTGGTAGTGATCCACCTCTGTCGGAGCCTTCGTTTGGGTTATCTGCACGACAGCGCCGAGGTTTGTGGCAGTCGCTCCATCGGGTGACTTGATTGGAATCTGTTCAAGATCCTGCAGCGACTTGATCTGCGACTCGGGATATTGCACCGCAAGCTCATAACTATTTCCACTCTTGGGATCATCCCAATAGTTCGGTAAGATCATTGCATTCGAGGTGAGTGCGGTGATGACGTTGTCCACAACTTCCCTCGAAGTGAGTCCGAGGCGGCCCGCCATCTCGCGATTCACGTCCAGCCTCAGACTGGGATAATCGACATCCTGCGGAATCAGAACATCGCCGACACCGTCCAGGGCGCGAATCTTCTTGGCTAAATCGGCAGCGGTAGCGGATGCCTCGTTGAGATCGTTTCCACTTATTTGAATATCGATTGGAGCAGGGAGACCGAGGTTTACTACCGCATCGACCAGGCTACCGGTTTGAAAGTAGGTGGATAGTTCCGGTAGATCTTCCCGTAGCTTGCTTCGGACTAAGGACATATAGGCGAAGGTGCTCTTGCTGTGTTCTGCATTCAGACTTACTTGAATAAATGCGGTGTGTGGACCTGAGTTGCTGGAATAGATAGACGAGAATCCCGGAGCCATGCCGATGTTGGAGACGATCATACCGAGATCCTTCGCAGGGATTGCGTTACGAATCTCCTGCTCGGCCTGTGCAACATATTCATCGGTGAGCTCAATCCGAGTGCCGCTGGGTGCCTTCACATTGATAACGAATTGCCCCGGGTCGGTGCGCGGAAAGAACGAGAGGCCCAGAAAAGGAAAGAGAGCCAGGCTGAAGAGAAAGACACCGAGCACGCCCAGGACTGTGGCTCCCGGCCGCAGAAGGCTCTTCGTCACGGCCTTGTCGTAGTGCGCCAGACCGCGGTTATAGCGATGATTGAACCAGCGCACGAAGCGCTGAAAGAAGCTCGTGCCGCCGTGATGGCCGCCTTCGGTGTGCTCCTTCAGATGCGGGTTGTGGATGAAGCGCGCACAGAACAGCGGCACCACCGTCATGGCAACCGCGTACGACGCAAAGAGCGAGAGCACCACCGAGAGCGCCAGCGCGGTAAACAGATAGCGGCTGACGCCATAGAGGAAGACGACCGGAAAGAAGACGATCGCCGTGGTGAAGGTCGCCGCCAGTACCGGCAGCGCCACTTCTCGCCCTCCAATCTCCGACGCATCCTCGGGCGATTTGCCCATCTCCATATGGCGAAAGATGTTTTCCAAGACCACGACGGAGTTATCAATCAGCCGCGAAAAGACCAGTGCCAGTCCACCGAGCACCATGGAGTTAACCGTCGCGCCCATCAGGTTCAAGGCCATGAATGCGGCCAGCGCAGAGAGTGGAATCGATAGCATGACGGCGACGGTGGCGCGCATGCTGCCGAGAAAGATCAGGATCATCAACCCAGTCAGAACAAGTCCGATGCCGCCTTCGCTGCCAAGATTTTTGATGGCCGTCTTTACAAATTGCGATTGGTCGAAGACCACGGCGGTCTTGAGCGACTTGGGAATATCAACGAGATGCTTGAGCCGGTCACGAACACCATTCACAATCGAGATGGTATTGCTCCCGCCTCCCTGTTTGAGGATTGGCAGATAGACCGAATGCTGTCCGTCAACGCGCACGATGTTGGTCTGGATGGCAGAGGAGTCCAGAGCTTTGCCGACATCAGCGACCAGCAGTTGTCCGTTACCGCTGTTCTTGAGCGGAAGGCGGTCGATCTCATCCATGTCGGGGAACTGCGAATTGGTGTAAATATTGAAATCCGTCGGCCCGAGCTTGACGTCGCCCGATGGAAGGATTGCGTTGGCGTTATTCACCGTCCGCACCACATCCATGGGGCTAAGCTGATTGGCCTCCAGCTTTATTGGATCAACGTAGACCTGAATCTGCCGATACTTTCCACCAAAAGGAGGCGGGATGGAAGCACCCGGAACAGATGCAATCTGATTGCGGACGTCGTATTGTCCCAGGTCATGCAACTGTGTCTCGTTCAGCCCATCGCCCTTCAGCGTAATCAGGCAGACCGGAAGGCTCGATGCGTCGAACTTGAGTACGACGGGCGGCAGTGTGCCCGGAGGCAGGCGACGCAACTGCGCCATCGCAAGATTGGAGATGGTGTTGATTGCGGCATCCGAGCTTGTTCCGGGCTGAAAGTAGACGCGAATCAGGCTAACGCCCGGCAAGGAGCGTGATTCGATGTGGTCGATGCCGCTGCCCAGCGTGAAGAAGCGCTCGAATGGATTGGTGATGTGCGCCTCAATCTGCTCCGGCGGCATGCCGTTGTAGAACGTCGCTACAACAACGACGGGGATGTTGATGTCGGGAAATAGATCGACCGGCATGCGGGCCACCGTGGTCACGCCAACCACGGCAATCACAAGGCAGATCATGAGAATGAAGAACGGGTAACGGAGTGCGAAGCCAGACATTATTGGCCCTCCTGCGCATCGGTTGCTGCGCTCGCCGCAGTCATCGCGCTCTGCTTTGCCGTCACCAGCTCACCCGGCTGAAAGCTCGCCTGGTTGGCGACGATCACCTGCTCGCCCTCACGCAGCCCGCTCAGGACCTCGATGCGGTTGGCCGTCGCAATCCCGGTCTGCACCGCGCGCCTCTCCACTCGACTCTGTGCGTTGACCATCAGTAGCGTTGGTTGCGATCCGCTTGTGTCCACTGCCTGGATCGGCACAACCAGCGCATCGCCGGCGCGCTTTACGTTCAACGTTACCTGCGCATACATCCCCGGGGTGAGCGAGCCGTCTGCATTGGGCACGTCCACCTCCACCTGCATCGAACGCGTAGACATATCCATCTCGTTGGTGCTGCGCGTGACCTTGCCTGTGATCGTGCGGCCAAGCGCGTCAATGCGAATGGTTGCGCTGTCGCCGTCGCGCACAAAGGGAGCGATGGTCTCCGGCACTGGCAGCCGCAGACGCAGCGTACTGACCTCGGCAATTTTGACCACGGGAGCGGAGCCTGCGTTCGACGTGCCTGCCTGAATCAGTGCGCCGGTATCGGCGTAGCGCCACGTCACAATGCCGGTGAATGGAGCGACGATGCGCGAGTAGTCCTCCATCGTCGAGTCCTGCTGCTGCTGTGCCTGCGAGACACCGAGTTGCTGCCGCATCGCGTTCAGCGCGGACTTCGCCGCATCCACCTGTGCCGCCGCCGCCTGATCTTTCGCCCGCGCATCGTCCAGCTCCTGCTGCGCAATCAATCCGGGGCGCGCGTCGGAAGCCTGCTGCAGCCGCTCCGCCGCGGCGTGCAATGCAACGTAGTTCGCCTCGTCACGCGTCACCTCGTTGGTCGCCCGCAATATCTCTGCCTGCGATTGCCGCACGCCCGCCTGCGCGCCCTGCACCTGCGCCTGTAGCTCGGGCACGTCGAGCACGGCCAGCACCTCGCCTTGCTTTACCTTGTCACCTATATCGACGTGGATGCTGCGGATGTAACCCGCAACCTTGGCATGCAGCTCGACCTCCTGGTAGGGAAGAAACTCGCCAGCGACGGTGAGAGTGTTGGCAAGCGTTGCGCGCGATGCGGGAACCACCGGAGCAATCGGATTGATCGTCACGGCGGATTGCTGGGCGGCATGGTTGCATCCGCACAGGGCGATCAGAGTGCAACAGAGCAGAGAGAGTCGTCCGAGGTCAGCACGCCGGACGGAGGCAACAGGTTTCATGGTGGGCTCGCTTAGGCTAGAGACACAGCAGCACCGCTGCGAAAGCGGCGCACAGACCGGCACAAAAAATGCCGGGGTCTTCTTTAGTTAAGTGGCGGAGGCCGGATGGCATGCGCTCTGCGAAAGCAGAGTTGTATGGCGGGGGGCAACGCAGCGGCAGTCTGTATCCACGCATAGGAGCGTGCGATCTCCGCCGCGGCAACCAGGACGAGGACGAAGAGAAGAAACGCGGGAGCCGCCTGCACAGGTGGCGCATACTTCACGGCCACACCCTGCTGCCACACCTTGGCTGCTGCAATCGGACGCGCAGCATCTGTGTGCGGATAGTACGCAGCGACCTTCGATGTAACCGCAAAGGCCACCAACAGACCGCAGAACAGCGCCGCCAATAGATACAGAGCGGTCTTGCGTCCGGAATGAACCGAAATATGCATCGTTTTCAGGATACCCTGAGCTGGGCCAGGGGGATAGCGAACACCCAATTGCAGCTCATTCCGCTCTCAATGACATTTAGACGCAGGAGCAGACCATCCGGTTGCGTACGGGCTGATTCAACGATGTTTCCGCCCGATTCACAGTGATACCCAAAACGGCGCTCCATCGCTCCGCCGTTGATCTCAAGCGCTGCTATCCGCTGCGCTATTTCCTCATCCTTCTGCGCGGCAGCTTTCTGGAAGGTGTCAGACCCTCACTCTACTGGCCGCAGTACTGGCCGCTTGCGCTCATTGGAATCGTCAGCATGATCGTGGCCAGCAGGCTCTCCCGCAGCCGGCTCTCCTGATCCGTGATCTCCATAGGCATTTCGCATATAGTCACAGCATCGTTCCCGGTCTGACTTCTATACTGCAAGAGTCGTTGATTTTATAAAGTGGAGCGCGTCGATCAAGATGAGATTGGAAACCGATGTTCCTATTGGGTAGCTCCGCGCTTCTTCTTGCACTGATGCTCGCGATCTGCAACCTCGTCATGGGCGCGGTCGCGTTGCGTCAGATCTCGACCGGGCGTCGAGGCCGCATCTCGCCGGAGCGGCTGGCCGATGTGGCGCGGCGCGCTGGGATCATTGGTTTCGCGGCGGTTTCGGCGGCGGTCTTCGCGCTGCTGTGGGCGATCTTCAGCAACGACTTCTCCTTCGCCTATGTCCTGCACGAATCCAACCGCGCGCTCCCCGCGGCGTACAAGTTTGCCGCGCTCTGGTCTGGCCAGGAGGGATCGCTGCTGTTGTGGGCCTGGCTGCTGACAGGGTTCAGTTTCATCGTTCGCCTGCGGCACACAGCCGGCTTCCGGCTGACCGCCTTTGCGTCGACCATCCTGGCCGGCATCGAAGTCTTCTTTCTTCTTCTGCTCAACTTCGAGGCACTGCCCTTTACCCGTCTGCTTGGCGCGGTCCCTACAGATGGCTATGGCATGAACCCATTGTTGCAGTATCCCGAGATGGTCATTCATCCGCCACTGCTCTATCTCGGATATGTCGGCTTCAGCGTGCCGTTTGCCTTCGCCCTTGGTGCGCTGATGATGCGCGCCCCGGTCGACCAGTGGCTTCCCATCACCCGCCGCTGGGCGATCGTGGCATGGCTGTTTCTCACCTGCGGAGTTGTCCTCGGAATGCACTGGGCCTATGCGGTGCTGGGATGGGGAGGATACTGGGGCTGGGACCCGGTGGAGAACGCGTCGCTGATGCCGTGGCTTACCGGCACGGCGTTCCTGCACTCAGCCATCATGCAGCAAAAACGCGGGATGATGAAGACATGGAATATCTGGCTCCTCTTCACCACATTTCTGCTCTGCATCTTCGGCACACTGCTCACGCGCTCGGGCATCGTCAGCTCCGTCCACGCCTTCGGCCAGTCCTCGATCGGCACCTGGTTCTGGAGTTTTCTCGCGCTCGTTCTGCTGGTATGCGCGACCACCTTCGTCGTTCGGCGCGACCATTTGAAGCCCGAGCATTCCATCGAGTCGCTTGTCTCGCAGGAGTCGAGCTTTCTCTTCAATATCCTTGTGCTGCTCGCGGCCTGCGTCGCCGTCTTCTGCGGAACGCTTCTCCCCGTCTTCTCGCAATTCGCGGTGGGCAATAAGGTCACTGTCGAGGCACCGTTCTACAACCGCGTAGTCGTGCCCATCGGACTCTTCCTGCTTCTGCTGACCGGGACCGCGCCGTTGCTTGCCGGTCGAAGTATCTCTGCGAAGAGAGTCCGCAAGAACTTCGCCGCACCGGCAATTGCTGGCGCGCTAACCGCCGTGGTACTGGTTGCGTGTGGCATTCATCCGTGGGCGGACCAGGGCGACCTCTATGCGCTTGTATGCTTCTCCATCTCCGCCTTCGTCATTACCGCCATCGGCAGAGAGGTTGTGCGCGGGGCACTTTCGATCCAGCAGCAGACCGGGAAGAATCTGGCGTCTTCGACGCTGCGGCTTGCCCGCGGCAATACCCGGCGTTACGGCGCATATATCGTTCACTTCGGCATTGTGCTGATGTTTATCGGGTTCGCCGGTTCGGCCTTCAACCGCAGCGTCGAAAGAGAACTCAATGTTGGACAGAGCATGGATCTCGGCCCCTACCATCTGGTCGCCCAGGGCTACACGCAGCAGTCCAACGACAACTACGTTGCAGGAAGCCTTCTGCTCGATGTCTACCGCGGCGGCAAAAAGCAGTTTCAACTCGCACCGCAAGCGCGCCTCTACCAGACCAGCCAGAACCTACAGACAATGGTTGCCAACCACTCCACGCCACTGTGGGACCTATATGTCGTCTTCGAGGGACAGAACCAGGACAGCGGACTGCCTGTGATCAAGGCGTTCCTGAATCCGCTCGTCGTGTGGATATGGATCGGCGCCGTCATCGTCCTCTTCGGCACCCTTGTCGCATGCATTCCGAGCATCTCGACAATCGAGAACGATTGTGAACCGAAACCGAAACTAGCCGCAGGAAAGTTGAACCCATGAATTGGACAGAAGAGATCGTCCTCCTGGCAATCGGTGTGATTCTCTATTCGATCTGGAAACGCTCCAGCCAGATCACGACCGGGAGTGCCGTGGAGCACCTGAAGAACGGCGCTCTGCTGATTGACGTACGCAGCCCCGCAGAGTTCAGCTCCGGCCATCTACCCAACGCGATCAACCTTCCGCTGGAGGAAATCGAAACCGCGTTGCCACGCCGCGTGAAGGATAAGAATCAAGTGTTGCTGCTGCATTGCCAGAGCGGGATGCGCAGCGGCGCGGCCAAGGCAAAATTGAAGAACTTGGGCTATGCCAATGCCTTCAATCTTGGCTCCTACGCCCGAGCGGCACGGATTGTGAGCGCCAGATAAGACACTTAGGACGGTATAGCCCGGTGAACGGATTTTCTCTCCTCTTGACTGAGACCGGCCGCGGCCCAGATCGCGGATGGACACCTGACAGCGGATATCGCCAGAGGCGGGGCCACCGAGGTAGCATAGGCAGAAGCGGCATGTCTCCGCCAAGGGACATTTTGCTTCGCACACGCAATCCGGGATTAGACTGGCTGCGGAGGAAATTCATGAAATTCACCTTCGTTTCACGACCTGCCGTGATCGCCGGTCTGGCGATGCTGGTTCTTCTCTTCGTATGCGCGCAATGCCCGGCGCAGTTTATCCCATTGACGGGACCTGGGAGTGCCTATTCGATTCCCCAGGCTCAGTTGATTCAACCCGAGGAGCTGGTTCACATGCTGCAAGCCACGGGAACAGGCAAGCCTCTGTTGCTCCAGGTTGGCTCGCATCTTCTCTTCGATGAGGCCCATATCACCGGCTCCGTCTACGCTGGCGCAGGTTCGCAACCCGCCGGATTGCAACAACTGCAGAGCACGGTAGCCTCGTTCTCCAAGAAGAAGTTCATCGTTCTCTACTGCGGCTGTTGTCCGTGGAATCGCTGCCCCAATCTTGGCCCTGCCTTCAAACAACTGCGCGACTTGGGCTTCAGCAATGTGAAGGTCCTCTATCTAGCTAACAATCTGGGCGCCGATTGGGTCGCCAAGGGCTATCCGGTTGAACGCAGTCACTAGTCAGGAGATCGCCCGGATGGCTGCCCCTGGGCCGGCGGCGGGGCATGCGCGGACCTTCGCGCTTCGCCCGTTTGCGTTGACCCTTCTGTTGGTGGCTGCTTGCCTTGCGGCAGGTGGCACACACGCCGCCTGCGCGGCAACCTCGCTCGTTCACAAGAGAGCGCCGGAGTTTGTTCGCACGGACCTCGAGCACAAGAGGCTCGACCTCAATGCCTATCGGGGCAAGGTGATATTGCTCAACTTCTGGGCCACGTGGTGCGCTCCCTGCCAGGTTGAGATGCCGAGTTTCGTGGCATGGCAAAAAAAGTATGGTCCACAGGGCCTGCAGATCATCGGCATCTCCATGGACGACGACCCGGCGCTGGTGCGTAGCCTGGTTGGCAAGATGAAGCTGAACTACCCCGTAGCCATGGGAGATGTGAAGTTAGGCGATCTCTATGGTGGAGTCCTCGGTCTGCCAGTGACATACCTGATCGACCGACACGGCATGATTCAGGCGGAGTATGAAGGAGAGACGGACCTGGGCAAGATTGAAATGCAGTTGCAGTTACTCTTGCCCAGCCGCTGAGCACGGCATCGTCATGCTTCTTACTGCGCAGTGACCTCCCGATGAAATGCAATCATCTCTCTGCCCAGCGTCTCCATCAGATGCGCCCAATCGCGCAGGTGCGTATGCCCTGCTCTGGTCAGGGAATAGTTGCGTCGAGCGGGACCGTCCCCCTCGTCCCACGTTGAGGTGACGTAGCCGTTGGCCTCCAGAGTTCGGAGCGTGCGATACAGAGCTGCGCCTTCAATGGTGGCGTCCGTCAGCGCGTAGCGTGGCAGGCACTCGGCGATCTCATAGCCGTAGGATTTCTTCCGCTCCTTGAGAATCCGCAGTACCACAGGCTCGATGAACCGGGAGACGTTGCCCATCGCACAGGTGCAGGCATGTCCCACGCCGGGTTGCCTGCATCCGCGTTGACCGCAATCCTTGACCGATAACCTCATGCCTGTAACTCCCATTCGCTTACTCACAAATTACACAGTTTCTTCCTTGAAAGCGACAGACAGTCCATAGGTGTATATTACATCTAGTCGGTTGTTCGCTGATGTCCCTATGCGGGCCAATCGCAATTCTGGATTGAAGGATGAGGATTCCCAATGAGCAAAGTAGCGGTGATGATGTCGGAGAACAACGTCAAGGCGCAGATGTCGCCGCATTTCGGCAAGGCGGAGTGGGTGATGGTGGCGGACACGGAGTGCCATGCCTTTGACTTCCTGAAAAACGAAGCGGCGGGCGGCAAGAGTGTTGTCGAGATGATTGCCGGCCAGAACTGTAGCGACGCAATCTTCAGCGAAATTGGCAACGGAGCGCTGGGCCATCTGAAGGCCGAAGGAATCCGCGGCTGGGTCGCTCCCGCGAATATCAGCGGACAGCAAGCGCTGGAGATGTTCGAGCACCTGCGGCTGCAGGCTGCGGATGCGTCCTCCGCGCACGCATGCTGTGGCTCGCATCACGCTGGCTCCAAAGCGACCTCCTGCTGCGGCAGGTAAAATGGAACTGCGCCGAGCCGCTGACTGGCAGCACAGGCCACTGATCACGTCGGCGGTACAGATCATAGAGAAGAGGGGATTCCTTTGACCTGGCAACATCTGGGAGCTGTTCTGACGGGCGTTGCGATTGGCTTTCTGGGCGGCCTGTTCGGCAAGGGAGGCAGCGCCGTGGCTACTCCGCTGCTCAGTCTGCTGGGTTACCCCGGATTCGTTGCGGTTGCGTCACCGCTTCCCGCGGCCATACCCAGCACCTTGGTTGCGTCCACGGAGTACTGGCGCTCCCGGCTTCTGGATTGGGAGATTGTGTGGTGGAGCATCGGCATCGGGACCCCCGCAATTGTGGCTGGTTCCTTCCTTTCACCCTATGCCGGGGCCAAGCCTCTGCTCGTTGTCACAGGACTTTTAGTGCTCGCTTTCGGAATTTCTTTTCTGTTCTTTCCCAAAGACCGGTCGCTGGCCAAAGAAGCCGCGGAGAACCCGGAGGGGCGGCGCCCGGCTTACTGGCGGGTACGACTCATTACGGTCGCGATTGGCGTGGGACTGATCTCGGGACTGCTGGCCAACGCCGGTGGGTTTCTTCTCGTTCCCTGCTATACGGTGTTCCTCAAGCAGCCCATGAAGAAGGCCTTTGCGTGCTCGCTCGCGGTCTCCTCCGCGCTCGCCGTACCAGGCACCGTTGTCCACGCCTACCTCGGCCACATCTCCTGGCTCGTAACTTCACTGGTGGCCCTGGGGTCGATCCCATTCTCACTGCTGGGAGCGCGTCTTGCGATCAAGACCCGGTCGGCAAAGCTCGAACGCTGGTATGGACTTGCGTTGACCTGCCTGGGAATTTTCTTCCTCTTTCACCTGTGACTTTGAAGACCGTCGGGGAACGGGCGTACCTGTCTCATGCGAATTCTTCGGATTCCTTGTAACGAACTGCATCGTTCATGACTTTATTCATTGGAATGCACCTGCCAAGGGGATTGCTCCAATGATTTCTCGCGTCTATCAAACTCTGGGCCTCGCCCTTCTGCTTTCTATGGGGAGATTGGCCGCCGCCGCGCAAGAGCCGCTTACGTTGCGTCAAGCCATCGATCAAGCATTGGGGCAGAATCCCGCGGCTGCGATGGCGAACGCCGGCGGCCAGGAGGCCAGGTCCGCGGCCACGATGGCGCGTACACAACTGCTGCCGCATCTCAACTTCACGGAAGAGATCTCGCGCGGAGATGATCCCGTGTACGCCTTCGGGACGCGGCTGCGGCAGCGACAGTTCACGCAGGACGACTTCGCGCTGAACGATCTGAACCGGCCCCAGCCAATCGGCAACTATGCCACTCGCTTCTCCGGTTCATGGACGGCGTTCGACTCCTTCAAGACGCAGCAGGAGATTCGTCGCGCCGACCTCTTCCGCGCCAGCGCCTCGTCGTCCTCCAAGGCGGTGGACCAGCAGATTGTGTTGCACGTCGTCGAGTCGTACCAGGCTGTGCTCTATGCGCAGCGGGAGATCGATGTTGCGCAGCATGAACAGGAGACGGCGGCGGCGCTGCTGGACTCGGTTGCGGAGCACGTCAAGGCTGGCCTTGCGGTGGAATCTGATCAGATGTCGGCTGAGGTCAACGTGGCCGCGCGCAAGGAGGAACTGATTGCGGCCGAGGGCGATCTGGAGCTGGCGTGGGCGGAGTTGCGCGAGGCGATGGGCGCGCCGGAGTTGAAGGTATCCGAGCTGAAGCCGATTGAGCCGCACGCGTTTGCACAACTTGCGTTGGAAGAGGAGATTGCGACGGCCGCGAAGACGCGGCCCGATCTGACGGCGTTGGCGCAGACGCAATCGGCGCAGGTTGATGCGGTAGGTGCGGCGAGGTCTGCGTTTGGCCCTAGCGTGAGCGCGTACGGAAACTGGGAGGAAGATCGAGGCTCGCTGGGCAGCTCTGGTGGCAACAACTGGGTAGCCGGCGTGCAGATCAGCGTCGACATTCTGCCCCTGGGCAAGCGCGCACAGCTTGCCCAGGAGAGCGCAACGAAACAGAAGATCGACGCGCAACTTTCTGCCTCGCAGCAGCATGTGCGGCTGGAGGTAAGCCATGCGCACATTCATCGGAAGACTGCGGAGCTTTCGCTGGAGACGGCGCAGGCCGCGATGGACCAATCGGCCGAGAGCCTGCGCATCCTCAAGAACCGCTACGGCGCAGGACTGGCGACGATCACCGATCTGCTGCGCGCCGAGGACGCCGAGCGGCAGAGCCAATCGATGTACTGGAAGGCTGTCTATGGCAATGCCATGGCTTATGCCGAACTGCTATACGCAACCGGGACGTTGACTCCCGATGCGGCGGAGGATTTGCAATGAAGAGAGTGTTCACGAGTTGTTTGCTTGCTGCTTTCGCGGCGCTGTTGGGTGGTTGTCACGGCGGCGAACCGGCTTCCCAGGCTGTGGTTCAGACTGCGCAGGCACGGGTGGTCGAGAGCCAGCAGCAACAGGTTCCGCAGTACTTGCGTGCCACGGGAACCGTTCACGCGCGGGAGACGGCGGTTGTTTCCGCGCAGGTTGCCGGTCGCATTCAGCAGGTAATGGTTCGCGAAGGAGACAGCGTGCGTGCAGGACAGACGCTGGTGGTGCTCGACGACGCGGCCCTGCGCGCTTCGGCGGAGCAGGCGCAGGCGGGCGTGAAGGCAGCGCAAGACGAGCAGGCGGCGGCACAGACCGACGCAAAACTCGCGGCCAGCACGCTGGACCGATACCGGCAACTGGAGGCCGAGAAGAGCGTCAGTCCGCAGGAGATGGATGAGGTTGCGCAGCGGGCCGCGGCAGCGTCCGCCAGGCTTGAGGCAGTGCGCTCGCAAACCGACGCGGCGCGTTCCCAGGAGAGCGGCGCACACACCATGCTTGGCTATTCGCGTCTGCTTGCGCCATTTGCAGGCGTGGTGACGGCGCGGCTGGTCGATCCGGGAACGCTGGCCTCGCCGGGTGTGCCTCTGCTACAGGTGGACCAGGCCGGAGCGCTGCAACTCGAAGCTGCGGTGGATGAGTCGGCGATTGGTGCGATTCACAAGGGGATGAAGGCGCAGGTTGCGATCGATGGCTCGTCTTCCGCGGACCTCGCGGGCACCGTTGCAGAGATCGACCCAGCCGCCGATCCGGCCAGCCACAGCTTTCTGGTGAAGATCGATCTTCCGCCGTCGAGCCAACTACGCGCCGGTATGTATGGGACGGCGGAGTTTGCCAACGGCGTCCGCCAGGCGATTGTCATTCCGCGCTCCACTGTTGTCATGCGCGGCTCTCTGGCCTGTGCGTACGTTCTCGACGGGCAGGGAATTGCGCAGCTCCGTTCCCTCACGCTGGGCGCGACCCAGGGCGACCTCGTAGAGGTCCTGTCGGGCATCTCTCCCGGCGAAAGGCTGGTGAATGCGCCGTCGGATCGTGACCTTGCGGGCAAGCGCATCGAGGTCCAGCGATGAAGCAGGAGCTTGGAATCGCCGGGAAACTGGCCCATACCTTTCTCAACTCCAAGCTGACGCCGCTCTTCATCGCGGCGTCGCTGGCCCTTGGAGCGTTTTCCATCGCGATTATTCCCCGCGAGGAGGAGCCGCAGATCCTGGTTCCCATGCTGGACATCACCACCGCGATGCCGGGCGCATCTCCAGCAGAGGTGGAAGAGCGCGTGACGCTGCCCATCGAGACGCTGGTGCACCAGATCTCGGGCGTCGAGTATGTGTACTCCACTTCGAGCCCCGGCCAGAGCCTGGTGATCGTGCGCTTTCTGGTTGGCACGCCGCAGGAAGACGCGCTGATCAAGGTCTACAGCAAGCTCTACTCGAACTTCGACCATATGCCGCCGGGAGTCTCGCAGCCGATCATCAAGGCCCGCTCCATCGACGATGTCCCGATCCTGGCGCTGACGTTGTGGGGCGAGCACTACAACGGCTATCAACTTCGCGCCATTGCGGCCTAGATGCAACACAACATCCAGCAGGTGACCGATGTATCGGAAACAACCATCATCGGCGGCCTTCCGCGAACCATGCGGGTGTTGCTCAGCACCGAGAAGCTCAACGCGTATGGACTGTCGCCGATGGCCATCGTCGGGCATCTGCAGGCCGCCAATGCAACGGTGCAGGCAGGCAGCTTCGCCGAAAACAATCAGGAAGTCCGTGTGGACGCCGGAAACATCTTCACCGGCCGCGAAGATTTGGAAGCTGTTGTAGTGGGCGTGGTTCGCGGGCAGCCGGTCTATCTGCGAGATGTTGCCGAGCAGATCGTCGATGGCCCTGCGGATCCGACGGACTATGTGGCCTACGGCACAACCACCGCAGGTGCATCAACGCCACGGCAATATCCGGCAGTAACCATCACCGTGGCCAAGCGCAAGGGCACCAACGCCACCGACATCGCTAACGCCGTGCTCAGCAGCGTTCACCGGATGCAGGGCGTGACCATACCCAACGACGTGACGGTGACAACCACGCGCAACTATGGCGAGACAGCGAAGGACAAGTCCGACGAGCTGCTGGAGCATCTTCTGCTGGCCACGCTGTCGGTGACGTTTCTGGTCGCGCTCTTTCTGGGATGGCGCGAGTCGGGTGTTGTTCTGCTGGCCATTCCGGTCACGCTCGCGCTCACCATGTCGGTCTTCTACCTCCTCGGCTACACCATCAATCGCGTCACGCTCTTCGCGCTGATCTTCAGTATCGGCATCCTGGTGGACGACGCCATCGTCGTCGTAGAAAACATGGTGCGCCACTTCCGGCTGCCGGAAAACCGGGAACGCCCGTGCAGCGAAGTTACAGTAGAGGCGGTCGCCGAGGTGGGCAACCCCACCATACTGGCCACCTTCGCCGTAATTGCCGCTGTGTTGCCCATGGCCTTTGTCCGAGGCCTGATGGGGCCATACATGCGGCCCATTCCTGTGGGAGCGTCGGCTGCGATGCTCTTCTCGCTGCTGGTGGCCTTTGTGGTCTCTCCCTGGGCCGCGATGCGGCTGCTGGGCAGGAATCTTGCCGGGGCAAAGATACTGGAGCCGGAGACCGAGAACTGGCGCACCCGGCTCTATCGCCGCATCATGACGCCGCTGATTCGCTCGGCGCGCAATCGCGGCCTGTTCTTTATCGCAGTGGCTGTGCTTCTGCTGATCTCCGTGGCCCTGGTGCCGCTGGGACTGGTGCGCGTGAAGATGTTGCCCTTCGACAACAAGAGCGAACTGCAAGTCATCGTCAATATGCCCGACGGCACGCCGCTGGAGCAGACGGCGCGCGTCGCTCAGGCCCTTGGCGACCAGCTTGCACAGCAGCCGGAGGTCTTGAACTACCAGACCTACACCGGGACCTCCGGCCCGTATAACTTCAATGGATTGGTGCGCCACTACTACATGCGCCGCCAGCCAAATCAGGCCGACATCCAGGTAAACCTGCTGCCCGCGGACAAGCGCAGCGTGCAGAGCCATGCGATCGCCAAGCGGCTGCGTCCGTTGATGGATGCCATCGGCAACCAGTATGGCGCGCGCATTCAGGTCAGCGAGGTCCCGCCCGGCCCTCCTGTGATTCAGACGCTGGTGGCGGAGGTCTACGGCCCCGACCTGGCTGGTCAGACGCAGATCGCGCACCAGATCAAGTCGATCTTTCAGAGCACTCCCGGTGTTGTGGACACCGACTGGTACGTCGAAGACCCGCAGCCCAGGCTGGTGATGCGCGTCGATGAGGTAAAAGCCGCGCAGCATGGCATCGCGGTCTCCGAAGTGACCCATGCGCTGGCGCTGGCGCTTTCTGGAGCGCAGGTTGGGCTGGTCCACGATCAGAGCGCGCGCGAGCCTGTGCCAGCAACGGTCGAACTGGACCGAGCAGACCGTTCCTCCGAGCAGGGCCTGGAGAATGTCCGCCTGCCCGGCGCGGACGGCGGCATGGTCTCGTTGCGCGAACTTGTGACCGTCGAACACACTACGATCCAGCCCAGCATCTATCACAAGAATTTGCGCCGCGTGGTGTACGTCACGGGAGACGTGGCGGGAGCGGAAGAGAGTCCGGTCTACGCCATCCTCAAGATGGACAAGGCGCTCGACCGCATCACACTGCCGGATGGGTACAAGCTGGCCCGCTACAACGCGGTGATGCCGGATTCCACCGAACACTACTCCATGAAGTGGGACGGCGAGTGGCAGATCACCATCGAGGTCTTCCGCGATCTGGGGCTTGCCTTTGCCGCAGTGCTCATTCTCATCTATGTTCTCGTGGTCGGCTGGTTCCGGTCCTTCGTTGTGCCGCTGATCATCATGGCGCCGATTCCACTGACGCTGGTGGGAATCCTGCCTGCGCATGCGATGCTGGGCGCGTTCTTCACCGCGACCTCGATGATCGGCTTCATCGCCGGGGCAGGAATCATCGTGCGCAATTCCATCATCCTGGTCGACTTCATCGAGCTTCGCCGCCGCCAGGGAATGCCTCTGGCTGAGGCGGTGATCGACGCCGGAGCGGTCCGCTTCCGTCCCATGCTGCTCACCGCGGCAGCCGTCGTCGTCGGCGCCAGCGTCATCCTCTCCGACCCCATCTTCCAGGGGCTTGCGATATCGTTGATCGCTGGGGCCGTTGCTTCGACCTTCCTCTCGTGGCCAACCATTCCAGTGCTCTACTACATGGTCCACTTGCGGGGTGAATCCGGAATTACATGTGAACCCAACACAAATAAAGGAGAACTATTATGACCGTAGAACGCGGTGTGCGCCTGATGGCAGGCGTGATTGTACTGGTATCGCTGGCGCTGGCTCACTATGTTTCACTCTATTGGCTTTGGCTGGCGGTCTTCGTCGGGCTCAACCTGTTGCAGTCGGCCTTCACCAACTGGTGTCCGGCGATGTCGATTCTGCGCGCCATGGGGATGAAAGATGCAGGCTGCTGCTCAGACAAGGCTGGCTGTTGTTCAACCAAGTGAGGCAGAAATGAACGAGAGACGATTCAACTCAGCCCACGCGCATCGGCTCGACGATCCCGCACGCAGAGCATGGCTTCCAACCGCGGAGGTGCTCGCAGCCATGGCCCTGCACTCCGGAGAAACTATCGCCGACGTGGGCGCCGGAACGGGGTATTTCTCGTTGCCGCTGGCGCAGGCGGTTGGTCCGCAGGGCAGGGTCTATGCCGTGGATGCGCAGGAGGAGATGCTCTCGCTTCTGCGACAGAAATTGGATGAGTTCACTCTCTCCATCGTCGAACTGATCCACGCGGAGGCAGACAATACGGGCCTGCCGGCATCCTGTTGCGATCTTGTTTTCGCAGCAAATATCTGGCATGAATTCGACGACCACGCTGCCGTCGTGCGCGAGTCTGCGCGCGTTCTGAAGGCGGGCGGGCGGATCGCAATCCTCGATTGGCGGCCCGATGTCGAGCCTGACGGCGGACCTCCTCTGGAGCACCGCCTGAATTCGTCCCATGCTGTGGATGCTCTGCGCTCCAACGGGTTTCAGAAAGTCGCAACTGCCAACGTCGGCCTCTACTCGTGGCTCGTTCAAGGTGAGAGGAAGCGATGACTGTACGCAACAGTACAACCCGGTCGAGACCTCCTCGCCGAAATCATGGCGAACAGCTCAAGGATGAGGTCTATCGCCAGATGTTTCGTCTGGAGGCAGGTCGTTCCGGCGCCGAATTGGACCTGACAATCGCCTTGCTGCGTGCGTGGCTCGCTTCAGACTCCGATTCTGGGGTATCCAAATCGCGCGCGTGGCTCAAGAAGATCTGTCCCCTCTGCCTGCTTATGATCGAAGCCAGACAGCAGGTGAGCAACTCCGATCAACCGTGTATCCAATAAGCGCAGCGTCTTACCTGTTGCGCGGCGAGTTGGCCGGAGTCAAAACCTGGGTGGGTGAAGATGAGGCCGCGATGGAGTCTTTGTTTTAGCAATCGGGATACTATACTGGCCTTGATCGTGAGTACCCCCATCGATGCGACCCGAACTGATTCAAGCTTCTGATCTATTGCGCCGCAATACCCCTGAAGCTGTCGATGAGGCCATCGGCCTGCTGCAGAACACGGTCTACTCCTTCAGCATGAAAGTCTGCGGGCATCCCGAAGACGCGGAAGACACCATGCAGGAGGTGCTCTATCGTTCGCTGGGGCACCTTGCGAAGATTCAGGACCCGCAAGCTCTCGCGGTCTGGCTCTACACCGTCACCAGAAACCGCTGCTGGCGCATGCGTCGCAAGGGAGCTTCTGCTCCCAAACACATTCTCTCGCTCGATGAGTTGATGCCGGACGATGCAGAACTTGGGCGATTATTGCAGGACGCCACAGCGGGACCCGAGGCCAATCTGCTGCACGCCGAACAGCACCACCTGCTGCATCAGGCGGTCCTGCGAATTCCCGCACAACTACGCATCGTTCTTGTGCTGCACGACATGGAGGAGTTGACCACTGAACAAGTCGCGCAGATTCTCGGCCTGCAACCTGGGACGGTTCGGGTTCGCCTCCATCGGGCGCGCCTTGCCGTACGTAAGGAGATGGGCAGGACGCTGGACGACGCACACAATCCGCCGGAGAGCAGCAAGCCAGCCCGTAAGAAGTCGAAGGACGTTCGAGTCAAAGACGGTTTACGCCCCACCGAGTGTCGCGAATTGTTTGCGAATCTCTCAGAGTATTTAGACGGTCGAGTTGAGCCGCAATCCTGCGAAGCGATGCGCAGCCACATCGAGTCCTGCCCAGCCTGTATCGCATTCCTCCGCGAACTGCGCGGAGCCATCGACCGCTACCGCTTGCTGGAGGTTCCTTGCGACCCTGCCGTTGCGCCCCGCCTGCGTTCCATCCTCACCCAGGAGTACCTGCGCCTGCTGGGGATTCCGAGCGCATTGAAATAATCTCCGCCGGGATGTAACGAATCGCCACCCACGTGTCTTTATTCCTATGTGAGGTAATGACCATTATGGAAGTGACAATCAAGCATCTTGACCGCGTAAAGTTTTCCATCCAGTCGCGGTCGCACACGATCCTCTGCGACCAGCCAGCCGAGAATGGAGGCGAAGACTCCGGCATGACGCCTCCCGAGTTGTTGCTCGCGTCCTTGGGCTCCTGCGCCGCATTCTATGCCGTGCAGTATCTGAAAACCCGCAACCTGGCGGAGAGTGGCGTCGAGGTCTCCGTTACCGCAGACAAGCTGACACAGCCCGCACGGGTGGGCAACTTCCGCGTTCAGGTCACCTGCCCGGTCGCCCTCAGCGAAGACCATACCGCGGGCCTCATGCGCTCCGTGCATCACTGCCTGGTGCACAACACGCTGCTGTCGCCACCTGAGATCAAGATCGAATTGGTTGCAGGTTAGGATTGGTTCATGGCGAGTCTCGACAACTTCCGCTTGGTTGTCTTCCGGGCGGTCGCCGAGCAGCGCAGCTTTCGCAAGGCCGCGGAAGAGCTGTATCTGACGCAACCCGCGGTGAGTCTCCAGGTCAAGGCGCTGGAAGAAGAGATTGGCGTGCAGCTTTTTGATCGCAGCGGCACGCAGATCACATTGACCGAGGCTGGCAAGCTTCTTCTGAACTATTCGCAACAAGCCAACGCGCTCTTGGTTCAAGCACAACAAGAGATTGCCACGCTCAACGGAGACCACGCCGGAAAACTCGCGCTGGGAGCCTCGACCACCATCGCGCAATATGTATTGCCTCGTCTTCTTGGCGAATTCAGCAGAGCGCATCCACGCGTGCATCTCACCATGATCGGTGGCAATACAGAACAGATCGTCGAGGCCGTCGTAGAGCAGACCATCGCGCTGGGATTGATCGAAGGACCAGCGCGAAGTCGCGACGTGAAGACGGAGCCGTTTCTCGAAGACGAATTGGTCCTGATCGTCCCGTCCGCGCACGAATGGGGCGAGATCAAATCCATCCCCTGTTCCGAGATCGCCGCTGTTCCGCTTCTCATGCGCGAACGCGGGAGTGGCACGCGCCGTGTGGTGGAGATGGCGTTGGCACGGCAGGGCGTCAAGCTGGGTTCGTTGCGGATTGTGATGGAACTCGATTCAACCGAGGCAATCAAGTCCGCAGTGGAGGCTGGGCTCGGAATCGGATTCGTCTCTCGCTGGGCGATTGCCAAGGACCTGCGACTCGACAACAGTTTCAGAATTGTCGAGGTGGAGGGACTGCGCATCAAGCGGGAGTTTCTGCTTGCATGCGCAGCCGGCCCGGAGCCGCAGGGGCTCGCTCAGGAATTCCGCAGGTTCCTGTTCTCGCGTGCCGGCACGCACAGAGCATCGGCGAAGGCCAAGCGGCCATAATCTGGCTAGCCTCATAAGTTTCGCAAATGCGGCATGAGAACTACTGCTTGGACGTGGGCAAAGTCCTCGGCAACACTGGATGTGTGTCCAAGAATATTTTCTTCATCGGATTGATTCTCGCCGCCAGCGGCCTTGTGTCACCACCCGTTGCACTGGTGGGCGGCATCCTCTACGGATTCACGTTTATTCACCCGTTTCACGTCGAGGCGAAACATCTCTCCAAGTTTCTTCTGCAAGCCTCCGTGGTGGGCCTTGGATTCGGCATGGATCTCGCGCAGGTCCTACGCGTCGGCCGTTCTGGCTTCATCTACACCGCTTGCAGCATCAGCTTCGCCATGCTGTTGGGCTGGGCGCTGGGAAGGCTGCTGGCCGTAAAGCAACGGACCTCGTTTCTCATCACGGCGGGCACGGCGATCTGCGGCGGCAGCGCCATTGCCGCAATCGCGCCCATCACCAACGCCAGCGAAGAAGAGATCGCCGTCTCTCTCGGAACCGTATTTCTGTTGAACTCCGTAGCCCTGATCGCATTCCCTGCAATCGGCTCCGCGCTGCACATGACGCAGACGCAGTTCGGCCTTTGGGCGGCGCTTGCCATACACGACACAAGCTCCGTCGTCGGCGCGACGGCGAAGTACGGCGCAGTGGCCCTCGCCGTCGGCACCACCGTCAAGCTGGCGCGTGCGCTGTGGATCGTGCCGCTATCAGTCGGAACCGCAATGGTCAACAAGAGCAAGGCACGCATCCACTGGCCCTGGTTCATCCTATTCTTTTGTCTAGCGGCAGTGGCCAATACTTACATACACACATTCCAGGCGTTCTATCCAAATCTCAAGCATCTCGGGGTCATCGGCTTGACTGTCACGCTCTTTCTGATTGGAACGGGCCTCTCGAAGAAGACGCTGCAAGAGGTCGGCGTGCGTCCGCTGCTGCAAGGAATCCTTCTATGGATCGTCGTCGCAGTTGGATCACTGGCACTGATCCGTGGCGGATGGATTCATCTCTAACAGAGGCACAAGGAGATGAATAACAAAGCAGCTTGAAAGAGCAGGGTAGATACGTCTCAAATTCCGTGTACTTGTAGCGTACTCAAGAACCGCGTTTGCCGCGTATTGAACGATTCGTGCGTCTGAATGTTTCAGTAACTTTTTTAAAATCAAAACATAGTGGCAGTCCGCCTCCCTCCCGGCACCAACAGAACGCCCTCAACCCTGTTCCGGTAATCCATGAACGCACTCAACCCCTTGTGGGGACTGATTGAGGCGGGCTATCTTTACAGCTGCACACAGCATCCAACAAAACACATGGAACCGCAGACGCCTTAAGGGGGGTCACACATGCGCGGGCTCAAGACTCTACTCGGCACCACAGCACTGCTCGCCGGCATGGCCCTGGCGCCAACGGCCAACGCGCAGATCGTGATTGGTATTGGCATTCAACCGGTCTGTTCCTGGGGCTACTACGACTACGCACCCTACGCCTGCGCTCCCATGGGCTTTTACGGGCCGGGGTATTTCTATAACGGCATCTTCCTGGGCATGGGGCCATGGGCCGGCTGGGGCTATGGCCACGGCTGGGGCGGCCATCGCTTCGTCGAGGGCGGCGGCGGAAGCTATCGCGGCGGCGGCGGTGCCATAGCCAATCGCAGTAACTATGCCCGCGGCGGCGGTGCAGCAGCAGTACGCGGCGGCGGCGGTGCGGCCCACGGCAGCGCAGCGGTCTCCCATGCGGCAGCAGGGCGGTCCAGCGCCGCTCACGCTACAGCCTCCCATGCCAGTGCACCCCGCGCAGCGGCCTCCCATGCCAGCGCACCTCGCGCAGCAGCCTCCCATGCCAGCGCACCCCGCGCAGCAGCTTCCCATAGCGGCGGTGGACATGCCGGCGGCGGCGGCGGACGCAAGTAACCTGTAGCTGCTGCATCAGTCGGCTTGGTTGTGCAATGCGGCGGATCGAAACAGCTCCGCCGCATTGCATCCGCGGTTGCATTCTGGTCGTTCATCGCCGGTTGCGATGGACTCTTCGGGACGGGCGGGAGCGGGCTGACGGACTGTCAACCAGGCGTCTTCGGCAAGTACGCGGTGTGCGGCCAGAAGCTGGTGGTTTAGCGGGGAGTGAGCCAAGGGATTCCGATCGAAGGAACTATTTACGGCAGAACGGGTAGGTAATCCCGTCTGCAAATCTTGACTATGAGAACAGGACCATGATGACGACTCTCTCGCAGCGACGGTTTTCCATCGGATTAGCGGCTGCTTCTATCTTTGCGTTCCTGGGAACAATCAAGGCGACGGCCCAACACCCCGACACGGCAGCCGTGATTCAGCAGGTTGACGCGTCGGTCAAAGCCAGAGTTGAAAATATTGCGGGATACACCGCGACCGAGCATTATTCCGTTTACAGGAACAAGGACGAGACCCATCCCGTGGCTGAAATGACGGTGCGAACCACCTACCGAAGGGATACAGGCAAGAGTTACACCATCCTGTCGCAGACCGGGTCGGAGATTATACGAAGCCTGGTATTGGGTACGATCCTGAACAATGAAAAGCAGTTAAGCCAGCCCGGCATCCAGGAGGGAGCGTGGATCACTTCCGCCAATTACGAGATGAACTTGAAGCCCGGTGGAACACAATCGCTGGATGGGCGAAACTGCCTTGTTCTTGCCTTGACCCCCCGGCGGAAGACTCCCTATCTGATCGATGGAACTCTGTGGGTGGACGCGAAGGATGGTTCGATCGTACAGGTGCAGGGAACGGCCCCAAAGAGTTCTTCCATATTCACGGGGCCCACGCAGTTGATCCGCCAGTACACGAATGTCGGCGGATATCCGCAGGCCACCCATGTCAGAGCGGTATCAAACAGCTTTATGTTTGGCCAGACTATCGTCAAAATCGACTACCAGGACTATCAGGTCCAGCTTCGTCCAGCCACATAGGCAGGCATTTCCCTCGGCGAAGCCTCGAGCTTTGCCCGGCAACATAGCGAGCCAGTCACGGCTGCCGAGGCCTTCCAAGCCCCGACAGACCCTGCCTGGATCAGAGAGCGCTGCGTCGTCCGGAGATCAGGTTGAAGAGCAGGATGATCAACGCTAAGACGAGCAGAATGTGAATGAAGCCGCCGGCAATATGAAAGCTGAAGCCCAACAGCCATAAGACCAGAACGACCACGAAAATTGTCCAAAGCATATGCTTCCTTTCTCCGCATAGCGGGCGATCGAGAAGATTGTGCAAAGCACATCTGCCACGTTAGCCGCGATGCGCGGCGATGTCTGAGCAATAACGCTCATGCAGTGTTGTCGATCCAGCTCTTCATCCGGATACAATGTGGACTCTGCGCATTGACGCGGTTACGCCGCTCGGCAGTCGAGATGGCGCCTGTTGGCAGCCATGAAGGCGCCATGAGGACGGCCGCCGGCTGGAAGCGGCAGTTGAGGCGCCAATCTCAGTCGCCCACGGTACAGTTCCGGTGTATACTCTGAGCGTAATATGGTCGCGCGTCTCACTACGGTGGTCTGCCAGGGCCGTATCCGGGAAAGGCCTTCCGATGGTACAACTTGAAAAGCCGACATTTGATGCCCATGCCTTTCTGACCAGTGCCGGACTGGGGCGAAGAATCGTGCAATTGGAGCCCAGGCAGAACTTCTTTACCCAGGGAGACCCCGCGGACTCGGTCTTCTATCTGCAGAAAGGCCGCGCAAGGATCACGGTTGTTTCGACCACAGGCAAGGAGGCCACGATTATGCTCGTCTCCGACGGCGACTTTGTCGGAGAAGGGTCGCTGGCGGCGGTTTCTGGGCTGCGTTTGGCCACAGCCATTGCTATTACAGCCTGTACCGCACTCAAGATAGGGCGGGACGAAATGATCCGCGTGATGCACGAGGAGCATGACTTCTCCGACCTGTTCATGAAGTTTCTACTGGAGCGCAGTATGCGCATCCAGGCCGATCTGGTAGACCAGCTCTTCAACTCCAGCGAAAAGCGGCTGGCAAGAATCCTGCTGTTGATGGCGGAGTTTGGCCAGCCGGGCGCGCCGGAGCCATTGGTGCCCAAGATCTCGCAGGAGACCCTGGCGGAGATGATCGGCACCACCCGGTCGCGGGTCAGCTTCTTCATGAACCGCTTCCGCAAGCTCGGATTTATCGAATACAACGGGCGCATCCGGGTGCACAAGTCGCTGCTGAACGTGATCCTGCTCGACCATATGCCAGACAACAATGCGGAAAAGCCGCCGATCCGCGACATTCCCGAAAAGGGAAGACCCCGCCGGAAGCGGCCCGCCCGCCCTGTGCGAAATTGAACAGTATTACAACTCATTGAATGGGATACTCGCTTCAATACCCTATGGAAGGCTATTGGAGGTGCTGGATGCCCAATAGAAAAGCTAAAGTCCTCGTTGTAGACGATGAGCCTTTGATCCGAACGACGATGTCGCTGGTGCTTGGCGAGATGGGGTACCATGTGCGGTCCGCCGAAGACGGCTTCTGCGCATTGCGCGAGATCCACCAGGAGATGCCCGACATCCTTCTCTCTGATCTCGACATGCCCGGGATGTCCGGCTTCGAGTTGCTCTCTGTGGTTGGCCGCCGGTTTCCCGCAGTCCATAAGATTGCAATGAGCGGTGCGTATTTCGGCAGCGAGGTGCCTTGCGGAGCCTCCGCCGACGCTTTCTATCAAAAGGGCAGCGGCATGGACTCGCTCTTGGATATCCTCGGAGCACTTCCTCAGATTGAACTGCGTGCTGCTCAACCTTCCAGCTCAGCGGAGCCTCTCTGGATTCGGCGGAACGGTCACGGCTCCGCGCCGGAGACATGCGTTACGATCTCCTGCCCGGTGTGCCTGAGAAGCTTTCCCCAGGCCATCGACGACTCTGACGGCCTCATGCGCGAAACAGAGTGTATCCATTGCAGCAGTCCGATACAGTACGAAATCGTCCAGCCATCGGACCGGATGACTGCATAGGCGATATACCGCCGGGCACGGAAGAGATGCCCCAGTTGAATTGATCAATGTTCCATCCACGGAGGTGGACCAATGAATCGAGATCGAGTAAAGGGAGCAATCGACGAAGTGGTGGGAAGCGCCAAGCGTACGGGGGGGAGTTGAGCGGCAATACCCGGCTCCAGGTCAAAGGCATGGCCCAGCAGGTGAAGGGCAAAGTCGAGGGGGCGTGGGGTAAAGCAAAAGACACGGTCCGCGATGCCATGGACAACACCGAAGTCCATATCGATACTCAGGTGAGACTTAGCAGGAAAGATTCAACAGTGGATAACGAAGACAGCAATAACAGCGACACCCTAAAGCCATAACGAAGACCGATCCTGTTCAATGCAGGCTCAGGAATGCTGCATCCCTGCATTGTTGAGCATCGATGCAGCAGGCATTTACGCAGGTTCCTCTGCGGCCTCGATCTTGCGCAGCCCGCGAATCTTCCATACCCCATAACAAACTCCGGTGGCCAGTAGATCCACGAACACGCAAAGCAGCGGATTCGACCACCTCTGGAGAGTTCCAGACCACAGGCGGACGAGCCTGCGTCCATAGGCCACGGGATCACCGAGGAATCGACCACCGAAACAGAGAAGAGCCCCAGCGCTCCCAGGTGCATGAGCCAGTGCGGCATCAGCGAGGGATGCAGGCGTGGCGCAGGCAATGGAGACAATTGCTGAACAAAAACACTCATACAAATTGCCCCTGCATGCGTGCTGCGCAATAAAACCAGTAGCTCCGTCGCCAACAGAGTATGCAGCGAACAGGGCGCAGCGCAAACATAGCGACCAGGTCATGGAACGAGCGCAACTCCTGGGGGATTGATCTTTACCAAATTGCAGCGTGGGCACACGGGTCGCGATCAATGCAGATGCGGTAGCCAATCGGGGTCAATTGCGGCTTGCATCACTCTCTTGCCTGCGCCTCCCGGTGACGCCGCCGCGCGAACTAAAACGTGTGTTTTTCTGCTGAACTCAAATTCGAGCCAAGCCAGGCGAGCGACCGGCGGATACTGCCCGTGGCCATTGCGATGCTGGTATCGCTCGCGCCGTAATAGAGATAGATGGTGTCTCCGTCCGCGCCGATGGTCTGTCCGCAGGGAAACACGACGTCCTTGACGTCTCCGCCACGCTCATAGGGAGCTTCAGGCCCGAATATCCAGGAACTGCCGCGTTGCAGGCAGACCTCCGGCTTCTCCAGATCGAAGAGCGCCAGACCCAGGCGATAGAGACTTCCAGACGCAGTCTGCCGCACTCCGTGGTAGATCATCAGCCAGCCTTTGGCGGTTTCAATCGGCGGAGAACAGAGTCCAATCTTGTTCGCATCCCACCATCCGCCGCGCCGTGCTTCGAGGATCACCTTGTGACCGCCCCAGTGCGTTAGATTCGGCGAGTAGGAAACCCACATATGCGTGCCCAGCGTCGTCATGGGACGGTGAATCAGGGCCCAGAGGCCGCCAATTCTTCTCGGCAAAAGAGCCGCGTCCTTGTCCTCCGGCTGCATGATGACCCCAAATCGCTCGAAGCTCTTGAAGTCCTTGGTCATCGCGAGCGATACACCCGGACCGCCTCGCGCAAAGGAGGTATAGGCGATTGCGTATTGCTGCAACTCCGGGACCCAGGTAATACGCGGATCTTCGATGCCCCAAAGTTCTTCAGGATATTCCAGGGGCTTTGCCAGCAACGTCGGTTGGGGATCGATTCGCCATCCATCAACCCCATTTGCGGAACGCGCGGCGCAAAGGTGCGACATCCCGGTCCGGTCTTCAACGCGGCATAGTAGCAGGGTATCTCCGTCCGCAAGACGTACCGCTCCTGCGTTAAAGACACTGTTAATCGGATAAGGCCAGTCTTCACGCCGGAGGACAGGATTTGCGGAACTGCGGATAAACAATGGGTGATCGGTATATGGTTCTGAATTCAGTTGCGCTATGACAACGGATTCCGCCGGAACGTCGAGTGAAGGGATTGGATTCAATGAGCGATACTCATTTCCTGATGCAGTTTGTCTACGTTTGCCACTTTGGCCGCCTGCATTTCCAGCAGCGCCATGAGGAACGAGAGCGTGGATTCAGCTCCCTGGTTTTGGTTCACGCGGTCGGGATGAAGGCCGTCCCGGCATCCACCGGTCGATGCGTCGTAGAGCGCAACCTGTAGATCGTTCTTGCCTAGAAACCACCGGAAAGCCCGCCACGCTGCATCGCGCCATTGGCACTCTTCCGTCAGCTTGTATACTTCCAGGCAGGCGGAGACGGTTGCGCAGGCCTCCACCGGCTGCTGATCGAATCGCGCCTTCTCCTGTCCCTCCGCATAGAATCCGTTCGATCCAATCGGCACGACAATCTCCTCATCGCCACAGTGCTGCTCGGCTACAAGCCACTTCAGAGAATCCATGCCAACTTCGATCATCCTCTGGTTGTCACTCCGCCATCCTGCCAGGATAAGCGCCTGCGACAGCCTTGCGTTCGAGTACGAGAGACTCTTCTCAAACCACCCCCACGTTTCGGTATGACTTTTCTCATAGATGTCGAGGAGCCGGTTTGCAAGCGTATTGCGAGCACTTTGGATCGCTCTGTCTCCAGGGAACCAGTCCAGATAAGCCTGCATGCCCAGGATGCAAAACGCCCAGGCACGCGGACTGGTGAACGTGAGTGTTGCCGGGGCCGCGGCTTCAAAAAGCCTGCCAGCGGCCCCTCTCAACCCTGCATTCCGCGAATGCCCCAGCACCTTCCCCAGCGACCACAACGCGCGTCCATGGCTGTCCTCCGACCCAACCGTTTCCAGCCACTTGCGGTCGTAACCGAGGAAGTTTCTGAACCTCCCGGTATTGGTATTGAAAGCAAGCCATAAAAAGGCCAGATAGCGATGGGAGAGGTCTGAATATTTCCGTCCTCCCGCACGTTCCGGACTTTCATCCAGCAGAATGGACACAATGAGCGCGCGAGCGTTGTCGTCGGTCGTATAGCCCTCGCGCGTGTTCGGAATGGTGAAGATGGCGTGCTGCAATATGCCGGTGTCGTCTGTCATGGTCAACAGATGCTCTGTGTTCAACGCGGGCAGAAGGTCAACCGGTTCGATAATAAGATCATCCTGTTGGGCGGCCCTTGGCCGTAACGAGCGCTCGAAGCGTGCCCGCTGAAAGCTGGCCATGTAGGCCTGCGCGGTCTTGGGCCACGTCGTTCCGCGCGAGTACAGATAGGCTCTCTTCCGCATGGCATGACGTTCCGCATCGTTCTCCAGCAATGCGAGAACCGCCTCGGCAATCGCTTTGGGGTCCTCAAATGGAACGATCACCCCCCGCTTCTCCGCAAGTAACTCCTTGGCGTGCCAGTATGGCGTGGAAACAATGGCTTTCCCCGCACCAAGCGCAATCGCAAGCGTGCCCGAGACGACCTGTGCCTCCTGCTGGTATGGCGTGATGTAAATATCGGCCGCGCCCACATACTCTACAAGTTCTTCCAAACCCACAAAACGGTTGTTGAAAATCAAGTGATCGGAGACGCCAAGCCGATCTGCCAGCGCCAGCAATCCTTCACGGTAACGCTCGCCCTCGCGCCGGCGGATATGCGGGTGGGTCACTCCGGAGACGATATAGACCACGTTCGGCAGTCTTGCCAGAATCGCAGGCAGCGCGCGAATGACATTCTCAATGCCCTTGTTGGGAGACAGTAAACCGAATGTGAGCAGCACGGACTTGCCCTCCGTGCCAAACTTGTCTTTGAAGTAGCTGGGATCCATGAAGGGAAGATCCGGCACGCCATGCGGAATGATATCGATCTTACCGCCCGGAACCGCATACACTTCCCGCAGCAATTGGGCCGCCAACTGGCTCATCACGATAAGACGATCGGAAAGCTGTGCGATCTCTTTGAGCACGGCACGCTGGTTTGTGTCTGGTTCGCGCAGCACCGTATGCAGCGTAGTCACAAGCGGCATCTTCAATTTGCGCAGCAAGGTCAGAATATGACTGCCTGCTATGCCGCCATAAATTCCATACTCATGTTGCAGACAAACTAGATCATTGCCATTGAAATTAAGAAAATCAGCAGCTTGTTCATAGGAGGAAATTACCTCCTGGGCAAGCTCCAAACGGACTTGCTTCGGGTAATTGTACTTGCAATCGGGATCATTGACTGGAATTGCAAACAGCCGCCCATCTCCGAATTCGGTTGCGATCGCAGTGCATAGGTCGGTTGTAAAAGTGGCAATTCCGCACTCGCGCGGCAGGTAGTTTCCAATAAACGCTATGCGAGTTGGCAAAGGGGATCTACTGGCTTTCAAAGCCACTTGCAAAGCCTCCCCGGGATCCAGTCCCAGGGAGGCTGCATCGGAATACACCTTTTCAGGAGACGACATCATGTCACACCTTCATGGTCAAATCCTGCCTAATAGCATGAGAATGATAACAATCAAGAGGATCGTTCCCAATCCCCCGCTGGGATAATATCCCCAATTTCTGCTATGCGGCCACCGCGGCCATGCCCCGAGCAGTGCCAGAATAAGAACCACAATTAATATTGTTCCAAGCATTTTTACTCCTCGCTTTCCTGTAACCAGGTGAGATTGCCGAAAATGCGCCGCGGTCCCATGTCGAGGCCGCAGCAGTACCATGGACTTGTCAGAGCAAACTTCCAGTCGGTGCATTGGCTGGGCTGCCGATTGCGTCGCCGGATACAACCAGTTCCACTCTGCGGTTCTCCTGCCTGCCCGCTGAGTTATCGTTCGAGGCTACCGGTAATGTGTTACCGAAGCCTTTTGAACTCACTGAGTTTGTGGTTACGCCCTGTTGCACCAGATAATCGCGAACGGCCCCAGCGCGGTTCTCCGACAGCTTCTGATTCATTGCATCGCCGCCGACATTGTCGGTATACCCGTCGACTTCGATATTGAGCCCGGGATAGGCGATCAATATTCCGGCAACCTTGGATAGCTTCTCTCGTGCACCGGGCTTCAAGGTGAACTTTCCGGTGTCGAACAATACATCGGACATGTTTACAATCAGTCCGCGTGCGCTATCGCGCGTTTGCAGAACACTGTTCAGTTGTTCTGACAACTTTGCGCGCATTGCGGCCTTCTCGCTGTTTGCCTGATTCTCATTCTGCTGAGCATTCGCTGCGGCGATGCGGGCCTGTTGTGCATCCGCCTGGGCCGCGGAGATTGCAGCCGTCGATGCAGCTTGATTCGCGGCCGTTTCAGCCTGCGCCTTTGCCGCTTCGGACTGGGCCTGCTGCTTCAGCCGGGTAGCGTTGTCGGCTTCAGCCTGAGATCTCGCCTGTGCATCGATCGAAGCCTGACGATCGTTCGCAAGGCGCTCCTCATCGATCTTCTTGACCGCGACCTCACGCGCATCTTCGGCCGTCTGTACCGCTTCACGCGAAACAGCGATCAGGGGCTTTTTGTCCATGTGCTTGTTTATGGCGTCTGCATCGGCACGGTCCATCAACTGAACGGCGTGCTGATAGCTCGCGGCCGCATACGTTTCCGCTCCTTCAGATTTTGCGATCCGCAGCGCATTGCGCGCCTCGTAGAACTCCAGCGGCAGGCTGGCGCTCAGAACGACGGGATCGAACTTATATCCGGTGGGAATATAGCCGCCGCGCCCCATCAGTTCATACTTTGCATTCACGGTCTCGCTGGTTCCCTTGGTATCGGCGCGAACGACGTTCTCAAGGACAACAACATCGCTGGGCTGGTGGACAGCAAAATACGGTTCCGCGGTAACGATCAGGGCGAATGCCTGCAGGTCGGTGGTCGCAGTCAGCTTGCTCCGGTCATTGTCGCCGACCAGTACTTCTCCAAGCCAGACAGCCCGCCCCTCCGGGCTAATCGCCCACAGGACATAGGTAAGATATTCGCCGCCGAAGATAGTAGGACTTTGCAACTTTCCGAATTCTGCCTCGACTTCCATGGTGCCGCGCTTGCTTCGCACCTTGGCTGTACCGTTCGCTGAAGGCAACAAAGCCGTGCCGGCAAAGTCCACATCCGTGGCCCCGCTGCGATGCTGATAGTTAATCGCCTGGACCGATCGACTGGTTACGATCACGCGGTATGCGGACACGGGACCCGCGGGCACCAGAACCACAGTAGCTTGCGGGTTCGCTTGGGCAAATGCGCTCAGGCTGAGGACACATCCAACTGCTGACAAAAACATATTCTTCAAGATTCCTCCTACAGGCAGAGCTCTGCCGTATTACGTTGAACTTGTGTTGCGTTGACCGACGCCGGCTTCGATGGTTCGATCTCTCAATGTCCAACACAAAACCGGGAAAGGCGCTCAAAGAGGCCGAAGAGCTTTGGGACCCTGGGAACTACGGGATTACTATGATCCCATTCAGTATTCCCTTGATTTTTCCTTGTAATACACGGGCAGATTAGAGGCACATGTCCGATAGTCTTCCTTAGCTCAGGGAGCTAGGGAGAGAGGAGAACGGTCACTTCCCGTTAGATGCATTTTTTCAAGGCCATGAGCAAATATCTGGGCTATAAAGCACATGTACCGTAGAAGCTGAACATGCGGTCGACATTTCCACAGCGGCTAGCTGTGAGCGGGTGAATACCCCCGAATTTGGTCCGAAGCGCAACCCGCGACATCGGTAGAAAGAGCTACGGCAGCGCAGCAGATGCCGCAGGCAAGGCCGTGGCCAAGGCCGCCGGCGCAGCGACGGTTGCAGGCGCGGGCGAGGCGGTGGGCGCAGGCGCGGGCGAAGCGAGAAGCGTCCTGTTGGGATCGGAGTTCGCCTGCTGGACCGGCAATGGGTTGCACGGCTCCATCACGTTATCGTTCACATTGAAGACCAACGCAGTCTTGGGCAGCTCCATCCTGCCCTTGGCCAGATACGCAACCACCAGCCCACCGGTCAACTCCGGGGTTAGGATGGTCATGGGAATCAGGTACTTCTTGCTCTTCACCAGCGACTGGGCCACGCCCTTGACCGGCTTGCTGCGTTTGATCGTCCCGGGCACCTGGGGAATCACGAACGCGGACATCTCCAGCTCAGGATGCTTCCTGCCATACTGCACCAGCGAGCGCGCCACCTGCTTCGGCGTGGTCATTCCAATGTCCGCCACGACGCTGCGATGGATGGCATCGGGCAGATAGATGTTCAGCACCGAGCGCGAAAAATCCGCGCAGTTGTGGACGAAAATGTTGAAGTGGCCGGTATTGTGTCGGTCGTTGAAGATCGCGATGAAGCGCTCGTCCTGCTCGGCCGTGCTGTCCACCTCAAAGCCATGGATGGTCCGGAGGTAGGACTCTCCGACCAACTCCGTCCACTCCCCCTTGGGTGTTCTTCCGTCACTGCCATTCGGCGCCAGCTCCAGCAGATGCTTCCTGCGATAGGCATCGCGCAGCGCGGCCACCTGGGCCTGGTCCACCGACTGCGGCACTTCGCTCACATCCTCCACCGCGTAGAGATAGGGAATCAGCGGGATCGCAACCCAGTCCAGTCCGGCGACCTTGTGGTATCGGCTGATCACCACGCCGGACTCGCCCGGCTGGCAGGCGCGCAACTCGGTCGGCGACGCCGCGCACACGTGGTTCAGATATATCGCCGAGTGGCCGGTCGGATTCATGGCCCCGAAGTGGCCGTACGGCTCTTCCATCAGCAGCGCCACGGAGGCATGGGCGCAGATGACCTGAATCAGGAACCACAGCAGCAGCACACCTGCCAGCAGCAGCACGCCCGACAGGTGACCCAAGCCTTGGTTCAGCTTGTTACTTGCCCGTTTACTCACCCAGCCCCTGCTCATGCCAATCCCATCCTCACCGCTGTTCGGCCCGTTCGACACGCATCGCGACAGACGATCGTTCGCGGAACAACTCATTGCTTGCGCACTTGCTCTCCATTGAGATGCATTTTTTGCCCACCGCGGGCGGTAAGTGAAGACGCGCGGTACTACAGACGACGGTCCGAGGACTGAAACTACGATTCAAAATGGAAATGCGGGCTTAGGATTGAGGACCATCCATCTGAAAAGATTGCACATGCGGATCATCGCCTAAACAAGCGATGACCGTTTCGATTGCGTCGGGCAGCAGCCACCCGTCGCCCCATTTCAGCTTCCACTCGTGGCGTCATGCACTAAGGTTGAGGAGCAGCCGGCGCAGTAATCTGAGACGGCCGACTGGAATCGGCAGCAGGTGAGCTCACCGCCGGCGTCGGTTTGTCAGCCGGTATCACGGTCCCTGCCGGGAAGATGAGAATCTGGATGGAACCCCAATCCGCCTCCAGGTTCGCGCCCGCCTGCTTGCCCATTCCCAACGTCATAAGCTGGTCGTCGTCAAATCCAAAGTTTTCGACCAGATACTCGCGTATAACCATGGCCCTGGCTTCGGTGAGCACCAAGTCCTTCTGGGTGTCGCCATCCATGCCGGTGGCAACAACGATGACCGCGACTCCGAATGGATTCTGTTCCAGGAAGTCGCCGGCGGCTTTGAGAGACTTCTGGTCCTTCAGCTTGGCAGTATCGCGGTTATCGAAGAGCTGCTTGGCTGTGTAGGTAAACGACTTGAGAGGCGTACCCTGTGGAAGACTCGCAATCTTATTCGCCACCAGACCGGCGGAGTCTTCGTATCCACGCTTCTTGAAATACCCACTCAGGAAGAAGTTGTGTTTCAGGGCCTCCATATTCTCCTGGAAGTCCGTAACTCCGGTCTGTGCCTGGAGCATGGTGTCATGCAGGGTGGCGGTGGTCTGTTGCAGGTTGCTATAGAGTTGCTTATCATTCACCAGCGATCCCACGGTTCCCTGGCCCGAGTCGATCTTGGCGCTTACGTCGTTCAGGTGCGCCGTTGCCTGGACGGTGTTCTGGATGGCCAGTTTGCTGCTGTCGAGAATGCCGCTTGTCTTCTTGAGCAGGTCCGACATCTGTAGCGGCGGTTCACTCTGGATCGTCTCGCCATTCTTGACCTCGCCTTGTCCGGCAGATCCAAATGTAATTGCCACGAACTGACTCCCCAATACGCCCTCGGTTTCGATGGATGCCACAGAGTCGCGTTTGACAATCTCATGCGTCGAATTGTCAAGATCCATGACAACCGTGACCTTTTCACCTGGGTTGTGAGGCAATGAGATGCCATGCACAGTACCGCTGTGGACGCCGCCCACTCGCACGTCGGCTCCCGCGGCCAGGCCCGCCACGTTGTCGAACTGCGCCTTCAGTTGGTAGGTGGAGCTGAACAGATACTCCTTGCTTCCAATAATGAAGACACCCGCGGCCAGAATTGCCAGTGTCATAACGATGAAAGCCCCTAGCCGTGCCACTCTCGACATAAATCCTCCTACGACTGATTGAGAAATTCCTTTACAAACGCGATGTCGCTATGTTGAAGGGTTTCAAACTTGCCCTCAATGACCACCTTGCCCTGGTCCAACAGGGCCAGGCGGTTGGCAATCGTCTTCGCGCTGTGCAGATCGTGAGTCACCACGATGGATGCCATCTTTCGCTCGCGCTGGAGCTTGAGAATCAGATCGTTGATTTCTCCAGAGCTGATTGGATCGAGACCGGCCGTTGGCTCGTCGAGAAGCAGAATCTCCGGTTCCAGCGCGAGCGCACGCGCCAGGCCCACGCGCTTCTGCATTCCACCCGAGATATCGGAGGGCATCTTAGCGACGTCGTTTTCCATGCCCATCTCGGCCAGCAACTGCATCACCCTGTCCCCACGCTCGGACCGGGACATGTCTCTGCGGTGATGTACAAGCGGGAAGGCCACGTTCTCAGCGACGGTGAGCGAATCGTAGAGCGCTGCATGCTGGAACAGAAAACCCATCTTCTTCCGGATCTCGCCCATCCGGTCCATGGCCAGGCCGGCAATGTCCTGGCCATGGATGCAAATCGATCCTGAATCGGGTGTTTCGAGGCCGATGATGAGCCGCAGCAGTACGCTCTTGCCTGTGCCGCTGCGTCCAAGCACGGCGAGAGTCTCTCCACGGGCCACGTGCAAATTGATTCCATCGAGAACTTTGTTGCTTGCAAAGGATTTCCGCAGATCTTCGACAGCGACAACCGGCGCACCGTTGTCTTTCTCCGGTTCCGTGTGCTTCATCGCAATGTCAAAAGCCGTGTCCATATCTGTCTCACGATCCGTTCGATTCTGTCTCACGATCCGTTTGGATTCTGTCTCACTGTCCGTTCGATCCATCGTTAGGGGAAGACCACGAGAATGAACTTCACCAGCACAACGTCGGCCAGGATCACGAAGAGCGAAGCGAGGACAACCGAGTTTGTGGCTGCGCGGCCCACCCCCTCCGCTCCTCCGCGCGTGCGCATTCCCTGGAAGCACGCGATGAGCCCGATGATCAGACCGTACACCGCGGTCTTGAACGTAGGCGGCAGGAAGTCGCTCAATTTGGAGCCATTGAAGCCGCTTGCGATGAACTGGTGAAACGAGAGCGGCTCAACCATTGCCTGTGCGAACCAGCCCATCAACAATCCGCTTGCATCGGCGGCCAGGGTAAGCAACGGCAGCATCAGGATGCAGGCCAGAATCCGCGTCGCCGCCAGAAGCCTGTACGGGTTGATCGCCGATGCCTCGACGGCGTCGATCTGCTCGGTCACTTTCATCGACGCCAGCTCCGCGCCAATGCCCGCGCCCACGCGTCCACTCACGATCAGGCCGGTCATGATCGGGCCCATCACCTGGATCACGGAGTACACAAGAGTGGTCGGAAACATCGATTTGGCGCCGAACCGGCTCAGGCTGTAACGCGCTTCCATCGAGATCACAACGCCGATCGCTGCGCCTGCCGCTGCAACCAGCGGCAGCGACATCGATCCAACCTCGTCGAGCTGTCGAACCAGTTCGCGCCACTCATACGGCGGCGTCAACCCAGCCCGGAGAACCTTCCAGGCAAAGATGCCCAGATCGCCGAACCACTCGAAGAATTGGTTGGTCATCCGGCCAACAAAATCCAGTGCAGATGGAATGGACACAGTTCGTTGCTCCGGTAATACCGGATGGATGCGTGCAACGACAGTGTGCCCGCGGTCGCTCACTTGTTTGGGCCTTCAAGGGGGGGGGCTTGCGCATTGTTGCTGCGCGGCAGAGTTGCCAGAACGGTCGCAACCGGAGCCACAAGAAACGCACGGCGAATCCCTATGGATGGCTTCATCTTTTCGCCCTCCCTAAATCGGCGTCGCCACTCTCAGACACTTCTGGTCTCGCCCACGATATGCAGGCGTTTGGCTACGCTATAGGTAGGATGCCAGAATCGGGCGTCCAGGCTGGTCATATTTGCCCAGAACGGCAATACGTCCGTTCTGCATTGGTTCTACCGGGCAATCCAGACGAGATCCACCCATCGGCGTGGATTCGCCAGAGGCCTATGTCTAAAAGAGAACAGACTGGGCGCTCATGAGTGGAGAGAATGAGACTCTTGCCGCATTCACGGCTGAGCGAGGAGCCCATCATGCCCGACGTTCACGCTTTCTATTCATTCCCAAGTATTGCCTGTTGCCCAACGGCATCGATCCAGCACGCCGGGCGAACCGTGCAGAAGGGGGAGATATTTTGAAAAACCGAGACGCCCAAGGTCCATTCGACCCCGCCGTCTTTCTCGCAAACGCGGGGCTTGGCCGGAAGATCGTTCAGTTGGAACCCAAGGAACTCTTTTTCTCGCAGGGGGATTCGGCCGACACGGTCTTCTATCTCCAGACAGGAAAGGCAAAACTCACGGTCATCTCGCAGAACGGCAAGGAGGCCACAATCACGCATCTCTCGGCCGGCGACTTTGTCGGGGAAGAGTCGCTGGCATCCATTCCTGGACTGCGTCTGGCGACAGCCTCTGCCGTCAACACATGCGTTGCGCTCAAGATCACGCGCAAAGAGATGACCCGAGTGATGCATGACGAAACTGCCTTCGCCGACCTCTTTTTCAAATTCCTGCTGGCCCACAGTATGCGGACCCAGGCCGATCTGGTCGATCAGCTCTTCGATTCCAGCGAAAAGCGCCTGGCGCGGATTCTCCTTTTGATGGCCGAGTTTAGCAAGCCGGGAGAACGGGACACCTTCATCCCCCCCATCTCGCAGGAAGCGCTGGCGGAGATGATCGGCACCACGCGGTCCCGCGTCACCTTTTTTATGGATCGATTTCAAAAGCTCGGGTTTATCAGTTACAACGGCCGCATCCAGGTGAATAAGTCTTTGCTCAACGTGGTCCTTCTCGACCAACTGCCGGAGCAAAACTCGCGGAAGCCACAGATGCCAGTCGTCAGGGAACCTTAAACTTAAACTGCCAGTTGGAGGACGCAGGGCATCCGTAGAATGAAGCGGCACAAAATGCTGCACCTGCTGCCGCGGCTGTCTCGCGGGACGGCGCAATCAAGTCCCACATGGCGGAGGTCACCCTCCATGCTGTTCCATGACATGTCGCGTTACAAGTGCAACGACTTCACGATCAGTTCAGCACAGGTATCTAGTCCCAGCGTGCTATTGACGCAAAGGTGATAGAGTCGGCAATCCAGCCAATTGCTGCCGAAATAGTGTTGCGTATAGTTCGCGCGATCGGAGTCCATGCGCTGCAACAGGGCCCGCAGGTCATGCTCGCGCGGATGACGAAGCTTCACCCGCTCCATTCTTTCCGCCAGCGGTGCATACACCAGCGCGTGAAATGCATTTGCATGGCGCCGCAATACGCACTGCGAACCGCGTCCGATGACGACACAGTTGCCAACTCTGGCGGCCTCTTGAATCACTCGCGCAGTGGCCTCTTGCACTTTGTCGTAATCCAAGGACGAAGCAGGCACTGTCAAAGACATCTCGAAGCCCTGTAGGGCGTTCTTCCACCAGGAGCGCGACTTTTCGTCGGCGGCCTCGATCCAATCACACCGCACCCTCCCCGCCACGGCGGCACGCTCAATAATCTGCTTGTCCAGGAACTCCCAGCCCAGAAGCTCTGCTATCTTGCGCCCAACGCCGGCGCCCCCGCTGCCATACTCTCTTGCAATCGTCACAACATTGAACATGCCGTCATCCTTTCCCGCATTTAGAGAATACTGCCGTTTGCACCCCTCACCCGCTGTTTATCCTCAGAGTATTGTGCGCGTGCTTTCGCGCGCCATGAAACAACAAGGCAAGCGGTATGCAGAGCAGCGCGAGATATCCCAGCCATCGAAAATTATCGATATAGGTGAGCAGAGACGCCTGCTGCTGCATGCTCTGGTAGAGCGCCCCCAGGGCCTTTTGATGGGCGGTGTAGCTATCTGCCCCACTCAGGGACAATTTTGCCTGCATCCCATGAAGCATTGCAAGGACGCCGGAATTTCCCGCTGTGATGTTGGCCGCCAGAAAGTTCTGATGGGTCTGCGAGCCGCGCACCAGCATGGTCGTGACACTGGAGATGCCGATGCTGCCCCCAAGGTTTCGCATCAGGTTGTAGATGCCGGACGCATTGCCGATCTCCTGTTTGCGCAGCCTGCCCATGGCCATGGTGGTAAGTGGCACAAAGATAAGGCCGCCGGAAAATCCGTTGAGTACGTTCGGGATGATGATCGACACCATGGAGACACCAAGGTTGATGTGACTCAACATAATGGTGGAGTAGCCGAGTATGGCGAAACCGGCTGCAACCATCAGGCGTCCGTCGACATATTTGACCAGTATCCCTGCCACGATCATGGAAACCAGCGAGCCGATGCCGCGTGGACTGACGGCCAGACCGCTGTCCAGCGCGGGATACCCCATCAGGGTCTGCAGGAACAACGGTAAAAGGGCCGTGGTGCCATAGAGCACAAAGCCGTAGATGCCGGTGATCAGCGTCCCCACGCAGAAGTCGCGGTTGCCGAGCACGCGCAGTTGCACAATGGGCTCGGGGTCGGTGAATTCGCGGAAGACAAATCCCAGCAGAGCGATCACCGAAATGGCAGTGATCCACCGGATCCAGGTCGCGGCAAACCAGTCGGCCTCCTGTCCCTTGTCCAGCAGCAACTGCAATGAGCCCAGCCATAGGGCCATCAACCCGAAACCGAGATAGTCGATCGCGCCACGAAATGCCTGCCTGATGTAGGGAGGGTCTTCGATGTACAGGTTGACCATGATGAGGGCCAGCAAACCCACCGGAAGATTGATGTAAAAGATCCAGCGCCAGGAATAGCTGTCGGTGATCCATCCTCCCAGAGTCGGGCCGATCACCGGGGCGACCACAATCCCCGCGCCGTAGACCGCCATCGCCGTTCCATGCCGGCGCGGCGGAAAACTCTCCAGCAAGATGGACTGGGCCAGGGGCTGCATGCCGCCGCCTCCGAAGCCTTGCAGGACCCGCGCCAGGATCAGCATCGGCAGGTTGATGGCAATCCCGCATAGCAGCGAGGCCCCGGTAAACACCATGATCGAAATCATGAACAGACGTTTGCGTCCAATGCGCCGCGTGATCCATCCCGCGGCGGGAAGCATGATTGCGTTGGAGACGAGGTAGCTGGTCAGGACCCACGTCGATTCATCCGTGGAGGCTGAGAGGTTTCCCGCGATATGCGGCAGCGCCACGGTGGCAACCGAGGAATCGAGCACCACCATGAAGGTGGCAATCATCACCGATACCGCGATCATCCACGGGTTCGCCGCGGGACTCCACTCAGCCTGTTCATCCTCCGTGCTAGTTGGGACATCAACGTGCGTGCTCATGCGGCCTTCCCCAACATTGTTTCACGGGGAGGGCGCCGGCAGTCATGACGAGCATCACGGTTGCAGGAATGGAAGAGTTGGGAGGGCATTCATGCCTGTTCTGCTTCACGCGGCGGCTAGAGCGGTTTCACCGCAACTGTTATCGCGCGAGAATTATTAAAGTGGTTTTTCTTGAGGAAAAACCACGCAAACGTTCTTCGCTCCTGTAAAGTCCTACGGTGAAACCGCTCTATCGCCGTTCATCTCCAGGAGATGGACGGGGGACAAGGCGGTCGAGGCAGGGAAGCAGTACAAGTTCAAGCCGGCGATGGAGAAGGGCAAGCCGGTTGCGGTGTATGAGAACGTCGAGGTGGAATTCAAGATTTTCTAGGGTTGGGGCTGGGTTGGAGCAGGGGCTGTGACTGGGTTTGTGGTTGGGGCTGCGGCTTGGTTTGGGGGAGTGGCTGGGTTTGGGGCAGGGGTGCGGGCGCGGGAGCGCCGTCTTTGGCGGGCTCCGGCAGGAAGGCGGTGTCTGGGTAGGCGGCGTGGGTGGAGATGTTGATGAGGATGGGGAGTTCGGCCTGCATGCGGGCGAACTTTTCCGGGTCGCGCTGAAGGTAGATCGCCTTCTCCGGGTCGTCGAAGTAGGCGAGCAGATCGCGCTTGATGCCGAATGGGATGGGCGTGGCGGGGGCGCGGGCAATCTCGTGCAGCAGGTTGGCGTAGGTCTCGTCGCAGAGGCGGTATGTGCCGGGGCGGATGATGTCTCCGGTGTCGAGGTCCTTGTTGGGGATGTTGGCGGCGGTGGTGGCGTGGGCCAGCGTCTGGCGGAGGACGTCGACGGTGTGGACGAGGGAGTTGACGTAGGTCTGTTCGGTGGCGGGGGTGGGGCCGCGCAGCGAGAGGACGGAGAGCGTGCCTACCTTGGGGAGGATGAAGATGAAGCCGGCGAGCAGGTGGGTCCCGAGGCCGGCGCGGCGGCGATAGCTGTCCCAGTGGTCTTGAGACGAGAGGGTCGCGATCTGCTGATTGAGGTTGTCGAGCGCGGGGCTGGGCGCGTCGGGTGGCATGCGTTTGCGGTAGAGGAGGGTCTCGGCGTAGGCGACGCGCGGCAGCAGGGTGCGGACGGAGTAGCGGTAGCCCTGGAGCGTGGGGCGTCGGCGCCCGAGAACGTCCGCGATGTCGAGGCCGTATGTGTCGTAGAAGGCGCGGGTGAGCAGGGGGACGGGGATGGCGAAACCAATGTTGTTGAGGTAACGCTCGGGGGCGAGGCGGTGCTTGGAGATTTCGTTGACGTCGAAGGCGAACTCTGCGCGGACGTGCTGGTGCTCTCCCTCGGCGAAGTTGACGTTGGGGCCGTACTTCGCTGCGAGGTCGGGGAACTCCTGGCCGACGGCCAGGTTGATGGATTCGGCGTGGCCGATGGTGTCGCCCACATAGTGGGAGAGGGCACCGATGGCAAAGGCGATATCGTCCGGGGATTTGGCGTCGCGAAAGAGGGCGCGGATGAAGTCTCCGGTGCGGACGTAGTGCAGCAGATCGGAGAAGAGCGGCTTGCCCATGGGGTAGTAGCCGAGGTCCTGGATGACACATCCGCCGTAGGCGTAGGCGCGGGCCTCGCGCAACTGGGCCGGAGTGAGGTTGGGGTAGCGGCGCAGCAGCAGCGGCTGTATGGAGTCGGACCAGGTGAGGTCGATGATCTGCTCGTGGGTGAGGACGGAGTAGGCGTGGGTGGGCTGCGGGACCGCGAGGAGAACGAGCAGGAGAGCGGCCAGCGAGAGACGGAACGAACGGAACGAGCGCATATGTTGGGTTGGATGCGCTTTTATCGTGATACGTCTGTGCGGAAGGTCTGGCGAGGCTCGCAGTTAGCAACCGCGGTCACTCCCCCCGGAGCCAAATCACAAAGGAATAGCTGAGGGCCATACGATCATGCGTTTTGCGGCGATGCGGGAATCAATTGCTTGCGCAATGGCAGCTCGTGACAAAATGGTATGTAAACCATCATGCCAAACGAGATCACCCCAACATCTGAGCCCGCGTGTGAATCCGCATCTGGATTCACATCTGAATCTTCCGCTGAAACTCCTGCCGACTTCGGCGCTACATCCGATGCCGAGCCCTCGCCTGAGTTCACTGCTGAATCTTCCGCTAAACCTGCCGCTGAATCCGCTGCTGAATCTGGCGCTGAAGCCTCCGCTGAAGCCCCCGCTGAATCGTTTGCCGAGTTGCTCGATCAGTTTGAGCACACTCACCAGCACCAGGCGGAGGGCGGAGGGAAGCAACTGGAAGGCACCGTCGTCTCGCTGGATGCCGAGAGCGTGTATCTCGACATCGGATACAAGTCCGAGGGGATTCTGCCGCGCAGCGCGTTTGAGAACAACGCCGAAGGAGTCGCAGTGGGCGAGAAGTTTCCCGTCTCGGTGAAGGGACGCAACGCCGAGCGGTACTACGAGCTATCGCGGCACAAGGTGGTGCAGCCGACGGACTGGGCCTCGCTGGAAGAGGCGTTCGCGCAGAAAGCCGCGGTGGTGGGAATTGTGACCGCAGTGGTGAAGGGCGGACTGACGGTCGATGTCGGCGTGCGCGCGTTCATGCCCGCCTCGCGCAGCGGAGTGCGCGATGCCGCCGAGATGGAGAAGCTGGTGGGCCAGGAGATCACCTGCCGCATCACCAAGCTGGATGTGACGGACGAGGACGTGGTGGTGGACCGGCGCGTGATCAGCGAGGAGCTGGCGCGCGTGCAGGAACAGGGCCGCTACTCCGAGATGAAAGAGGGCGAGATCGTCAGCGGCACGGTGCGCAGCTTTGCAACGTATGGCGCGTTTGTCGATCTGGGCGGAATCGATGGGCTGCTGCACATCAGCGACATTTCATGGAGCCGCGTGAAGGTTGCGGAGGATGTGCTCACGGTTGGCCAGGAACTGCGGCTCAAGGTCCTCAAGGTGGATGCGGAGGGCCGGCGCGTATCGCTTGGGCTGAAGCAGCTTGAGCCGGAGCCGTGGGAGACCGCCGCAGAGAGGTATACAGTTGGCCAGCGGATCAGCGGAACAGTCTCTCGGCTGATGGATTTCGGAGCGTTCGTCGAGCTGGAGCCGGGGATCGAAGGGATGATCCACGTCTCGGAGATGTCGTGGGTGAAGAAGGTGCACAAGCCGAGCGACATCCTGAAGGCGGGAGACACGGTGGAGGCGGTGGTGCTGTCCGTGAAGCAGGAGGAGCGGCGGATTGCGCTGGGACTGAAGCAGGCGCTGGGCGACCCGTGGACGGATGCGGCGAAGAAATTTCCCGTGGGTTCGGCGATCGAGGGGCCGGTGACGCGGCTGATGAACTTCGGCGCATTCGTGCAACTGGCGGAGGGCGTCGAGGGTCTGGTCCACGTCAGCGAGATCACCGCGGAACGGCGCATCAATCATCCGCAGGACGTGCTGCGCGTGGGGCAGACGGTGAAGGCGCAGGTGCTCGCGGTGGATGCGGAGAAGCGGCAGATCAAGCTCAGCATGAAGCAACTGGTGCCGACCAGCATCAAGGAATATCTGGAAGAGCACAGCGCGGGGGATGTGGTCTCGGGGCGCGTCGTCGAGCAGACGGCGGAGGGTGCCATCGTGGAGCTGGGCGAGGGGATTCGCGCTGCTTGCCGAATGGCAGCAAGCGCTCCTGCGGCGGCGGAGAAGAAGAGCGACGCCGGGGTGGACCTGTCGTCGTTGACGTCGATGCTGAGTGCGCGCTGGAAGGGCGGGGCAGCGCCTTCCGGCACTGCGCCGGAGCCGCTTGGCGTGGGAGAGATTCGCAGCTTCCGCATTGTGAAGCTCGATTGCGAGACGGAGAAGATCGAGCTGGAACTGGCTTAGACTGCGAGTTCTGCTGGAGACGCGGAAGACGCAATGCTTCCCGCAAATCCATCCACTTTCGCTCGTCTACTGAACGGGTTGTACTTCGCCGCGCAGGATGGTCTGGCGCAGTTCGCCCGTGGCCGAGTAGAGGTTGAAGTTCGCGAGGCAGCCAACCGCGACTTCAGTGAGGTCGCCGAGGCCCAGCATTCGCGCGGGGTTTCGACTGGCCAGACGCACCGCGGTCGAAAGAGAGGCGCCAGTGAAGTTGCGAAGATTCGTGACGGCGCGATCCATTGTGAGCACCGATCCGGCCAGCGTCTCCACGTCGTTGGCGAGATCGTTCGTCAACAGACAACGGCCGTTCCTCACCGTTACCTCAAGCTCGCCGAGCATGTAATTTGCGTCGGGCATTCCGGTGGCGGAGATTCCGTCCGTCATTAGAATTGCGCGTTCTTCGCCCTTGGCGCGCAGCCAGAGACGCACAAACTCCGGGGCGACGTGGATGCCGTCGCAGATCAGCTCCGCGTAGAGCGACTCCGCGTCGAGGACTACGCCAGCGATTCCCGGCTCGCGATGGTCGAGGCGGCGCATGGCGTTGAAGGTGTGCGTGGCGCTGGCTGCTCCAGATGAAATCGCCGCGCGCGTCTGGGCAGCGGTTGCGTCGGAGTGGCCGAGGCTGACGCGCACGCCGGAGCGCGTGGCGTGGGCGATGAGGTCGAGTGCGCCAGGGAGTTCGGGCGCGATGGTGAGCAGGCGAATGTTTCCGCGCGCGGCCTGCTGCATCTTCTCAAAGAGCGGGATAGACGGCGGCTGAAGCTCTGCTGTGGGATGCACGCCGCGCTTGGCGTGGGAGAGGAATGGGCCTTCGATATGAATGCCGACGGGACGCGCGGCGAGTGCTTCGTCACGCGCGGCTGCACCCGATTTTGTCGTCTCATTCGCCGCGTCGATTGCGTCGGCGATGCCTTCGAGCGCGCGCAGAGTGCGGTCGATGGGCGCGGTCACGGTGGTTGCGAGGAAGTGTGCGACTCCCTTGGTGGCGAGAAATCTGCCGATGCAGTCGAGCGCCTCGGGCGTTGCTTCCATTGCGTCGTGACCCGCCGCGCCGTGGATGTGGATGTCGAAGAAGGCGGGCGTCAGCGTGGTCTCTTCCGCGCCATGAACTTTTGTATTCGGCACGCCAACTTCGATGCCGGCAATGGTTCCGTCTGCGTGGATTGCGATTCGCGGATTCTCTACGGTTCCGTCCTCTGCAATCAGTCGTCGCGCTGTGAGCAGGGTGGTCTTCATCGCGTAGCCCCCGAAACACCCGTTGACGCGCCCTCTGGAGTTGGAGGAAGAGTGGGCGCGGGGATTGCCGCGGGCGCAGGAGGAATGCCTAGCTCTTCCGCGGGTGGGAGGGTTTTCAATTCGGCCCACTGGCGCTGGGCGCTGCGGATTATGTCGGCACGGGCGATCCAAACCTGCGCGGCGTAGTCGTAATGTTCCAAAATGTTGCGCAGCCAGTAGGGGCGGTTGGAGCGCAGCCACGCCGATTCGTACAGGTCGCGCAGCAGCGTGGTTCCGTTGCGCAGGTCCTGAGTGCGGCCGTTGATTCCGTTCAAATCCGACAACTCGCGGCTGACGGTTGCGCGGGTCTTGCCGTCGGTGCTGGTGGATGCGGCAAGCGCACGCGCGTAGCCCGCGGACATCTCGTCGGCGAGCTGGAACTTGAGGCCGATGAAGTCCATCCGTCGCGCGCCCAGCTCCATCGCATCGACGGCGTCCGGCTCGCGCAGGTTGCTGGTCGCCGCGCCGTACTTGGTTGCGTCGTAGATCGTCGATGCGCCTGCTTCATTGCCGCTCAGCGAAGCCGCACCATTCGTAGAGGTCGCACTGCTCGTTGAATCCACCCTTGATCCGGCCACGGCGCGGGCCTGCGCGATCAGCGTCAGCGCGGCCTCGGCGTGCATGCGGAGATCATGCGTCCAGGGGCGCATCTCGGCTGCGATCTTCTGTCCGTTCTTCGACCACGGGTCGAGCCAGAAGAGATTGTTGGTTGCATCACCCACCTGGGCCTGGTCCTTCAGTACCTTGTGCGCGGCCATCAACTCAAGCTGCGCTTGGTTGAGCGCGCCCGATGCGTCGCCGTGAAAGACCTGCGCGTAGCTCTGCTCGAAGGCTTCCACCGGCGATTCGCCCGGCTGCCACGCGGCCGCTGCGCCGAAGAGGATGCCGTACCAGTCCTGGTTAATGAGTCCCTCGCCGTCGTCGTTCCAGATGGTGTTCAACTGGCCGGTCGAGCCCAGTTGCTGCCCATCGCGTGTGAACTGCTGAATATTGACGAGCGCCATGTTGTAGTCGGGATAGACCACGCGGAAGTTATGCACGCTGGGCGAGACCCAGGTCTCGAAGCCCGCATTGGTAAAGGGCGTGAGCAGCCTGGCGAATCCGCGCGGCTCCGGGTTGTAGTCCCAGGCGATGGCGATGGTCTCGTCCTTGAAGCTCTGCGGGAGAGACTTGAGGAGATCGGGCGAGTCCTGCGCGATGTCTCCCCAGAAGAGCAGCCTTCGGTGCAGCGGCTGGAGTGCGGTTGCGATCTGCTGCATGAAGTCGAGATAGACCGGCGCGAGGCCGCGCTCGTCGACTTCGGGCTTGGTCTGGCCCATGCCGAGGTCGACCGTCTCGTCCGCGCCGATGTGCAGGAATGGGCCGGGATACTGGGCCGCAAGCTCGGTGAACTCCTGCTTGATGAGCGCGAGCGATCCGGGCTGGCCGGGCGCCAGCACCGCGCCGTGCGGCGTCTCCGCCAACGGCTGGTATTGCTCCCAGAGGAGCGCGTTGTGCAGATGGCCGAAGGCTTCCTGCTCGGGGACAATCGTTACATGATAGAGGCGCGCGTAGGTCACCAAAGCGGCTGCATCCGACGCACTGATGCCGCCGCCGGGGGGCGCGATCAGCGGGTTCGCGGAGTACATTGCCGTGTGTTCGAAGTACGGCGAGTAGAGGTTGATCTTGTAGGCCGCGATGGTGCGGATGAGCTTTTTCTGGAACTCCAGAGTGGGGACGGGGCCGCGCGAAAGGTCGTCGTCGAGGCCGCGGTATTTCATCGCCGGCCAGTCGCGAATGGTTGCGGTGTGGAGGACTGCGTTCGCGCCGGTCCCGGTGACGAGCTGCTTGACGGTTTGCAGCGCGTAGAAGACGCCCGCGTCAGTTGCAGCGGTGAGGGCCAGACCCTTGCCGTCGGGAACGATTGCGTAGCCCTCGGGCTTCATTGCGTCAGGCATCTCGGCTGGTGCCGCGCCGCCGCTCTGCGCTGCCGCGCCGCTCGATGCCGCTTCGCTATAGATAGACTTTGCCAGCGGTGAGCCATATCGCGTGACCAGAATGTTAACCGAGGAGGTGGTGTTGAGCGCGACGCCCTGCGCGGCGAGCCACGCCTTCAGGTCGTCGATGGCGAAGCTGTCCTCGGCCGCGCAGGGGGCTGCGCAGTTAATTTGCAGGCCGCCCGCGAGCGACTGCACCGCGCCTGCGCTCACCTCGCGCGGCATGGGGATAAGCTTCAGCGACTGCGCGGGCAGATTGGTTGCCGGCGGCGCTTGATGCGCGGGCTGGGTCTGCGGAGTCGCGGTCTGGGCCGCAGCCTCGCGGGCCAGCACAGCGCCTGTCATCCACAGCGAAATCGCAAACAGCGCCAAGCGGGACCGGGAGATCGACATGACCTTACGGTAAACCAGCAGACCGGCACGCGGACAATCGATTTCCGCGCGTACCACCCTTTGAACCCCGCGGCCTTTGTGAAAGTCGGGTTAATTTCTCGGAATTGAACAGAAGCCGCGGAAAAATTTGTCGTGTATTCACAAACCTTTGACAAGCTCAGAGAAACGAACGAGCAGAGGATTGTGCGGCAAGGGCTTGGCTGCCTGAAGAATGCCGCGTGACGTCTGCTTCCAACTATGTTTCTCAGCGAGGTCCCATGAAGAAGCAACTACAAACGGCGATTGCGGCAATGCTGGTACTCGGTACTCTGTCGCTGCATGCACAGACCGGCACTGCTGCCCCAGCGAAGACAACGAAAAAGACGAAGCAGGCCAAGACTGTCATTGCGGTGAAGGTGGAAGAGAGCCAGGACGCGAAGGCCATCCGCGAGCTGCAGGAGAAGATGGCCGCGCAACAGGCCCAGATCGACGCCCTGACGCAGCAGAACGCCGACAAGGACGCCGCGCTTTCCACCGCGCAGACCAACGCCGCGAACGCAGCATCGCAGGCGGCCGCCGCCAGCGCGCAGGCGCAGAGCGCCGCCGACGCAGCACAGGCGCAGGCTGCCACCGTCACTGCTGTGAAGAGCGACGTCAGCGACCTTAAGAACGCAAACGTCGGGCTGGCGACCACCATCAACGACACCAAGAAGGACCTGAACGACAAGATCGACTCGCCCGACGCGATTCACTACAAGGGCGTCACCCTTTCGCCTGCCGGTAGCTTCATCGCGGCCGAAACTGTGAACCGCACCACGGCCACGGCTTCCGGCATCAACACTGCATTTACTGGAATCCCGCTTAACTATTCTGACGCGAGCGAGTTGAGTGAGTTCTACGGCACCGGTCGCCAGTCGCGCATCGCGTTGACGGCCCAGGGCAAGCTGGCCAACATGACCCTGACCGGCCATTGGGAAGCTGATTGGCTGAGCGCCGGCGCAGACTCGAACAACAACCAGTCGAACAGCTACACCATGCGGCAGCGGGTCCTCTACGGCGAGGCCAAGATGAATAGCGGTTGGGATGTCTCGGCCGGAACAGGCTGGGATCTGGTAGCCGAGACGACGCAGGGTTTGCAGCGCGGAACCGAGATTCTACCGGCGACGATCGACGCACAGTACGAGGCCGGTTTCGCGTGGACGCGCCAGTTCAGCTTTCGCTTCACCAAGAATATCGGCCAGCATGTTTTTGCGGGATTCTCGGTTGAAAACGCGGAAACTCTGAACCCGGGTGGACAGAATCTCCCCAGCAACGTGCTGATCGGTTCCGCCGGCGCCGGCGGCGGCCATTTCAATGCGGGCGCGAATTACTCCTTCAACTACGCGCCCGATCTGGTGGCCAAAATCGCGGTCGAGCCGGGCTGGGGTCACTGGGAGCTCTTCGGCATCCAGCGCACCTTCCGTGACCGCATCTATCCGACGACTGGCACGCCCTATAATACAAAGACGGTCGGCGCGGGCGTGGGCGGCGGCTTTCGCGGACCGCTCGCCGGCAAGAAAGCGACTATCTACCTGAAGGGGCTGTATGGCCAGGGTGTGGGCCGCTATGGTTCGTCGACCATCGGCGACATCACCTTGCGCCCGGATGGCTCGATCTCGCCGCTGCATGGCTTCTCGGCTCTCGGCGGTATTCAGCTGGATCCGACTAAGCGGCTGTCGCTGTACTTCGACTACGGCGGCGATTACATTGGTCGCGACTGGAGGATGAGCGGCACGAGCGAAGTGGGCTACGGGGCTCGTAACGCGGATATGTCGGGCTGCCGTATCGAGCCTGCCTCCACCGCGGCGAATCCCAGTGCTGATCCGACGACTCCCGGCAACTCTACGAATGGTTGCAAGGGTAACAACAAGGACGTGCAGGAGTTCACAGCGGGTTATTGGTTCAACTTCTACAACGGGCCCAAGGGTCGGCTGCGTCAGGGCATTCAGTACAGCCTCATGCGGCGTGACCTTTGGTCGGGCGCGGGTGGCACTCTGAACCCGGGGGGTGGCTCCTACGGCGACGACAACATGATCTTCACCTCGTTCCGTTACTACCTGCCCTAGGTTGAGCGCAGGATCACAAACCATCAAGGGCGGCCCGCACTCCGGGCTGCCCTTCTGTCAGCGGACCAACCGGGCCTCGCGCAAGCGACCCTATGGTCTTCGTCAGCATGCGCTACTACATCCCGTAGGTTGTTGTTTTTGTGACTGAGTAACTATCTTTCCGACCGGAGAGCGTGATTTCAAGCAGAATAACCCAACTGCTTGAGGTCATGCCCTCCGGTTTTATCTTGCCCGAAGTTGTTAGAGCACGCGGGTGTGGGAGTAGCCCTCAGCGGTCAGGGCGGCGAGCAGCTCGGCCACATGCTCCGGGCCGCGGGTCTCCATCGTAATGTCGACGACCGTGTCACCCAGGTTGACACCGTAGTAGGCGCGGTTGTGCAGCGTATCGATGATGTTGGCGCGTTGGTCCGCGATCAGCCGGGTCAGCTCGTGCAGCGCTCCGGGTTTGTCCAGCAGGACGATGCGCAGGCGGATCAGGCGGCCGTCCTTCACCAGACCGCGCTCGATGATGCGCGAGAGCAGCGTGACGTCGATGTTGCCGCCGCAGACCAGCACCGCCGTGTGCGCTCCGTGCAGGCTGGTGCGGTGCTCCAGCAGCGCGGCCAGCGCGGCTGCACCGGCGCCCTCGGCCAGCGTCTTCTCGCGCTCCAGCAACATCAGGATCGCGGAGGCGATCTCGTCCTCCTCCACCGTGACGATCTCATCGACGTAGCGCTCGACCAGCGGAAACGTCAGGTCTCCGGCGCGGCGCACCGCGATTCCGTCCGCGATGGTGGTGGCCGGATCGACCGTGACCGGATGGTGCGCCTCGACGGCGGCCTGCATGGACGGAAGCCGCGAGGTCTGCACGCCGACGATGCGAATCTGCGGATGCGATTCCTTGATGGCGCAGGCGATACCGCCGATCAGCCCGCCGCCGCCGATGGGAACGACGACCGCTTCAAGCTGCGGCACCTGCTCCAGAAGTTCGAGGCCGATGGTCCCCTGGCCGGCCATGACGCCGGCGTCGTCGAAGGGATGGATGAAGGTGAGCTGCTGCTCGTCGCACAGGCGTACAGCCTCGGCGCAGGCATCGTCGTAGTTGGCGCCGTGCAGCAGCACCTCGGCGCCGAAGTCGCGGGTCGCGGTCACTTTGACCAGGGGGGTGGTCAGGGGCATTACGATCAGCGCGCGAATTCCGCGCTTGGTGGCGTGGTAGGCCACGCCCTGCGCGTGGTTGCCCGCGCTGGCCGCGATCACTCCGCGCGCCGCCTGTTCGGGCGTGAGCATGGCGATGCGGTTCAGCGCTCCGCGCTCCTTGAAGCTGCCCGTCATCTGCAGGTTTTCCAGCTTCAGGTAGACCTGCTGGCCGGTCAGCGCGGAGAGCATGATCGAGTGCGGGCAGGGCGATTCATAGATGGACCCGCGCAGCCGTTCGCGCGCGGCCAGTACGTCCGCCAGTCCGATGCTCAGGTTGGAACTCGCGGTGAAACTCGGCTTTGATTCTGTTTTCGCCATCGTTCCTCTGATGGTACCGCGTTGCTATCGGTCGCGCAGCGCGCGGAACTGGTTGGCCACGCGGAACTCTTCCTTCAGCTCCGGCGTGCGCAGGTTCTCGCGCAGGTGCGCCAGGCGCTGCTCCAGCGCGTGCAGCGAGGCGGCGATCGGCTCGGAGTTGGAGAGCGCGATGTCGCGCCACATGCTGTAGGGACTCGCGCCCAGCCGCGTCGTCTCGCCGAGCGCGCGGCCGCCGATTGCGGCGATCTCCGCGCGGCCCGTTGGGTCCGAGCCGAAGGTATCCTCCAGCAGCGCGGCCAGTGCCGTGGAGAGCATCTGCGGAAGATGGCTCACCCACGCGCAGATCTCGTCGTGCCGCATTGCATCAAGGTCCATCGTCCGCGCGCCGAACTTTGCCACCCACCCGCGCCACTCGGCTTCGAGCGCGCAGGGAGTTGTGCCGGGCGCGGGCGTGAAGAGCCACATCGCGTTGTGAAAGAGCGTGGCCTCGGCCAGCGCCGCGCCGCCCGACTCCTTGCCCGCCATCGGATGTCCGGGAAGAAAGCGCGCTCTGCCGGGCTGGTTGTATAGCTTTGAGGCCAACTTCACGATCTGCACCTTGGTGCTGCCGACGTCGGTGACCAGTTGATGCTCGCCGAGCGCAGGCGCGAGCCGCTGCATCCAGTCGAGAATGGAGAGAACCGGCCCAGCCAGCAGGATGATGTCGCAGGTTGCGGCTACAGCATCGGCGGCATCGCGCGCGACCCATGAATCGATTGCGCCCATGCTCTGCGCGATGGTCAGCGTGCGTTCGGTTGGGCCCGTGCCAATGATCTCGCCATCGAAGCCGGCGGCGCGCAGGGCTAGGCCGGTCGATGCCCCGATGAGCCCTGTCCCGACAATGAGGATGCGCCGCGCCATCGTCTACGCGACCCTTCGCCCAACCACCGGAGCGAGCAGCCGAAGTTGCGCCATCAGTTTGTTGAGCTGCTCGGGGTAGAGGCTCTGCGCGCCGTCGCTCATCGCCTTGTTGGGGTCCGGGTGCATCTCCATCAGCAGCCCATCGGCGCCCGCCGCGACCGCGGCCAGGGCCATCGGCGGCACCAGGTCGCGGATGCCGACGCCGTGCGACGGGTCCGCCATCACCGGCAGGTGGGTGAGCTTGTGCAGCACCGGGATGGCGGAGATGTCCATGGTGTTGCGCGTATAGGTCTCGTAGGTGCGGATTCCGCGCTCGCAGAGGATCAGGTCGTAGTTGCCGCCGGAGAGGATGTACTCGGCCGAGAGCAGCACCTCCTCGAGGGTGGCCGCGATGCCGCGCTTCAGCAGCACTGGGGTGCGCGTGTGGCCAAGCTCGCGCAGCAGGTTGAAGTTCTGCATGTTGCGCGCGCCCACCTGGAAGAGGTCGATGTAGGGGATCATCCCCTCGATCTGCGCGATCTCCATCACCTCGGTGACGACCAGCAGGCCGGTCTGGTCGGCGACCTCGCGCAGCAGCTTCAGGCCCTCGATGCCCATGCCCTGGAAGCTGTAGGGCGAGCTGCGCGGCTTGTAGGCGCCTCCGCGCAGGAACTTCGCGCCTGCGGCGGCCGCCAGCTTCGCGCTCAGCAGGATCTGCTCGCGCGATTCGACCGAGCAGGGCCCGGCCATGATGACGACCTCGTCGCCGCCCACCACCACGCCGTTGGGGAATGTGATCTTCGTTCCCTCCGGCCGGAAGCTGCGTCCCGCCAGCTTGTAGGGCGAGGAGATGCGGTAGGCGTCATGCACGCCAAGCAGCACCTTGAACTCCACCACATCGAAGTGCGCCGGCGTGCCCACCCCGGCGAGAATCGTCTGGTTGGCGCCGGTGGTGCGGTGAACATTGAACCCGAGCTCCACCATGCGCTCGATCACGTCCTGAACCTGCTTCTCGGTTGCCTGGTCCTGCATTGCGACAATCATCATTTCCGTCCACTGAGCTGAATTTGTAACTGCATTGTTTCCGTCTTTCGTCAATCTTCCTGAGTCTGTAGCGTATTTCGGTCCTTATTCGGCCCGCGTCCGCGGTTTTGTAACTTGATCTGTTGCAACTTCTGTAAAGCCCGCGCCAGTCGCGGCGCTCACGCATTGCGCGACCCTCACGGCTCGCGCTTCTGTAGCGTGCGCATCACGTCGATGAGCCGCTCGTAGATGTGTTGCATCTCGCTGTCGGCCAGCGGCCCCGAGTTCACCGCGCGAACGTGGTTGAAGACCGCCTGCTCGCGGTCCGGCTCGTAGACCGGCGCGAGCGTCTCGCGCTTCAGCGCGCCGATGGCCTTCGCCGCCTCCGCGCGCTGGCTGATGAGCCGCACAATCTCGTCATCCATCTCATCGATCTTCTTTCGCCAGTCGTAGATATCCATGCCAATCGCCTCGCCTTGAACTTGAACTTGAACTCGAACTTAATCTCGAACTCGAGCCCGAACTTGAATTGAATTGCAGCGTTTGAGTCTGCGTCCGAAACTTTGTCTACAGCATCCATCATAAATGGCGTGCATGGCAGCGCCGCGAAACCGGCGGCGCGCGACCGGATATTGAACCGCCGCCCTCATGAGCGAAGCCCCGCGATGAACCGGCCAACCGCCGCCGGGGCCTGCGACGACTTGCTGATCTCGATCAGGGCCACCAGCGCGCTGCCGATCACAGCGGCGTCGGCAAATTTTCCCACCGCGCGCACGTGCTCCGCGTTGGAGATTCCAAAGCCCACGGCGATGGGGATTCCGCGCGGCGCGGTGAAGGTCCGCAGCCGCGAGACCAACTCCGATGCGTCGCCCGCGACCTTCTGCTGTGTGCCGGTGATTCCCACGCGCGAGATGGCATAGACGAAGCCCTGCGAGGCTGTTGCGATCGCCTTCAGGCGCGCGTCGGGGCTGGTGGGCGCGGCCAGAAAGATCGGGGCAAGACCGTTCGCCTTCATCTCCGCCAGGTACTCGTCCGCCTCTTCGACGATCATGTCGGTGAGCAGCACTCCGTCCACGCCCGCATCCGCAGCCGCGACGCAGAAATTTTTCATCCCCATGCGCACCACGGGGTTGAGATAGGAGAAGATCACCAGCCCGCATGCGGGGCGCGCGGCACGCAGTTGGCGGGCGACTTCCAGCACATCGGTGAGGCGGACGCCACGCGCCACCGCGCGCTGGCTGGCGCGCTGGATCACGGGGCCATCGGCCAGCGGATCGCTGAACGGTACGCCCAGCTCGATGACGTCCGCGCCGTTGTCGATCGCGGCCAGCGCAATCTCGCGCGTGGTGGCCAGATCGGGATCGCCCGCCGTCAGATACGCCACGATCCCCGGCTTCTTTTTGAACTCGATTGGCATCGCTAACCCTTTGCCCCTTTCAGACTCAACTCTCGCGCCAGGATTCCCATGTCTTTGTCGCCGCGGCCAGAGAGATTCACCAGAATCACGTCTGTCTTTGCCATCTTTGGAGCCATCTTCATGGCTTCGGCGATGGCGTGCGCGCTTTCCAGCGCGGGCAGAATCCCCTCGATACGGGCGAGAGCCGAGGTTGCGGCCAGAGCTTCCGAGTCGGACGCGGACGTATACATCGCGCGGCCCAAGTCGTGCAGCATGGCGTGTTCTGGGCCGACGCTGGCGTAGTCCAGCCCCGCGCTCACGGAGTGGGTCGTGGCGATCTGGCCCGCGTCGTCCTGCAAGACGTACGAGAACGTCCCCTGAAGCACACCGGGAACGCCGCCGTTCTCCTTCTGGAAGCGCGCCGCGTGGTCTCCCTGCGCGGTGCCTCGACCGCCAGCTTCGACGCCAATCAATCGCACGTCCTTGTCGCCGATGAAGTCGTAGAAGATGCCGATGGCGTTCGATCCGCCGCCCACGCAGGCGACGATTGCAGTCGGCAGACGGTCCTCCTGCTCCAGAATCTGCGCGCGCGCCTCGCGACCGATGACGCGCTGGAAGTTGCGCACCATGGTGGGGTAGGGATGCGCACCGAGCGCGCTGCCGAGGATATAGTAGGTATCGCGGACGTTGGTGACCCAGTCGCGCATGGCCTCGTTGATGGCGTCCTTCAGCGTCGCGGAGCCGGTGCTTACTGAGCGCACCTCCGCGCCCAGCAGCCTCATGCGGAAGACGTTCAGCTCCTGACGGCGCATGTCCTCCTCGCCCATGTAGATGACGCACTGCATGCCGAAGAGAGCGCAGACGGTTGCGGTGGCCACGCCGTGCTGGCCCGCGCCCGTCTCCGCGATGATGCGCTGCTTGCCCATCCGCCGCGCCAGCATCCCCTGGCCCAGCGCGTTGTTGATCTTGTGCGCGCCGGTGTGCAACAGGTCCTCGCGCTTCAGGTAGATCTTCGCGCCGCCGAGCTGTTCGCTCATTCGTTTAGCAAAATAGAGGGGGGTGGGACGCCCACAGTAGTTGTGCAGTAGATCGTCCAACTCGGCCTGGAATGCGGGGTCGGCCTGCGCCTCGGCGTAGGCCTGCTCCAGCTCTTCGAGCGCGGCCATCAGCGTCTCCGGCACATAGCGCCCGCCGTAAACGCCGAAGCGGCCGGGGCGCGCGTCGACAGCAAAACTCACCGGCGATTCCAAATTCGCACTTACGCTCATCGGTACTGTCCTCCGCATAACGCAACCGCACAAACTAAAAAGCCGCGACAAGTTGGGTCGCGGCTCGTGTGGACTTCAAATCAACTGAAACTTGCAGATCGTTGAACAGATCGTTCAGATGAGCCTAGTCCGCCGAGCCCGCACCTGTTCGCCAGGTGCGGATGGGAAACGAGAAGCGGCTGAAGTTGGCTTTCATCCTGTCTCTACGATATATCTTTCCCGCGTATTCCCGCAACCGCGATCCGATTTGCCCGCAGCCGCCCATTGGCGGGTCGATGGGCCACGCCGGGAACCACGCAGGGTACATCTTCCACCGCGGACATTTTTTCGAATCCAGCCCATTGCCCGCCACATCACATATGTAGTTTGATGGTAATAGGCCTGAGAAGAACAGACTGGGGGGAACCAGGGATGAGACTCAACGCTCACTTAACACTCGCGTTCTTGCTGGTTGCTCTGTTGACTCTTGTGCCTGCATCCGCCTACGCATCGAGAGGGTCGGGTGGCGGCCATCCGAATTCGCATACCTACCACGACCGCACCCCCAGAGTGCATTCGCACGGTTCGCATCCCCCACCGCGGCTAACTTAATCCAAACATTGCAGAGCAGGGAAGTCCCGACCGGACCTTGGCGTCGCGGACGTGCGCGCTTTTTCCGTGAACCGCACAAGCTGCACGCGGCCATTCCGGCCGGTTGACGCCGCAACCTCGCGGCGGCCATCGACGCCGTAGCTTCCACGGATACGATCGAGCGCCACAGATTCACCATCCGCGAGACCGACCGTCATCCGCGACGGGCGCGCCAGAGGGCGCCTTCGAGGGGATCGACGGGAGACTGGCGCACGCAGGCCGCGGGCAGCGTGCCGGCGAGCCGCGCGGTCATTGCGGCGCGCACCTGGGCGATGTGCGTGAGGACGCCGCCGGTGAAGGCAACGCCGATCGTAGAACCCACCCATGACGATCCCACCCCAGCGAGCAAAGAACGCTCGCTGGGGACCCCGGATGAAACTGTCATGGATGGGGCACCCGGCGTGGTGGAAGTCATCTTCTGAAAGACGAGGGCGGCCAGCTCGGCGAGCTGCTCGCCAGCGCGCGTGAGGACCTGGGTGGCAAGCGTGTCGCCCTGCTCTGCCGAGCGCGCGACCACCGGCGCGAGCGAGGCGAAGTCGGGCGCGGGGTGGTTGGGGTCGGCGCGCTGGTTGCCGAGGGCGACCAGTTCGCCGAGCGAGTTCAGATTCCAGTGCCGCTCGATCTCGCGCAACAGGGAAGTGGAGACGCCGTTAAATTCGATGCCGGGTTGCGTGCGATCCGCGCCATGATTCAAATCGCTGAGCAGTTCGCCGTCCTGCGCGCGCAGTGCCGCGCGAATGGCCTCGATTCCGATCCATGTGCCCGATCCCTCGTCGCCCAGCACTGGCCCCCATCCGCCCGCGCCGAAGAGTCTGCCATCGGTGCTGCGTCCGATTGCATTCGACCCCGTGCCCGCAACGACCAGGATTCCCGGGCCTCCACTGAAGGCTGCATCGAGTGCGATCTCTTCGTCGCCGCAGAGGAGAAGCTCGCCGGCGACCGATTTGCAGAGAGCGCGACTTGCCCACGCGCGCACGGCGGGGCTGCTGAGTCCGGCTAGTCCGAAGCAGGTGCGAGTGATCTGGCTGAGCGAGACGCCCGCCGTAGCCGCAACCTCGGCGAGCATCGCATGAAGCCGCGCCGTCGCCTCCTGCTCGGAGACGCGCATCAGCTTCACCGTGCCGGTCATCGCGCGCGCCAGGACGCGCGTCTCGTCGGCCAGCAGGCACTGCGTCTTGGTGCCGCCCGCGTCGATGGCAAGAAAGGTAATCATCGGGGACAATGATAAGCCACGGGTGAGCTTCAAGGTTCCAGCTTCAGCGGTTGAGGTTCGAGGAATCGAGCCGGTGGCTATACTCAGGCAATGCCTGTTCGCTTGCATGCGCTCGATCTCGGCGTGGTTGGGCTGTACCTGGTGGCGATCACGCTCTTCGGGCTGCGCTTCAGCCGTCGCGCGGCGGGCGGCGCGGCAAAAGACCGCTCGCTGCGCGGCTATTTTCTGGCCAACAAGACGATTCCCTGGTGGGCGATTTCGCTGTCGATTGTCTCCGCCGAAACCTCCACGCTCACCATTATCGGCACGCCGGGACTGGCGTTTGCGGGCGACTTCGGGTTTCTGCAGATCGTCTTCGGCTACATGTTCGGTCGCGTGGTAGTCGCACTGCTCTTCCTGCCCAAATACTTCCAGGGCGAGATGCTCACCGCCTATCAGCTCATCGACCGGCGCTTCGGCCACACGCTGCACAAGGTCACCGCGGGCCTCTTTCTGCTCACCCGCGCTGCCGCAGAGGGTGTGCGCGTCTTCGCCGTCTCCATCGTCGTAGGCATCGCCATCGGCACGGGGGATGTGCTCTCCATCGCCATCATCTCCGCGCTCACGCTGCTCTATACCTTCGAGGGCGGAATGGCCGCCGTCATCTGGACCGATGTGGTGCAGATGGCGATCTACGTCGGCGGAACGCTGGTCGCCATCTGGTCGCTCGGCGCGCACGTCCCTGGCGGCTGGACGACGATCCACACCATCGGCGCGGCAGCAGGCAAGTTCCACATGCTCAACTTCGCCATGAACCTGACGACGACCTATACCTTCTGGGCCGGAGTGCTGGGCGGAACATTCCTGACCATGGCCTCGCATGGGACGGATCAATTGATGGTGCAGCGAATGCTCGCCGCCAAGAACCTCACTGAATCCCGCCTTGCGCTGCTCTCCAGCGGCGTCGTTATCTTCATCCAGTTCGCGCTCTTTCTGCTGATCGGCGCGGGTCTCTTCGTGTTTTATGGGATGCACCCGGCGGCGCTGACCGCGCTGCACGGCGCCAATACCAACCGCATCTTCCCGGCGTTCATCGTGCGGCAGATGCCCGTCGGCGTGGCGGGCCTGCTCGTCGCGGCGATCCTGGCCGCGGCAATGTCCAACCTCAGCGCCGCGCTCAACTCGCTTTCGTCAACCACCGTGGTCGACTTCTACATGGGCTGGCGACCTCGCGCCAACGACCGCGAGCGCATGGTGGTCTCGCGCGCCAGCACAGTGCTGTGGGCGCTGGTGCTCTTCGCCGTCGCCATCTATGCGGTGCATGCGGGCGGCAAGGGCAACGTCGTCGAGATCGGCCTCTCCATCGCGTCGGTGGCATACGGATGCTTGCTCGGCGTCTTTCTCCTGGGCACGCTCACGCGCTATGCTACGCAAGTAGGAGCAATCATCGGCATGATCACCGGCTTCGCACTCAACCTGGCGCTCTGGCAGTTCCCCGGCAAAGTCCTCTGGAGGGATACCCTCAAAATGAGTGACGGCACTTACCGCCCAGGGCCCATGCCAGACATCGCCATCCCCCACATCGCCTGGACCTGGTACGTTCTTATCGGCGCACTCGTCACCTTCGCCGTGGGCTCGCTTGCCAGCCTTGTCTTCCGCAAACGCACTGCAAGACGCGCTATCGCAACCGCCGTGCTACTTGCACTGTCGGCATCCTCGCCTTTCTTGTTGTCATTCCGTAGCGTAGCGGAGGAACCTGCTTCACCAGCAACAGCGGCCCCCGATTTTTCCGCCGTCTCCACCGCCATCAACGCAGCCATCGCACAGAAGAAGCTACCCGGCGCGGTCGTCGTCATCGGCCACGGCGGCAAGGTCGTCTTCGAGCAGGCGTATGGCGTACGCAAGCTCGACGGCGAACCCGGCCTCGACGGCAAGCCCTCCGCCGCCGAGCCAATGACCACCGACACCATCTTCGACATGGCCTCGCTGACCAAGTGCCTCGTCACGGCGACCGCGGTGATGCAGTTGGTGGAGGCCGGGAAGGTGGACGTGGACGCGCCGGTGGTGAGGTACCTGCCGGAGTTCGCCGCCAACGGCAAGCAGGCCGTCACCATCCGCGAACTCCTCACCCACTACTCCGGCCTGCCGCCTGACGTGGACCTCAAAGATTCATGGGGCCTCGCCGCACCCGACAAGGCCGAAGGCATCCGCCGTGCCATGAACTCCCCGCTCACCACCACTCCCGGCACCCACTTCGAGTACTCCGACATCAACTACATCGTCCTCGGCGCGTTGGTAGAAAAGCTCAGCGGCGAGACGCTTGATGTGTATGCAAGCGCGCATATCTTCCTGCCACAAGGCATACGTGGTCCGTATCGCTCACAGTTCCTTCCGCTAGAGCGAGCTTGTGGACTTAGCTCTAGTTTTCCGCCCTACTCAGCACCTTCGGGAGATCGGATCACTGACCAGAAGGGTGTGGCACTTGTGGAATGTGACCGACCGGGCTCGTGGAGTCCTGAGCAGATCATCTCCCACACTGCTCCAACGCAACATGACGATCAGGGGACAAAGGAGACGAATCCCGATTTCGATGTGCTGCTGCGCGGGACGGTGCATGATCCTACGGTGCGGCGCATGGGCGGCGTAGCAGGACAGGCGGGACTCTTCTCCACGGCGGCGGATGTAGCCCTCTTCGCGCAAGCGCTGCTGGATCGCCTCGCCGGTCGCCCCAGCAACTTCCCGCTGAAGCGCGAGACGCTGCAACTGATGACCACGCCACAGCAGCCCAAGACAGCGCAGGGTGGCGCAACCATCTTCACCCCGGACGGCACCACCACCACCGGCGTAGCCCAGCGCGGTCTCGGCTGGGATATCAACTCCGCCTTCTCCCGCCCACGCGGCTCCATCTTCCCGACCGCTGTGGCAGGGAAACTGGCCAGTTTCGGCCACACCGGATTCACCGGCACAAGCCTCTGGATGGACCCGGAGAGCGACACCTATGTCATTCTCCTCGCGAACTCCATCCACCCTCGCGGCAATCCCCCCATCTCGCCCCTGCGCGGCGAAGTGGCCACCGCCGCCGCTCGCGCTCTCCAATCTGTGCGTACGCTTACCGGCATCGACGTCCTCGAAGCCACCAACTTTGCCGCGCTCAAGGAAGCAGCCGCGCGCAACGGAGGCCACCTCCGCATCGGCCTGCTCACCAACCAGACCGGCCTCGACGCACAGGGGCGGCGGACGATCGACGTGCTGCGCGGCATCGGCGGCGGCATCGAGCTAACCACTCTCTTCTCGCCCGAGCACGGCATCTTCGGAGCGAAGGACTCCACCGAGATTGGCCAGGAGGTCGATCCCACGACTGGCCTGAAAGTCATCAGCCTCTACGGCGCAAAGGATGCCGACCGCCGTCCCAAGCCCGAAGACCTGAAGAACCTCGACGCCGTCGTCATCGACCTGCAGGACGCGGGTGTCCGCTTCTACACCTACGAGACCGTTGTCGGCTATCTCCTCGAAGCCGCTGCCTGCGAGACCGCTCGCGCCCACCCCCTCCAAGTCATCCTCCTCGACCGCCCCGACCCCATCAACGGCGACGCCGTTCAGGGCCCCATCTCCAACACCGCACCCTCCTACCTCGATTACATGCCGCTCCCCATCCGCCACGGTTTCACCCTCGGCGAACTCGCCCAGTACATCCATGGCGAGCATCCAGTCACCTGCGCCCCCAACACCCCGCCCATCAAGAACCCCGCCCGCCTCACCGTCGTCCCCATGCAGAACTGGCGGCGCGAGGAGTTCTTCGATGCTACCGGCGTGCCCTGGGTCAACCCATCGCCTAACCTGCGCAGCGTCACCGAGGCCACACTCTATCCCGCTCTCGGCATGATGGACATGACGAACGTCTCGGTCGGTCGCGGAACTGCAACCCCGTTTGAGGTCTTCGGCGCGGGCGCAACCGCCGCAACAAAAGACGCCCCCGCCCTCCCCGCATGGTTCGATGGCAAAGCCGTCGCGGCCTACCTCACAGCCCGTAACATCCCCGGCGTCACCTTCACCCCCACCACCACCCGAGTCGCCGAGGACGCCAACCACTATCCCTACCACGGCCAAACCGTCGAGGGCGTCCGCCTCACGGTCACCGACCGCTTCGCGCTCGACTCGCCGGAACTGGGCATCGAGATTCTTTCGGCGCTCGATCATCTTTATCCCACGCAGTTCAAGCTGGACAAGGCCGCGCCCCTGGTGGCCAACGTCGAGACGATGGCAGCCCTCGAGCGCGGCGATGACCCACGGACGATTGCCGCGGGCTGGGCGAAGGGGCTGCTGGACTTCAAAGCCCGTTGTGCGCAGTACCTGATCTACCACTGATGCGGCAAAGGTATCATTGGGGCTACGCTGTCACGGCATATTCACACGGCGTTTTCACAACTGCGTCACAATAGAGGTTGTCGTTTTTTCAGACGAGGAGTCTTTCATCATGCCGCGCATCAACTTTCATCTGCAACTGGCCGAGCTCAAGGACAAGCTGCTGGCGATGGCTGCGTTGTCGCAGCAGGCGCTGGACTTCTCGGTGGAGGGGTACCTGGAGCGCGACATGGCGCTGTGCGAGCACGTGCTGGAGATCGAAGAGGCGATCAACACCGCCGAGACCGTCGTCGACGAGATGGCATACGAGTTGCTGGCCAAGGAGCAGCCGATGGCCATCGACCTGCGCTTCATCCTCTCGGTGATCAAGATCAATGGCGACCTGGAGCGCATCGGCGACCAGGCGGCGAACATCGCGGAGCGCGCGCTGGCGTTGAAGGACCAGCCGGTGTTCCAGCTTCCGGTCGACATCCAGGAGATGGGTGAGCAGACGGGCGTGATGATCCGCACGGCGATCCAGGCGCTGCTGGAGGCGGACGCGCACATGGCCGACAGCGTGCTCTCGATGGACGACGCGATCGACGAGCGCAATAAGATTGTGCAGGTCGAGCTGATGGAGGTGATGCAGCAGCAGCCGGAGGTGAGCCTGCAGGCGCTGACCGCGATCCTGATCGCGCGCAACCTGGAGCGCTCGGCCGATCATGCGACGAACATCGCGGAAGACGTGATCTTCTGGCTGCGCGGCTCCGACGTGCGCCACAAGTTCTCGCTGGTTGAGGCGGAGTGAAGATGGCTCTTCGCCGGCTGTGCGCGTGAGGCGGGTTTGACGCGACGGAGCGGCGCAATTAGGCTAAAAGCTATGAAGAAGTACGACCGGAACCCGCGTGCGACCCATTCGGCTTGTTGTTGCAATCTCGTGCGCCGTCGCTTCTGTCCCGCTTCGTAGCGTTTGCAAATTGCGAGGCCAAAGACAAGCTGATTGAGCGCCCACAAATCCAGTGGGCGTTTTTTATTGAGACAATCATTTGATCGCTCTCTCTGCCGGTTATCGGCCGGATTTGTTCAGCTATAAACGATAAGCATTCCCGGAGAATAATGACCAACCTCGCCAAAGTGACGCCGCTGGCCGTACCGCCAGCCGTGAAAGAGACCAAGGCCCAGAAGGCCGAGCGCCTCAAGCTCGAAAAAAATCCGTGGGAGGCGTGGGACGAGGTGCGCCAGTTCGCGCGCGCGGGTCGCGCCGCCGTGCTGCCGGAGTGGGCCGAGTTCTACTTCAAGTGGTGGGGCATCTACACTCAGGGCGACGGGGTCGGCGTCACCGGCGGCAAGGACGGCCAAGGCAACGCCAGCGAATTTTTCATGATGCGCATCGGCCTGCCCAACGGCCTGCTCACCTCGCGCCAGTTGCGCGTCATCGGCGAGCTGACCCAAAAATACGCGCGCAACCTTGCCGACATCACCACCCGCCAGAACATTCAACTCCACTGGCTCACCATCGAGGCGTTGCCGGAGATTGTCGAAGCGCTGACTGCCGTCGGTCTGAGTCCCAAGGGCATGTGCGGCGATGTCGTCCGCAACGTGACGGGCTGCCCGCTTGCCGGTCTCGACGCGCACGAGCTCGTCGACGCAAGCCCGCTGGCGCTGGAGATCGCGCACAAGCTGACGGCGAACCCCGAGTTCTACAACCTGCCGCGCAAGTTCAAAGTGACGGTCTCGGGCTGCCCCGTCTGGTGCTCCTACCCGGAGATCAACGACGTTGCGTTGACGGCGATCCGCCGCGGCGACGAGGTCGGCTACACACTGCGCGTCGGCGGCGGGCTATCGACCGAGCCGCACATCGCCGTGCGCATTCCCGTCTTCATCCCGCAGACGAAGGCCGTTGCGGTCGTCGAGGCCGTGCTGCGCATCTTCAAGGAGCAGACCGAACTGCGCGAGAACCGCACCCGCGCGCGGCTCAAGTATCTCTTCATGCGTCACGGATGGACGGCGGAATCAATGCTCGTTGCCATCGAGGAGAAGCTTGGCACCAAGCTCGACCCATCGCCGGTGAGCGAAGATGCAACGCCGGACGATGTCTATCGCGACCACATCGGCGTAACTCCGCAGCGGCAGGCGGGCCTCTCAGCCATCGGTGCCAGCGTCCTGCGCGGTCGCCTCACCGGCGACCAACTCATCCAGCTCGCCGACCTCGCTGAGAAGTTCGGCGACGGGCACCTGCGAGCCACCATCATGCAGAACATTATTGTTGCGAATGTCCCCAACGCGCGCACTCGTGAAGTAGTTGAGCGGCTCAATCAAATTGGATTGCAGGTCGAGGTCTCGCCCTTCTGGCGCGGCGCGATTGCTTGCACGGGGACAGAGTTCTGCAAGCTGGCCATCGCCGAGACCAAGGGCTTCGCCAAGTGGCTGGTCAGCGAGATGGAGGAGCGCCTGCCGGGCTTCGACCAGCAGATTCGCCTGCACGTCACCGGCTGCACCAACTCCTGCGGCCAAAGCTGGATCGCCGACATCGGACTCGAGGGCAAGAAGATCAAGAAGGACGGCGCAATGGTCGATGCCTTCTACTTCTGCGTGGGCGGCGCGGTCGGCAAGTACGCCGCGATCGCGCGCCAGATCGGCTTCCGCGCCGCCGCCGAAGACTGCCCCGCAGCCATCGAACGCCTCCTGCGTGCCTATCTTGCCGCTCGCGCCCCCGGAGAAGACCTGCGCGCCTACTTCGCCCGCACCGGCGACGAGACCCTCCGCGCCCAACTCGCCGGCACCATTGTCGCGCCCGTCGAACGCGACGCACCCCCAGTCGGCGGACGACACATAGTGGACGCATAATACGCTATGCCCCTTTTCCCCATTTTTCTCAAGCTGACGGGCCGACCCTGCATCGTCATCGGCGCGGGCAATCTTGCCGAGTCGAAGATTGATTCGCTGCGCGCTGCTGAGGCTCGCGTCACCGTCATCGCGCCAGCAGCCAGCGCGCGCATCGCGGAGATGGCGGAGGCGGGCGAGATCGTTTGGCACCAGCGCGTGTATGCGGCAGGCGACTTGGCAGGACAGTTTCTGGCGTTTGCGGCGACCAGTGACGCGGCGGTGAATCGCGCTGTCTTTGCCGAGGCTGAAGCCGCGGGAATCCTCATCAACGCGGTGGACGATCCACCCTTCTGCGACTTTTATTTTCCCTCCGTGGTACGTCGCGGCGACCTGCAGATCGCCATCTCGACCGCTGGCGCAAGCCCCGCGCTGGCGCAACGCCTGCGCAAGGAGATTGACGCGCTGCTGCCGCTCGATGCGGGCGAGTGGCTGGCCGAGCTGGGCAATCTGCGCCGCGAGATTTTGCAACGCGAGCCCGCCAATGAAGCGCGCCGCGAGCTGCTGCATCAGCTTGCCCGCCGCGACATCTGCGGCTTCGAGGGCTGCCCCACGCGCGCCCTGGCCCGTCGGCACGCGCAGACCAACCCGCTGCAGAACGGTCCCACACAGCCAAATCCACTGCCGAGCAATCCCGTGACAAGCAATCCCGGCGAGCGCAAACCATGAAGAGATCGGCTCAGTCGGGCGTGGTCTATCTGGTTGGCGCGGGACCGGGCGACGCGGAACTGCTGACGCTGCGCGCCCTGCGCCTGATCGAAACCGCGGATGTGATTCTGCCCGACGATCTGGTCTCCGACGAAGTGCTGGCGCTGGTTTCGCCTACCGCGCTGGTGGTTCCGGTGGGCAAGCGCTGCGGGCAGCCGCGCATCACGCAGGCGGGAATTCATGCGTTGATGCTGGAGCACGCGCGCGCGGGACGCAGCGTGGTGCGGCTGAAGTCGGGAGAGCCGCTGATCTTCGGACGCGCGGGCGAGGAGATCGCCGCGCTCACCGAGGCTGCGATTCCGTTCGAGATTGTGCCCGGAATTACGGCGGCCTTCGCCGTGGCGGCCGCGCTGAAGACACCGCTCACCGACCGCGGCTCCGCCTCGAAGCTCATCTTCGCCACCGCGCATCACGCAGCGCCGCGGCCCGACGCGCCAGCCAAGCTGCAACTCACGCCCAAGTGGGAGGGTGCATTCCCCAAGGATGCGACACTGGTGGTCTACATGCCGGGTCGCCACTTCCGCGCCCTGGCCGACGAGCTGATCGCCTCCGGCATCGACGGCGATACGCCGTGCATTGCCGTCTCCAATGCAACAACGGAAGATGAACGCGTACTGCGCACAACACTGGTCGCGATCAACGATGAGGCGGTGGGGCCTGCGCCGGTGCTGCTGCTGATCGGCGATGCCATCCGGCCTGCGTAAATGATGAATTGCCAGCTCCCACTTATCCCACCCCACCAGCAAAGCTGGCGGGAACCCCGGTATCGCGATGAGACCACGATGAATAGGAAGCCTCGCTACTTGACCTCGACCACGGGGGTGACGGAGAGGCCGGGGCGCAGAACGTAGTCGCCGTCCTCCTGCTGTAGGTTGGTGAAGTCGATGCGCACCGGAATCCGCTGCACCACCTTGACGTAGTTTCCCGTGGCGTTCTCCGGCGGGAACAGCGAGAGCATGGAGCCGGTGGCGCCGCCGACCTGCGTCACCTTGCCGGAGAACTTGCGCCCTCCGTAGGCGTCGACCTTGATGGTTACCTTCTGACCGGCGCGCATGTGGGTCAACTGTGTCTCCTTGAAGTTGGCCGTGACCCAGAGGTCGGTGAGCGGGATGATGGTCATCAGGTCCTGACCCGCGGCCAGGTTTGCGCCCACCTCGACGTTCTTTTTGTTTACGATTCCCGCGACGGGAGCGGTAATGCGCGTGTAGGTAAGGTTGAGCCGCGCCTGATCGACGCGCGCCTGCGCCTGCTGGATGGCGGCCTGGGCGGCCTCGGCGCGGGACTGCTGCACGCGAATCTGGCCGGGGGCGTTCTTGACCGACTGCTCGGACTGGAACTGGGACTGGGCGAGTCGCTGGCGCGCGTTAGCGACGGCGTTCTGCGCCGCGAGCGCATCGGCCTCGGCCTCGGCGACCGCGGCCTTACTGGCGGCGGCTGCGGCGACGGCTGCATCATACTGCTGCTTGGAGATCACGTCCTTCTCGACCAGCGGCGTGTAGCGATCGACGTCGTCCCGCGCCTTGCGCGCGTTGGCCCTGGCCTGTTCGACGCGCGCGTTGGCGGCCTCGACCTGCTTCTCCGCCTGCGCCACTATGTCGGTCGAGCCCTTCACGTCGGATGCGGTGGTACTGACAGTGGTGCCGACGGTGACCTGCGTGATAGGGACGTTGACCGTGGCCTGCGCGAACTCTGCCTGCGCGCTGGCCAGGTTGGCCTGCGCCTGGTCGAGTGCGACCTGGTAGTCGGTGGGGTCGATCTCGGCCAGCAGTTGGCCGGCCTGCACGGACTGGTTGTCGTCGACGTAGACCTTGACCACCTGGCCGGAGATGCGCGAACTGATCTGGTAGAGGTTGCCGTCCACCTGTGCGTCGTCGGTGTCTTCGGTGTAGGTGGAGCGCCAGTAGAAGAAGATCGCACCCAGCACAAGCAGAAGCACGACGCCGATGACAACGAACGTGCGGCTACCGTGGGTCTGGCTGGTGTCGTCAAGCTCGCCGCCCGCGTCGAGATCAGGGACGGCGTTGCCGTCGCCGGCCTGGGCGTTGCCTTTAATTTCGGCGGTCTGGTCGGCGGGCTGCGCGCCGCTGCGGTTCTGTTCGTCTGCCACGGTTACTTCCCTCCGAGATAATCTTTCAGGTTGGACTGCGCGACGCCGACGGCGCGCGCCAGCGAGAGCTTGGCGGCGTTGTGCTGATACAGCGCTGCGATGTACTGGTCGTTGGCCTGCTCCACCGAGGCCTGCGCCTGGCTGACGGGCAGGTTGTCGCTGACGCCGGCGTGGAAGCGCTGCTGCGCCTCGCTGAGCGCCTCGTTGGCCAGATCGACGTTGGACTTTGCCGCCTCCACCAGCTTGGCCGCGGACTGGATGTCGAGGATCGAGTCGCGGACCTCGGCGTTCACCTGCTGCACCTGGTCGGCCAGCTTGTCGCTGGCCTGCGCAACCTGCGCGTTCGCGATGTCCTCTTCGCCGCGCGTCTTCGCGATCTGCAAAATTGGCGCGGAGACGCTGCCGGTTGCGCTGTATGTGCCGTGCGAGTGATTGGCGGTCTGGCCGATGTCTCCGAAGTCACCGGAGAACTTCACGGTGGGGAGCTGGTCGGCGCGGGCCGCGGTCTGCCCCGCATGTGCGGCGGCGAGTTGTTCGTTGGCGGCGGCCAGGTCCTTGCGGTTTTTCAGCGCCTGCGCAAACGCAGCCGCGGGATCCAGGTTGTCCAGCGCGGCGTAAGGCTCGCTGTCGGTAAGGCGGAAGGACTGGTCGAGCGGAAGCCCGATGGCGCGTGCCAGCGCCAGCTTGTCCTTGGCCAACTGGTTGGTTGTGGAGATGAGGGTCTGCTGCTCGTTCTGGTAGTCCACCTGCGCGCGCAGCACGTCGAGCCGGGGACTGATGCCTGCGTCGTGCGAGGCCGTGGCCTGGTCCAGGGAGAGCTTGCTGGTGGCAAGCTCGGCCGTGACCGCGTCGATGCGCGCCGCGTCGGCGATGCACAGCAGATAGGCGTTGCCCACGGTGAGCACCACCATCTCCCGCGCGTCGTCCGCCGAAAGCTTTGCCGCGGCAAAGTTGTGTTTCGCGGCGAGATAACTCTCCAGCGCCGGAACATTGATGAGGTTCTCGGTCAGGTAGGCGCGGAAGTCCTCCACCTGGAATGGGCCGACGATGGAGTTGATGCCGGGGAGTTTGAGGCCGTAGGTGGCCAGGTCGATCTGCTCCACCTCAATGGATGCGTCGCCAGTGACGGTGGGCAGCAGAGCCTGGAGCTGTTCGAGCTGCTGGCCGTGCGCGCTCCGCGCGGCGGTGGCCTGCAGGATGAGTCCGAGGTTCTGCCGCAGGCCGCGCGCGATGGCGTCGTCCATCGAGAGGTCGAGTACCGCGTCCGTCGCCTTGCCCGCGACCAGCGATCCGCCGAATGCGCCCTCGGTGGGCGCGGCCAGATTCACGCCGCCCGGCGCCGCCAGCTGTTGCAACGCGCCCTCGGTGGCCTGGGCCTCCACGGAAGATGTGGCTCCAGGGCTGCCCGCCTGCGCGTAGCCTGTGGCGGCGCCAAGCAACAGAGAAACGAACAGCAGGGAACTGGCTCCGCCGGCCGCAAGGACCCTCCAGCCAGACGACACTGCATTCCGTTGAACCATTGCTTCTATGTTACCTGTACTTGGGGTGCGACTGAAAGATTGGCGCATCCATTGTTGGTCTCAATTGCCCTTCGCAGTCCTTCCGTTCTGCGCGATGAGCTTTTCGCAAGCAAGATTTTCGATGAGGCGCGCATGCATTTGCCTCTTCGAAGCAGATACACTTTGTATGCAATCAAAATGGTTGATATGAGGAGAGCATGATGTTTCTGGGAATTGACGTAGGGACAGGGGGAACGCGGGCCGTGCTGGTGGACCGCGCGGGACGAGTGGTGGCGTCGGCGACGAGCGATCACGCGCCGATCCACTCCGCCGAGATCGGCTGGGCGGAGCAGCAGCCGGAGGACTGGTGGCGCGCCGCGCGCGAAGCCATTGCGGGCGCGATCGCGTCCGCCGAGCTGGATGGCGCGCAGATCGAGTCCATCGGACTCACCGGCCAGATGCACGGCTGCGTGATGCTCGACACTGCAGGCCAGGTCCTGCGTCCCGCGCTCATCTGGTGCGACCAGCGCACGCAGCCCGAGTGCGACTGGCTGGACGCAAAGATCGGCCGCGAGCGTCTGATCGAGCTCACCTGCAACCCAGCGTTGCCCAACTTCACACTCACCAAGCTGCTCTGGGTGCGCACCCATCAGCCCGAAATCTTCGCGCGCATCGCGCACGTCCTCTGCCCCAAGGATTATGTGCGCTACAGACTGACCGGAGAGTTCGCCATCGACATGCAGGAGGCCAGCGGAACGTTGCTGCTGGACGTGGCGCATCGCCGCTGGTCGGCAGAAGTCGCTGAGGCGGCGGGCATTCCCCTGAGCTGGCTGCCGCGTCTCTTTGAAGGCCCGGAAATCTGCGCGCGCATCAGCGACGCAGGCGCCGCCGCAACCGGCCTTGCTGCTGGAACTCCCGTCGCCGCGGGCGCGGGAGACCAGGGCGCGGGCGCGGTCGGCATGGGAATCGTCGCGCCGGGCGCGGTCTCCGCCACCATCGGCACCAGCGGAGTGGTCTTCGCCGCCACAGATAAACCCACGATGGACCGCCTCGGCCGCCTGCATACCTTCTGCCACGCCATGCCGGGGATGTGGCATGTGATGGGAGTGACCAACGGCGCGGGCCTCTCGCTGCGCTGGCTGCGCGACACCTTCGCCCCCGGCGTGGCGTATGACGAGCTGACGGCGGAGGCCGCGCGCGTCCCCGCCGCCAGCGATGGAATGCTCTGGGCGCCGTATCTCTTCGGCGAGCGCACGCCGCACCTCGATCCCGAAGCCCGCGCCGCGTTTGTTGGCATCACGGCCTCGCACACCCGCGCCCACTTCGTCCGCGCGGTGATGGAGGGCGTGGCCTTCAGCCTGCGCGACACTTTTTCTCTGTTTGCCGAACTGAAAATCCCCGTCGCGCAGGTCCGGCTTGGCGGAGGCGGGGCGCGCGGCCCGCTCTGGCGGCAGATCCAGGCTGACGTCTACGGCCAGCCGGTGGAGCTGCTCGTCGCCGAGGAGGGTGGCGCATTCGGCGCGGCGCTGCTGGCCGCGGTCGGCGTCAACGCGTGGCCCAGCGTGGAGGCGGCCTGCGCCGCGACCGTCCACGTCGCACAAACCATCCAGCCGAAGGACGCACCCGCAATGGACGCGGCCTACGCGCGCTTCCGCCGGGTTTATCCTGCACTGAGAGAAATTGGGAGGGCGTGATGGCAGAGCGGGAGATTGGCGTTGGCGTAATTGGCTACGGACTGGGCGGGCGCGTCTTTCATGCGCCGTTCGTCAACGCGGTGCAGGGGCTGCGCCTCGCCGCCATCATGCAGCGCAAGGGAGACGAGGCTGCCAAAACATATCCCGCAACCAGGATTGCGCGCTCGGTCGAGGAGTTGATGGCCGATAATTCCATCGAGCTGGTCGTCGTCTCCACGCCCAACGAGACGCACTTCGCGCTGGCCAAACAGGCGCTCGAAGCAGGCAAGCACGTGGTCATCGACAAGCCCTTCGCCGCCACCAGCGTTGAAGCGCTCGAACTCGGCAAGCTCGCCATGAGCAAGGGTCTGCTCGCGATTCCATTCCACAACCGCCGCTGGGACGGCGACTTCCTTACCGTCAAAAAATTGCTCGCCGAACAGACCGTTGGCCGCCTCGTCACATACGAATCGCACTTCGACCGCTTCCGCCCCATCCCGCGCGAGAACACATGGAAGGAGGCCGAAAACCCCGCCAACGGAATGCTCTTCGACCTCGGCCCGCATCTGGTCGATCAAGTCCTCGCGCTCTTCGGCGCGCCCGACGCGATCACCGCCAGCGTCCGCTCCGACCGCGACCAGACGGCCATCGAGGACGCCTTCGACATCACTCTCCATTACCCCGCCGCCAACGGAAAAGGTCTCCTCGCCCACTGCCGCACCAGCTATCTCGCCTGCGACAACGCTCCGCGCTTCCTGCTGCACGGCACCACGGGCAGCTTCCGCAAGCACGGCCTCGACCCGCAGGAACCCGCGCTGGTCGGCGGCGCGCGGGTCCCCACGCAAGGCTCGCAACAGGTCTGGCTGCAGGAAGACGAATCCGCCTGGGGCTCGCTCACCGTCGCTCCCAATCCGGACGATCCGGCGACGCTCATCACGCGCCAAGTCAAGACCGAACGCTGCGACTACCGCGGCTTCTATGCCAACGTCCGCGATGCAATCCTCGGCGCCGCCCCGCTCGCCGTCACGCCGGAGGACGGCTTCCGCGTCATCCGCCTGCTGGAGCTTGCCCGCCAAAGCTCCGCCGAAGGCCGCACCCTGAAGGTGCAGTTCTGACCGCCGGGCATCGCGCGCAGCGGCCCAGCGCTACCTCGCCCAGCCGCCCACGCCGCTCACATCGCTGCAATGTGCGCGCGGCCTGAAGACGAGAAGTGAGTAGACGAGGAACCTGCACAGCCGGACCGCCGGATGACGAGCAGCCTGAGTCGGCCTGAAGCCTGGTTATAGAAGGGGACTTTGGTTTTGGCCCGCAATGCTCGGATCGGGTACTGGCCGGCTCCGCCGGGTGCGGTAGCCGCGGCTGCGATACAGGAACAGCGATCCGCACGCGCCGCACTTCCACGGGTAGATGCCGAAGTGGCCCAGCACGCTCTGCTGTAGGAAGCCATTGCGGTGGACTCGCATGGTAGCGCTATCGCTGCATGTAGGACATCTCACTTCTTTCCGTGCCATAGCTTCCTGTTACCGCTGGGAGAATTTCGCGCGATCCCGGAACGGTTTCACCGTGCCGGATCGAGCGATAGTGGTGCAATGTGGCTTTCCTGCGAAACACCACGAAACATTCTTCACATCTGCAATGCAACGCCGCGATGAAACTCTCTCAGCTTGCATCCGGGAGCCAACCCGGCATGGAGTTCTATCGGCAGGGGGAAGCAGTTGCTACCATGGCCCGAAACCTGTCTAACAACAAATCTACAAACTAAATCTGGAAACTGCTGTATCCCTGATCACACTACAAGCAATCGATGTGCGCCATAACCATAACGTTGCAGCAAGAATAACCTCAACGGGCCTTCTGCGCCTGCGATTTGTGAAATTTTTGCACAATGGCAAGGTACTTTCGTGCGTTTTCGGTAATCGTCTCGGGGTGACCCTCCGCGATGGCCTTTGGATTCACCAGGTCGGCGCCGACGCCGAGCGCGAATGCTCCCGCCTCCAGAAACTCCGCCGCAGTGGCCAGCGAGACGCCGCCGGTGGGCACCAGTTCCACCTGCGGCAGCGGCGCCTTGATCGACTTCAGGTACTTCGCCCCGCCCAGGGAGCTTGCCGGGAAGACCTTGACCGCGTCCGCGCCAGCCTCCCATGCGGTGAGTATCTCGGTGGGCGTCAGCGCGCCGGGAAGCACGGGCACGCCGTAGCGATGACACATCTCGATGGTCTTCAGATTGAGCGTCGGGCTCACCACAAACGCCGCGCCCTCCAGAATGCACAGCCGCGCCGTCTCGGCGTCCAGCACGGTGCCCGCGCCGATCAGCAGGTTGGGCAGCTCCTGCGCCACGCGGCGCATCACGCGGAACGCGCCGGGAACGGTCATGGTGACTTCCAGAACAGTGACACCGCCGGCCGCGATGGCCGACGCCAGCGCCAGTGCCTGCTCTTCGCTCTCGGCGCGCAACACCGGCACCAGGCCGATCCTGCGCAATGCATTCAGAACCTCTGCTTTCTGCATTTCTTTCTCCTGTTCCCTGTTCCCTGTTTCCTGACTTACCGCTGTACCCTCGCGCCGCCGCCCTTCATCATGCGCTGCACCTCGTCGAACGTCGCCATGGTTGTGTCACCGGGGGTGGTCATGGCCAGCGCTCCATGCGCGCATCCGCAATTCACGGCCCACTCCGCGCCCTTCTCATTGAGAAAGCCGTAGATCAGCCCCGATGCAAACGAGTCGCCGCCGCCCACGCGGTCGAAGATCTCCAGGTCCGGCATCGGCCGCGCCTCGTGGAACACGCCCTCGTAGTAGCACACAGCGCCCCAGTCGTTGATGCTCGCCGTCTTGGCGTTGCGCAAGGTGGTGGCCACCGCGCGGAAGTTGGGGAACGCCGCTACCGCCTTCTCGATCATCCGCCGGAAGCTGCCCAAATCCAGCTCGCCGAGGCTCTCGCCCACGCCTTCGATCGCGAAGCCCAGCGCGGCGGTAAAGTCCTCTTCGTTGCCCAGCATCACATCCACGTACTTCGCCAGCTCACGGTTCACCTCGGTCGCGCGCGCCTTGCCGCCAATCGACTTCCACAGCGAGTCGCGATAGTTCAGGTCGTAACTGACGATGACTCCGTGCTTGTGCGCCGCGATCATCGCTTCCTTCGCAACCTCCGCGGCGATTCGCTCAGAGCGCAGAAGATTCCGCCGGTGTGCAGCCAGCGCGCGCCCTCACGCGCGAAGATCTCGTCCCAGTCGATCTCGCCCGGTTGCAACTGGCTCACCGCCGTGTGCCCGCGGTCGTTGCAGCCCAGCGCGGCGCGCACGCCGAAGCCGCGCTCGGTGAAGTTCAGCCCATTGCGCGTCGTCCGCTCCACGCCGTCGAACTTCGCCCACTTCACATGCGACTGGTCCACGCCGCCCTGCAGCATCAGGTCTTCAATCAGCCGGCCCACGGCATTGTCCGCCAGCGCGGTCACCACCGCAGTCTTCATCCCAAAGCAGCGGCGCAGCCCGCGCGCCACGTTGTACTCGCCGCCGCCCTCCCACACCTGGAACTGGCGCGCCGTGGCCACCCGCACGTCGCCCGGATCGAGCCGCAGCATCACATCGCCCAGGCTAATCAGATCCCACTTGCAATCCTCTTTTTTGCGAATTACCAGACTATTTTCCCCGTCCGCCATTAATCCAAGCTCCTTGCGCCAATCAGAAACTTACAACTCACAACTCACAACTTACAACTCACAACTCACAACTCACAACTCACAACTCACAACTCACAACTCACAACTCACAACTCACAACTCACAACTCACAACTCACAACTCACAACTCACAACCCACAACTCACAACTCACAACTCACAACTCACAACTCACAACTCACAACTCACAACTCACAACTCACAACTCACAACTCACAACTCACAACTCACAACTCACAACTCACAACTCACAACTCACA